>Ga0335078_10009301_pt1 | contig 14566 bp, 12 predicted proteins | sample Lox_Sample_32_FD_206711 | JGI IMG/M metagenome (GOLD analysis project Ga0335078, IMG submission 206711) | Soil microbial communities from Loxahatchee National Wildlife Refuge, Florida, United States - Lox_Sample_3.2 | ecosystem: Environmental > Terrestrial > Soil > Wetlands | place: USA...
GGTGATCTCCGGCCAATCATCGCGTGCCGGCGAGACGCCGGCGCTACGCAGCGTTTCCCGCGCGATTTGCAGCGCCGCAGGATCTTTATCGAGGCCAATCAAATGACCCGGTGCGCCGAGGCGTTTTGCGATTTCGAAGCTGTGCCCGCCCAGGCCCACCGTGGCGTCGATATATGTCCCACCACGCCGCACGGCTAAAAAGTCGATCGCTTCTTTTAAAAGAACCGGAACGTGCTGACTGCCACCACGTCCAACCCCCTGAGGGGTGTCTGTTGAACCCTCGCCCACTAGATGCCCAGATCGTTGAGCGTCTTTTCATCCTCGGACGTGAACGCTTGCTCCTCGATCTCCTTGCGGTACGCTTCCAGATTGCGCACGATCAGATGCGTGAGGTTGCCGGTCACCGCGACCTCGCCCTTGATGCGAGCGGCCTCGCGCAACAGTTGCGGCATCAGCAAGCGTCCCTGGCCGTCCAACTCGACCACCTGTCCCCAGTAGTTCACCCGGTCGAGAAATTTCTTCTTCGTGGGATTGAAGCTCGAGAGACCGGCCAGCTTCTGCTCGATCCGCTCCCACTCCTCGAAGGGATAAACCTGGGCAACCTTGCCGTCCGTACTGGTGATGTAAAATTGCTGTCCGTATTTCTCGTCGATCACCCGTTTGAACTCGGCCGGCAGCTTGAGCCGCCCTTTTTCGTCGACGCGAGTTGGGTGATTTCCGCGAAACATGCGTTTTGCCCCTTAATGGGCGTTCCGAGCCAGCGATCGCTACCGCAATTACGAGGGAGGTGAAAACCGCACTGATTTCGTTGTTTTCGGGTACGTTGGGGCTGTTTTTCAGGGTGTCAGCTTCTAATTCCACTGGCGCCTCTACTTTTGTTCAGCTTTTCCCACGACCTCTACTGCTCTTACCACTTGCTACCACTTTTGACCACATCCTACCTTTAAATCGTTTATTGTCAATGGGAAAGTTTTAGGTCTACCTCGGGACAATTACCACCTAGGTCAAACCACGACCCCTTGTGGATAACTGAATTGGTGACCACAAGTAATTGAGTTTCTGAGCTTGATTCTCCCGTCTCTGCGCCCGCGATTAGTTCACATAGATGGAATGCGGGGGCTTTGAAATTCTGTGGAAAAGGCCTTGGGCGGGTCTATTTGCGCTTCAGAGAATGCAATCGGCCACAGAAGGCACCGAAGTCAGGGAAATCTGATGTACACTCTCGCCGGTTTTTCCGGGAGGGGCATATGAGCATCAACCGCGGTCGGGTGTTTCTCGGCGGTGTGGTGGGCGGTGTGGTTTGGGTGATCTGGAGCTATGCGTCGGGGAGCCTGATCATTGGCAATGCGCGCTACGCGGCGGTGCAAAGCGCCGGCTTATTTTTGAAGACGCCGCGCTATCCGTTTTTTCTTGGCCAATGGATCGTGATTTTGTTCGTGATGGCGATCATCATGGCGCATTTGTATGCGTGGTCGCGCCAGACCCTAGGCGCCGGGCCGGGAACGGCGGTGAAGATCGGATTTTTGGTGGGATTCGTCGCGTCATATCCGCTGAATTTCGCGCAGGCATGCTGGTCGCCGATCGACCGGGTGTTTCCGCTGGGCTGGATGGCCGATATCTGGGTAGGCGCGATTCTTGCGACGCTGGTGGCGGGGTGGTTCTATAAGGAGTGAAACTTTACTTTACCGGCTCGACCACGACCGCAGTCCCATACGCCAGCACCTCGGTGACACCTTGCATGATTTCGGTTGCGTCGTAGCGCGCGCCGACCACGGCGTTGCCGCCGAGTTCTGCGGCGTGTTGCAGCATGAGGTCGAAGGCCTCAGCTCGCGTTTTCTCGCAGAGATTGGTCAGTAGTGTGATGTTGCCGCCGAGAATGGTCTGCAAGCCCGCGCCGATGGTGCCGAAAATCGACCGCGATCGCACGACGATTCCCCGCACCACGCCCAAAGTGCGCACCACGCGGAATCCGTCCAGTTCGAACTGGGTTGTGACCATGCTGTGGGCGACCATGCGTCCAGCAGTGTAGTTGGGCGCGCTGAAATTGGTGGACACCGGGCTAGCTCCTCGAAAATTGCATCTGTTCCCGATAACTATACAGACAAAGGGGTTCTTTGCGATCCTGGCGATTACTGTGCGACCTCAGCGGTTAAAAGCTTTTGATCTTCTCGGAAAATCTTGAACCGCCGAGTTCACTGAGAACTACCGCAAAGGACGCAGAGCTCATCAACCCAGGTGCGCCGGCTGCAGCTCCGCCATCTGCGACTTCACCGCGACCGCAAGCCGGCGGATGCCTTCGCGAATCTGCTCGGGCTGGCCGTAGGAAAAATTCAGCCGCATGTGGCGATTGGCTTCCTCCGGATGTCCATTGCGCGCGAAGAAGCAGTCTCCCGGCACAAACGCAACGTTGTGCGCAAGCGCGGCTCGGAAAAGCTCTTCCGAGTCCATTCCTTCGGGCAAAGTGATCCACAGGAAAAGACCGCCCTCAGGATGGGTCCACGAAACTTCTGCCGGGAAATATTCGCGCAAAGCTTCGAGCATAACGTCGCGACGTTCACGATAGACTTCGCGAATGCGCTTGACGTGCTCGTCGATGAATCCGTCCCGCGCAACTTCATAAGCCACCATTTGCGTGAAGGTGGAAGTGTGCAGATCGGCCCCCTGCTTGAGCTGCACGAGTTTCGAAATTACTTCGACCGGGGCGACGATCCAGCCCAGGCGCAGGCCCGGCGCCAGAGTTTTCGAGAACGTGCTCAGGTAGATCACGTTGCCCATCGAGTAGCCGCTGTCGCGCTTTAAATTCTCGCGATCGAGCACAACCAGCGGCGGCAGATGCTCGCCTTCGTAGCGAAGTTGGCCGTAGGGATCGTCTTCGACGATTGGGACGCCGAAGCGATCGGCCAGCAGAACTAATTCGTGGCGACGGCCTTCCGACAAAGTCGTTCCGCCGGGATTTTGGAAGTTGGGAAGGACATACATGAATTTCGGGCCGGAGCGCAGCGGTTTTTCCAGAAGATCGGTGCGCAAACCGTTTTCGTCACTGGCCACACTCACGTACTCTGCGCCATAGACATCAAACGCCTGAAGTGCTCCGAGGTAAGTTGGAGCTTCGACCAGAACGCGATCGCCGGGGTTGATCATTAATTTGCCGATCAAGTCCAGCGCCTGTTGCGAGCCTGAAGTAATCAGAACATTCTCGGTCTTTGCCTTGATTCCGTAACGCTCAGTGTGACGCGCGATCATTTCCCGCAGCGGCTCATAGCCTTCGCTCGCGCTGTATTGCAAAGCGATTTGGCCCTGTTGCTCGAGCACCCGGCGGCATGCAACCTGGAAGCGCTCGATGGGAAAAATGTCGGGCGCAGGCAGCCCCCCGGCGAAAGAAATCATTTCCGGCCTTTGCGTGATTTTGAGTAACTCTCTGATAGTTGAGCTTTTGAGGCCTTTGGTGCGCTGCGCGTACCGCGACGTCCAGGCGGTTGACATGGTCTACCCCCTAACAGACAAGGATAGAAAAGTGAATGGAACAGGTTCTGTGATCTCGGTCACGAGTGGCGTGACGGAGGTCACATGTGACGCAAACCTCTTGTCATTCCGAGTGCGCCTTGGCGCCGGGGAATCTGCTTAGCTCGTGCCTCTTAACAGCAGATTCCTCACGGCTTAAGCCGGTTCGGAATGACAGGGGATCAGGGTAGGGTTCAGACTCCGGGAACCGGCGGGCAACCCGGAAAGCTTTTCAAATATTTATTGCCCTCATAACCCAAATACTTGATGCCGATTTCGCTGGTGAAAAAACCATCGGCCGTGAGATTGCGAAGGAACGAAAAGAACTCAACGCCCTGGCTCAAAGTCGGGTCTTTGTCGGCATTCTTGCTGTAAGCGATCAGAGTGAGGATTTCCTTTTGCTGCTCAGGAGCGCAATCGACGAAGGTTTTGCCGTAGCGATCGGTACAGGTGGCGTCGAGCCACATGATTCCGCCGCCGAGCCGGAGCTGATAATTCGCATTTTCGCTGGTCAGCAGATCGATGAACTCGGGGGCGCCAGCTTCGAGCGCGCCGCCGGATTCGGAGTCTGCGGGAATGATGGTCTCGCACAGTACGCGCAGAGTTTTGTATTGTGCTTCGGGGAAATATTTCGGTTTGTAGCTTCCGGTAGGATCCGCGGCTTTCTCTGCCGCCACCATTTCGTGGGCGTATTCAGCGGCGCGCAGCGGGATCACGCGCAAAACTGAGGTCGCGGCCGCGCCCATGGCCAGCGATTTCAAAATATCGCGGCGAGAAATTGATCTCGGCATAAGCCTCTAAAGATTCCCTTTCTTCGCCTGGTCCAACAAATAGTCAGAGGTGCGCCAGGACAGGGCTAGAATCGTCAGCGTCGGATTCTTATCCGGATTGGTGACGAAGCTGGCCGCATCTGCCACGAAAAGATTCTTCACATCGCGCGCCTGGCAATATTTGTTGAGCGCGGAAGTTTTGGGGCTGTTGCCCATACGCACCACGCCGAGTTCGTGAATGATCTCCCCGCCCTCAGAAATTCCATTGTTGCGCATGCTGCCACGCCTGCCCCGGTTGTAGTAAGTTCCGCCCGCGGTTTCGACAATGGTGCGAAAAGTTTCCTGCATATCTTTCGCCATCGCGAGTTCGTTCTCGCCCCATTGCCAATGAAAACGCAAAACGGGAATGCCCCATTGATCGACGACATCGGGATCGATATCGCAGTAGGAGTTTTCGTTGGGAATCATTTCACCGCGGCCGGCAAAACCAATAAACGTTCCATACTTCGTGCGGCATTGCTGCTTGAGTGCTAGCCCGTAGCCTTCCGCCCGCTCGCAGACGGCGTCGAACTCGCCCACGTGTGGCATTTCGCGACCACCGCCGAATTCGATGTGATATCCGCGCAGGAAATCATTCTTGCGATCGAATTTCCACCACGGCATGTACATGTGCATGCCGCCGACGCCATCGTGATTGTGCGGTGGCATCTTCTCAAGCTGCGGAAAATATCCGTATCCCGAACTGCCCACTGAGTCGGTGAGATAACGCCCGATCACGCCGGAAGAATTGCCCAGCCCGTCGGGAAACATGGAGGATCGTGAATTGAGCAGCAATCGCGCGGATTCGCACGCGCTGGCTGCGACCACAAAGGCTCTCGCGCGGACTTGCTGCTCGCTGCGCGTGGTCTTATCGATATACGAGACAGCTTGGGCCTTGCCATCTTTCCCGACGATAATCTCGCGCGCCATTGCGCCGGTGATGAGCGTGAGCCGGCCCGTCGCCTGTGCCGGTGGAATCATGACCTGGCTGGAACTGAAGTTAGAGGCCGTGATGCAGCCGCGACCGCATTGCGCGCAATAATGACACGCGGGCCGGCCGTTCATGGCTTTTGTCAGAATCGCCATGCGCGAAGGCACACACAAAATGTTCAGTTTATCGCAGGATTTCTTGACGATGCTTTCAGTGCAGCGCATAGGCGGCGGCGGCTGAAAAATTCCGTCAGGCGCGCTGGGAATGTTTTCTTTCGTGCCAAAAACTCCGATGTACGATTCGACCTTGTCATAGTAGGGCGTGAGATCGTCATAGGTGATTGGCCAATCATCGCCCACGCCGTCGGTGGAGCGGGCGCGAAAGTCTACCGGAGCGAAACGCAGAGCAATCCGGCCCCAGTGGTTGGTGCGTCCGCCGACAATGCGCGAGCGAAACCAGCGGAAGGATGAACCGGAGGCCGCGGTGTAGGGCTCTCCATCAATTTCCCAGGCGCCGTTGGGAGCCATGAACTCGTCCCCCAGTTTATGACGAAACTCACCCCCGATGCCGACGCCACGGTGTGGCAAATCGTAGGGCCAAAGATGCTCTTTGTAGTCGGTTTCAGGATTGACCGGCGGGCCTGCTTCCAGCAAAACCACGTTCAGCCCGCCCTCAGTCAGCACTTTCGCAGCCGTGCCACCGCCCGCGCCGGAACCAATGACGCAAACGTCATAGACCTTCGGCGAGCGAGCTACCTGCGGCATGTTCCGGTTCTCCTGAGAATCATCGGACTTAGAAACGCACTTGCGACAAATATGCGTAGCTGATGCGAATGCTTTCAAACGCATCTTTCGGCTGATCGTGCTCGACAAAATAGTGTTTAATGCCCGCTTTGTCCGACTGCGCAAAGATCCGTTTCCAGTTCACGCTGCCCTTGCCGACTGAGGTCATCTCAGGCGCGTCATCCATGTTGAAGGTAGAACCCGGCCCCGGCATGGGTGGGACCTTCGTCCAATCCTTTACGTGGACGAGCGGAAAACGCCCGGGGTAAAGATTGAAATACTTCACCGGATCCTGGCCGCCGACGGTGATCCAGCCCAGGTCCATTTCCATCTTCACCAGTTTGGGATGGGTGCTCTCCAATAGGACGTCGTAGGGCAACTTGCCATCGATGGGGCGAAATTCCCACCAGTGGTTGTGGTAAGCGAACTGGATGCCGGCTTTTTGGCAGATTTCTCCCGCGCGATTGAAGGTTTCTGCGGCCTTCTTCCAGCCATCCAGCGTACCCCGCATGGAATCGTCAATCGCAGGATTAACGACGTATTCATGGCCGATAATTTTCGCGGTTTCGATCACCTCAGGGAGCTTATCGCCAAGAGTGTTGTAACCGGTGTGCACCGACGGCGCGGTCAAACCATGGCGGTCGAGGATGGCGCGAACATCTTTGGGCGAATGGTTGAAATATCCCGCGAACTCAACTTCCTTGTAGCCAACTTCAGAAACTTTGGCGATCGTGCCTTCAAAATCGTCCGGCATAAATTTGCGGACCGTGTAGAGCTGCAACCCAACTTTGTCGATCTTGTGAGTGCCCGCAGCCCAAGCCAGGCGGCGGCCCAAAACAGTTGCGGCAGTCATGGTGCCCAGAAATGTTCGCCGGTCCATCACAATTCTCCTTTCTTCATCTGATCGACTGCGTAATCGCAGGCGCGAGCGGTCAGCGCCATGTAAGTGAGCGACGGGTTTACGCAAGACGACGAAGTCATGCAAGCGCCGTCGGTAATAAATAAATTCTTCACGTCGTGCGCCTGATTGTGCAAATTCAATACGGAGGTCTTGGGATCGCCCCCCATGCGCGCAGTTCCCATCTCGTGGATTGTGAGGCCGGGTGCGTTGTCTTCAACAAAAGGCTCGATGTCCTTTGCGCCAGCGGCAGAAAGCATCTCGGCGGCCGTAACCGACATATCCTTCAATAAGGAGCGCTCGTTCTCCCGCCACTGGCAATGGATCCTCAAAGCCGGAATGCCCCAAGCATCGACTTTTTCTTTATCGAGTTCGACAAAATTGTCGTGATTGGGCAGGCATTCGCCAAAACCGAAAAAACGAAAGGTCCAAGGGCCGGGCTGGCTCAGCATGTGTTTGAAATCCGCTCCCAGACCATGCATCTGCATTCCGCGCAGCCAATTCTCACGCGAACCTCCGCCCTGAAAACCGTATCCGCGGAGAAAATCGGGATGCTTCTGCTTCACATTGCGAAAGCGCGGGACGTAGATACCGTTGGGGCGGTTCCCCAGCGAAACTTTGTCCTCGTTCCCTGGAATCTTCGCGTGCGCTCCCCCTCCCATGCAGTGGTCCATCAAGTTGTGGCCGAGCTCTCCGCTGGAGTTCGCGAGGCCGTTGGGGAATTCTGCCGTCTTCGAGTTCAGAAGGAGGCGCGTGGACTCGAGCGCCGAAGCGCACAGGAATAAAATGCGCCCCTGAAATTCGAGCGCTTCGCGTGTCTGCCCATCGATCACGCGAACGCCAGTCGCTCTCCTCGTCTTCGCGTCAAACATCACACTGTGCACGACGCTATAAGGACGTACTGTGACCTTCCCGGTTGCCTGCGCGACAGGAAGGGTCGCGTTGAGACTGCTGAAATACGATCGCGTGATGCATCCGCGCGAGCACGGACCGCAGTAATGGCACGGAGCGCGGCCATTGTGGCGCTGCGTCAGGATGGCGGTTCGCCCGATCGTCAGCAAACGTTCATCGGGAAAATGCTTCGCCATGGCTTCCTTAATTACCAACTCGGCACAGTTCATCTCCATGGGCGGAAGAAATTTCCCGTCTGGAAGCTGCGGCAGGCCTTCTTTTTGTCCAGAAATGCCGGCGAAGTCTTCGACGTAGTCGTACCAGGGCGCAATGTCCTGGTAGCGAATTGGCCAATCAATCGCGATGCTCTCGCGCAAATTGGCTTCAAAATCGAGATCACTCCAACGATAAGATTGCCGTCCCCAGATGATCGAGCGGCCCCCAACCTGCCGCCCGCGAATCCACAGAAAAGGTTTGGCCGGGTCGGTAACGTAAGGATTCTCGCGGTCGTTTACGAAGAACTTGCTGTTCCATTCGTCCATGCCGCTGCAAGTGCGCTGGACGGGCTGATCCACAGAAACCCGCTTCCGGTCACCCATTCCGCGGAAACGTTTCTCCCACGGCGGAACATGTTCGACATAATCTGTTTCAGGATTGATGGGTCGGCCCGCTTCGAGGACGAGCGTCTCCAGCCCTTTTTGGCTTAATTCCTTGGCCGCCCAGCCACCCGTGATTCCCGAACCCACCACAATTGCGTCGTAGATCTTGGCCGGCATTTCTAGTTCGCGGCCTCCTCGGCGAGCGGCGCGCAACCAGCATGGCGAGCGGGAATAATCTCGCCATGCAATTCCTCCTCGAACCCAACTTCCGACGTGTAATAGCCGACGAGAGTGAGCTGCTTGATCTTGGAGAGAAATTTCCGGGGTTGGGGGGGGTCTTCGGCCCAACTCCTTGCGGGATGTTCCTCGGAGGCTGACGCCTCGCTGTCCAGGGTCTCAAGAAATTGCCGCTGTTGCGCTTCCGCACAATCAACGAAATTCTGGCCAAAAAGCGTTCGGCAGCGCGTATCGACCTCGCTCAGGCCCGCCAGAAAGCTGGCCTTGTCGGCTTCTTCATACCACTCGCTGAGAATTACATCAATGAATTCGTTGACACGCGCGGCCTTCGCGCCCGGCGTATTGGTCTGAGGAATGATGATCTCGCTGATTGCAGTCACCATGGCATTTTGATGCGGATCCAGCGTCTTCATTGCCGCGGTTTCGGTGAATTCTTCGTGAACTTGCTGGAATAAGGCTAGGGCATCCCGCGAGAAGAGCGGCAACGCCGCATTGGCGGCGAGCAATTTCAAGGCTTCGCGTCTGTCCATCGGAGGCCCTGGGGCGGCAGGCTCTTGGAGCTTACTCCGGCAAAGCAGAAACGGTCAAACCGTCCGTCATCGGAAGATTTCAGGCTCAGCCACGTGACGCCATCTCGCGGGCGGCGCGCAGCGCTGTCACGGGATCGCCTGACGGCTCAAACTCCATGGCGGCGTAATGCGTGTATTTCAACTCCGCCAGCTTGCGGAAAATATTTTCATAATTGATCTCCCCGGTGCCCGGCTGGTGGCGTCCGGGAACGTCAGCGATATGTACGAGGCCAACGTAATCGATATTCTTCTCCAGCTTCTCGATCAGATTTCCCTCGGCGATCTGCTCATGATAGAAGTCGTACAAGAATTTCACGTGAGGATTGTCAACCTTGCGCACGATTTCGAAGCCCTCGGCGACAGAAGTCAGAAAGTACTTGGGATTCTCTTCGGGATCGATGTTTTCCAGCAATAACGTGACGTTTTGCTTTGCCGCGACGTCCGCGCCGCGCTTGAGAGCTTCGACGCAAGCATCATGCTGCGCCTGGTGAGAAAGATTTTCAAGACGATTGCCGGAGAGAACGATCACGCCGGGACATTCCAACTTGTCAGCTGTGGTTAAGAAGTCCTTCAGATCGCTTACGAAGGAATCTCGGAGGGTTGGATCTGCGATTCCCTTCCATACTCCGGCGGTGGCGTCGAAGGTAATTCCTAAGGCCCGTTTCTTCGCGTTGAAGCGCCGGTAATCCGCGTCTGACCATACCTCGAACTCGCGGACCAATTCCACCGCGCTGTAGCCTGCCTCGGCTGCTTTCTCGAGTCGCTGTTCGAAGGGCAGATCCCGGTAGACCGTCCACAACATTACCGAGAGTTGGAAGGGAACGGAATTTGCCGCAGAGGCTTTGCTCGCCGGAAGCGCCACGCCAACCGCAGCTCCGGCAACTGCGCGTGCGAATTCGCGCCGGTTCATCGGTTCACCAAGTGGTCCCGCTTTTACACCGATCCCATGATCTCGTTGCGCACATTCTTCAGCACGTACAAGGCGCGCTCCACGCCCACTTCCCCGGGAAGAATTGGGTCTTCGTTCTCCACGCTGAGAATGCCCTGATAGCCGACATCCATGTAAGCGCGAATGATGTCTTTCCACAAACTTGCGCCATGGCCGTAACCGACTGCGCGAAACGTTTCGGAGGCCAAGGGCAGGTCCTGCGTTTCGAAAGCAAAATTCAAAACGCCGAAACGGTCAACGTTGTTCTTGTAAAGCACTGTATCTTTCATGTGCGCGTGGAAGATCGCATTCTGCCTGCCCAGGAAGTGAATGACTTCGACGGGATCGCACTGCTGCCAGAAAAGATGGCTCAAGTCGCAGTTGGCACCGATTTCTTCGCCCACGGCATCCCGCAAGCGCAAGAGCGTTCGCGGATTGTAAACCGCAAAATTGGGATGCATTTCGAGTGCGAGCCGGTGGATTCCATGCTCGCGCGCAAACTTGGCCGCCTGTTGCCAGTAGGGAATGATTTTTTCTTTCCACTGCCAATCCTGCATTTCCGCGTATTCGGGAGGCCAGCGGTAAGTAATCCAATTAGGTTTCGTGTCCGTCGGCGTGCCGGCCGGGCATCCGGAAAAACCGACGATGACCTTGACTTCAAGACGCTCGGCCAGCAACACCGTCCTGCGAAAGGTTTCCTGGTCGCGTTCGGCGATCTTGGCGTCGGGATGAACCGGATTCCCGTGGCAACTGAGCGTGGCAACCTGAATGTTCCGGTCGGTGAACTTCTTTTTCCACGCGCTCAGCTTGGCCGGATCGTCGAGCAATTCCTGCACCGGACAATGCGCAGAATTTGGATATCCGCCCGTGCCGACTTCGACGGCCTCAACTCCCCAGGCACTAAATTTCTCGAGCATTTCATCCGTCGACATTTTGGGAAAAGCCGCGTCGAAGACACCGATGGGCAGCTTTTTTGCGCCTTCCGGCAAAGGATTGAAACTCGAATGGGAGGCCGCCGACGACGGAGCCAAAGGACCGGCTGCGGCCGCGGCCAGTAACCCGCTGGTGGCAGCAAGAAATGTCCTGCGCGTGGGAGAAGTGAGATTCATGTTTCGATGCATGGATTGCCTCTGCAATCCGGGTCGAGAATGCCTGGCCCGGCGGTTTTTAGGATTTGGCAGCATTATACGCACCGCTCTTAGCTGCGAAGCAACAAGTCGATTTGACAACCGTCATGCTTTCTAACATGCTTTGGTTCCGTGTGGCAAAACGAGTGAGCCGCGGCGGTTTGGTGTCTTGCGTGATGAAATGCACAAAGAAAAATCGACAAGATTAAGAATACTTTTTTGCGCCATCCCGTTTTTCAGCCTCATAATTTCGTTACCCGCTCTCGCGGCCGAGGCCCCGTCTGCTCCCGCTTACGGCGTCCACCTGGAAAACACATGGATTCCGATGAAGGATGGCGTGCGGCTGGCGGCGACACTCTACCTGCCTGACGGCGGCAAGCCGGGCGAAAAGTTTCCTGCTCTGCTGGAGTATCTGCCCTATCGCAAGGATGACGGCACGGCGGCGCGGGATTATCCGATGCACACGTATTTTGCCCGCCGCGGATATGTCACGGCGCGCGTAGACATTCGCGGCTTTGGCGCCAGCGAAGGCGTGCCACCGGAGCGAGAGTACTCCGAGCAGGAGCAAATCGACGCAGAGCAGATCATCGCGTGGCTTGCGACTCAGCCATGGTCGAACGGGAATGTTGGTATGTTCGGCATTTCCTGGGGAGGGTTCAACGCGCTCCAGATGGCGATGCGTCATCCTCCGCAGCTCAAAGCCATTATCGCGGTTGCCGCGACGGCAGAATTGTTTCACGATGATGTGCATTACGTCGACGGCATTGCTCACGTCGATGAATTCGAACTGAATATGGATATGGCGCAAGGCTGGGCCGGCGCGCCGGACTACAAGATCGATGAAAATGTGCTGAACGCGAAGATGGAGTCGCCGCCCTGGTCGTTGCTGTATTTAAAGCATCAGCACGATGACCCGTTCTGGCGCAGCCCGGTCCGCCCTTATAGCGAGATTGCAGTTCCCTGCTTTCTGATTGGCGGCATGCTCGATGGCTATCGCGACAGCATCCCTGACATGCTTCGTGAAACCACGAAGGCGCCGGTGCAAGCGATCATCGGACCCTGGAACCACACATTTCCCAACGATGCCGAGCCGGGGCCAGAAATTGAGTGGCGTGATCAGGCGGTGCGCTGGTGGGATTACTGGTTGAAGGGCCGAGATACGGGAGTTCTGCAAGACCCGAAGCTCATTGTTTATATGCGCCACTGGTATCCGCCGGACCCGAGCCTGCCGAATGTGCCGGGAGAGTGGCGCCGCGAGGATAAGTGGCCTCCGCAAAATCTGAAAAACCTGGAACTGTTTCCGCAGGCCAATCACACATTGGCGGCACCGGCTGGAGTATCTGCGGTGCACCAGTTGAAATATGTTCCCACGATCGGCGTGGAAGCAGGTTTCTGGTGGGGCGAACTGCTCAGTGACACGCGGCCGGTCGACGCGTTCAGCCTGATCTACGATTCACTACCATTGAAAGAAGACCTTGCGATCCTGGGCTCTCCAGTGGCTAAGTTGCGTGTCTCAACGACGGCGCCGCTGGCTGACTGGTTCGTTCGTCTTTCTGATGTCGCGCCTGATGGCAGCGTCACGCAGATCACTGGCGCCGGCCGCAACGGCGCACAGCGGGAGTCGTTCAGCGAACCGCGCGATCTTGAGCCGGGGAGGGTTTATCCGCTGGAAATCACGATGCATCTGACTTCCTGGATATTTCCTAAAGGCCATCGTGTTCGTTTTTCGGTTTCCAATGCGCTCTGGCCGATGATGCTGCCCACGCCTTATGCGATGACGACCTCGCTTGAGCTGGGTGCAAGCAATTCGCGATTGATTCTTCCGGTTGTTCCCGTGCACGGCGCTGCTGCGCCCGCTTTCAAGCCGCCCGACCCGGTAGAGGAGCGCCCTGGCTATAAAGCCGAAGGATTTCCCTGGCCCGGCGAGTGGACTTCGGAGCGCGATCAAGCCAATCACAAGAGCACCGTTCATTGGCGAGGCAAAGATGCGTATGACTATCCCTGGGGAAAAGAAACGGATTTTGAAGCGCTCACCTATCAAGCTGATGACGCACACCCGGAGACGAGTTCGGTCCAAGGCGAGGCTAAGAGCATCTTCGAACTTCAAGGACGCGTGCTAATGTGGCAGGGACATCTTTCCGTGAGCACCGATCAGAAAAATTTCTATTACAAGTACACGCGGGAACTATTTAAGGATGGCCAGCTTCTTAAGCAGAAGACCTGGGAAGAAACTGTTCCTCGCGATCATCAATAAGTCTCGCTTGCGCTCAGCGAACTTCGTGTTTTGGGCGCAGCGAAGAACCCATGCGCTTCTGCAAACCTACTGTTTATAAACCTTGCCAGCCTTCATCACGAACTGCACGTGCTCCAGCAAACTGACGTCTTGCAGGGGATCTCCGAAAACGGCGATTACATCTGCATATTTACCGGGCTTGATCGAGCCCACGAGGTCTGCGTGGCCGAGAAGGTCAGCTGCATTGCTGGTCGCCGCCTGGATCGCCTGCATGGGCGTCATGCCGTACCGCACCATGAAGGCGAATTGCCGGACGCTCCGGTCATAAGGGCAAACACCGGCGTCGGTGCCGAATGACATCTTCGCTCCAGCCTTGACCGCCTTGCGAAAATTTTCTCGTTGCAGCTGCCCCAATTTCGCATCGTGCTCCAGGAAATCCTTCGGCATTTTGCCGAGTCTGCCTTGTTCCTGGATGCATTCTTCATCGTAAATATCCATATCGAGATAAGTGCCGTGCTGTTTCGCCAGCGCGATGCCCTCATCGTCAATCAGGCTGGCATGCTCGACGGAAGCGACTCCAGCGATGATCGCGTTCTTTATCCCTTGCGGCGAATGGGCATGGGACTCGACGCGCAATCCAAAGTGGCTGGCCTCATCCACCGCAGCCTGAAGTTCTTCCAGAGTAAATTCCTGCGAGTTTGGATTGCTTCCATGCGTGAGCACGGCCCCGCTCGAAAGAATCTTGATGTGATCAACTCCGTCATGGGCGAGTTTGCGAATTACCTGGCGCACTTCCCACGGGCTGTTGGCTTCGCCGTAGTGAAGGTCCCACGGGAGTTGAATGTCGGGAGCGAAACCTGTCATCGCGCCCGCACCGCCGGTGATGGTGACGTAAGCGCCCGCCACGTACATACGCGGGCCGTCGATGTAGCCTTTGGCGATTGCATCGCGCAGCGCGATGTCATTCAAAGCGCGATAAACGCCAACATCGCGCACGGTCGTGAAACCAGAAAGTAAAAAAATGCGCGCGTTGGGCACGGACGAAAGAATCACCTCAGAAG
>Ga0335078_10009302_pt1 | contig 14566 bp, 11 predicted proteins | sample Lox_Sample_32_FD_206711 | JGI IMG/M metagenome (GOLD analysis project Ga0335078, IMG submission 206711) | Soil microbial communities from Loxahatchee National Wildlife Refuge, Florida, United States - Lox_Sample_3.2 | ecosystem: Environmental > Terrestrial > Soil > Wetlands | place: USA...
TTAGGAACGCGGGGCGCCGGAAGTCGAAGTAATTCACCATCGGTGATGCATTTGCATCTCGGAGGGTCATCGCCGGCAGGTTCCATTTGCGCTCGACGAACGCGGTGATCGAGGTGTGGTCCTCGACGGCTCGTGAGACGTAGCGAGCCCGCGCCCACGGGGAGACGACGATCATCGGCACGCGGACGCCGTAGCGGTCGAACCCGCCGGGCACGTCGGCCGAGGTCAGCGCCGGCGGGATCGAGTCCGGCGGGATCGCCGCCGGCGGCGGCACGTGGTCGTAGTAGCCGCCGTGCTCGTCGTAGGTTATGAGCAGCGCCGTGTGCTTCCACGTGGGCGCGCGCATCAACGCGGTCACGACCTGAGCGATGTAGCGCTCGCCCACCTGAACGTCCTGCGGGTTCTCCTCCGAGGTGGTCTCGTAATTCGGGTCGAGGAAGCTGAACTGCGGCAGCTTGCCGGCGGCGACGTCAGTCAGGAACCGGCTGAAGTGCTTGACCCGCGAGGCCCGTGCCGGCGTCTGGGAGCCGGGCACCAGGATGTAGCTCGCGTAGCTCGGAGGCTCGTAGTAGATCGCCCAGTCGACGTGATGGGCGTCGAGCCGGTCCCAGATCGTGCCGTTGGCCGGCGGAGCGGGAGCGATGATGTCGTTGACCATCCCACTCGACGTTCCGGCGAACAGGTATGACCGGTTCGGCCACGTCTGGCCGAGCAGCGAGGCGAAGTATCGCTCGCCGATCGGGAAGTGTTCGACCAGCGAGTACGTGAACGGCACGTCGTGCTTGTCCCAGTACTGCATCGCCACCGGCGCGCTGGCCTTGACGAACCCGTCCATGAGGCCGTTGTCGTAGGCCTCGTGGCTCGCGTTCCACGACTGGCTCGGCTCGCCGTCGAGCTGACAAGGCGAGCTCGCATGAGACGCGACCACGGGCGTCCCGGACGCATCCGGGTTGGAGTTGACGACCTTCCCGCCCACCACGCGCAGGCCGTCGACCGAGCGCCGGCCGGGCACCTGGTGGGGAACCATCCCGAGCAGGTTGTCGAACGAGTGGTTCTCCATCATCAGCACGACGACGTGCTCGATCTCAGGCATGCTCGCCGTGCCGGCGGGCTTATGCGGAAACGGCAGGCTGTCGGGCTGTCGGAGGCCCGCTCCGAAAGCCACCGGGCGGGCCCAGGCCGGCAGCCCGCGCGTCGCCAGCAGTGCTGCGCCCCCGGCGGCGGCGCCGAGCAGCGAGCGGCGGGTCACCGGGTGATCGAGGGGCGCCATCGTGCGGGACACTACCTCGTGGACATGCCGGAGCAGAGTGCAACCCACGACGACCGGCCGAGCCGGGGCGGACGCATCCTGCTCTCGGTCACGCGGGTGTGGATCCCGGTGGCGATCGCGATCGTCGGGATCGTCGGCATCGTGGTCGGCGGCGGCAAGGACAACGTCGTCGCCGGCGCCGGCGTGGCGCTCGTGATCGCCGCCCTGATCGTGTGGATGATCAACTGGATGTACCGGATGAGCGTCCAGAGCAACCGTGACCGCGAGACCGAGGAGGCGGCCCGCGACTACTACGACCTCCACGGACGGTGGCCCGATGAGTGACTACCGGATCATGGGGGTGGTGAACGTCACCCCCGACTCGTTCTCGGATGGCGGGCGCTACCTCGACGCCACCGTCGCGATCGAGCACGGGCTCGATCTCGAGGCCGAGGGGGCGGCGATCCTCGACGTGGGCGGCGAGTCGACCCGCCCGGGCGCTGCCCCGGTGTCCGAGCCCGACGAGCTCCGGCGCGTGATTCCGGTGATCGAGGGTCTCATCGCCGCCGGAGCCAAAGCCCAGATATCGATCGATACGTCCAAGAGCGGCGTCGCAGCCCGGGCGATACAAGCCGGCGCGACGCTCGTCAACGACGTCACGGCGTTCCGGGGCGACCCGGAGATCGCGGCCGTCGTCGCGGAGGCGAAGGCCGACTGCTGCCTGATGCACATGCTCGGCGACCCCCGCACGATGCAGCGCGACCCGCGCTATGGCGATGTCGTCAACGAGGTCAAGGCGTTCCTCGAGGAGCGGATGGCGTTTGCGATCGCCAATGGCGTCGCCGAGGAACGGATCCTGCTCGATCCCGGGATCGGGTTCGGCAAGACCGTCGAGCACAACCTCGAGCTGCTCCGGCGGCTCGGGGAGCTGGTCGAGCTCGGCCGCCCGGTGCTCATCGGCACGTCGCGCAAGTCGTTCCTCGGCAAGATCACCGGACGCGAGATCGACGAGCGCGTGGCGGCCACGGTCGCCACGAACGTGCTCGCGTACGAGCGGGGCGCGCGGGTGTTCAGGGTCCACGATGTGGCCCCGGTCCACGACGCACTCGCGGTCACGGCTGCTACGGTCAGCGCGCGATGGACGACCCCGACGAGTACGACGAGGTAGACGAGGACGAGGACGAGGACGACGGCGAGGGCCATCCCGAGCCCGAAGTCACGATCGAGGTCAGCGGGTTGTCGCTGTTCACGCACGTGGGCGTGACCGCCGCCGAGCGCGAGGTGGGCCAGCGCCTGCTGCTCGACCTCCGGATGGACGTCGGCGAGGTCGATGCGACGGTCACCGACCGCATCGAAGACACCGTCGACTACGCCCAGGTGTGTGACACCGCCAACCTGGTCGCCCAGCAGCGCTCGTACAAGACCCTCGAGCGGCTGTGCGCAGCGATCGCCGACCGGCTGATCGAGCAGTACGACGCCAGCGCGGTGTGGGTGAAGGCAGCCAAGCCCGAGCCGCCGATGGCGCTGCCGGTGAGCGAGGTGTCGGTCGAGGTGTGGCGCGAGGCGGAATGACGCCCGCGTCATCGCCGCAGCGCGGTGACCCCGCGGCGGCGCCGGACCCGGCGATGACGCGCGGTTTCCTCGGGCTCGGATCGAACATCGGCGACCGGCGCGCGCACCTCGAGGACGCGGCGCGAGAGCTCGAATCGCACGGCGTCCACGTGCTCGCGTCCTCCTCGGTGTACGAGACCGAGCCCGTCGGGCTCGTGCTCGACCAGCGCGAGTTCTACAACGCGTGTATCCGCGTCGAGACCGACCACGGCCCGGAGGAGCTGCTCAACGCGTGCAAGGACGTCGAGCGGTCCTTGGGACGCGAGCCGGGCGGGCAGCGGCACGGCCCCCGGCCGATAGACGTCGACGTCCTGCTCCTCGACGAGCTCGAGTACGCCTCGGATCGGCTCACCCTTCCGCACCCCGAGGTGACCTCGCGACGGTTCGTGCTCGTCCCGCTGCTCGAGCTCGATCCCGCTCTCACGCTGCCCGACGGCACCAAGCTGAGCAATGCGCTAGCCGCGCTCGGCGGCGACGGGCAGGACGTCCGGCGCGCGGGACCCCCGCTCCTCTAGGGTTCGCGAAATGCTGCTGGTCGTCGACGTCGGCAACACCCAAACGCATTTCGGCCTGTTCCGCGACGGCGAGACGGCCGTGTTCCGGCACTGGCGGTTCTCGACCGTCCGCGAGTCGACCGGCGACGAGCTCGGCGCCGTGGTGTCGAACCTGCTCGGGCTGCGCGGGCTGTCGTTCAAGGACGTCGACCGCTCGATCGTGTCCACGACCGTGCCTCAGCTCTCACACCAGTGGACGCAGATGGCCAGGCACTATCTCGGCCATCAGATGCTCGTCGTCGGACCGACGATCCGCACCGGGATGCCGATTCGCTACGACAACCCGTACGAGGTCGGCGCCGATCGCCTCGCGAACGCGGTGGCGGCGTACGAACGCGTCCAGGACACGTGCGTGATCGTGGACTTCGGCACCGCGATCACCTACGACATCGTGTCGGCGGCCGGCGAGTACCTCGGGGGGATCATCACCCCGGGCGCCGAGATCTCGATCGACGCCCTCTACGACCGCGCCGCCCGGCTGCCCAAGGTCGAGCTCAGCGAGCCGCGCGCGCTGATCGGAAAGTCGACGGTCGACGCGATCCGCAGCGGGATCGTGTTCGGGTTCGCCGGTCAGGTCGAGGGGATCGTCCGCCGGTTGCGCGGCGAGCTGGGCGAGAACACGCACGTGATCGCCACCGGCGGCCTCGCGGGCGTGCTTGTGCCATTCATCCGGGAGACGATCGACGAGGTCGACGACCTGCTCACGCTGACCGGGCTGCGGCTGATCTGGGAGCGGAACTCTCTCGGTTGAGGAGCGCCGCCGGGATGGGGACGTCCGGTGTCTTGGCGACGGTGGCGGCGAGGATCAGGAAAGTGATCCGCCGGCGCTCGTCCGGGTGCTCGGCGGCGTACGCCTCGTAGCCGTCGAGCAGTGAGACGATCGCCGCGAATACCGGCGCGTCGTCGATCTCCTCCGGCACGTCGCAAGCGAGCCGGGCGAGCGCGAGCATCTCGGTGGGGTCGACGCCGCGCATCGTCCCGAGCGCGCTGAACAACAGGAAGAAGGCGACCCGGTCGAGGAGGAGATGCGACGCCCGATCCCGCTCCCCGATCGCTGGGCCGGCCGGCTGGAGCGGCTCGCCCCCGGCGATCCGAAGCGACTGCTCGGAGGCGATCGAGCGGATCTGTTCAGGCGAGAACCCGAGCTGGAGCGGCCAGCGGAGCTGGAACGCGGCGGAGATGAACGTGTTGCCGTACGGCGCGTCCGAGGCGAACACGATCTGCCCCGGAGGGACCAGCGAGAACAGTGCCTCGAGATCGGCGGGGATCCACCACGCGGTATCGAACAGCAGGTTCGGGAGGTCGGCGGCGACGCGCCAGATCCAGGAGAGGTCGCTCGTCCCGGCGTGTGCGAGGATCAGGCGCGCGTCCGGGAAATCCTCGGCGAGCTGGACGGCGTGGAGCCCGAGCGCCGGGATCCCGCGCCCGGCGTGGATCAGGACCGGCAGCGAGCGCTCGTGGGCCAGCGCGACGATCGAGCTGACCTTCGGATGGTCGAGCGTGAACTGCTCGGCGCGCGGGTGGAGCTTGATCCCCTTGGCGCCGTTGGCGAGCGAGCGCTCGGCCTCCGGGAGCGGATCGTCGTGCGGGTTGACGCGGCAGAACGGGATGAGCAGCCCGTCGGAATCCTGGGCGGCGGCGAGCACGTCGTCGTTGGCCGCGGTGTAGCCGTCGGGCTCGTGGAACGGGAAGGTAAACGCCCCCCGCGCGCCGGCGAGCTCGAGCGCGGTCACGAGCTCCTCTCCGGATTGCTTCATCCCATCGGGGTCGTTGAAACCGAGGTGGGTGTGAGCGTCGAACAGCTCGAGCCCCGGAACCTGATCGAGCACCACCTCAGCCCATGGGCGCAGCTCGTCAAACAGGTTCATTGCTTGATTCGTACCATGAAGTGCGATGTCCCGGTCGCTCACCGATCCCTGGCAGCTCGGCGGCGTTGCGATTCCGAACCGCGTCGTACTCGCGCCGCTCGCCGGCATCGGCAACTGGTTCGTGCGCCTCCAGGCCAAGCGCCACGGGGCCGGGCTGGTGGTGTCGGAGATGGTGTCGAGCTTCGCGGTGCACTACCGGAACGAGCGTACCTGTCGCGAGCTGCTGCGGATCCACCCCCAGGAGCATCCCGTCTCGATGCAGCTGTTCGGGAACGATCCGGACGTGATGGCGTCGGCGGCCGAGCGCGTGGCGGCGGCAGGCGCCGACCTGATCGACATCAACATGGGGTGTCCGGTTCCCAAGGTGTGCAAGACCGGTGCCGGCGCGGCGCTCCTCGAGGAGCCGGACCGGGCGGTGGCGGTGGCGCGGGCGGCGGCGCGGGGAAGCGGGCTGCCGGTGACGGTGAAGCTGCGATCGGGCCAGCGTCCGGGGGACCTCAGCGGGCTCGAGGTCGCGCGCCGGCTCGTGTTCGACGGTGGCGTGGCCGGCATCAGCATCCACCCGAGGCACGCCTCCCAGCGGCACAAGGGCGCCCCGAACTACGACCTCGTCCGCGAGCTGGTCGAGGACCTGCCCGTGCCGGTGCTCGTCTCCGGTGGGCTCCAGACCCCCGAGGCGGTACGGCGCGCATTCGAGCGCACGGGCGCGGACGGCGTGCTGCTGGCCCGCGGCTCGCTCGGCAACCCGTGGCTGTTCGAGCAGGTGCTCGGCCTGCGGGCGGACGAGCCCGGGCCGGATGAGATCCTGGCCGAGCTCGACTGGGTGATCGAGTCAGCCGTAGAGCATCTTGGCGAGGACCGGGCCACCCGCTACCTGCGCAAGTTCTACCCGTGGTACGTCGAGCGCCTCGGCGGCGGGCGAGCGCTCCAGGCGTCGCTCCAGACCGCTCCGACCCTCGAAGCCGCCCGGGAGCTGATGCGCGCGCCGGAACCGGCGCGCGCCGCCGCGGCCTAGTAGTAGCGTGCCGGACCGTGTTCCGGCGCATTGGCAGGGTGGCGGTCCTCGTGGCCATGCTCGCGCTCGCCCCTGCGGCCAGCGCCCAGGTCGAGCCGTACGGCTATAACGATTACGGCGGTTTCCGCAACATCCTGCCGCCGGGTCAGAGCGGCTTCGACAACCTCCTGCAGGCGGCGCAGTTCAAGGCGGCCGGCACGTACCCGCCGCGCTCGAACGATCAGCTCGGGATGTACTCGAGTCTCACGACGGCGGTCCCGATCACCGAGGCGCAGATCCCGCAGTTCTACAAGGACGCCACGTTCGGGGTGCCCGCGGGCGACGTCGCCAGCACCGAGAGCCCCGAGCCCGGGGTGACGATCGAGCGCGACTCGCAGTTCGGCGTGCCCCACATCTACGGCGACACGCGCGCGGCGTTGATGTTCGGCATCGGCTACGCGACCGCCGAGGACCGGCTGTTCTTCATCGACGTGCTCAGGCACTCGGGCCAGGGAGACCTCGCCCAGTTCGCCGGTGGCGCCAACGTGGCCATGGACGAGGACGTGTGGGCGAACGAGCCCTACACGCACCAGGACCTGGTCAAACAGATCAACTGGGCCGCGGCGAACTCGCCCGACGGACCGCAGGTTCTGAGCGATGCCACCAACTACGTCGACGGCATCAACGCCTACATCGCCAAGGCCGAGAGCCCGCTGAACGCGCTCACGATGCTGCCGGCGGAGTACGCGGCCATCGGCCAGCCCCAGGGCCCGCAGCCATTCACGGTCGAAGATCTGGTCTCGATCGCGACGCTCGTCGGCGGAATCTTCGGCAACGGCGGCGGCCAGCAGCTATCGAACGCGGTCCTGTACGAGAACATGGAGCAGAAGTTCGGACCCGAGCACTTCGTCGTGGCGGGATCGCCTGAGTTGCGTTCGCAGCCGGCGGCGAAACGCAAGAAGAAGCCGAGGATTGTGGGTCTCGCTTCGCTCGACGCTGCGCGCAGCGCAGCCCATAAGCCGTCCGGAACCCGGCGCGCCGGCAAGGCCGCGCTCGGCGCCGGAAAGCTGTGGAAGGACAACTCCGGGTTCGGGACGTTCCTGAGCTTCGACGACCCGAACGACCCCGAGGCGCCGACCACCGTCCATGGCAGGTCGTTCCCTTACCAGACGTTGCCCAGGCCGAGCAAGGCCGTGCAGAAGACGCTGGCGATGCCCGATGGCGGCTCGGTCTCGTACGTGAACCCGGTCGTCGCCGGCGCCGTGCCGCCGGGCGAGACCGGGCAGGCCACGACGGGGTCGAGGATCCGCTCTGGCAGCGTGGCCGGCCTGCTGGCGTATCCGCGCTCGATGTCGAACGCGCTGCTCGTGAGCGCCGCCGACAGCGCGAGCGGCCATCCGCTGGCCGTGATGGGCCCGCAGGTCAGCTACTTCGCCCCCGAGATCCTGATGGAGGAGGACATCCACGGTCCCGGCATCGACGCCGAGGGCGCCGCGTTCCCGGGAGTCAACCTGTATGTCGAGCTTGGCCACGGTCCCGACTACGCGTGGTCGGCGACCTCGGCCAGCCAGAACATCATCGACACCTTCGCCGAGCCCCTGTGCAACCCGAACGGCGGCACGGTCTCGATGGACTCCGATTACTACGTGCTGAACGGGAAGTGCACCCAGATGGAGACGCTGACCCGGAGCGAGTCCTGGCAACCCAACCTCGGCGACTCGACGCCGGCCGGCTCGGTGACCTTCCAGACCAAACGGACGGCGTACGGGATCGTGATCGCGCGGGCGCGGACCAAGGGCCAGCCCGTCGTGTACTCGAACCTGCGCTCGACCTACATGCACGAGCTCGACTCGGCGCTCGGGTTCGAGAAGTTCAACGAGCCGGCCGACATGCGCAACCCGCAGGACTTCATGAACGCCGCGTACGACATCGAGTACACGTTCAACTGGTTCTACGCCGACAACAAGAACATCGCGTACTTCAACTCCGGCCTGAACCCGGTGCGCGCCGCCAACACCGATCCGCTGTTCCCGTCGTGGGCGAGCGACTCGTGGAAGGGCCTCCAGCCCGCGGCCCAGATGACGCCGGCGAGCGTCACCGAGCAGCAGACGCCGGAGAGCGCGCACCCGCAGGCAGTCAACCAGCCCTACCTGACGAGCTGGAACAACAAGCAGGCCCCGGGCTACAACGATGCCGCCACCGGCCAGGAGTACTCGTCGATCTACCGCTCGCAGCTGCTCGACAACAACGTCAATACTGCATTAGCTGCGACCGGGCACAAGATGACCTTGGCCGATCTGATCAACGCGATGGGAACCGCCGGGACCCAGGACCTGCGCGGCGTCGAGGTGCTCCCGTACGCGCTCCAGATCCTCGGCCACCCCAGCGACCCGACGCTGGCGAACGCCGTGGACGAGCTGCAGGCGTGGGTGGCGAGCGGCGCGCACCGGATCAACCGGAAGCATCCGGGCGCGTCCGGCGACTACGACCAGAGCGACGCGGTGCGGATCATGGACGCGTGGTGGCCGCTGCTGGTCAGCGCAGAGTTCGGCCCCACGCTCGGCACGAGTCTCCTGGGCCAGGTGGAGGCCGATTTCCCGATCAACGACGAGCCCGGGCACGGCGTCTCCGGCGCTCATCTCGGGTCTGCGTTCGACGTCGGGTTCTACGGCATCGTCCAGAAGGACCTGCGCTCGGTCCTGGGCGACAAGGTCGCGGGCGCGCTGAACCGCGTGTACTGCGGCGGCGGATCGCTCGCCAAGTGCCGCGCCGCGCTCGAGTCCTCGCTGAGCCAGGCGATCGCCGAGTCCCCGCAGCAGGTCTATCCGGCCGACAGCGCGTGCGCCGCCGGCGACCAGATGTGCTCGGACTCGATCCAGTTCCGGCCGATCGGCGTGGTCAGCCAGCCGCTGATCGAATGGATCAACCGCCCGACCTTCCAGCAGGCGGACGAGATCCAGGGCCATCGTCCCTGAGAGCTTCTGGGTCGCAAACGCTGCCGTAATTGGGCCTCGACCGCGTCCGCGTCGCCCTCGGGCGACGTTGAGGGCGACGGGGATGCGGTGGGGCACAACCAGGCGTCTATACTCATCCGCCCACGCAACCCAGCTGCGTTCGAAATCCCCGCTTAGCAGGCGGGTTTTTTCTCGTCCGGACCGCCGGCTCTTCGGCGGTTCCCCACCCAATACAGGTCTGCGACATGCCTAAGGACGTCATCATCACACCTGAAGGGCTCGCCAATCTCAAGGCGGAGCTCGACCACTTGACAACAACCCGTCGTCGCGAGGTTGCCTCCCGGATCAAGGAGGCGCGCGAGTTCGGCGATATCTCTGAGAACGCCGAGTACGACGACGCCAAGAACGAGCAGGCGATGCTCGAGGCGCGGATCGCGTCGCTGGAGGAGAAGCTCCGCTCGGCGACGGTGATCGACCAGTCCGATCTCTCGACCGATCAGGTCCGAGTCGGCTCGGTCGTGCACGTCAAGGACGACGGCGGCAAGTCGAGCAAGTACACGATCGTCGGGTCCGCAGAGGCCAGCCCGGCCGAGGCGAAGCTCTCCAACGAGTCGCCAGTCGGCAAGGCCCTGCTCGGCCGCAAGCGCGGCGACGAGGTCGTCATCGCCACGCCCAAGGGCGAGCGGCGCCTCAAGATCACCAAGATCGACGTCGCATCCGCTTAGCTCGCTCGCCAAGGCCGTGAGCGACCGAGCCGACAGCGGCGACGAGCTGCTCGCGACGCGCCGGCGCAAGCTCGAGTCACTGCGCGACGCCGGGATCGACCCGTTCCCGCACGAGTTTGACGGGGTCGAGCCGATCGCGGCCGTCCGCGCCGCGCACTCGGGGCTCTCGGCCGGCGACGAGACCGAGGTTCGCCACCGGGTGGCGGGCCGGCTCGCCGCGCGACGAGGCCAGGGGAAGATGGCGTTCCTCGATCTCGTCGACCGCTCCGGGCGGATCCAGCTCCAGGCGCGCGTAGACGAGCTTGGCCCCGAGGGGATGGACCGTCTGCTCGGGTTGGATCTCGGCGACCTGATCGGTGTCGATGGGGTGGCCTTCATGTCGCGCCGCGGCGAGCTCACGCTGCGGGTGCTCGATTTCACGGTGCTAGCGAAGTCTTTGCGTCCCCCGCCCGAGAAGCACCACGGCCTGACCGACGTCGAGACGCGCTTCCGCCGGCGCGAGCTCGACCTGATCGCCAACGAGGACGCGCGCGACCTGTTCATCACGCGCGCGCGCGTAATCTCCGCGGTGCGCCGGTTCCTCGATGCTGAGGGATTCATCGAGGTCGAGACGCCGGTGCTCCAGCCTCTGTACGGGGGCGCGCTCGCCCGGCCGTTCACGACGCACCACAACGCGCTCGCCCGCGAGTTTTTCCTGCGTATCGCCACCGAGCTCTACCTGAAACGGCTGATCGTCGGCGGGCTTGAGCGCGTCTACGAGCTCGGCAAGGACTTCCGCAACGAGGGCGTCGATAGCACCCACAATCCCGAGTTCACGATGCTCGAGTGGTACGAGGCGTACGCCGATTACGAAGACATCGCGTCGCGATGCGAGCGCCTGGTCGCCTACGTAGCATCCGAGGCGGGCTATCACGGGGAGATCGATCTGACGCCGCCGTGGCGGCGGGAGCGGCTCGTCGACGCGATTCGCGACCGCACCGGGATCGACATCATGGAGAACCGGACGCGCGATCAGCTGGCCGGCGCCATGGCCGCCCGGGGGCTTGCCGTTCCGCCTGACGACACCTGGCCGCAGCTCGTCGACGAGCTCCTCTCAAAGCATGTGGAGCCGACGCTGATCGAGCCGACCTTCCTGATGGACTATCCGGTCGAGCTGTCGCCGTTCGCCAAGCGCCACCGCTCCGTCGAGGGGCTGGTCGAGCGGTTCGAGGCGTACATCGGCGGCTTGGAGGTCGCGAACGCGTTCACGGAGCTGAACGATCCCGACGAGCAGCGCAGACGGTTCGAGGAACAGCGCGCCCTGGCCGGCGCCGGCGACGAGGAGACCCAGCCGTACGACGAGTCGTTCCTCGAAGCGCTCGAGCAGGGCATGCCGCCCACGGGCGGGATCGGCATCGGCATCGACCGCCTGGTAATGGTGATTACCGGGCAGCGGTCGATTCGGGAGGTCGTGCTGTTCCCCGCGATGCGCGATTAGCCCCATTACCAGGGGAAAGTCACTGTGCGGATAGGCATTCTCTTATTCGACCAGGTGGACTTACTCGACGTCGGTGGCCCGTACGGGGTGTTCCTGACCGCGTCGCGTCTGGTCGTGCGGGATGGGGGTTCGCCGCCGTTTGAGGTCTTGACACTTGGCGCGGGGCCGGGTCCCGTGGTCGCGTACGGGGGGCTGCGGCTGACGCCGCAGGTGACGCTGGCGGAGTGCGGGCCGCTCGACGTGTTCATCGTGCCGGGAGCGATCGCCATCGACGATGTCGTCTCCGACGCGAGCCTGATGGATGCGGTGGCGCTGGTCGCGGACGATGCCTCGGTGGTCGCTTCGGTGTGCACGGGAGCTTTTATCCTGGGCGCCCTTGGCGTGCTCGCTGGGCGTCGATGGACCACGCATTGGGAGGATGTTGAGGAGTTGGCCGGGAGGGTCGGAGGGCGCGGTCAGGCGTGGGTCCGCTGGGTCGATGCCGACGAGGTCGTGACGTCCGGCGGGCTCAGTTCCGGGATTGCAATGTCGCTGCATCTGGTGGACAGATTCGAGGGTCGCGAGCTTGCGGTTCGGACCGCCAGGCAGCTCGAGTATGAGTGGGACCCGGTAGCCACGGGCCGAACATGAACAACGTGTGAAGTCTGGGCCGGGTCGGTCGAGTACCTCAGTGGCGTAGAGACCCGTTGATAAACTGGCCTATGGCCCGAAAACACGAGACCGTTTCGCTCATCAATCGGCGGCTATCGGCCGACAAGGTGGGTAGAACGGGATCGTCGGTGTCCCCGCAGTCGCGAACTACCATGTGACCCGAGCAGGTAGGCGAGGAGCAGACCGGAAAACCATCCCGACCGAACAGACCGAGACCCGCCACAGAAGAGAAGGATCATGTTCGAGCGATTCACAGAGCGAGCCCGCCAGGTAGTCGTCTTGGCTCAGGAAGAAGCGCGGACGCTCAAGCACAACTACATCGGTACCGAGCACATTCTGCTCGGCCTCCTCCGCGAAGAGGAAGGGCTTGCTGCCCGCGTACTCGAGTCGCTCGACATCACGGTGGAGCGCGTGCGCGCCCAGGTCGTTCGGATCGTCGGATCGGGCGAGGAGGTCACCTCTGGCCAGATCCCATTCACGCCTCGAGCCAAGAAGGTGCTCGAGCTCGCGCTGCGCGAGGCGCTCAGCCTCGGCCACAACTACATCGGCACCGAGCACATCCTGCTCGGGCTGGTGCGTGAGAACGAGGGCGTGGCCGCCCGGATCCTGCTCGATTTCGACGCAGATTCCGAAAAGATTCGAAACGAGGTCATCCGGATGCTCTCCGGGCCCGGCAGCCGCCAGCGCGGCGCCGGCGCCGGTGGCGCGGCGGGTGCCGCCCAGGGTGGCGAGACCGGCAAGAAGTCGTCCAAGCTGCTCGACCAGTTCGGGCGCAACCTGACCAAGCTGGCCGCCGAGTCCAAGCTCGACCCGGTCGTCGGTCGCGAGACCGAGATCGAGCGGATCATGCAGATCCTCTCGCGCCGGACCAAGAACAACCCCGTTCTGGTCGGCGAGCCGGGCGTCGGCAAGACCGCCGTGGTCGAGGGCTTGGCCCAGCGGATCACGCACGGCGAGGTCCCCGAGCTGCTCAAGGGCAAGCAGATCTACACGCTCGACTTGGCGGCCCTGGTCGCGGGTTCGAAGTACCGCGGTGAGTTCGAGGAGCGCCTCAAGAAGGTGATGAAGGAGATCACCCAGCGCGGCGACATCATCCTGTTCATCGACGAGCTCCACAACCTCGTCGGCGCGGGTGCGGCCGAGGGCGCGATCGACGCGGCCTCGATCCTGAAGCCGGCGCTGGCCCGTGGCGAGCTGCAGACGATCGGCGCGACGACGCTCGAGGAGTACCGCAAGTACCTTGAGCGCGATTCCGCCCTGGAGCGCCGCTTTCAGAAGATCACCGTCGACCAGCCGTCGACCGAAGAGACCGTTCAGATTTTGAAGGGACTTCGGGATCGCTACGAGCAGCACCACAAGGTGAACATCACCGACGAGGCGCTCGAGGCCGCCGCCGAGCTGGCGGACCGGTACATCTCGGACCGCTTCCTGCCTGACAAGGCGATCGACCTGATCGACGAGGCCGCGTCCCGGATGCGGATCAAGTCGATGACCTCCCCGCCCGTGTACCGCGAGCTCGAGGACGAGATCGAGGAGACCCGGCGCGCCAAGGAGGAGGCGATCGAGAACCAGGAGTTCGAGAAGGCCGCCAACCTCCGGGACAAGGAGCGCCGCCTGACTCAGCGCAAGCGCGAGCTGGCAGAGCAGTGGGAGGCCGGCGAGTCGACAGAGCGTCCCGCGATCGGCGAGGAGGAGATCGCCGACATCGTCTCGATGTGGACCGGCATCCCGGTGTTCAAGCTGACCGAGGCCGAGACGGCGAAGCTGATGCGCATGGAGGATGAGCTTCACAAGCGCGTCATCGGCCAGCACCCGGCGATCGAGGTTGTCGCGAAGGCGATCAGGCGCTCGCGGGCCGGCCTCAAGGATCCGAAGCGGCCGACCGGCTCGTTCATCTTCCTGGGCCCGTCGGGCGTCGGGAAGACCGAGCTGGCACGGACGCTCGCCGAGTTCCTGTTCGGCGATGAGGAGACGATGATCCGGATCGACATGTCAGAGTACATGGAGAAGCACGCGGTCTCGCGTCTGGTCGGTTCGCCTCCGGGCTACATCGGCTACGACGAGGGCGGCCAGCTCACCGAGGCCGTGCGGCGCAAGCCCTACAGCGTGCTGCTGCTGGACGAGATCGAGAAGGCCCACCCCGACGTGTTCAACATCCTGCTCCAGATCCTGGAGGACGGACGGCTCACGGACGCGCAGGGGCGGACGGTCGATTTCCGCCACTGCATCGTGATCATGACCTCGAACATCGGGGCCTCCGAGATCGCCCGCAACACCCCGCTCGGGTTTGCGGTGTCCGACGACGAGACCGGCATCACCTACGACGACATGAAGACCCGGATCACGGGCGAGCTCAAGAAGGTGTTCCGGCCCGAGTTCCTGAACCGGATCGACGAGGTCATCGTCTTCCACAAGCTGACCAAGGACGAGATCAAGGAGATCGTCGACCTGCTGCTGCGGAGGATCCGCGAGTCGATGGCCGA
>Ga0335078_10009303_pt1 | contig 14565 bp, 13 predicted proteins | sample Lox_Sample_32_FD_206711 | JGI IMG/M metagenome (GOLD analysis project Ga0335078, IMG submission 206711) | Soil microbial communities from Loxahatchee National Wildlife Refuge, Florida, United States - Lox_Sample_3.2 | ecosystem: Environmental > Terrestrial > Soil > Wetlands | place: USA...
CAGCACCGAATATAACGCAACGGATTGCCGTGTTCACGATAAATAGCAAAGTTGCCCGCTTCGCGTCGCGGCCGGACGCCGACTACCCTGCGTAGGGTGATCACTGAACAGGCCGACGCGGAGCCTGACGGCACAGGCGCCGGCGTCGCCGCGGCCGACGGCCCGCTCACCATGGCGCGCATGACGCCGCGGCCGCTGTTGCGGCTGCGCCTGGCGCTGCCCGCAGGGCTGGCCGGCGGCCTGCTGCTCGCCGCCGCGTTCGCGCCGGCCGGCGTCTGGCCGCTCGCGTTCGTCAGCCCGGCACTGCTCGTGGTCACGCTGTACGGCCGATCGCTGCGCGGCGCGTTCGCGGTCGGGCTCGCCTTTGGCCTCGCGTTCTTCTTCCCGCTGCTCGCCTGGGTCGTCAACCTCGCCTGGTTCGCCTGGGTCGCGCTCGCCATCGCCTCGGCGCTCATCTTCGCGGTGTTCGCCATCGCCCAGCGGCTGCTGCTCAGCCTGCGCTGGTGGCCGCTCGCCGTGGCCGGCTGGTGGGTCGCCGCCGAGGCCTTCCGTGACCGCTGGCCGTGGGGCGGCTTCCCGTGGGGCCGACTGGCGATGAGCCAGGCAGGACTGCCGACGCAGGGCTGGGCGGCGATCGGCGGCCCGCCGGTGCTCTCCTTCGTGGTCGCCCTGACTGGTGCCACGCTCGCCTGGGTCCTGGTGAGCGCACTGACCGACGGCCGCGCGGGACGGCGGCGGCCTGCCGCGTTCGCGGCCGTGGCGTTCGCGGCCACGGCGGGTGTCTCGTGCCTGCCCGCCGCGCTGCCGCTTGACGCGGTCCCCGCCAGCGCCAGGACCGCGGTCGTCGCCGCCATCCAGGGCAACGTGCCGCGCGAGCGCAGTTCGCTCGCCGCGCAACTCGACAGCGACCTGGCGGTCACGGTCAACCACGCGGCCGCTACAGAGAAGCTGGCCAGGGCCGTCGCCGCCGGCCAGCGGCCCGCGCCGGACCTTGTGATCTGGCCGGAGAACTCCACCGACATCGACCCCACCCAGTACGCGCCGGTCTACCAGGAGATCGCGGACGCGGCGGCCGCCATCGACCGCCCCATCCTGGTGGGCGCGGTGCTGCAGAACCCGGAGCGCAACGCCGGCGTCCTCTGGCTGCCCGGCAAGGGGCCGACGGCGATGTACGTGAAGCGGCGGCTCGTCCCGTTCGGCGAGTACGTACCGTTCCGCAGCCTCGTCAGCAAGATCACCTCGCTGACCCAGCTGCAGCCGGTGCCGTTCACGCCCGGGCACAAGGCCGTCGTCCTGGACGTCGGCCAGGTCAAGCTCGGCGACGTCATCTGCTACGAGGTCGCATTCGACGACCTCGTACGATCCGAGGTCCAAGCGGGCGCCAACCTGCTGTCCATGCAGAGCAATGACGCCACCTTCGAACGGGTGGGCCCGATCACCGCGGAGAGCGGTCAGCAACTCGCCATGGCCCGGATCCGGGCGGTCGAGTTCGACCGCGCCGTCATCGTCGCCTCCACGACCGGGTACAGCGCGATCATCGCGCCCGACGGGCACCTGATCACGAGCAGCGGCACCTGGCAGCAGGCGGAGCTCGAGGCGCGGGTCCCGCTGCTCACCTCCGCCACGCCGGCCGAGCGGGCCGGCGCCTGGCCGGAGTGGGCGATCGTCGCCGCCACCGCGCTCGCCCTCGGCCTCGCGGTCGCGCGTGCGGTGACCGCACGGCGCAGGGAGCGCGGGCTGCCACCGCCCGCCGCCGCGGCCTGAGCCGACTGCCCCGCCGGCGACGCAACCCAAGGTGCCGCCTCGGGTGCTCGGGTGCCGTCCGGTAACGGGACGGAGGGAGCCGCTCAGTAAAATGGGCGGATCCCGATAATCTCCCGCGAGCCACGCTTACCGCCGAGGTTGGGTGGTAGGTGACACATCAGTGGTCCCCGGGAGAGCAGGAGACCGATCGACCGTGTACGGCTGTCACCGCACCATCACCGGCCGGACGACCCGCCGGGCACGCCGCCTCGCCGCCCTCTGGCTCGCCGCGGCGGCGGCGCTGCTCGCGACCGCCTGCCAGGGCAGCACGCCGGCCGCGGCGCGCCTGCGCCCGTCCGCGGTGTCGGGCAGGACTGCGAGCCCCGCGCCCGGGTCCTTCAAGATCACGCCCGCCACCGGAACGCGGAATGCCAGCCCCTCCGACGGCGTCACGGTGACCGCCGTCGACGGAGGCACGATCGGCGGCGTGACCGTCAGGTCCACGAGCGGCCACCCGGTCACCGGCACGCTCGGCGCGCACCGCACGAGCTGGCACAGCACGTACGCCCTGCCCACGGGGCAGTCCTACACGGTGACGGCCACCGGGACCGACGCCTCAGGGCACCCGGTCACCGCGACGAGCACGTTCACCACGTTGACGCCGGCCGCCGTGTTCCACGCCGAGATCTTCGAGGGCGCGGGCGCGACCTACGGGGTCGGCATGCCGGTCATGCTGACGTTCGACCACCCGATCACCAACAGGGCGGCCGTCGAGCGGGCGCTCACCCTCACCACCTCCAAGCCGGTGACCGGTGCGTGGTACTGGGACGGCAGCGAGCAGCTTGACTTCCGGCCCAGGGATTACTGGCCGGCCGGCACCACGGTCAGCCTGTCGAGCCACCTGGACGGGGTGGAGGGCGCGCCGGGCGTTTACGGCGTGCATGACCTGTCCCAGGCATTTGCCATCGGCCAGTCGGTCATCGCGGTGGCCGACACGAGCACTCACCGGACAAAGGTCTACGTTGGCGGCAAGCTCGCCTACACGTGGCCCATCTCGACCGGCAGGTCCACCATGCCGACACCGGACGGCACGTACCTGACCGTCGACAAGGGCAACCCGGTCCGGATGACCGGCGGCGAGAAGGGCACCGCCGGCTACTACAGCGAACTGGTCAACTGGGCGGTCAGGTTTACCTTCAGCGGCGACTACTACCACGCGGCCCCGTGGTCGGTCGTCGACCAGGGCGTCACCAACGTGAGCCACGGCTGCGTGAACCTGGCACCCGAGGACGCGGAGGTCTACTACAGGATGGCCGTCCCCGGCGACCCGGTCACGATCACCAGCAGCCCTAAGGCGGGCAACTGGGACAACGGCTGGACGGAGTGGTTCCTGTCCTGGTCGCAGTACCTGGCGGGCAGCGCCACGCACCAGGCGGTCGAGGCCGGCCCGTCAGGCAGCGTCTTCGTGAACCCGTCCGCCCTGCCGGCGGATACCGCCACGGCTCCCCTTGGCACCTCGGCACCGGGCAACTACGCCGCCGACTGACCTGAGCGGCGCGGGGCCGCTCCTCGCCCGAGGTGCAACTTTCGAGCATTCTGGCTGATCTGGATGAGCCGATTGCCTGCAGAAGCGGCGCGACTACGGGTGCGAGCTGCCGGTGCTCGCGGACTGCTGGGTGACGCGCGCGGTGGGCGCACCGGAGGATACCGCCAGGATCACGCCGAGCGTCAGCGCCAGGGCCAGGGGGATGAGAAGCGGTGCCGCGGCGCGCGCCGTGCGGCGGCGTTTGGCGCGGCGCTTAGCGTTGCCAGCCCGGTTGCCGTAGCCCCCCTCAATCAACGTCACGCTGGCTCCCTCCGCTTCATCCATCCCGTAGGTCCCAGCGTAACTCCGTTACTTAACAGTTATCGAGTAGATAGCAAAAGTTATCTGTCTAGTCACGGGGGGTAAGAGGGCGCGGACCTGGAGAGATGCCGCGGCGTCCCGTCCCGCGCCGCCGCGCCCCGGCAAGGAGTATCGCAACGGTGCAGCTAGCAAGCCTCCCAGAGGGTGGCGATGCCCTGGCCGACACCAATGCACATGGACGCGGCGCCCCTGGTGGCACGGCCTTTGACAGCACCGCGCCGGCGCATCTCGTGCAGCAGCGTGGTGACGATGCGGGCGCCCGAGCAGCCGAGGGGGTGGCCGATCGCGATCGCGCCGCCGTTCACGTTGACCTTTTCCTGGTCGAGCTTGAGCTCATCGACGCAGGCGACCGACTGAGCGGCGAACGCCTCGTTCAGCTCCACCAGGTCCAGTTCCTCGGCTCGCCAGCCTGCCCTGGCGAGGGCCCTGTTCATCGCGGGGACCGGGCCGATGCCCATGTAGTCGGGGTGGACGCCCGCCGCGGACGCGCCGACGTAGCGGGCGAGCGGGGTCAGGCCGGCGCGGTTCACGGCCTCTTCCGACATGAGCAGCAGCGCGGCCGCACCGTCGTTGAGCGGCGAGGAGTTGCCGCCGGTGACCGTGCCGCCCTTGCGGAACGCGGGCTTCTTGGCTGCCAGTTCCTCGAGCGTGAGGCCTGCCCTGATCCCCTCGTCGCTCGTCAGCTCGCCCTTGGCCGTGGCGACAGGGACGATCTCGGCGTCGAAGCGGCCCGCGTCGCGGGCGGCAGCGGCCAGCCGGTGCGAGCGGAGCGCGAACTCGTCCTGGCGCTCGCGGGTGATGCCGTACCTCATCGCCACGTTCTCCGCCGTCTCGCCGAGGCTGACAGGCGGGTACATCTCCTGCATGCGCGGGCTCACCAGCCGCCAGCCGAGACGGGTATCGGCGGTCTCCAGGCTGCGTGCCCAGGTGTCGCCGCTGCGCTGCACGACGAACGGCGCCCGGGTCATCGACTCGGTGCCGCCCGCGACGGCGATGTCGATGTCGCCCGCCGCGATCGCCCTGGCGGCGTCGCTGACCGCCTCCATGCCCGAGCCGCACAGCCGGTTCACCGTGGCGCCGGGTATCTCCACGGGCAGGCCGGCCAGCAGCACGGCCATCCGGGCGACGTTCCTGTTGTCCTCGCCTGCCTGGTTGGCCGCGCCCCAGTAGACGTCGTCGATCGTGTTCACGTCGAGATCGGGGCTGCGCGCGACGAGCGCCCTGAGCACGTCCGCGGCCAGGTGATCAGGACGGACGTCGGCCAGCGCCCCCTTCACCTTGCCGATGGGCGTCCGGCAGGCATCCACGACGAATACCGAGCTCACGCTGACCTACCTCTCGCGGGGAGTTCCCTATTCCACACGATAAGACACGCCGCGGCCGCGGCTGCTTCTCCGAAGGGCGCCGCGGCGTGTGGTCAATGTCCCGTTGACTGCGGCTCCGGTGCCTGCGGGCAGCCGACCGTGCCGGCTCAGGCGGATCGGCGATAGCGGTGATGTGAAGTTTCCCGATTTGATAGATATTGACCCTAAACTTGCGATGGCTGCCGTCACCGATGCGCCGTGACCGACGTCGATGCGATGTCCATCGAATTAGTGCCGTTCGTGTCACCGGGATCTGACTAGCCGTTGAGGAGACCGCGCAGTGTCGTTGTTGGGGAGTGCTGGTGGGGCGGGCCGGGTCAGTACGACGCTGCTGCGGCACCGGATGATCTCGGTGACCGCGGGCGCCGCCGCCGCGGTCATCATCGCCGGCAGTGCGTTCGCCGCGACCTCCGCCCACGCGTCGGGCCAGGTGAAGATGGCCAGCGCTGGTGACAGCAATCCGATCACCGGGCAGGCGGCTCCTCCCGGGCCGCTCACGCTGCTTTCTGTATTCCCCGCCGACGGTACCCGCCAGGCCAACGGCGGCGCCCCGATCACGCTGACGTTCTCTTCCGCGCTCTCGCCTGGCACGCCGCTGCCCGCGCTCACCCCTAAGATTCCCGGAAGCTGGCGGGTCTCCGGCGCCACCGCGACGTTCACCCCGTCGTACGGTTACCTGCCGGGCACCACGGTCACACTCAAGATCCCGGGCGGGACGGCGGGCATGGCCGGGGCGGCCGCCTCGGCGGGCACGCTCGGCACGTCGTCAAGCGTCACGTTCACCACAGGCGGTTACTCAACCCTGCGGCTGCAGCAGATCCTCGCTCAGCTCGGCTACCTGCCGCTCAGCTGGACCCCAGCGGACGGCGCGTCGGACGGGGTCATTCCCGCCAATGCGCCGGCCGTGGCCGGCTCGGGAGCGACCTCGACCACGGCCGGCCCGGACGAGCAGGTAGCCGACGCGTACCAGCCGCCCGCCGGCACGTTCACCTTCCGGCCCGGCTACCCGGCCCAGCTGACGAGGCAGTGGAAGGCCGGCAAGAACAACATCCTCGACGTGGGCGCGATACGGGCCTTCGAGTACGACCACGGCCTCACCATGGACGGCACGGTCGGCCCGCAGGTCTGGTCGCGCCTGCTGACGGCGGCGGCGGCGGACCAGGTCAACCCGAACGGCTACACCTACGCGCTTGCCAGTCAGAACTCGCCGCACGAGACGCTCAAGGTCTGGCACAACGGCAAGCTCATCCTCGATACCCCCGCCAACACCGGCATCGCGGCGGCGACCACCGTCGACGGCACCTTCCCCGTGTACGAGCGCCTCCCCTTCCAGATCATGAAGGGGACCAACCCGGACGGAACGAAGTACGCGGACCCGGTGCAGTGGATCTCCTACTTCAACGGCGGCGACGCGGTGCACTACTTCGACCGTCCCGGCTACGGGTACTACCAGAGCCTCGGCTGCGTGGAACTCCCGTTGAGCCCCGCCAAGTTCATCTACCCGTACCTGACCTACGGCACCCTGGTCACCGTCACCGGCCCGGTGGCCTAGGAGCTCGCTGAATCAGGCCAGGCGGTTCGCCAATGCGGTCCGCGGTCACCTGCGCGAGTACGGGTACGGCCGGAGCATCAAAGCGGCTCACTGAGGTACCAGCATGATGCCCGGGTGGAGTACTAACCCGCGAGCACGCCGCCGATCTCGCGGCGCGGGGCGAGCGCCACCCGCAGCCCGGCCGAGGCGAGCCGGTCGAGCAGCACGCGGCCCGCTCCCGCGGCGGGGGCACCCCCCGTGGCTGTCCCCGGGATGCCGGCCACCAGCGAGCGGTCGGGCCTATGCAGGCCGAGCAGCCAGAACCCGCCGTCGGAGGCCGGACCGAAGGCGGCGTCCGCCTCGCCGGACAGCAGCGACCTCGCGGCGTCCGTTAGCACGTCAGGCGTCATGTCCATGGCGTCCGACCTGACGAGCAGCATGGGCAGTGCCGCCAGCGCGTACGCGTCGGCGAGCGCCCCTGCCAGCCGGTCGCCGAAGTCGCCGCCGCGCTGCGCCATGAGCTCGAACCCGGCGGGCAGCCGGGCCCCCGCCGGGCCGTCGATCGCGAGCACCCGGCGCCCCACCGGCGCGGCGAGCATGGCGCCGAGAGTGTCGCGCAGCGGCGCGGAATCCACTGACGAGGGCGAATTGACCAGCGCGATCACCTGAACGGCCAGGGTGCCTGCGACGCCGTCCGCCTGTCGCGGCGGCACCGCACCGAATCGGGTCTCCATGATGGTGACGCTAGCGAGTCAGTAGCGGCTTGCCCCTGTTTCGCGCCTTACGGAAGTATGACGGGCCGTGGCGTGCGCCGCCTGCACAGGCAGCCGGGCCGGCGCGGGCACCGCAGGGCGTGAAACGGCCGCCGGGGCCGGCCGGGCGAGCGGCAGGCTGATCGTGAACTGGCAGCCGGGCCCGGTATTGCGCACGCTGATCTGGCCGGAGTGCGCCTCGACGATGCCGCGGGCGATAGACAGGCCGAGCCCGGCACCCCCCGACGGGTCGGGCGTCCGCGCGCTCTCGCCGCGGAACGCCACGTCGAACACGCGGGGCAGGTCACCGGGCGGGATGCCGCCGCACTCGTCGGCCACGCACACGCAGGCAATTCCCGACCTGATCTCGCCAAGCACCTGGATGGCCCCGTCCGGCGGCGTATGCCTGATCGCGTTCGTCACCAGGTTCCTGACCGCCCTGCCGAACTCCGCCGGGTCGATGAGCACGGCCATGCCAGAGGCAGCCGCGCCGGTGAGCCGGACGCCCTTCGCCCGTGCTACCGGCTCGGCGCTCGCGGCCACCTCGGCGATCAGGTCCTCAAGCCCGACCAGCCGCGGCGACAGACGGAGCGTGCCCGCGTGGATCTTGGACAGCTGGAAGAGGTCATCGATCATCCGGGCCAGCCGGTCCGTCTCCACCCGAATCTGCGAGTGGTAGCGCCTGACCTCCCGCGGGTCGGTGACTACCTGGTCCTCGAGGGCCTCGGCCATCGCCCGCAGCCCGGCGAGCGGCGTCCGCAGGTCATGGCTCACCCAGGCGACGAGCTCACGGCGGCTCGCCTCAAGGGCCTGCTCGCGCGCCCGCGCCGCGCCAAGCCGGTGGTGCGCCTCGGAGAGCCCGTGAGAGAGCCCGGCGAGCTCGACGGGAAGCGCGATCTGCGGCGGCGTGTAGATACCGCTGTCACCGACCTCGCGCACCGCGCCGAGCAGCCGCCTGGTGGCGCGGGTGACCGACCTGCCGATGACGAAAGCCACCGCGAGCCCGGCGAGCCCGGCGATGCCCATCAGCTCGAGCATCACCTTCCGGTCTCCGATATTGAACATGTAGAAGGAGATCACGCCCACCGCGGCGAGCGCCGTGACGACCGTGACCAGCGCGACGAGCGTGACCTGGAGCCCGATGGACCGCCGCGCGAGCAGCCGCTGCCCGACCACCCCGCTCGCGGTGGTGAGCATGGCGGCGCCGAGCACCCACTCCATGATGTGCGCGAGATCACGCGTCCCGACGCCCGACATGATGTCCGCGAGTGGCGCCATCACGCGCTCCCTGGCTCGTAGCGGTAACCGACGCCCCAGACGGTGACGATCCGCCGTGGCAGCGTCGGGTCCTCCTCCAGCTTCTCCCGCAGCCGCCTGACGTGCACGGTGACCGTCGAGGTATCGCCGAACGTCCAGCCCCATACCTCGCTGAGCAGCTGCTCCCTGGTGAACGCCTGCCGCGGGTTACGCAGCAGGAAGACGAGCAGCTCGTACTCGCGCGAGGTCAGCTGAACCAGCTTCCCGCCGATCCGCACCTCGTGCGCGGCCAGGTCAACGAGCACGTCGCGGTCCGCGATGACCCCCTGAGCCTGGCTCGCCTGCCCGGGCTCGCCTGCCTGGCCGGCCAGCCCGGCACCACGTGCGCGGCGCAGCACGGACTTGACCCGCATCGCCAGCTCACGCGGGCTGAACGGCTTGGTCACGTAGTCGTCGGCGCCGAGCTCGAACCCGGCGAGCCGGTCCGTCTCGTCGCCGAGCGCGGTCAGCATGACCACGGGGACCGGCCACTGCTCGCGCAGGCGGCGGCAGACCTCGAGGCCGCCGATGCCGGGCAGCATCAGGTCGAGCACGACCAGGTCGGGCCGCTGCTCGGTGATGCGCCGCAGCGCCTCGTGGCCGTCATGGATGCACTCCACGGTGTGCCCGTCGCGGATCAGGTAACGCCCCACGACGTCGGCAACAGTGGGATCGTCGTCGACGACGACGATCCGGCCGGGCATATCGGTGCTCACCACTACACCGTAATTCGTGGCGTGATACCCGATCAGGAAAAGCCACAAAAGCGTCAGCGAACGGTAAGAACCGCCCAGGGCTCCCGCGATGCCGGCGGCGCCTAGCCTCCGGGCGGCGGCGCACCACCACCGCGATGAGCCCGACCGCCACGATGCCCGCGATGACATAAGTGGGCCCGTGAAAATCGCTGGCGACATGCTCCCAGTTGGCGCCGAGCGCGTAGCCGGCAATGCCGAGCGCGGCGGTCCACGGGATGACGCCGAGCTAGGCACGCAGGCTAGGCACGCCAGGGAGCCCAGCGGCGGCCCAGGTGCTGGGTGATCGGCAGCGACAAGTGCGGCGACGCGGCGCGCTTCCCCGGTGCGTGCTCCCCGTCCGGAGCTGCCGGGCCGCCGCCCATCGCGCCCACGGCATCCGCCGGCGACGGCGGGACGTAGGACGGCCGCTGCACCCGGTGGGCGCGCAGCGCCTCGAGCAGGTCGCCGAGTGCCTCGAAGTTGTGCGCGCTGACCACCGCGTCGCAGTACGGCCAGGCGGCGGCCATGCCGCCCACCTCGGGGCGGTACCGCTCACTCTGCGTGCGCGGGTTCGCCCATACGATCCGGTACGCGATCCGGTGCAGCCGCGCCATCTGCGCGCCGAGCAGCGCCGGGTCCCCGGTCTCCCAGCCGTCGGAGATGATCAGCACGACCGCACCCCTGGCCAGTCCGCGCACCGCGTAGCGGTCGTTGAACTCGCGCAGCGCCACGCCGATCCGGGTGCCGCCCGCCCAGTCGGGCGCGGCCTCCCCCGCGCGGGCGAGCATCGTCTCCGGGGACGCAGCGGCCAGGAAGGGTGTCAGCCGGGTCAGCCGGGTGGCGAACGTGAACACCTCGGTGCGCGGCCGGGTGGCGTCGCGGGACGGACCGGCGAAGCCTGGCCCGCCGCCTCCCGTCGCGCCGGACGACCGCGAGGCCACGTACATCAGCTGCAGGATCGCCCGCGCATAGGGCTCCATCGACCCGGAGATGTCGCAAAGCACGACCAGCCGGCGCTGCCTGACCCGGACCGCGCGCCTGGCGATCCGCACCGGTTCACCGCCGGTCCTTGTGGCCTGGCGCATGGTGCGGCGCATGTCAAGCCGGGCGCCGTCCTTCTTTGGCCGGTACCGCCTGGTGCGCCGCGGCGGCACCGCGATCACCAGCTCCCGCATGAGCGTGGCAAGCTGCGTCAGCTCCGACGGAGTGAGCTGCGCGAAGTCCCTGCTACGCAGCCGCTCCGTCGTCGAGGCCACCCGGCGGACGGCGGGCACCCCGTCCTCACCCTCGGCGTCGCCCGGTGAATCGCCTTCCTGCTCGCGGGCGCCGGCCGCGGCAAGCGCCTCATCCAGCCCGGCGAGCTCGGGCGGCAGCTCATCCGTGTCCGCCGGCCGCCCGTCGTCGTCCTGCGGGTCGTTCGCGCGCTCGGCCGACTCAACGATCATGTTCTGCTGCGGCGCGGTCACCTCGGACCGCGTCCTGGGCAGTCCGGCACCGAACATCTCGTTGAATACCCGTTCAAACGCGTCGAGCTGGCTCGGGCCGGACACCATGGTGGCGAGCGCGCACGCGCGCAGCTCCGCGATCGTCGTCGCGCGCATCACGGCGAGTGCCGCGGCGAGCCGCTCGCTGCGGTCCGGGCCGACTGGCAGCCCGGCGGTATGCAGTGCGGTCGCGAGTGCCGCGGCGAGTGCCGCGTAGTCCGGCGCGCGAGGGCGCACCCGGCTGAAGGCGGTCAGCCCGTCCACCCTGTCCGGCGCGCCAGGGAGCCAGTCGTCAGTCATGCCTGACGACGGAGGCCAGCCCGGCCTCCCGCACCGTCTGCTCGTCCTCCGGGTACTTGACCACGACGCTCATGGTGCGCTCCGCCGCATCGACGGTGAGCGCGTCCGCGCCGAAGACGGTGAGCGCGCCCGCCCAGGTGATCGCCTCGGATATGCCCGGCGCCTTCGTCAGCCCGAGCTCGCGCAGCCGTCCCACGGCGACCGCGACCTCGCCCGCCAGGGCGGTGCTCGCGGCCGGCACCCGGCGCCTGATGATCTCGGCCACCCGTCGCGCGTTGGGGAAGCCGATCCAGTGGTAGAGGCAGCGCCGCTTCAGCGCGTCGTGCAGGTCACGGGTCCTGTTCGAGGTGAGGATCACCACGGGAGGCACCACGGCGTGCCGGGTGCCTAGCTCGGGGATCGTCACCGACGACTCCGCGAGCATCTCGAAGAGGAACGCCTCGAACTCGTCGTCGGCCCGGTCCACCTCGTCGATGAGCAGCACGGCAGGGCGCGGCCCTGGGTGGTCGAGCGCGGTGAGCAGCGGCCGGGAGAGCAGAAAGTCGGCGCGGAACAGGTCGGTTTCCCGCAGTGTCTCGTGGGTGGCCTCGGCGAGCCTGATGGCGAGCAGCTGCTTGGGGTAATTCCACTCGTACAGCGCCTCGGCGGCGGAGATGCCCTCGTAGCACTGCAGGCGCACCAGCATGGTGTCGAGCGCCTCGGCGAGGGACTTGGCCGCCTGGGTCTTGCCGACGCCCGGCTCGCCCTCTAGCAGGATGGGCTGCCCCATCCGCACCGCGAGGAACAGCGCCGCTGCCAGCTGGTCCCCCGCCATGTACCCCGTCTTGTCAAGCGCCGCGGTTAGCGCCGCCACGTCAGGGAACCGTTCGCCGACCTCTGCGGAAACTTCGCTGCTCACAAGGTGCGAGTTTATCTGCCAGACCCAGTCAGGTACGCATCGCGACAACCCGGGCAACAGAACACGGGCGTCCCCCTTGTGTCCGGGCACGGCCAGGGACCGCGCGGCGAGGTCACCGTCCGCCGATGTCCTCGCTCCACACCTGCGGGTAGCGGGCCTGGAACTCCTCCATCGCCGCGACGCAGTCCTGGTCGTCGAGCAGCACGACCTCCACGCACTTGGACCGCAGGAAGTCAAGGTCGCCCGCGAACGTGCGGGCCTCGCCCACCACCACCCGCGGGATCTGGAAGAGCAGGATCGCGCCCGTGCACATCTGGCAGGGGGACAGCGTCGTGTACATGGTGGTGTCGGCGTAGGAGGAACGACGGCCGGCGTTGCGCAGCGCGGAGATTTCCCCGTGCGCCACCGGGTCGCCGTGCTGCACCCGCTCATTGTGCCCCGCCGCGATTACCTCACCGCCCGCCGCGAGCACCGCGCCGACCGGGACGCCGCCCGCGTCGAGGCTTGCCCGCGCCTGCCGCAGGGCAAGCGCCATCATGTCCCGGTCTGCTGGCCGCAGCTCATCACCCATGGACGAATACGTTACCGCCCGGCGCTCAGCGGCGGCGGGAAGGACGGCGCCCCGCGCCGCTGTCCCGCTGCCGCGGCACGCCGCGCAGCGCACGGACCGCCGCGGTAGCGGCGAACCGCAGCTCGTAGACGAGTTCGTCCCCCACCCTGAGCCTGGCCCAGCGCGCTGCCTCCACCTGCAGCGCCCTGGCCGCCGCGGCAAGGACCTCGGGCGGCGGCGCCTCGATCACCACGGCGGGGTCCGCACCGGGCTCGGTGACCGGCACCACCGACAGCTTCGCCGTGGTAAGACGCCGGATCTGCTCGTCTGACGGGTCATCGAGCCCGGCAACCGCCTCGACCAGGTTGGCGAGCAGCTCCGCCCGCATGATCCGGTTCCGCTGCGCCCGCTTGAGCTGGTCCGACCTGTCCTCCGCGTGCGGCGGGCGGCGTCCCCGCAGGTGCTGCATGCTCGAATAGACGGTGCCCGCCGCGATGCTGCCCCAGATCCCGTCGCTGATCCGCAGTTCCCGTTCCACGATCAGGTGCCTGACATCGTGCGGCAGTTCCGGTCCCATGACGGTGAAGCCGTTTATCCGGTACACCACCCCGTCATCCCGTTCGACGACGGCGTAACCCCGCTGATGATCCGCCAGCCGCGGAAACGTGACGCGCATACGCCAACTATGCGCAGCATGTCCGCCAGCGGCATAACGGTTTTTGTCCCGCCCGCCCGCCCTCGTCCCGCACCGGCGCCCTCGTCCCGCCCGCCCGCACCGCCCGCACCGTCAGACGCTAGGGTGACCGTTCGTGGCAGGACGCGGCACCATGGCGACGCTCGCCCTCGACCGGGCAAAGGTCCCGTTCACCTTGCACGAGTACGAGCACGACCCCCGGTCCGGCTCCTACGGCCTCGAGGCGAGCGATGCGCTCGGCGTGCCGCCGGAGCGGGTGTTCAAGACGCTGGTCGCGACCGTGGACGGCGGCGCGCTCGCCGTGGGCGTGGTCCCGGTGCACCGGCAGCTTGACCTGAAGGCGCTCGCCGCCGCCGTGGGCGGCAAGAAGGCCGCGATGGCCGAGGTCGCCGCCGCGGAGCGGGCCACCGGCTACATGGCGGGCGGCATCTCGCCGGTCGGCCAGAAGCGGCGGCTGCCCGTCGTGGTCGATGCCTCGGCCCTAGGCCTCGGCACGATGTTCTGCAGCGCGGGCCGGCGCGGCCTGGAGATCGAGATCGCGCCCGCCGACCTGATCAGGGCGGCAGGCGCGACGGTCGCGGCGATCGCCTCTTAGAGCCGGTCCGCCGCGACGTCGTCACCGGCAGCACCGTCGTCCGCCGGCCCCGGCTCATCGTCAGGCACCGCCTCCCGCTGGTCGGCCGCCTCCTGGTCGGGCCCCTCCACGTCGGCCTTCTCCGCGTCGGGCGCGACGGCGGCGGCCGCATCGGGGCTGACCTCGTGCGCGGCGCCCGGCGGCAGCACCGTGTAGGGCCGTTCAGGTCGGCGCTGCGCGATGACGAACCACACCAGCCCGAAAATCGTCAAGGCGACCGCGACGAACATGTTCAGCCGCAGCCCGAGTATGTACTCGGAGGAGTCGATCCTGATCGTCTCCTCGAAGATCCGGTACCCCGAGTAGCCGGCCACGTACAGCGCGAACAGGCCCCACGGCTTGATCTTCGCGCGGTGCCCGAGCCAGACGAGGAACGCGGCCAGGGCCAGGTCCCAGATCAGCTCGTAGAGGAACGACGGCTGGAACGTGGCGAAGTGCAGGTCCTGCGCCGGGATGCCGCCTGACACCCGGTACTGGTACGGGATCTCCAGGCCCCACGGCAGCGTGGTCGGCTTGCCGAAGAGCTCCTTGTTGAAGTAGTTGCCGAGCCGACCCACGGCCTGGGCGACCAGCAGCGCGGGCGCGATGGCGTTGGCGAACGGGCCCACGGTGATCCCGAGCCGGCGCAGCCGCCACGCGCCGACGGCGGCGGCGAGCGCGACGCCGCCCCAGATCCCGA
>Ga0335078_10009304_pt1 | contig 14565 bp, 9 predicted proteins | sample Lox_Sample_32_FD_206711 | JGI IMG/M metagenome (GOLD analysis project Ga0335078, IMG submission 206711) | Soil microbial communities from Loxahatchee National Wildlife Refuge, Florida, United States - Lox_Sample_3.2 | ecosystem: Environmental > Terrestrial > Soil > Wetlands | place: USA: Florida...
GAGACCATTCCGGAAGCCTTCGTACTGTGGGACGCCGACAACCGGCTCGTGCTGTGCAATTCGAATTTCCAGGAATTGCATCATTTATCCGACGATGCCGTCACCGCCGGAACCAGCTACGAGGCCATCGTGGCTGCCGGCAAAACCCCGATCATCCGCACCACCGCCGTCAATGATGACGGCCAGCCGCGCGGCGCGCGCACCTTCGAGGCGCAGCTCGATAACGGCCGCTGGATGCATATCAGCGAACGCCGCACCAAGGACGGCGGTTATGTCTCGGTCGGCACCGACATCACCAAACTCAAGCAGCATGAGCAGAAGCTCATGGAAAGCGAGAAGCGCCAGATCGCCACCATCGCCGATCTGCGCAAATCTCGGCAGGCGCTTGAATTGCAGACCGGCGAGCTCGCCGATCTCGCGGAAAAATACGCCGAGGAAAAGACCCGCGCCGAGGAGGCCAATGCCGCCAAGTCGAAATTCTTGGCCAATATGAGCCACGAATTGCGCACGCCGCTGAACGCCATCATCGGCTTTTCCGAGATCATGGAATCGGGCATGTTCGGGCCGCTCGGCGCCGAAAAATATATCGAGTATTCGCGCGACATCCGCGAAAGCGGCGAATATCTGCTGGACGTCATTAACGACATCCTCGACATGTCGAAGATCGAGGCCGGCGGCATCCGGCTCGCCCCGGAAGTCGTGTCACTCGAGCCGGTGCTCGCCGATTGCTTGCGCGTGGTGTCGACCCGAGCCTGCGAAAAGCAGCTCAAGCTCGACAGCGATGTCGATCCGGAAATCCGGCTCGACGCCGACCGCCGGGCGCTGAAGCAGATCGCGCTCAATCTTCTCTCCAACGCCGTAAAGTTTACCCCTGATGGCGGCGCCGTGACCGTGCGCGGACGCCGAAGCGGCGGCATGGTCATGATCGCCATTTGCGACAATGGCATCGGCATTCCCAAGGACGCGCTGCGCAAGCTCGGCCGACCGTTCGAGCAAGTCGAGAGTCAATTGACCAAGCGCCACCAGGGCTCGGGCCTCGGCCTTGCCATCGCCAAGTCGCTCGTGGAAATGCACGGTGGAGCCATGCGCATCCGCTCAAAGCTCGGCCAAGGCACCATGGTGGTGGTGCGGCTGCCATTCGCGACGCGGCTGCCGCTGAAAGATGTGCCGCAGGCCACGACCGTCCCCCAGCCTGAGCCGCTCAGTCCTGCAGGCGCCTCCGCCTAGATCGCGCGCCGCCTCACACTCCGGTTTGACCCAATCGGCCGGGTCGCGACTAAGGCGCTTGCTCCAAGATCCGCACGAAACACTCGCGCACTCGGCGCTGCGTTTCCGCGACGTGCGCCTGCAGTGCAGGGAAATCCGGCAGGTCGGCGGCGCGCGCGAGCAGGCTCAGCACGCCGGCGTTGGCCGTCTTTGGATCGAATGCCGCCGGCAGACACAGCCGCAAGATTTGCGTCAAATCATGGAACAGCCGCACCGCGGGACGGAGCACTTCGGCGTCTTTAGGCTTGAGCGCGCCAAGCCGTGCAGCCTTTTCCAACGCTCGCGCGGTCGAGGTGTCGAGGATTTCCGGCGTCGTCGCCGCGTGGACGAGCTGCAGATACTGCGCGATGAATTCGATATCGATCAGTGCGCCGGCGGCATATTTGAGGTCCCAGACGTTTGCGTCGCCTTTTTCCCCGGCGATGGCCGCGCGCATTTCGACGACGTCGGCGGCAACGCCGCGCGCGTTCCGTTTGCGGCACAGCACGTCGCGAATCGCCGCCTCGATCTTTGCCGAAAAATCAGGTGCGGCCGAAGCCACCCGGGCGCGGGTGAGCGCCATATGCTCCCAAGTCCAGGCCTCGCTCTTCTGGTAGCTTTTAAAGCCGCCAATCTGGGTCGCCACCGGTCCGGACCGGCCCGAAGGCCGCAGCCGCATGTCGACCGCATAGAGGCGGCCGTAATTGGTTTGCACTGTCAACGCGCTGATCAGGCGCTGCGTGAAGCGGGCAAAATATTGCGTGCCGTGGAGCGGGCGCCTGCCGTCGGAATTCGGGTGCTTGGCGTCGAAATCGTAAATCACGATCAGATCGAGGTCGGAGTTGGCGGTCATTTCCCAAGCGCCGAGCCGACCGAGCGCGACGATGGCGCTCTCGCCATCGCGGATATGGCCGTGCGTCGCGGCGAAATCCTCATTCACCACTTTGTGCACGGCGCGGAGAAGTACGTCGGCGAGCCGCGCAAAAGCCTCGCCGGCCTGTTCGGCGGGCATCGCCCCGGAGAGAACGCGTGCGCCAATCAAGAACATATGCTCCTGACCGAACAGCCGGATGGCGTCGAGGACGGCCTCGTAGCTGCGGGTTTCTTCCAACGTCCTCCCGAGCGCCGCTTCGAGCCGCGCCTCGTCGGGTAGCGAAGCGAAGAAGCGTGGCTCGACCAGCGGATCGATGAAGTGCGGATTTTGCGCCAGAATATCGGCGAGGCGAGGCGCGGTACCAAGAATGAGCGCGACAAAGCGGATCAGCTCTGGATTCTGCCGCAACAGCGAAAAAAAACGTCCGCCGGCGCGCAGTCCGGCGAGGAAGCGATCGAAGGTCACAAGCGCCGCATCCGGATTTTCTGCCCGTGAAAATTGATCGACGATGACGGGAACGAGCACCGCCAGATTGTCGCGCGCCTGCTCGCCGCGTAGTGCGCGGTAGCGGCCACTGCGCCAATTCTGCACGGCGGCCGCGACCTCCTGCGGACGGCGAAAACCCATCTGCGCCAAGCGATCGAGGGTTTCGGTCTCGGCTCGCCCCTCGGCAAACGACAGCTGCTGTTGGCTCGCAAGAAACTCCGGTGCGCGTTCAAATAGGTGCACATAGTGCCGCTCGACATTGCGCAAATGCAAAACGAGCGCGGCAGCGAAATCATCGCGGCCGGCAAAGCCGAGAAAACGCGCGAAAACATCGAGCGTGGCGGCATCGGACGGCAGCGTATGGGTCTGCTCGTCGTTCATCATCTGCAAACGGTGCTCGACGCGACGCAGAAAATCGTAAGCCGCCGTCAGCTCGTCGCGCGCCGCGGCATCGATCCAGCCGTCGGCGGCGAGCACGTCAAGCGTGGCGACAGTGCCGCGGAGGCGCAATTCGCCGTGTCGGCCGCCGGCAATGAGCTGCTGGGTCTGGGCGAAAAACTCGATCTCGCGAATGCCGCCGCGGCCGAGCTTGATATTGTGCCCCTCGACGGCAATCTCGCCATGACCGCGATAGGCATGAATTTGCCGTTTCATTTCGTGAACGTCGGCGATGGTCGCGTAATCGAGATATTTGCGCCAGACGAAGGGCGCGAGACCGCGCAGAAAACGCTCGCCCGCGGCAAGGTCGCCGGCGCATATGCGCGCTTTGATCAGCGCCGCGCGCTCCCAGTTCCGGCCACGGCTCTCATAGTAATCGAGCGCGGCCTGCGTCGAAATCGCGATCTGGGTCGAGGACGGGTCGGGACGCAGCCGCAAATCGACCCGGAACACGTAACCGTCGGCGGTGCGCTCCTGCAACAGCTTGACCAGTTCGCGCGTCAGACCGACGTAGAACGACACCGGCTCGACTTCTTGCGCAAGCGGCACTGCAGCCGCGTCGAAGAACATCATCAAATCGATGTCGCTCGAGAAATTGAGCTCGCGGCCGCCCATTTTGCCCATCGCCAGCACGATGTAGCCGGACACTGCTTCAGGAACGATTCCATCCGGCGGCTTGAGCTTTTTCCGTTTGACGGCATCGCAAATGAGATAGTGCACGGCCGCACCGAGCGCGGCATCGGCGACATCTGTCAGCGCAGCGGTGACGCGCGCAACCGTCCACACGCCGCCGATATCGGCGAGCGCAATCAGCAACGCAGCTTCCGCCTTCATGCGGCGGAGAATCCCCATCACGTCGGCCGGCGACCGCGCCGCCGCGGCGGCGGTCTTCGCCGCGGCCAGCAACGCATCAAGCGCGTCACCCGGCTCGCTTTCCAGCAAGCGAACTGACCGCGCCAGATCCGAGGTAATCAGGTCCCAGAGATAGGGCGCCGCCTCGACGATTCCGCCAAGCAGCCTTTCCAGCGGCACGTGCGTGCGGACGAGCGGTTGAAGTATCCGGCCCACGGCATTGGGCTTGTGGCTCGCGAGAAACTCGGCGATGCGGATGGAGGCTTGCGCCGAAGGCAGCGGCAATGAGCCGGCAAGCCGCCTAATCAATGCCGCATTATCGGGTCTGTGGCGTTGCTGTTTCGGCTGCTTTGTCCGCGCTGGCCGCCTCATCCCGTGCCCGCCGGTCCGGCGCGCGGAAGCGCGATCGTGCTGCGCAAGCCGGGATGATTGTCCTCCAGCTTCAACTCGCCGCCATGCAGGCGGGCGACAGCGGAGGCGAGGCTCAGACCTAGTCCGGAGCCAGGCTCCGAACGGCTTTGCTCAAGGCGCACGAACCGTTCGACGGCGCGGCCACGATCGGCGGCGGGTATACCCGGTCCATGATCGGCAACACTGAGCGTAATCCGTTCGCCTTCGCTGCCGGCTTTGATCACGACGTCGGCCGCAGTCCCGTTCATCTTGGCGTCCGGACGCGCATATTTGATGGCATTATCCACCAGATTGGCCAGTGCCTGGCTGACCAGTTCGCGGTTTCCGCGCACCGGCGCTGCACCGTTGGTCTCGACTTTCAGGGCAATCCCCTTGTCGTCGGCCAGCGGCTCGTAGAGTTCGCCGATGTCGCGGGCGATTTCGGCAGCGTCGAATTCGATCATATTGTCGCGCGCCTGGCCGGATTCGGCCCGCGCGATCATCAGAAGCGCATCGAAGGTACGGATCAAATCGTCGGACTCGACAATGGTCGATTCCAGCGCCTCGCGATAAGCCGCGTCGCCGGCCGGATGGCGCAGCGTCTGTTCGCAACGATTGCGCAAGCGGGTCAGCGGCGTCTTAAGATCATGGGCGATATTGTCGGATACTTCCTTCAGCCCGCGCATCAGCGCCTCGATGCGCTCAAGCATGGCGTTCAGATTGTCGGCGAGGCGGTCGAGCTCATCGCCCGTGCCGGCGACCGGCAAGCGCCCGGCGAGATCGCCGTGCATGATGGTCTGCGCCGTGTCGGTCATGGCGTCGATGCGTTTGAGCACGCGCCGGCTGACGAAGAAGCCACCGGCGAGGCCGAGCACGATGACGAGCGCCAGCGACCATTGCCCGGCGTGAGCGATAATGCCGAACAGGCGTTCGCGTTCCTCAAGATCGCGCCCGACCAGGAGGTGGAAGCCGCCGGGAAGCTGGACCACTCGCACCAAGGCCCGATGGTCGCTGCCCTCGGGCGATTCAAGCCGGCGATAATTGGTCTCGAGCCAGCCGGGATGATCCAGCACGCCCGGCTCGAGTGAACCGACATTGCCGGCAAGCCCCTCGCCGGTCGGCGTCGTCACCAGATAAAGGCTCGACCCTGGACGCCGCGAGCGCAGATCGACCACGATCACGAGGCGCCGGATGCCGCCTTGTTCGTATTGTTCGGACAGCCCGTTGATTTCGCCGTTCACGGTCGAGGTGATCTGTTCGTCGATAAGGCGGCGCGTATTGAGCGCGAAATAGCCGAGCAGCGACGCCGCGAACAGAACGAAGATCGCCAAATAAACCAGCGTCAGCTTGAACGCCGTGGTGCGAAGAAGTTTGCCGAGCGCCGTCACGTCCCGCTCTCAGCTTTCGAGCCCAGCTCGGCGTCGGAAAAATCGTCTTCCCAAAACTCGAGCGCCGCGCGTTTGCCGGCTTCGAGATTGGCCGCCTCGGCCCGCCGCAATTCGACACGGCGGATTTTTCCGGAAATCGTCTTCGGTAATTCGGCGAATTCGAGCCGCCGCACCCGCTTGAATGGCGCGAGCGCGCTACGGCAATGGCGGAAAATCGACAGAGCGGTGTCCCGATCCGGCTTTTGCCCGGGCGCCAGCGCCAAAAACGCCTTCGGTACGGCGAGCCGCAGCGGATCGGGCGACGGCACCACGGCGGCCTCCGCCACCGCCGGATGCTCGATCAAAATGCTCTCGAGCTCGAACGGGCTGATCCGGTAATCGGAGGATTTGAACACGTCGTCGGCGCGACCGACATAGGTCAAGTAGCCGTCATCGTCGACGGTGGCGACGTCGCCGGTGCGATAGACACGATCGCTCTGCGCGCGTACGCCGCCGTCGTCGGCTTGATAGCCCTGCATCAGTCCGATCGGCCGCGGCGCGAACGTCAAGCAAATCTCGCCCTCGCGCTGTGCCGCGCCGGTCGCATCGAGCAGCGTGACGCGGTAACCCGGCAATGGCCGGCCCATCGAACCGGCTTTGAGTTTCTGGCCGGGTGTATTGCCGACCAGCGCCGTCGTTTCGGTCTGGCCGTAGCCGTCGCGGATGGTGATGCCCCAGGCGGCCTTGACCTGCTCGATCACTTCGGGATTAAGCGGCTCGCCGGCGCTGATGAGTTCCTTGATGCGCACCGGCCAGGCCGACAGGTCCTCCTGGATCAGCATCCGCCACACCGTCGGCGGCGCACAAAATGTGGTGACGCCGCAGCGCACGATGGTATCGAGCAGGCCCCGGGCATTGAAACGGCGCTGATTGACGATGAAGACCGCGGCCTGCGCGTTCCACGGCGAGAAGAAGCAGCTCCAGGCGTGTTTGGCCCAGCCGGGCGAGGAGATGTTGAGATGCACGTCGCCCGGCCTCAGCCCGAGCCAATACATCGTCGAAAGATGCCCCACCGGATAGCTTTGATGGCTATGCAGAACGAGTTTCGGCGTCGCCGTGGTGCCGGAGGTGAAATAAAGAAGGAGCGGATCGTCGGGCCGCGTTTCTCCGTCCGGGACGAACCTGCCAGGTGCCTGGTAAGCCCGCTCGTAAGGGACCCAGCCCGACACTTCCTTGCCGACGACAATGCGGGTGTAGTCGCCGGGCAGATCGGCGAATTTGGCCGCCGCGTCGGCGCCGGCGATCACATGCCGCACCCGTCCGCGCGCGAAGCGGTCGGCGAGATCGTTGCGGGTCAGTAGCGTCGTTGCCGGCACGATGACGGCGCCGAGTTTCATCGCCCCCAGCATGCATTCCCATAGCGGGACTGCATTACCGAGCATGATCAGAATGCGGTCGCCGCGGCGTACACCGAGCGCTCGCAGCGCATTGGCGACCTGGTTGGATCGTTCGCTCAATGCGGCGAAGGACAGCTTGGTTTCGCCGGCGTCCTCGTCGACCAGCCACAGCGCGGGGTCCGGATTGACGCGCGCCATGACGTCGAAATAGTCGAGCGCCCAGTTGAAGCGGTCGAGTTTCGGCCATCGAAAATCGCGGTAGGCGGCGGCGTAATCCTCGCGGTGGCGCAATAGGAAATCACGAGCCGCAATGAAGGGCGCGGCGTTGCTCGACGTCATGGCGATCTCCCGTCCGGTCTCACAAGCTCGCGCGCCACGAAATTACCGAGCGCCGTCACGGATCATGTAGCCCGCGCCGCGCACGGTGTGCAGGAGCGGCTGCGAAAAGCCCTTATCGATTTTAGATCGCAGCCGTGAAATGTGCACGTCGATCACATTGGTTTGCGGATCGAAATGATAGTCCCAAACATTCTCCAGCAACATGGTCCGGGTGACGACCTGACCGGCGTGGCGCATCAGATATTCGAGCAGACGAAACTCCCGCGGCTGCAGCTGTACCTCCTGCCCGGCACGGTTGACTTCGTGCGACAGCCGGTTGAGCTCAAGATCGCCGACCCGATATACCGTCTCCTCACCGCGGCTGCCGCGCCGCCGCGCCAGCGCTTCGACCCGCGCCAATAGCTCGGAGAAGGCGTAAGGCTTGGCGAGATAATCGTCGCCGCCGGTGCGTAGTCCCTTGACCCGATCGTCCACCTGTCCGAGCGCCGATAGGATGAGGACCGGGGTCTCCACGGATTTCGCGCGCAGAGCGCCGATGACCGACAGTCCGTCGCGCTTCGGCAGCATGCGATCCACGATCAGCACGTCGTATTCGCCATCGAGCGCAAGCTGCAGCCCCTCTTCGCCGTCGCCGGCTTGATCGGCAATGTGGCCGACCTCGCGGAACGCCTTGACCAGATAATCGGCCGCGTCGCGGTCGTCCTCGATGATGAGAAGACGCATGTTTTATCGCCGCACTCAAAAATTATGTGCCTACCAACCGGATATATAATAATCGCAAAAGCGCCCGGGGCGGCTTAAGCCATATCATCCGGCCCCGTAAGTCGCCATGCTCGGACTGCATCCGAGCCGCATAAACTGAGGGGGTGGCGGGCAATTGCCCGCCACCCCCTCTTACCTACTCTGCCCCGGCGGGGGCGACGGATGCCGGGAGGCAGAGTTGGTATCGGCGGGACGGGTCTTGCGACCCGTCCCCAGGGAACGCCCGCCAGCGGGGGCGACGGATGCCAGCGGATCGCCCCTTTCTCTTAAACGCGCCCTAGGCGTCACCGAGCGGCAGCGCCACAAACTTCGTGCCGTCGCTCGACTTCACCCGAAACAAAACAGTGTGCTTGCCTGACGAACGCGCCTCGGACAGGCCTTTGCGAACATCCGCCGGGGTTTCCACCGGCTTGCCGCCGACGTCGAGAATGACGTCGCCGACTTGCAGCCCGTGGTCGGCCGCAACGCCGCCTTGCTCGACCGCAGTGACGACAACGCCGTTGCCGCCGGCGCCCGAAACTTTGGTGCTGGGCGCCAGGGTCAGGCCGAGCTTCGGCACTTCACTGCCGGAGTCTTCGTGGCTCGGTGTGTTCGCCGCCTCCTTCTCCGCCGGCAAAGTACCGAGCGTAAGGGTCACCGTCTTATCTGCACCATCATGGATCATACCGAGCTTGACCGCGGTGCCCGGCGACATGGTGCCGATCTTGCGCGCCAAGTCGCGCGCGTCCTTGACCTGCTGATCATTGACCGAGGTAATGACGTCGCCACTTGCGATGCCGGCTTTGGCCGCCGGGCTGTCCTTTTGCGGCTCGGACACCAGGGCGCCGGTCGCCTGCTTCAACCCCATGCTGTCGGCGATGTCCGGCGTGACCGATTGGATCTGCACCCCGATCCAGCCGCGCGTGACGGTGCCTTTGTCGCGAAGCTGCGCGACGACGCTCTTGACGGTGGCCGCAGGGATGGCGAAGGCGATGCCGACCGAGCCGCCGGACGGCGAGAAGATCGCGGTATTGACGCCGATAACGTTGCCGTCGACATCGAACGTTGGGCCGCCGGAATTGCCCTTGTTCACCGGTGCGTCGATCTGGATGAAATCGTCATAGGGGCCGGCGCCGATATCGCGGCCGCGGGCCGAGACGATGCCGGCGGTAACAGTGCCGCCGAGACCGAACGGATTACCCACCGCAAGCACCCAATCGCCGACGCGCGGCGGGGTATCGGACAGTTTCACAAAGGGGAAGTCCTTGCCGTCGATCTTGATCAAGGCAAGATCGGTGCGCGGATCAGTGCCGATCACTTTGGCCTTGTAGGTCTTGCCGTCGTCGGTGGTGACCTGGACATTCTCGGCGTTCTGCACGACGTGATTGTTGGTCACCGCATAGCCGTCACCGGAAATGAAGAAGCCGGAGCCTTGGCCGGTAATGATCTCATGCCCGTTGGGCATGCTCGGCATGCCGAACTGGCGGAAGAATTTCTCGAATGGCGAGCCCGGCGGGAACGGCAGACCGCTGCTGTCGTCGTCACTCGAATTGGCCGGCTGATCGATCTTGACGCGCACCGAAATGACGGCCGGCTTCACTTTCTCGACAATGTCGGCGAAGCCCACCGGTTTCTGCGGGAGCTGCTGCACCTTTTCGGTCAGATTCTGAGCATAGGCTGGCCCGATAAACGGGGTGGACAGGATGTTGGGCGCGACAAACAGTACCGTTGCGCCAAGCGCGGCGACTGTTGTCGTCAAGAATGCTCCGCGCCGCGCCGACAGCATGCATCGCGATTGCAGGGAACTGCCGTTCATTACGGTCTCCAGCAACACAGGGGCTCCGTCTCGCGACGGAAACTTGCTTTTGTCGAAGATGGAACGGCAACCCTTACCGCGCTCTGTCGGGCGCATTAAAAGTTTGTAATGTTGGGAAAAACAGAAATTAAACAATGATCACAGTAACTTATTTTCGGATAGGTGAGCGGCGGCATTCAATTCTTGAGGCAGTAGCAGACAACTGTCACGTTCACCCGCACCCGTGACTGCGCCCTCGCCAAGTTCGATCGGGGCGACGGCGTCCCGGCGGTGCCAATTCCCAGCCGGAGACTCTCGCCTCAAACGGATGGCGGCCGTCGCGAGGGGTGGGACGGGCAAGTTGGCGCCTCTTCCAGCACCTCAGGAGGAATCGTAATAGGCGAATTAGAAGCGGCTTCCCCCTGGATCGCGTTTCGCGCCATCTTTAACAGAAACGAAACCACTGGAAGTCGCAGCGCGCGGCTCTCGATCAGGGCATACTCGATGAGCATAGCGAGCGCCTCGACAGCCGAAGACTCTTGTTCTGAGTTCCCTGGATCCGTTCCCGACATCGCATCGCTCCCGCGCAAGCACCAACCGAAGCTCACCCCGCCCTGACGACCGGAGTAACCAAACCGCGGGCACCGGCGCTGGCGTGACCGCGCAACGACACCTGCAGTTCGATGGGCGGCGGAATTAATGTGACCGAGGCCTTCGGCGGCGGCGCTGGAATCGGCGACAGCAGCCGTATTTCCAAAGCGGCGGAAAACTCCAATGCCAGCAGCTGCAGTTCCAGAACGCCCAATCCCATTCCGACGCAGGCGCGAGGTCCGGCGCCAAAGGGAATGAATGCGGGGTTCTTCATGTGCGCACGGTGGATGTCGAATTGCTCAGGACGTTTCCAGTACCGCGCATCGCGATGCAGATGCCACGCGCTCATGATGAATGAGGTGCCACGGCGAAATCTCATGCCGCCGAACTCGACTGCACGTTTCGCTTCCCGCGAGAGCCAATAGGCCGAGGGATAGAGCCGAAGCGTCTCGTAGACCGCACCAAGGCTGATCGTGGCCGTTGGCAGCTGGTCGGCGCGCACTTCGCCGCCATTATTTGAAATACGGCGCGCTTCCTTGGCTATTTCATCACAAAGCGGAGGATTTGTAGCCAGATGATAGAGCAGCCAAGCAGCAGCCGATCCTGTCGTGTGGTGGCCGGCCAGCAGCAGCAGCAGGATTTCGTCCGCCAATTCCTCCGAAGTGAGTTTAAGCGTTTGCAGCGAACTCAACAGGCTGCTGGAATTCGCTTTATCCAGCGACCGGTTGACGACGAGAGACATGACTTGTCGCGCTCTGGCCAATTTACGCTTTTTCTCGCGCTTGACCCAGGGCCACTCGGGTTGAATCTTGAACATGTCGGCGGCAAGATCATCTTCGATCGAAAGCACGGCCTCGACCAGAGCATTTTCATCGCCGCGGGACAGCACATCGGCACCGAACAAAATCGTCGAAATCATCTGCAAGGCCAGTGGCGCCATCACAGCATGTGCGTCGAAAACCGATTCATGCAGCAACGCAATTACGTGCTGGCGAATGACCGCCGAGATCTGCGGCACGTAGCTGCAAGCCATTCCGCGCGCGAGTTGTTGGTGAATGATTGCGCGGCGTTCGCGATGACGTTCGCCGCTCAGAACCATGGAGCTTTGGCCGATCAGCTTTTTCAGCTTATGAATCAGGCGTCCTTTGTCGATCGCGCTCTCACCCGCCTTCATGATCGGTTTGATGAAGGCTGGGTCGGCCACCAAAAAGACCGGCGCAAACCCCATCGCGAGTTCGACAAAGGGCAACCTCGCCCTGGTGCCGCGCTCCAAGAAGAAATTCAGGGGATCACGCCGAAATGCGGACAGGTCGCTGAACCAGTGTTTCATCGCGAATCTCGATTTCATCTGCGCAAGATTGCAAAAACCGTACGGTTTCCGGTCTTTGCTGAGCGATCGGAATGTCGCCGGCGACAACCTGGAGTGGTCTTTCCGACTGATCCGGCCGAAGCGTTTTTGGTTGGCCGTAGCGCCGCGTGCGCACCCCGATTTTGCCGAGCAGCCTCTCATGTCCAAGGTCGGTCACTGCGACCAAAGCCCTCGCATTCACCCTGTCGGCGAATGCAAACATGACCGCGTAGAGACCTATCCCTAAACTCTTATGGTGGCGCAGGACCCCAAAACGGCTGATTTCCCAATAGTCGCTCCGGCATGGATAGGGTCTCGTGGTTGCGAGCTCCGGGAACAGCGTGATCCCGAGATAGGGCCGGTCACATCGGATCGCCCGGAATCCTCCTACAACCCGGCCGTCGACGAGCAATGCGCAGTAGGTTGCATCGGGGCCGTCGAATTGATCGATTTCGGCACCCGAACGGCACGTCAATTTCCAGCCGCGCTCGTCGATAAACAGCGCCTTCCTCAGGCGGTACAGCGACGCGGTCAACTCTTGATTGTCGTCCTTCTGAAATAGTGTTGCTAAGACAGCATTTGCCGTAGACATTGTATGTTCCCAACGCATGAAGGCGCCGGGAAATTGGACGGGCGATTTGGGAAATGCGCCATCACGGAAATCCGTGAGTTTTGAATATGCGGAACGTCGAACAGGCAGTCGCCAGCATCGAGCACTGCGAATCGATCGAGAGTCTCAAAGCGACCTTGCAGAAAATTATTGAAGATCGCGGCTTCATGTCGTTCGCGTTCCTCGACATGTCGGTTCCCGGAATCGACGATCCGCTTGTGATCGACACGCATCGGGAAGCGTGGCTGCGCGAATATCGTTCAAATGGTTTTGTTCACGTCGATCCCATGCTTCCCATCGCGCGCCGAACCAACACGCCTTTCGATTGGGATTCCGTTGCAGTCCCGAAATACTCCGGGCGCCGGAAATCCGGCGCTGTCAAAACAATGGAAGCAGCGAAGGATCACGGCTTCACCAACGGACTTGTGATCCCGTTTCACTATATCGATCATTTGGGACGGCAATACTCCAGCGTCTGCACGTTCTTCTGGAGCGACCGGCCGAGGCGGTTCGTCTCCGTGTTGAAACAGGAGCGATTCGCACTCCACATCATTCTGCTTTACTGGGCACAAAAGGCCGTCGACCTTTCCACGAAAACCCGGCATAAGCCGAGCCGCTTTCTCGATGCGACCGGTCTTCCGATGCTGCGAGGCACGATCACGGACCGCGAGCGCGACGTGCTGTCGTGGGCGGGTCGCGGCAAAAACCAGGAAGATACCGCGGCTATTTTGCACCTCTCGACCAATACGGTCGAGACGCATGTGAGAAATGCCATCGAGAAACTCGGTGCGAACAACAAGACCCACGCTGTTGCGAAGGCGATCTATTTCGGCTTGATCGACGTTTGACGAGGTCGACCGCAGCGCTCGTCGGTCACTCGCCCGCCGCATCGCCGCGCAACAGTTCCGCAAGGCGCGCTTCCTCGGCCGGCGTCAGGTTCGAGGCGCCCGGCGCGGCCGTTGCCGGCGCGGAACCGCGGCGTCGCGCGGCGATCAGCATCACGATGATGCCGATCAGCAACAGGCCAGGCGGCGTACCCCACAGCGCGGCGGTGCGCCACTCCAGACGCGGCTTGAGCAGCACGAATTCGCCGTAGCGAGCGACGATAAAATCAATCACCTGCGCATCGCTGTCGCCCGCTTCGATCCGTTGCCGTACCAGCACGCGCAGATCATGGGCGAGCGGCGCTTCCGACTCATCGATCGATTCATTCTGGCAGACCAGACAGCGCAACTCCTGGGAGATGGCGCGGGCGCGTGTTTCAAGCTTCGGGTCCCGAAGCATCTCGTCGGGTTGCACCGCTCGGACCGGCAACGACCAAGCGAGCGTGACGACGAGCAAGAGCGCGCTGAGATATTTCACCGATCTCACTCCGCCGGTTGCGGCAGCATGCGTTGCTTTTCCTTGACTTTGGACGGCCGAGGCGCGCCAACCCGCAAGCGCCGATCGGAGAGCGACAAAGCTCCGCCCAGGAACATGATGCCGGCGCCGAGCCAGATCATCAGCACGGAGGGCTTGAAGTAAACCCGCACCGGCACCGAGCCGTCTTTGTTCGGATCGCCGATCGAAATGTAGATTTGGCTGACGCCACGATCCATCAGCGCGGCCTCCGTCGTCGCCATATTGCGGTCGGGAAAGGCGCGGCGGCTCGGCTGCATATTGCCGACGATTTCTCCGTTGAGCCGGTGCACGGTGAAGCGTCCGACAACGTCACGATAGTTCGGTCCGGGACGGTTGAAGGTGCCGTCGAAGGTCACGCGGTAATGTGAAATCTCCAGACTGTCGCCGGGTTTGATCTCGGCGATCCGCTCGCTGCCCCAGGCGGTCACGCTGACGATGCCCATCAGCGTCACGCCAATGCCGAAATGCGCAAATGCCGTGCCCCAGGCCGAGCGCGGCAGACCCAAGGCGCGCCGCAACGCGGCGCGAAGCGGCACGCGCAAAATCAGCGTTCGCTCGACGATATCGGTCACCGCTCCGGCCATCACGAAGATGGCGATGCCGACGCCGAACGGAGCCAGCACCGGGCCGCCTTGCTCGAGCGCAAATGCTGCCGCGACCGCCAGCGCGGCGAGAAACGCCGCGGCGAACA
>Ga0335078_10009305_pt1 | contig 14564 bp, 8 predicted proteins | sample Lox_Sample_32_FD_206711 | JGI IMG/M metagenome (GOLD analysis project Ga0335078, IMG submission 206711) | Soil microbial communities from Loxahatchee National Wildlife Refuge, Florida, United States - Lox_Sample_3.2 | ecosystem: Environmental > Terrestrial > Soil > Wetlands | place: USA: Florida...
AGTTCGGCGCGATGAGCGACCAGGAGGCGCTGAGCAAGATCGAGGACGTCGGCGTGATCGCCCGGGTCAGCCCCGAGCACAAGGTCCGCCTGGTCGACGTGCTGCGGAAGGAAGGCCAGATCGTCGCCATGACCGGGGACGGCGTCAACGACGCGCCGGCGGTGAAGAAGGCCGACATCGGGATCGCGATGGGCACCGGCACCGAGGTGACGCAGGAAGCCGCGGTGATGATCCTGACCGACGACAACTTCTCCACGATCATCAAGGCCGTCGAACTGGGCCGCGGGCTGTACGACAACCTCACCAGGTACATCCGGTTCCAGATGGGCGGGCTGTTCGGCTACATCGCCACGTTCCTCGGCGCCAGCCTCTTCGACGTCGCCGAGGGCATACCGCTGCTGCCGCTGCAGACGCTGTGGGTGAGCTTCACCATGCTGTCCATCCAGTCCGTCGGGCTCGGCTACAGCAAGCCCGCCGCCGGGCTGATGGACCGCCCGCCGCTGCCGCCCAGCCGGCCGATCCTGACCCGCGGGATCCTCGTCTGGCTCGGCTTCGTCGGCCTGCTGATGGCGGTCGGCACCCTGAGCGTGATCAGCTGGGCGGAACAGGCGCACGGGCTCGCGGTCGGCCGGACCATGGGCATGGTCACGTTCGCGCTGTTCACCTTGTTCTTCTCGATCGAGTCCAAGGACGAACGGGACTCGGCGTTCTCGCTCGACACCTTCTCCGACAAGACGTTCCGCATCACCTCGAGCGGGTCCTTCGTCCTGCTGGTCCTGTCCACGGTCCTGGGCATATTCCATACCGTGATGAAGACCGTCACGCTGGACGTCCCGCAGTGGGTGATCTGCACCGCGGTGGCCCTGTCGGTCGTCGTGGCCGCCGAGATCCGCAAGGCGGTGCGGCGCCGGTCCTAGGCGCAGGTCCTAGGAGCGGCCCGGCCGACGCCGCTGGCCGCCGCCGACCTCGCGATGATCCCGGCCGCGGCCCCGCTTCGGGTCCGGCCGACCCAGGCGGCGCCGGTTCCGTCCCGGACGGCGGCTCGCGGATATAGGGACCGAACGGATGATCCAGCAAGCCTCGGCAGATGCGAGCCAGGACGGGCGATAGCGATCCTCCGCAAGCGCTTGCCAGGGTTCGTTCTCCGCTGGCTAGTGACGATGACGGTACGATTCGCGGGTCGGTCGTGACATCGCACCGGGGGACCCAGTACGATCACCATGCTCGCGTTCACCATTAGCCCTGCGCTCCGGCACCTGCGGTGCCCGGCGCGTCAAGGAGGCGTCATGTCGCTCGCTTCGAGTTCGTACTCTTACCCGATACTGGGCGCGTTCTGGACGATCTTCATGATCTTCCTGTGGGTGATCTGGTTCTGGATCCTGATCACCATCTTCATCGACCTGTTCCGCAGCCATGACCTGAACGGCTGGGTCAAGGCCCTGTGGTTCATCTTCATCCTGTTCTTCCCGCTGATCGGGGTGCTGGTGTACCTGATCGCCCGCGGCGGCAAGATGCACGAGCACCAGGTGCGGGACGTGCAAGCTCAGCAGCAGGAGTTCCGCCGGTACGTCCAGGACGCCGCAGGCTCGGGGAACACGGCGGATCAGCTGGCCAAGCTCGCCGACCTGCGTGACCGGGGCGTCATCACGGCCGAGGAGTTCGACCGCGAGAAGGCCAAGCTCCTCGCCTGAGGATTCAGCGGACGCCGCCCGGCGCGCTTTCAGCGGGCCGGGCGGCGTCAGTGTTGCTCGCCGAGCCGGGTGGCCTCCAGGTCCAGGCCGCGTTGCAGCCGCTGGCGGGTGGCCTGGCTGATGGTGCCGTCGTCGTAGAGGCGGGCAAGTTCGGCGTTCTCGGCGGCAACCAGGTCGCGGCGCAGCTCGCGGTCGGTCAGGCCGTCCGGCTCCGGGGCCCGGGTTCCGTCGAGACTGGTGCGGGTGTGCCCGATCCTGGCCTGCAGCCGGGCGCGGGCCCGGTCGATCACGTCATCGGAAGCGCAGTCGCCGGCGGCGAGCTCGTCGAGCCGGGCCAGGGCCGCCTCGGCCAGGCGCAGCCGGGCAATGGTCTCCTCGTGGCGCGCAGCGTCGGGCCGGGCGATCCCGGCTCGCCGGACCAGTGGTTCGAGGGTGAGCCCTTGCACGATGAGCGAGATCACGATCACCGCGGTGGCGATGGCCAGGATCAGGTCACGCCGCGGCAGCGGGGCCCCGCTGGCCGAGGTCAGCGGGATCGAGAGCGCCGCGGCCAGCGGCACCACCCCGCGGGCCCCGGCCCAGGACACCACGGCGGGCACCGGCCAGGACAGACGGCGGCCTGCGCGCCGCTGGATGATCGCGGACAGCGGGAACACCCACACGATCCGGATCGCGACCAGGGTCGCGGTCACCGCAAGCGCCTCGGCCGGCCACGCCTCGGCCCGCGACAGGTCACGGATCAGCGTGGGCAACTGCAGGCCGATGAGGCTGAAGACCACGCTTTCCAGCAGGAAGATGACCGTGCCGTAGACCGAGTGCAGCTGCAGCCGGGTCTGCGCGGTGGTGATCCGGTCCCGCCAGCCGCCGATGGCCAGCCCTGCCACGATCACCGCCATGACCGGCGAGACGTGCAGCACCTCGCCGAGGACGAACGCGGCATACGGGGTGATCAGCGCGAGCACGGTCTCCAGCACCGGATCGGTGATCCGGCGACGCACCGGGATGACCCCGGCCGCGATGACGCCCCCCACCGCCGCGCCGCCGGCCGCCAGGACCGCGAACTGCCCGGCGGCATGCAGCAGCACCCCGCCGACCGCCGTCGGGCCGGCGGTCCCGGCCACCGCGAAGGAGACCGCGATCTGGAACAGCACCAGGCTGGTCGCGTCGTTGAACAGGCTCTCCGCCTGCACCAGCGTCTGCACCCTGGACGGCAGCGACAGCCGCCGGCCCAGCGCGCTGACCGCCACCGGGTCCGTGCTGGCCAGCACCGCCCCGAGCACGAAGGCCATGCTCACCGGGACATCCGCCACCGCCCACGTCACGGCGGCGACCGCAGCCGCCGAGGCCAGCACCAGGCCGACCGCCAGGACGGTCACCGACCGCCACATCGCCCGCAGGTCACGCCAGGGCAGTTCCTCACTGGCGGCATACAGCAGCGGCGGCAGCACCACCAGGCTGACGACCTCAGGTGGCACATGAACCGCCGGGAATCTCGGCAGCAGCGCCACGACCAGCCCGGCGATCACCAGCAAGGACGGCGCCGGGACCCGAAGCCGGCCGGCGAAAGCCGCGACCACCGTGCCCAGCACGACCAGGAACAAGATGGTCTCTACACCGTGCACGCCGCTGACCTCGCCCGTTTGGCTCACCGAACAGGTGCCGACCCGACTTCCCGGCGCGCCACCACCACCCTACACGTGACCGCCGATGCCGCCGGAAGTCAGCCCAGGACCATTCCTTCGGTGGTTCCGGATGGCGCGGGGTCGGGCAGGCGCATCATGCGGAACGAATTGAGCAGTCCCAGGCCACCGGCGAGAATCGGGATGAGAAGCGCGATCTGAAGGGCCCGGTGCCGGGCATCGGTGTTGATGCGGATGATCTCGTCCTGGACCTTCTCGGGCTGGCCGGCGAGCTGCTTTTCCAGCTGCGTGTTGCTCATGATCTGGGCGTCGGTCTCCAGCGCGTGCGAGACCTGCTGCTGCTCGGCCGGGGAAAGCACGGTGCTCGAATTGGCCATGTTGGTAAAGCTGAGGGAGAGCGTGGCCAGCATGATGGCGCCGGCAAAGGCCAGTCCGAACGACAGCCCGAACGATCCCGCGGCCGAGTTCACTCCCGCGGCCTCGCTCACCCGCTCGTCCGAGATCGGGGAGAGCGTGTAGTTGTTGAGCTGGGACACCAGCAAGCCCAGCCCGCAGCCGGCGATGATCAGCGGAATCACCAGCCACCAGCCGGAGTCCGCCCGCGGCACGATCGGGATCAGCAGGATCAGCCCGATCGTCAAGATGGCGAACCCCGCCCGGATGAGGGCGGCCGGGCGCCGCCTAGCCGCCCGCTTCCCGGCCACGACCGCCACGGCGAACATGGTGAGCGAGAGCGGCGCGAGCGACAGGCCCGCCTCCAGCGCGTTGTATTCCAGCACCATCTGCAGGTAAATCGGCAGCGCGATCATCGTGCCGCCCAGGGCGACCTGCTGGAGCATCTGCCCGGACACGCCGGACTCGAAGACCTTGGACTTGAACAGGTCCGGGTCGAGCAGGGTCGGCTTCCCCAGGCGTTTCTGGCGCCTGAGCCAATACACCAGCGCCACCAGCGCGACCACACCGAGGGCCAGCACCGCGAGAACGGATTCGCCGCCTTCCTGCCAGATGAGGATGCCCAGCACGATGCCGCCCATGGCCAGGACGGACAGCAGGGCGCCCACCACGTCGACCCGCCGGGAGCCGGTATACGGGACGTCATGCACGAGCCTGATACCTGACAGCACGATCGCGATGACAACGACCTCGAAGAGAAACCCGACACGCCACGACAGGTAGGTGGTGACGAAGCCCCCGAACAGCGGCCCGACCGCGGCGGCGATCGCCGCCGAGGCTCCCACCAGGGCGTAGGCCTTCTTCTGCGCGACGCCTTCGAAGTTGCCGTGGATCAGCGACTGCATGGCGGGCAGCAGCAAAGAGGCGCCGAGACCGCCGACCACCGCCCAGAACACGATGATCGCGGTCAGGCTCTGAGCGAACGCCATCGCCAGGGCACCTACGGCATAACCCAGCAGGCCCAGCACATAAGCCAGCTTCCGGCCGATCAGGTCGCCGACCTTGCTGCCGATCAGGATAAACGCGGCGGAGACCAGCGCCTCCAGCGCGATCGCCGACTGGACCCCGCTGACGGTGGTGCCGAGATCGTGGACGACCGCTGATATCGACACGTTCATCAGCGACGTGTCGACCACCAGCACGAACATGGCCATCGCCAGCAAGATGGCCAGCCGCGGGTTGCTCTTGGTCGTCTCGGGAATGTCGGTGCCTGCTTGTTGAGCCATATGAGTCCCTGGTAGATCAGCTGTTCACGCGTCCCGTCAGCGTGTCTGTCAGCCGGGTCCGCGTCATCACCTCCCGGGGGTGACCCAGCATCCGGCTGTACCGGAAAATGATGACCTGCCGCGACGGTGCCGGGCAGGCTAGGCCCATGAGCTTGGGCGACCTGGTGAACCGGATCATCGCGTGGGCGGACCGCCTGCAGCGCAAGTATGACGTGCTGGGGTTCCCCTACGCGGTGGTGAAGAAGTACGGGGACGACGCGGGCGGGCGGCAGGCGGCGCTCATCACCTATTACGGGTTCCTGAGCATCTTCCCGCTGCTGCTGCTCGGGGTGGCGATCCTGTCCCGGGTACTGGCCGATCATCCGGACCTGCGACGGCGGCTGGTCGACGAGATCGTGCCGAAGGCGCTGCGGTCCACGGTCGAGCATTCGCTGACTACCCTGCCGACATCGACCGTCCCGTTCGTCGCCGGCCTGGTGGGCTTGCTGCTGTCCGGAACCGGTGTCGTATTCTCGGCCTACCAGACGCTGAACCATGTCGCAGCGGTCCGGCACCGCTTCCGGGCCGGTTTCGTCTCGCGGTACGTCCGGGTGTTCGTGGTGCTGGCGGTGCTGATGCTCGGGGCGCTGGCGACCGGTGCGCTCACCGTGGTGGCCACCGCGCTGCCGGGCCAGCCCGGAGTGCAGCGGGCGGCCGCGATCGCCGGGTCGGCGCTGATCGTCTTCGCGGTACTGCTGCTGGGTGCCAAGTTGCTGCTGGCCCGGCACGCGCCGATCCGGGCGCTGTGGCCGGGAGCGGTCCTGGGCGGGGCGGCGGTGACGGTGGTGCTCAACGCCGGGGCGCCGCTGCTGGCCAGGCTGGTGACCAAGGCCGGGCCCGTCTACGGCAGCTTCGCCACCGTGGCCGGCATGTTCGCCCTGCTGTACCTGGTCGGTCAGGCGCTGGTGTACGCGGCCGAGGTCGCGGCCGTCCGCTACGCCCGGCTGTGGCCGCGCGCCCTGGACCTGAACCGCCCCACCGAGGCCGATGTCCGCGTGCTGACCCTGCTGGCCCGCGAGCAGGAACGCATCCCCGCCGCCCGCATCCAGTTCCACCTCGCGGCGCAGGGCTCCCCCCAGGCACCGGGTGGTTCCCCGCCAGCCAGCGAAGGCCCGCGGTAACGCGGCCGGCCTGGTCTTCTGGCCGGCGGCCAGGTCGGTCATGGCGCGTATGCGGGGGTCACGAGCAGCACGTGGATGACTTCGAGCCCAAGACCGGCGATGCGCTGCATAAGCCCGGAAAGGGCCGCCATGTCGGGAAGTTCGGCGCGGAGGGTGGTCGTGTCCGGTCCGGTGGTGACCGTGCAGTCGTCGAATTGTGCGCACAGGTTCTGGTCTGCCTGGCCGATGAAGGTGATCTCATATGCACGTGGCGGCACGGGGATTACTCCTCGCAGTTGATGGTTGATCCTGACTGCCAGCGTTCCTGCCGGCGGGGTCCGCGTCGTCACCCGATTCCGGGTGATCCCGGGAGCGATCACGCACGGAAGCCTTTTCCGGCATGTCCGGGCGAGCCCGCGGCCGGTGCGGCAGACTTGTCCTAGCCCGCCTGGCGGTGAGAGCATTTCATCTCCCAGGACGGACTTCCGTGCCGCTCAATGCCGCGAAGCCCGGGCGGGTGGCGTGACGGAAGGCGAGGCAGCTTGGCGCAGGCAATAGCGACAGCTGAGCCCAGCCCGCGCAGCCCCCGGTTCCCGTCGTCGAAGTTCCGTGTGCCCGGGCTGGCGCCGGGGCTGGTGCGCCGGTCGCGGTTGCTCGACCGGCTGGACCGGGGAGAACAGATACGCCTGGCCCTGGTGGTGGGCCCGGCGGGGGCGGGCAAGACCACACTGCTGGCCGACTGGCTGGCCGCCCGCCCGGAACGGCCATCGGCGTGGCTGAGCTGCGACGCGGCCGACGCCGACCCGGCCCGGTTCGTCGCGGCCGTCATCGAGGCCGTGCGCCACGGCTTTGGCCAGCCGCAGGTCGGCGAGGATTCGCTCCAGCTGATGAGGCTCGATGGCGAGGTATCGGCCGATGCGGTCGCGGCTCTGGCCGACGACCTGGACGAGCCGGATGGACTGCGGGCCCTGGTCATCGATGACTTTCACCTGGCCGGCGCGGCCAGCGCCGATGCCCTGCGCTGGCTGGTGGAATACCACCCGCCGTCGCTGCAGCTGGTGGTGGCCAGCCGCGTCGACCCGCCGCTGCGGGTGCACCGGATGCGGGCCCACCAGGATCTGGTTGAGCTGCGGGACGGGGACCTGGCCTTCTCCATGGAGGAGACCAGGAGCTTCTTCGCCGGGTTCGGCGTGCGGCTGGACGAGCCGGACCTGGCGCTGGTTCACGGGCGCAGCGAGGGATGGGTAGCCGGGCTGCAGATGGCGGCGATCTCGATCCATGGCTCACCCGATCCGGTCACCGCGGCCGGCCGCGTCCAGCTGGGCCGCCACACCGTCGCCGGCTACTTCCTGGAGGAAGTCCTCTATCGCCAGCCCCCGGAGGTCGCGGAGTTCATGCTGGCCACCTCCATCCTCGACGAGCTTTCCGAGCCCGTCTGCACGGCCGTCTGCGGGCCGGGATCCGCCACGATGCTCGAGCTCATCTACGGCACGCACATGTTCGTGGCGGTCGTGGACGACGAGGCTCGCACCTACCGCTATCACCAGCTGATCAAGGAAGTTCTCCAGGCCGAGCTGCGCGTCCGGGACCCGGCCCGGGCGAAGCGCTTGCACCAGGCCGCCGCGCAGTACCTGATCGAGGCTGGCCAGACCGGCGCGGCGGCCCGGCATCTGCTGGCCGCCGGCGAGCAGGCCGCGGCCGCAAGCCTGCTCAGTGAGGGGGTCGTGCGTGACGTCTTGACCAACCCCACCGTCGGCAGCGCACTCGACCTCGACGAGATCCGGCCCGAACTGTTCGCAGGCGCACCCGAGTTCCTGCTGCCCCTAGCCGCCGAGCTGCTCTGGCGCGGGGCCTTCAACCGCGGCTCGCACGCCCTCGCGGTCGCCCGGCAGAGCGATATCGATCCAGGCCGGCAACCCGGGCTGGCCGTGCGGCTGGCGCTGGTGAGCATGCTCCGCTGCACGTTCGTCGGCCAGTTCGACGAGGCGCTGGCGCACCGGGAGTGGGCGCGGCCGTTCGAGGCCCAGGCCGAAGGGGCCGACGACTGGGTCGTGACGCTCGACACGCTGGCCATGTACTGCCACACCTACGTGGGCCAGTTCAAACAAGCCCGGCAGCTCGCCGAGGCCCTCGCCGCGGCACAGGTCAGCGCGGCGCTGACCGAGGTGCTGTGCCCCGGGGTGATCAGCCAGGCCGCCTACATCGAAGGGAACCTCGAAGAGGCGGCCACCCTGGCCGCCAGTACTCTCGACGCGGCCCGCCGCCTCCATTTCGACCGCCACTATTTCGCGTTCCACGCGCTGCGGACCACGGCCCTGCTGGCTCTCGAGCGACACGACCTGGACGCCGCGGCCGAGCCGGTAGAACGCGCACTGGGGATTGTCAGCGGCGCCCGGCCCGCCTTCAACTACCTGGCCCAGCTGGACCGAGCCCGGATCTGGGCCGCCGGCGGCAACCTCGATGCGGCGCTCGCCTCGCTGCCCGCGGCGCGTTCGGCGCTCAGGAGCGACCACTCCGTCCTGCTGCCCCAGGCCGACGAGTTCGAAGCCCGGCTGCGGCTTAGCCTCGGCGACCGGAAGGGTGCGGCAAGCGCCATCGAGCGACTGCCCGGCGACCGGCGGATCGTCATGTCGGCGATCATGGCCCTGGCGGCCGGAAACCCCGAGGAAGCGGCACAGGCTCTGAGCGGCGCTCCGGCCCAGGGAGCCACGATCCGGTCCGATCTGGAACTGCGGCTGCTGCGCGCGAGCATCGCGATCGGCCAGTCCTCACCCCAGGCACCTGCCCTGGTCAGGCAGGCCCTGGCCCTGGCCGAGCACCACGGGTTCGTCCAGACCGTGGTGGACACAGCACCTGGAGTAATCGAGCACGTGATCTCCGATTCCCGGCTGTATCCCCGGACCAGGCAGCTGACGGCACTGATCACCGCCGGTCTCGGCGCGCGCAGGCACGCCGCGCCCGCTTCCCGGCAGGGCAGCCTTCCTGACCCGCTGACCGCCGCCGAGCGGCGCGTGCTGGAAAAGCTGCCGGAGCGGCTCACCTACACCGAAATAGCAGCCGAGCTGTACCTCTCGCTCAACACGGTGAAGACGCACCTGCGCCACGTCTACTACAAGCTCGGCGTCACTTCCCGTTCGGCCGCCGTCCAGCGTGCGACCTTGCTCGGCATCCTGTGACCCGGCCTCACCCCGCCCCCGGCTGCCGATGAGGGCGGCCCGTATTAGCCTGAGCCCATGCTGGAAGATCACCAGCCTGCCGTACCCGACGTGCCGCGATCTCCGGCCGGGCCGCCCGCAGGCCCGGTCCCCGCCGACACCGATGCCGCGCCGGAGGTGGCCCCTGCCGCCGGGCGGATCCGCCGGCTGACGGGCCGCGGGCAGCAATGGCTGACCTCGGAGCAGGCGCGGTTGCAAGCTCGCCGCCAGCGGTCAGGCATGGTGGACGCGGGGTTCCTGGTCCAGGAGCTTGACGCCCGGGTGGGCGGCGGCATCCTGGCGGGCGCGCTGGCGTTCAGGATCTTCCTGTTCATGGTGCCGGTGGTGTACGTGATCTTCACGGTCCTGGGCGTGGTATCCCGCGCGCTCGGTCATGACCCGGCGCAGCTGGCCGAGGGCGCCGGGATCACCGGGGTGCTCGCGGGCACCGTGGTGAAGGTCGCCGACCAGAGCGCCTGGACCCTGGCCGCGCTGGTCCTGGGGGCCGTGGTGACGATGCTCATCACCGCGGGCAGCCTGCTGAAGGCCCTCTACGTGGTGCACTGGCTCATCTGGCGGGTGCCCAGGGTAAAGCCGGCCGGGCTGGCCCCGAGGCTGGTCCTGATCGGGCTGGCCCTGGTCGGGTCGGCGCTGGGGGTCGCGGTCAACGACGTGCGCACCGCATGGGGTGCCGCGGGAGCGGTGCTCGCCGTCCTCCTCACCACCGGGCTGTCTTTCGCCGGATGGTGGTGGGTGTCCTGGAAGCTGCCGCACGCGCCCGTCCCGGCCCGCGCCCTCATCCCCGGAGCGGTGCTCATGGCGGTCGGGGCGGACGTGCTCCAGCTGCTCACCACGTACTGGATCGGCAACCTGGTGGCCAGGAAGACCGACACGTACGGAGCGGTCGGCATCGCGCTGGCCGTGCTGCTGTGGGTCTATATTCTCGGGCGGATCATGGTGGCATCGGCCGGGCTCAACGCCGCCCTGTACTACCGCCGCGAGAACCCTGAGTGAGGGCGGCCGGGTCCCGGTCCGGCCGCCTGTTCATTCAGCGGGCCGCGGTGAGGCGGCCGAGGGTGGTCGCCGTGTCGATGTGGCTGGCCGGGACGACGGCGGAGTAGAGCGCGGTCCAGCAGCCCGGGCAGCTGTACTGGCGGAACACGACGGGGGCGTCCACGTAGTCGGCCGGGTCGGCGATGATCTGCGGCCCGGCCTCGGCGGGCGGGCCCTCGTAGACGGCGAGGGCGAGGGTGTCGTCCGGGCCGGTGCCGCCGAGGATCTCGGCGCAGTGGCGGCAGGCCACCATGGTCCCGTCCCCGCCGGGGGCGGGGGCCTGGACGAGGTTGTCGTCCAGCCGCCTGGCCGAGGTCAGGCTGGCCTTCCCGTGCGATTCGCCCAGGATCCGGGACCGTTCCCGGCGGCGGGCGCGGTGCCGGTCCCGTTCGGCCGCGGTGGCCGCGGCGCTGACCGTGCCGCCGGTGATAATCACGCCGTACACGGCGCGGGCCGCGTCGGCGGTCACCTTGTCTTCCCGCACGTCGCGGGCGACCGCTTCGGGGTCGCGGGTCAGCGGGTCGCCGTAGCCGCCGCCGCCCTGCCAGGTCATCGCGAACACCTCGCCGGGGGCCAGGTAGCTGGTGGCGTAGTTCTGGCCGGGTTCGAGCGTGTCGCTGATCTCGGTCAGGGTGCCGGGCAGCTGGCCGGCGGCGAGCATGTCCCCGATGCGGCTGCGCCGGGCGATGACGTCCAGGCCGGTGTTGCCGGGGTGGCCGCCGCAAAGCCCGGCGTTCTGCGTGACGGCCTTGCCGGCGGAGGCGAGGATGAGGCCCATCGGCACGCTGGTGCCGTGCGGGGTGATGGCCACCGACGCGGCGACGCCGCCGCGGTGGCGGCCCGGTCCGCCGGAGTCGGGGACCTCGCGCCGCCACAGGGTCAGCACGGGGTAGAGGAACTCGGTCATCTCGACGTCGGGGACGCGGCCCATCGGGATGCAGAACAGCCCGCCGGTGTCGATCCCGTCGGCGTGCGGACGGGCGCCGTACCCGCCGGCCATCGGCTCCATGATGATGTTGAGGAACGGCACCGGCTGCTCGCCGCGCTCGTCCAGCCCGGCGATGACCGCGGTGTCCCAGGTTCCGCAGCAGGTGGCCTGGACGTTCTTGCCCAGCTCCAGGGACCGGTCGAGCATGCCGGACAGGCACTCGGCGACCAGGCTGCCGGTGAGCCAGGCCGGGCCGATCGGGCCGCGGCTGACCGCGGCCGGGAAGGTGGCGTTGTTGAGGGTGCCCTCCTCGGTGACCAGGTCGAAGCAGCGCATCAGCCCGCCTGCCGACCAGGGGATGTCCCCGGCCAGGATCGGCAGCAGCGCGAGCATCACGCCCCCGCGCAGGCCCGCGTAGGTGCAGTTGATGACGCCGGCCTGGGGATCGGTGCCGGTGAAGTCGAACGTGAGGTGGTCGCCGGCCTTGGTGGTGGTGACCGTGATCTTGTGCAGGCCGCGGTCGCCCTCGTGGGACTGGTCCTGGTAGCCGGTCGCGGACCAGCTGCCGTCGGGCAGGCTGGCGAGCTTGCCGCGCAGCCGGGCCTCGGCGTCGTTCATCATGCGCTGCATCACGGCCTTGACCGTGTCCGCGCCGTACTGGTCGATCAGGGCGTGCAGCCGCTCGCGGCCCACGTTGTTCGCCCCGATCTTGGCGCGCAGGTCCAGCCCGATGAGCATCGGGACGCGTGAGCGGCGTACCCACAGGTCGGCGACGTCGCGCTGGAGCTGCCCGGCGCGGACGACCTTGACCGGCGGGGTGGGCAGCGACTCGGAGAACACGTCCTGGGCGGCGGGCGAGAACGAGCCGAGCCCGACTCCGCCCAGGTCGGGCTGGTGGGCGATCGCGCTGGTCCAGGCGAACAGCTTCCCGTCGTGGAAGACCGGCTGGTAGACGATCACGTCGTTCTGGTGCAGGCCGCCGCCGACCCACGGGTCGTTGCACAGGAACATGTCGCCCTCGGCGATCCCGGGGTTGGCGGACCGGTGCCGCAGCGTCCAGTAGATGGCCAGGTCGACCGCGCCGACGAGCATGGTGTTGTACAGGCCGACCTGGACTTCCTGGCCGAGCTCGTCGCAGATGGCGAAGTCGAAGTCGTTGGCGTCGGTGACGATCGGCGAGCCGGACATCCGCTTGAGCGCCTCGCCCATCTCGTCGGTGACCGACCACAGCCGGTGCCGGACGACCTCGTAGGTCAGCGGGTCGAGCCGGTCGACCCGTTCCTGGCTGACGGTGTGGGTCGGCAGCCCCGAGGGGAGCGAGCGGCGCAGCTCGTCCGGATCGACCGGCCGGCTGGAGAAGATCTCGGATCCGGGAATCATCATGGTCATGACGTGCTCCTGGCGGTGACGACGGTCCTGGCGTCGGGGCGGATGGTCAGGTTGCCGAGCGTGTCCACCGTGGCGGTGGTGCCGCCGGGCACGACCACGGTGGTGGTCGGGACCTCGACGATCGCGGGTCCGGTGAGCGCGTGCCCGGCCCGCAGCAGGCGGTAGTCGTAGACCGGCGTGTCGGCGTAGCCGATGGCGGCATCGAGGCAGACCGGCCGGCGGCCCGCCTGGGCGGCCGCCGGGTCGGGCGAGGAGGCGGCCGGGACTTCGGGCAGGGCCGGGGAGAACGGCAGCACGCCAGTCCCGCGGACCCGGAAGGTGATGGCCTGGACGCCGGCCTCGCGGAAGCCGGTGTCCGCGCCGTACAGGGCGGCGTAACGCTGCTCGAACGCGGCCGCTGCGGCCTCGATCGCGGCGGCGTCGAGCGGCCCGTCGGCGACCGGGGCGGTGACCTCGGCGAGCTGCATGGCGTACCGCATGTCGATCTCGCGGTGCAGCCGGATGGTCTCGAACTTCACGCCCTGCCGGTCCAGCCCGTCGCGGACCTGCTTTTCCAGGCTGGTGAAGTTCTGCTCGGCCCGCGCGGGGTCGAACGGGACGATGACCGGGTCGGACAGCTCGGCGGCCAGCACGATGTCGGAGGAGGCCAGGCCGAAGGCGGAGAACGCGGAGGCGACCGGGCCGAGCGGGACGACCACCTCGGTGACCCCGACCTCGGCGGCGTAGCGGGCGCAGTGCGCCGGGCCGGCGCCGCCGAACGCGTACAGCACGAAGTCGCGCGGGTCGTGGCCGGCCTCGACGACGGTCTTGCGCAGCAGGTCGCCGGTCTGGGCGTTCTGCACCGTGTAGATGGCGGCGGCGGCCTGCTCGACGGACAGCCCGAGCGGCTTGGCGATCTGGGTGGCGATCGCCTGCCGGGCCAGCTCCAGCGAGAGCGGCTTGCGGCCGCCGAGCAGGCCCCGCTCGGGCAGGATGCCCAGGACCAGGTTGGCGTCGGTGTTAGTCGGCTCGATGCCGCCGTTGCCGTAGCAGGCGGGGCCGGGGACGGCCTGCGCGCTGCGCGGGCCGATCCGCAGGTTGCCGCCGGCGTCCAGCCAGGCGATCGCGCCGCCGCCGGAGCCGATCGCGTCGACGCGGAGCGTGGGCACGTTGACCGGGTGGTGGTTGATGACCGTGGTGGTGTCGCGGACGGGCTCGCCGTCCACGACCAGGCCGGCCAGGAACGTGGTGCCGCCGACGTCGGTGGAGATGATGTTGCGGTGGCCGAGCTGGCGTCCCAGGCAGACCGAGCCGACGACGCCGCCGGTGAGCACCGAGCCGATGGTGCTGATCGCGGTGGCCGGAGCCTGCTGCGCCGCGACGGCGCCGCCGTTGCTCTGCATGATCAGCAGCGGCCCGGTGAGCCGGGAGGCCCGCAGGGTATCCTCCAGCGTGGTCAGGTAGTCCCGCAGCCCGGGCCCGATCTGGGTGCTCATGATCGTGGTGGCGTTGCGGGCGAACTCCCGGATGCGCGGGCTGATCTCGCTGGACAGCGCGACGAACACGCCGGGGTCCTGCTCGGCGACCAGTTCGCGCAGCCGCTGCTCGTGCCGCGGGTTGCGGAAGGACCACAGCAGGGACACCGCGATCGCGCGGATCCCCTCGTCGAGCAGCGACCGGATCGCGGCGCGGGCCTGGTCCTCGTCCAGCGGGACGACGACGGTGCCGCTGCGGTCGACGCGTTCGGTGACCTCCAGGGCGTGCCGTTTGGGCAGCAGCGCGTGGTCCTTGGCCTGGCCGAGGACGTTCTGCAGCTCGTGCGGGGACCGGCCCAGGTAGCGGCCCTCGACGTTCATGATGAAGATCGAGTCG
>Ga0335078_10009306_pt1 | contig 14563 bp, 13 predicted proteins | sample Lox_Sample_32_FD_206711 | JGI IMG/M metagenome (GOLD analysis project Ga0335078, IMG submission 206711) | Soil microbial communities from Loxahatchee National Wildlife Refuge, Florida, United States - Lox_Sample_3.2 | ecosystem: Environmental > Terrestrial > Soil > Wetlands | place: USA...
CCGTGCTCACTTCATTTGCCTCCCTCGCGGGCGCTTCGCTGGCTTCGGGAGGCGCGGTCCTCGGCGCCGGGACACCGCTGACGCGGCGTTCGGCCCGGCGCCTGCGGCACCATAACCCAACGGAGTATGCGTCATCTAATTTCTCCACTCCCAGCCGCCGTCGCTCCAGACGTCGGTGAACGCCAGCTCGGTCCGCGGCTCGGCGCCCGCCTTCGCCTCCTCGGTCGCCTCGTCGACGGCCGCCTTGGCCTCCGCGTCGATCCCGTCCAGCACCGCCTCCTCCACCCCCCGGGAGATCAGCGCCTGCCGGTAGGCGGGGAGCGGATCGCGCGCCAGCCACTCGCTGACCTCCTCGGCCGGCCGGTACTTGCCGGGATCGGCGCGCGAGTGCCCGCCGTGCCGGTAGGTGAGGGCCTCGATGAGCGAGGGGCCGCCGCCCTGGCGCGCTTTCTCGATCGCGGCCGAGGCCACCGCGTAGACCGCCTCGACGTCGTTGCCGTCCACGATCTGCGCAGCGAGCCCGTAGGCGGACGCGCGGTCGGCGGCCGGGTGCTTCACCGCCGTCACCGTCTCGATCGCCGTGTACTCCATGTACCGGTTGTTCTCGCAGATGAACACCACCGGCAGCGCCCACACGGCGGCCAGGTTCAGCGCCTCGTGGAAGGCGCCGATGTTGGTCGCGCCGTCGCCGAAGAAGCACACCGTGACCTGGCCGGAGCCCCGGTACTGCGCTGACCACGCCGTGCCGTTGGCGATCACCAGCTGGGCGCCGATGATCGCGTAGGAGCCGAGCACGCCCTTGGACACATCCAGCAGGTGCATCGAGCCGCCCTTGCCGCGCATCAGGCCGTTCTCCCTGCCCAGCAGCTCGGCCATGACCGGGGTCATCGCGGTGCCCCGGGCGAGCACGTGGTTGTGGCCCCGGTAGGTCACGAACGTGTAGTCGTCGGGCCGCATCGCCGCGGCCACCCCGGCCGCGACCGCCTCCTGGCCGGTCCCCAGGTGGGTGGTGCCCTTGACCAGGTTCTGCAGGAACAGGTCGTGGGCGCGCTTCTCGAACTGCCGGATCCTGGTCATGGTCTGGTACAGGCCGAGAGCGGTTGCCTCGTCCATAGCGCCTCGCAGCTCAGTCGGGGGTCTCGGGGGTAGCTGGCCGTCAGTACGGGTTGGTGACGAACAGTTCGGCGGACGGGAACCTGGTGATGATCTCGACTCCGCTGCCGGTGACCACCACCTCTTCCTCCAGCCGGGCGGCGGAAACACCGTCGGCCGCCGGGCAGTAGGTCTCCACCGCGAAGACCATGCCCTGCTGGATCTCCATGGGGGCGTCCAGCGAGGACAGGCGGCTGATGATGGGCCGCTCGTGCAGCGCCAGGCCCAGGCCGTGGCCGAACTGGAGGCCGAACGCGGTCTTCTCATCCGGCAGGCCGAACTCCTGCGCGGCCGGCCAGAGCCGGGCCACCGTGTCCGTGGACACGCCGGGCTTGATCGCGCCCAGGGCCGCCTGCATCCACTCGCTGGCCCGGGCGTAGGCGTCCCGCTGGGCCTGGGTGGAGCTGCCGACGCTGAACGTGCGGTAGTAGCAGGTCCGGTATCCGTTGAAGGAGTGCATGATGTCGAAGAACGCCTGCTCGCCAGGTCGGATCATCCGGTCGGAGAAGTTATGCGGGTGCGGGTTGCACCGCTCCCCGGAGACCGCGTTGATCGACTCCACGTCGTCGGAACCCATCTCGTACAGCCGCTTGTTCGCCAGCGCCACGATCTCGTTCTCCCGCACACCCGGCTTGAGGGCGTCGGTGATCTCCTGGTACACGCCGTCCACCATGGCGGCCGCGGTGGTCAGCAGGGCGATCTCGTCGGCCGACTTGAGCTGCCGCGCGTCCAGCATCACCTGCTGGCCGTCCCGCACGTCCACGCCCTGCCGCTGCAGCTCGAACACGGTGGCGATCTCGGCGAAGTCCACGCCCACCGGCATGCCCGCCACCCCGGTGTCCGCCAGGATCCCCTTGATCTCCGCGACGGCCTTGCCGGGCAGGCCGGCCTCGGGGGCGGTCGCGCCGCGCATGGTGGTCCAGGAGGCGATGCAGTGCTCGGGCTTCAGCCACGGGCAGTACATCCGGTGGTGGACCGCTGCCGAGCCGAAATCCCACAGGAACAGCTCGCCCGTGCGGGTGTAGAGCGCGTACCGGCACAGCTTGTCCCGGGTCCACTCGCCGATCGCCACCCCGGTCAGGTAGCGGATGTTGTTGTTGTCGAAGACCAGCAGCGCGCCCAGGTCGCTGGCCTCCAGCGCGGCCATGGCACGGCCCAGCCGGTACTCGCGCAGCCGGGCGAAGTCCACCCGCTGCTCGAAGTCGACGTTCATGCGCCCGGGGGCGGGCGTCAGCGGGAGGGCGGGAACAGGCGGAATAGGCGCAACCATGGGGTCTCCTGGGGTCGGGCGGTTGCTGCGGGAGCCTATGTACAGCATGATTAAACGGCTGTACAGTGAGGCTGTCAAGGGGTGGCCGACCGACGATACGGCTTACCCCGACTCGGCAGCAGAAACGCCGATTCGGGCAATCCGCACCGCCAGTCAGCTACCGGTGCCGGTAGGCGAGGACGGCGATCGGGCGGGTCGCCTGCCCTGGAGGATGACGGTGCGGCATGGAGGGCCTTGAGCGGGACTCAGCCTTCGACCCCGGCACCGAACTGGGGCCGCGGCTGCGGCGGGTGCGGGAGGACCGGGGGCTGTCGGTGCGGGAACTGGCCCGCCGGGTCCAGTGCTCGCCGAGCCTGATCTCGCAGATCGAGCGGGGGCTGTCGGCGCCTTCGGTCGGCATCTTGTACGCGATCGCCACCGAGCTGCGGGCCTCGCTGGACTTCCTGTTCGGGGCCGCGGCCGTGGGAGATGCGATGCTGGCGACGGCGCACGGCGACGGCCACCTGCGCCCCCACAACGGGGCGGCGCACGGGGCGGGTTCCGGCTGGCCCGATGGGCACGGGCTGGTCCAGCGGCGCGGGAGCCGGCGGACGATCGATCTGGCCAGTGGGGTGCGGTGGGAGCGGCTGACGCCGGGGGCGGACGACCGGGTGGACTTCCTGGAGGTGATCTACGAGCCCAGCGGGCACTCCACCGACACCCGGCGGCCGCTGCGCCACGACGGCCAGGAGTACGGGCTCATCATCAGCGGCAGCCTGCGGGCGGACGTCGGGTTCGAGACATTCGAGCTGGGGACGGGCGACTCGATCGCGTTCGACTCCTCACTCCCCCACCAGTACTGGAACACCACCGATGCCGACGTCCACGCGATCTGGGTGGTCGTGCACGCCCACCCGGGCCGTGCCTAGATCAGCTTGTCCTGTCAGACGAGCCGATCTGCCCCCATCAGGGCGTGCCCGCCTCGCCCGGCTCCGGCGCGGCGGGCTTGCCGTCCCCCTTGCCGCCGCCCGTCCCGGCGTCCGCGGCCGCGGGCAGCAGCTCCTCCAGCCGGCGGCCGGTCAGCCGCCGGAACGCCCGGTGCGCCCGGCCGCGCATGAGCACCGCGACCTCCAGCTGGCCGACGTTGACCTCGGACGTGTCGCCGTTGCCCTGGCCCGCCAGCGCGGCGAGCGCGGCGGACAGCGCGGCCGACAGCGGCATCCCCTCGGTATAGCGCTCCTTGAGCACGGTGGACACCTGGTCGGCCTGGCCGCCCATGGCGACGAAACCGTGCTCGTCGGCGACCGAGCCGTCGAAGGTGATCCGGTACATCTGGTCGCCGGCCGCGCTCTCGCCCAGCTCGGCGACCACGATCTCCACCTCGTACGGCTTGTTGCTCTCGGTGAAGATCGTCCCGAGGATCTGCGCGTACCAGTTGGCCAGCCCCCGGGCGGTGACGTCGGCGCGGTCGTACTGGTATCCGCGCGTGTCCGCGTAGCGGACCCCCGCGACCCGCAGGTTCTCGTATTCGTTGTAGCGGCCGACCGCGGCGAACGCGATCCGGTCGTAGATCTCGCTGATCTTGTGCAGCGCGCCGGAGGGGTTGGGGGCGACGAACAGGATCCCCTCGTCGTACTGGATCACGACGCTGTTGCGCCCGCGGGCAATGCCCTTGCGGGCGTAATCCGCCTTGTCCTTCATCTGCTGTTCAGGCGAGACATAGAACGGCATGGTCACCGCTGGCGTTCCCCTGTTCGTGTGTGATGGCTACTGGTGATGGCGGGAGCGGGCGCCGGGGTCTGGCTGCGCTAGCTGCTCTGCCGGAGCGGCGCGTTGGGGCCGGCCGGTGAGCGCATGCGCTCGTCCACGACCGCGCGGGCGTACCCGCCCGCTTCCTCCTCGGTCAGCCGCCGGAACCCGTCCTCGGTGACGGTGGCCACCACCGGGTAGATGCGGCGGGTCAGGTCCGGGCCGCCGGTGGCCGAGTCGTCGTCCGCGGCGTCGTAGAGGGCCTGCATGCAGACGGTGATCGCGTCATCGGCGGGCATGCCGTCGGTGTAGAGCTTCTTCAGCGAGCCGCGGGCGAACACCGACCCGGAGCCGATCGAGTGGAACTTGTGCTCCTCGTACCGCCCGCCCGCCACGTCATAGCTGAAGATCCTGCCCTGCTGCGTCTCCGCGTCGTACCCGGCGAACAGCGGGACCACCACCAGTCCCTGCATGGCGCCGCCGAGGTTGGCCCGGACGAAGGCGGACAGCCGGTTCGCCTTGCCTTCCAGCGACAGCGACCGGCCCTCGAGCTTCTCGTAGTGCTCGAGCTCGAGCTGGAACAGCCGGACCAGCTCCAGCCCGATCCCGGCCACGCCCGCGATGCCGACGCAGGAATAGTCGTCGCTGCGGAACACCTTCTCGATGTCCCGCTGCGCGATCATGTTGCCGGCGGTGGACCGGCGGTCACCGGCCATCATGACGCCACCGTCGAACGAGGCGGCCACGATCGTGGTCCCGTGCGGCAGGTCCAGGCCGGCTCCCTGGCCCAGCCCTCCCACGGTTGCGCCGGGCAGCAGGTGCGGGGCACTGGTGGTGAGGAAGTCAGCGAAGGACGAGGTGCCGGTGGCCATGCACGCGGCCGTGAACCGTTCGCCGAAATAGTCGAGCCCCACGGAGATCCTTCCGGTTGGTAGGCGTTGGTTCCCTGTCCCGACACTACTGCCCGGCCGCCGGCAATACCGGCCGGGTGCGTCAGCCCTGCGCGAAGCGCAGCGCGGTCACTGGCCGCCCTTCTGGACATAAGACCGGACGAACTCCTCGGCGTTCTCCTCCAGCACCTCGTCGATCTCCTCGAGGATCGCGTCCACGTCGTCGGCGAGCTTCTCCTGGCGCTCCTTGACCTCCTCGCTCGCCTGTGCGCCGCTCTCCTCGGTCTCCTCGCCGCGCCGGGTGGTCTGCCGCTGGCCGCCGGTGTCCTTCGTCGCCATACCGAACCTCCTCGTCGGGGCCCCTCACCGCCTCAACCGTATCCTCGCCTGCGGACGGCATACCCAATCCTGGAACCGGACACAAGTATCAAAATGGTTTCTCCTGGCCCGCCAGGCACGGCCGCAGCCAGCGGTCCGGCCCTGGCCGGTCAGCCCTGGCCGGTCAGGGCGGCCACCAGCTCGGCGGCGGTCCGGGACCGGTCGAGCAGCTCACCCACGTGGGCACGGGTTCCCCGCAGCGGCTCCAGCGTCGGCACCCGCTGCAGCGAGTCGTGGCCCGGGATGTCGAAGATCACCGAGTCCCATGAGGCCGCGGCCACCGCGTCGGGATACTTCTGCAGGCAGCGGCCCCGGAAATAGGCTCTGGTGTCGTCCGGCGGATTCTCCACCGCGGCAACGACTTCGGCCTCTGGCACGAGCCGGCGCATCCGGCCCCGTGCCACCAGCCGGTTGTACAGGCCACGCTCGGGGCGCACATCGGAGTACTGGAGGTCGACCAGCTGGAGCCGCGGGTGGCCCCAGCCCAGCCCGTCCCTGGCCCGGTAGCCCTCCAGCAGTTCCAGCTTGGCGACCCAGTCCAGCTCCCCGGCGGCCAGCATCGGGTCCTCGGCCAGCCGGGTCAGCACCGACTCCCAGCGGTCCAGCACATCCGCGGTCATCTCGTCCACGTCGGTGCCGAACCTGTCCTCTGTGTACTTGCGGGCCCGCTCCAGGTACTCCATCTGGAGCTGGATGCCGGTCATCCGCCTGCCGTCCCGCAAGGTGGCCAGGTGCCGGCAGGCCGGGTCGTGTGAGATGGCCCGCAGGTCCGCGACCGGCGCCTCCAGCGCGAGGTCGGTGTCCAGGAACCTGTCCTCGATCATCGCCAGCACCAGCGAGGTGGTGCCGAGCTTGAGGTAGGTGCTGACCTCGCTCATGTTCGCGTCGCCGATGATCACATGCAGGCGGCGGTACTTCTCCGGGTCGGCATGCGGCTCGTCCCTGGTGTTGATGATCGGCCGCTTGAGCGTGGTCTCCAGCCCGACCTCGACCTCGAAAAAGTCGGCCCGCTGGCTGATCTGGAAGCCCTCGTTGCGGCCGTCAGCGCCCAGGCCGACCCGGCCGGCGCCGCACACCACCTGCCGGGAGACGAAGAACGGGGTCAGGTGCCGCACGATGTCGGCGAACGGCGTGGCCCGGGCCATGAGGTAGTTCTCGTGGCAGCCGTACGAGGCACCCTTGTTGTCGGTGTTGTTCTTGTACAGCTGGATCGGGGACGTGCCGGGCACCGTCGCGGCCCTGGCCGCCGCCTCGGCCATCACCCGCTCGCCGGCCTTGTCCCACACCACCGCCGACCGCGGGTTGGTGGTCTCGGGCGCGGAGTACTCGGGGTGGGCGTGGTCCACATACAGCCGGGCCCCGTTGGTCAGGATCACGTTGGCGAGCCCGAGGTCCTCGTCGGTGAGCTGGGTGGCGTCGGCCGCCTCCCGGGTCAGGTCGAACCCGCGGGCGTCACGCAGCGGGTTCTCCTCCTCGAAATCCCACCGCGCCCGGCGGGCACGGGCCGAGGTGGCCGCCTGGTAGGCGTTGACCACCTGGGACGAGCTGACCATCGCGTTGGCGCCCGGCTGACCAGGCACCGAGATGCCATACTCGGTCTCTGTCCCCATGACCCGGCGAACGCTCATACCGGCAAGCCTAACGGGGGTTCCGGCCAGCGTTCCCCACACCGGCCGGCCGGCGTGGCCCGGTTACAGGTACTGGCCGGTGTTGGCGACGGTGTCGATCGACCGTCCCGCCTCGGTCCCGTGTTTGCCGGAGACCAGCGTCCGGATGTAGACGATGCGCTCGCCCTTCTTGCCGGAGATCCGCGCCCAGTCGTCGGGGTTGGTGGTGTTCGGCAGGTCTTCGTTCTCACTGAACTCGTCCACACAGGCGGTCAGCAGATGGGCGATGCGCAGCCCCTTCTGCCCGGTCTCGAGGAACTCCTTGATCGCCATCTTCTTCGCCCGGTCCACGATGTTCTCGATCATGGCGCCGGAGTTGAAGTCCTTGAAGTACAGGACCTCCTTGTCCCCGTTGGCGTAGGTCACCTCGAGGAAACGGTTCTCCTCGGTCTCGGAGTACATCCGCTCGACCGCGCGCTGGATCATCGCGTCCACCGTCGCCTCCGGCGAGCTGCCGTTCGCGGCGAGGTCGTCCGGGTGCAGCGGCAGGCCGGCCAGGACGTACTTGGAGAAGATGTCCCTGGCCGCCTCGGCGTCTGGCCGCTCAATCTTGATCTTGACGTCGAGCCGGCCAGGGCGCAGGATCGCCGGATCGATCATGTCCTCCCGGTTCGAGGCCCCGATCACGATCACGTTCTCCAGGCCCTCGACGCCGTCGATCTCGCTCAGCAGCTGCGGCACGATCGTGTTCTCGACGTCGGACGACACCCCGGACCCGCGGGTGCGGAAGATCGAGTCCATCTCGTCGAAGAACACGATGACCGGCATGCCCTCGCTGGCCTTCTCGCGGGCCCGCTGGAAGACCAGCCGGATGTGCCGCTCGGTCTCACCGACGTACTTGTTGAGCAGCTCGGGGCCCTTGATGTTGAGGAAGAAGCTCTTGCCCTCGCGCTCGGCCCCGAGCTCGGCCGTCCGGGCCGCCACCTTCTTGGCCAGCGAGTTGGCGACCGCCTTGGCGATGAGTGTCTTGCCGCAGCCGGGCGGCCCGTACAGCAGGACGCCCTTGGGCGGCCGCAGCTGGTGCTCCTTGAACAGGTCCGCGTGCAGGTAGGGCAGCTCGATGGCGTCCCGGATCTGCTCGATCTGGGCGGCGAGGCCGCCGATCTCGTTGTAGGTGATGTCGGGCACTTCCTCGAGGATCAGCTCCTCGACCTCGGCCTTGGGGATGCGCTCGTACACGTAGCCGGACCGCGGCTCGAGCAGCAGCGAGTCCCCGCCCCGCAGGGTCATCTGCAGCAGTGGCTCGGCCAGCCGGGCGACCCGCTCCTCGTCCGCGTGCGAGATGACCAGCGCCCGGTCGCCGCCCTCCAGGATCTCCTTGAGCATGACGACCTCGCCGATCGTCTCGTAGCCCTGGGCGATGACGACGTTCAGCGCCTCGTTCAGCACGACTTCCTGGCCGGGCCGCAGCGTGTCGAGGTCGACGGCCGGGCTGACGCTCACCCGCATCTTGCGGCCGCCGGTGAACACGTCGGCCGTGCCGTCCTCGCAGCCGCCGAGGAACACACCGAAGCCGGAGGGCGGCTTGGCGAGCCGGTCCACCTCCTCCTTCAGCGCAACAATCTGGTCACGGGCCTCCCGCAGCGTGTCGGCGAGACGCTCGTTCTGCCCGGTGACAGACGAGAGCCTGGCCTCGGTCTCCCGCAGCCGCTCCTCCACCAGCCGGGCTTGCCGGGGCGAGTCGGCGAGCCTGCGGCGCAGCACCGCTACTTCCTCTTCGAGGAAAGAGATCTGCGTGGTGAGGCCTTTGACCTGGTCGTCATGCCGCGCGGAAAGCGAGCCGTCATCACGAGTGGCCACGCCCCCACCTCCTTCCGAAAGCAGGTCCCACCTAGACCCTACCTATCTGCAGCGCTCTCGTAACCTGGGCACGCATGCCAGGCCGTAATTCCGCCGTCGTGCAGGTTATTCCCCTTCCGGCGCGCCCCTAGCCGGCCTGCGCCGTCTGGGCCGGTCACGATCCGGCCTCCGGCTCCCGGGCGCCCTTGGCTGGCCTGCGCCGCCGGGGCGGCGGGACCGTCCCTTCGGCGAGCCGCCGCGCCGTCACCAGGAAGCCGGTGTGGCCGACCATCCGGTGCCCGGGCCGTACCGCGAGGCCGTCCACGTGCCAGGGCCGGGTGAGCGACTCCCAGGCGGCCGGCTCGTCGAAGCTGCCCTGCTCCCTGACCGCCTCCACGGTCCGCGACAGCTGCGTCACGGTGGAGACGTAGCAGCAGATCACACCGCCACCGATCAGCACCCGCGCGGCGGTGCCGGTGTGCTCCCACGGCGCCACCATGTCCAGCACCACCCGGTCGAACGGCTCGTCACCGGCATCGTCACCGTGATGCGGGGCGGATGCCCGGGGGCCGCCCTCCTCCGGCCCGGGAGCACCCTCCTCCGGCCCGGGAGCGCCCGGGGCGGCCAGACCAGCGAGATCCCCGGTGCGCAGCCGCCACGCCGGGTGCGGGCCGCCGTAGAACCGCTCCACGTTCTCGCGGGCGATGTCCGCGAAGTCGGCCCTGCGCTCGTAGGAGACGAGCAGCCCGGACTCCCCCACCGCCCGCAGCAGCCAGCATGACAGGGCGCCCGAGCCCGCCCCGGCCTCCAGTACCCGGGCCCCGGGGAAGATGTCGGCCATGGCCACGATCTGGGCGGCGTCCTTCGGGTAGATGACCGCCGCTCCCCTGGTCATGGCGAGGGTGAAGTCGGCAAGCAGCGGCCGCAGCGCCACATAGGGGGTGCCGCCGGAGGACCGCACCACGCTGCCCTCGGGGCCGCCGATGAGATCGTCGTGAGCCAGCGAGCCCCGGTGGGTGTGGAAGGACTTGCCCGGCTGCAGGACGACCAGATGCTGGCGGCCCTTGGGGTCGGTGAGCTGGACCTGGTCGCCCGGGGTGAACGGGCCGCGGCGCTGTCGGATCACGCCCGATACAGTAGCGGGGCTGGTCAGGGCCGCGAGATCGGCCTCAGGTCCCGGCGAACGCGTGGTCGAGGTCGGCGGTGGCGAGCACCCCGAACACCTGGCCGGACGGCTCGACGAGCAGGTACTCGCTCGCGGGCGTGCGGCGCACCGCCTCGATCAGCGCCATCCCCGACAGGTCGGCCGGCAGCACCAGGCCCGGGTCGATGGTGCGCGCCAGCGTGCCAGCCTCGATCCATGGCCTGCGCTGCGGCGGGGTGGCCATCACCGCGGTCTCGTTCACGATCGCGATCGGCCTGTCCTCGTGATCGACCACCACCAGGGCGCGTGCCTGGGCGGCGTCGGCGCGCCTGATCGCCTCCGCCAGCGGCAGGTTCGCCGGGATCGGGATGGCCCGGCGGGCGAGCGCCCGCGCCCGCAGCCCCGGCAGCCGTTCGCGCACCCGGGTCGCGCGCAGGGCCTGGCCCGCGCCGGTCCACATGAAGGCGGCGATGACCGCCAGCCAGGCCACGTCGAAGAGCTGGATGCCGCTGCCCGGCCTGGCGTAGAGCGCGAGCGGGACGATCAGCACACACGCGGCCAGCACCCGGCCGGCCCAGGCCGCCGCCACGGTCGCCTGGCCCGGGCGGCCGGTCAGCTTCCACACGCCCGCGCGCAGCATCCGGCCGCCGTCCAGGGGCAGGCCCGGCAGCAGATTGAAGATCCCCACCAGCAGGTTCGCGACGACCAGCTGGTCGAGCAGGATGCTGGCGACGCCGCCGACGTGCACCGTCCTGGACGGCACGAACTCCCCGCCGGGCACCACCTTGAGCAGCACGAACCCCGCACCCGCCAGGGCCAGCGACATCGCCGGCCCGGCCGCGGAGACCAGGAACTCCCGGCCCGGTGTGGGCGGCTCTCGCTCGATCTCCGAGAAGCCCCCGAGGGGGTACAGCAGGATCCTGCGCACCGGCAGGCCGAACGCCCTGGCCACCACCGAGTGGCTCAGCTCGTGGACGAGCACGGACGCGTACAGCAGCACCACGAAGGCGGCGGCGACCGGGTACCGCAGCGACTCGGGCACGGACTGGACCAGGCCGCGGGCGTACAGGAACACGAACAGGCCCGCGATGAGGAACCAGTAGGGCGAGATGAAGACCGGGATCCCGAACGGCCGGGCGATCCTCACCCCCGGGCTCGGCTCGGCAGGAGCCGGCCGCTGAGGTTCCGGCTCTCCCGGTGTCATGCCTGCCACACGCCGATGCTACGTCCTGCGGCAAGCGGTCAGCACTGCCGCGCCACGCCGGCACGGCGTGTCAGGACGCGCCCACGGCGGGCGCGGAAATCACGGCAACTGTCGGAGCCGTCCCCTACCCTCCAGGCATGGGTGATGAGACCGCGGCGGCCGCTGACGCCGTCCCCGCCGTGCCAGGTGCGCCCGATGAGGCCGCTGCGGCGGAAGATGGCTCCCGCGCCCGGCCGGCCAGGTCGCTGTCCCCGTCCCGGGCCGGCGACTTCCTCACCTGCCCGCTGCTGTACCGGTTCCGTGTCATCGACCGGCTGCCTGAGCCGCCGAGCCCGGCCGCGGTGCGCGGGACGCTCGTGCACGCCGTGCTGGAGCACCTGTTCGACCAGCCAGCGCCGGACCGCACACCGCAGGCGGCCCGCTCGCTGGTCGAGCCGCAATGGGAACGGCTGACCGCCGAGGAGCCCGAGCTCGCCGGCCTGTTCGAAGGGAAGGAGGAGCTGGCTGCCTGGCTGGAGGGCGCCGGTGTCATGCTCGACCGCTACTTCACGCTGGAGGACCCGCGGCGGATCGAGCCCGCCCACCGCGAGCTGTCCGTCGAGGCCGAGCTGGCCTCCGGCCTGCGGCTGCGGGGCTACATCGACCGGCTCGACGTGGCGCCGGGCGGCGAGATCCGGATCGTCGACTACAAGACCGGTACCTCACCGCCGGAAGAGTTCGAGGCGCGGGCCCTGTTCCAGATGAGGTTCTACGCGCTCGCGATCTGGCGCACGCAGGGCCGGGTGCCGTCCATGCTCCAGCTGATCTACCTGGGCAACGGCGAGATCGTGCGGTACCAGCCCGACGAATCCGACCTGCTCGCGACCGAGCGGAAGGTCGAGGCGCTCTGGCAGGCGATCGAGCGCGCGCTGCGCAGCGGCGACTGGCGGCCGCGGCCCGGGCGCATCTGTGAGTGGTGCGCGCACCAGGCGATCTGCCCGGCGTTCGGCGGGACCCCGCCGCCGCTCCCGCCCGACCTGCCTGCCAGCCTGGCCGAGGTGGCCGGCGCGGGCGAGGAGGCGCCGCCGTCCCACCCGGCCAGCACGGTGCCGGCCAGCGCAGTGCCGGGCTGACCGGCGTCCGCCGGCCGCCTCCCAGTCTCACCGGGCCCGCCAGCCGCAATCGCAGCGTGCCCCGGGTGAGGCTGCGCTTCCCGCGCCTGGCCCACCACCGGCGCCGGCCCGGGCCGGGCGGTACCGTCAGCGGTCATGAGCGAACCAGGGTTTCCGGCGACCGGGACAGCGCAGGTCCACATCCTGCACGAGGGGTACGCGCGGGAGGGACGCGAAGGTGAGCGGGTGGCCAGCACCGTCACGCTCATCATCGACGGCCAGCGCGTTATCGTCGTCGACCCCGGGATGGTGGCCGACCGCGCCGCGCTGGTCGCCGCGCTGACGGCGGCGGGGCCCGGGCCGGGCGATGTCACCGACGTGGTCTTCAGCCACCACCACCCCGACCACACCGTCAACGCGGCGCTGTTCCCGGCCGCGGGCATCCACGACCACTGGGCCACCTACTCCGGTGATCTGTGGGTCGGCCGGGAGCCCGGCGATTTCGCCCTCACCGGCTCCGTCCGGCTGGTGCCGACGCCCGGCCACACCGGCGAGGACATCACCACCCTGGCCGCCACCCCCGACGGCGTCTACGCCTGCACGCACGCCTGGTGGGGCCCGGACGGGCCGCCGGAAGACCCGCTCGCCACCGAGCAGGCGGCGCTGCACACCAGCCGGGAGCGCATCCTCGCGGTGGCCACGGTGATCGTCCCGGGCCACGGCCCGGCCTTCCGGCCGGGCCCCGACACCCCCCGCTGACCGGCCCGGGACGGCTCAGGCCGGCTCACCCTTGAGCGAGAACGACGCCAGCCTGCGGACCGCGATGACCAGCGCGGCGGCGGTCACCACCAGGCCCGCCACGACGGCCGTCGACAGGGTGAGCGCCGCGTTCAGGCGGGGGTCGCGCGCGATCGAGTTCGCGATCCCCAGCGAGTACTGCCCGACCGAGAGCAGCCTGGCCCCGGCGACCAGGTTGCCCAGCACGCCCTCCCAGATCAGCGCGTAGAGCAGCCCCACCGCGATGGCCCGGGTGGTCACCACCGAGATCATGACGAAGACCGCGTTATACATCACCGAGCCGGCCAGCGCCCCGACGAACACACCCAACGCGAGTCTCGTGGCCCCCCCGGTGGCGATGAGGCCGGCCACCAGGATCGGGACCACGGCAAAGATCATGGTGAGCGCGCATGCCACGGCGTACTTGGCCCCGATCACCACCGTCCGGCTCACCGGCGTGGCCAGCAGGTGCACGATGCTGCCGTCATCGATTTCCGCGCCCAGGACGCTGGTGCCGATGATGAGCGCGGTCAGCGGGAGCACCACGGTCAGCCCGAACAGGCCGAGGATGTCCACGGGCCACGAGGCACGCTCCGGGTGGGACAGCTTCAGCGCCACTGTGACCAGGACCAGGACCAGCGGCGCGAGGGTGAACAGGAGGGCGCGCTTGCGGCCTATCGTCGCCCGCAGGGTGATGGCGGCGACGACCCGGCCCTGGAGTCCGAACATGGCTGGCTGCTTTCTATCCGGGAGGATCAGGCGGTCAGGTCTCGACCAGGTAGGCGAAGACGCTCTCCAGCGACTCGTCGGCGGGCAGCAGTTCCCGCAGCCGGATCCCCTGGTCGCGGGCGAGCACCGCGAGTTCGCGGCTGAACGCGCCGTAGTCGGAGGCCCGCACCTGCAGGCCCCGCCCGGTCAGCTCCACCCCGGTCACGGCCGGGCGGCCGATGAGGGAGGCCCCGAGCCGGCGGTCGTCGGAGGTGCGGACCATGAACACGTGCGGGCGGCTGGTCATCAGGCGCCGGATCGCGCGGAAGTCGCCGGAGGCGGCCAGCCGGCCCGCCACGATCACCTGGATGGTGCCGGAGAGCCGCTCGACCTCTTCCAGGATGTGCGAGCTGAACAGGATCGTCCGGCCCTGCTCGCCGAGCCGGTGCAGCAGGTCCATCATGTGCAGCCGCTGCCGCGGGTCCATGCCGTTGAACGGCTCGTCCAGCAGCAGGACCGGCGGATCGTGGACGAGCGCCGCCGCCACCTTGATCCGCTGGCGCATGCCCTTGGAGTAGGTGGAGATCCTCCGGTCCTGCGCGTCGGCCATCTCCACGATCCCGATCGCGCGCCGGGTAGCCACCTCCGGGTCGGGGAGCCTGTGCAGCTGGGCGGTGGCGCGGACGAACGCCGCGCCGGTGAGGAAGGAGTACACCGAGTCCCGCTCGGGCACCAGCCCCACGACCCGGTAGATGCCGGGGTTGTGCCAGCTCGC
>Ga0335078_10009307_pt1 | contig 14563 bp, 12 predicted proteins | sample Lox_Sample_32_FD_206711 | JGI IMG/M metagenome (GOLD analysis project Ga0335078, IMG submission 206711) | Soil microbial communities from Loxahatchee National Wildlife Refuge, Florida, United States - Lox_Sample_3.2 | ecosystem: Environmental > Terrestrial > Soil > Wetlands | place: USA...
GCGGGTTGCATCTCCGAAGCGACAAACTGACTGGGGGCATACCCTCGTTCTCATGCGGCGACCGCCGTTCTCGCAGGGATTGCGATCAGTGAGTATTGCGGGTTGACCCTAACCACCCCCGACGCCTCGGTAGCTGATTCCCCCGAGCCAGGTAAAGGACTGGCCTGACTTGGTGCCGAGGAAACATGCCGTTCGAATTCTTGGACACTACGCCCACATCTATAAACCCAGCGGCTTTCAGCCTGCTCGGCAATTGCCCTGGATCGAGAGTAACCATCGTGTCGGTGATGTGGAATACCTGCATCCGCACGGACCTCAGACTATCCGAGCCGGCGAAGGTTCCGCCCGGCTTAAGAACTCTGTAAGCTTCGCCAAACAGGCGGTCTTGCAGCGCAGAGGAGGGTATGTGGTGGAGCATCGTAAATGAGAGGACTACTGAAAACATCCGGTCGCCGAATGGCATTGCCGTGGCGTCACCGACTTGCACGGTGACGTTTGCATCGGGAAGGCGCTGGCGGAGAGAGCGTGCCAAGTTGGCGTCTAGTTCCAGGCACGTGATATGCCCGCAATACTGACGCAGCCAATCTGTTGTGAGGCCTGGCCCTGGTCCGAGTTCCAGCACTGCGCCGCCCAAATCCACTCCCTTCAAAGACCAAGGCAAAATCTCAGTGCCAAGTCTAAGTCTCCAGTGGTTTGATTGGCAGTACCATCGGTGCAGTCGGTTCATCGGTCCCCTTTACCATGCCAGGGCGGGAGCCCGCATCTCTGTTTATCATTGGAGATGGCGGTCGAAGCAGGCCGCATCGCCGCGCCGGCAACCTGCATTGAATTTACCGTGCCCCCAAGGGCAGCGACGCACCGAGCAGTCTGGCTCGGTGCGTTCGAGCGAGATTCATCGTATGCCATAATTCCACCCCCCACCGCCCGAGGGCAATGACTTCGATAAATCCGGTCAAACCCACCAGCGAAAACGCCGTGGCCGGGATAAAGTCAGTGAGGACCTGCAGTAACACACGTCCGGCGCAGCCGACATTGAGCAGAACGAAGGGACCCCACAAGCGGCTGACACGTTCCGAGTCCGCCCCCGCCAGGATCGGCACCACGCGCGAAGCTACCCCCAGGATCATCATGCTGATGAAGCCCACCGTGTAGGCGTGCCGATGCGAGCCCATGAAGGAATGTGAGAAGCCCTGGTGGGTGAGCACGCCGTATAGGATCAGGAAGGGCAACATGGCCATCGCAAACAGTAGCCAGGCATAGGCGGCGCGAATGAACTTCAGGCTGCGGTCAGGCTGGGAGGTCGGGGCAAACACGCGAAGCTGGCAGACCAGCAACACGGCCCAAACAACCATAAGGACATAAGAAAGTTCCAGCCCCACGGTGAAGTAAAGATTACCAGTGGAAAAGAACAGCACGTAGCTCGCAATGTCCAGAAGCAGGGCGCCGTTGATGAGATAGAAGGTGAGGGTCTGCCGGTCACGCTGGGGCTTTCCCAGGCCGTAAACCGTGGGCACGAAGCGCTGGCTGACACCGGCAATGATGAGCGCCGCAAAACCGAACAACTGGATGTCGCGCAGGGGCCCGTCGAGCAGCGCGATGCGGACTACCAATTGTTCCTGGCTCGCGGCGGTCACCTTGGCGAAAAAGAACACATCGCTCACGATGGCTTGCACGAGAAACCAGAAAAGCGCGCCAAAGATGAACTTTTCATACGTATTGTGGGGTTCCACGGATTGTCGCGCAGTCTTAAGGATGATAGCAATGAACATGATGATGGCGGCAAGCTCCGTGCCCGCCGCCAGGATCCCAAGACCCACTCCTACCGGGATCGGCTGGAGCATTTCCGCCGCGACCCTCGAGACGATGCCGATCAACATCAAGTACAGCGTCAGCTTGGCAAGGTCCGGCCGCCACAGCGTGACGTATTTGAACCGTGGGAAGGATTGATACGCAAAGCCCATCACGAAAAGCCCTACCCAGCCGAAAATCATGGCATGGGCGTGCGCTTGAATGGCAGGCACCAGGCGGAGTTCAAGGAACGTCCCGCCCTGGGCGATCTGCCATAGGTTGAATGCCCCCCATAGACCGCCGATGGAAAGGACGATGGCGATTCCGGCTTTGAAGAATCGCCGGTAGATGTAATCGCCCAGGGATTCCTGGTAGACGTACTCGTGCCGGGAGGGGTTCCGCAACTCGGCGTTCAATTCCTGGACGAGCGCCTCCACGTCAACCTGGTGAACCGCCGCGAAGAAAGCCAGGGATTCCCTGGGGCCGTTCTCGCCGCCGCAACCCTTCAAGCCGTGCTCGTCGAAAACCTTGCGCGCGGTTGGGCAGGCCTTAACGATCTCCGACACGCTGGTCATTTTGGTAATTTCCGTCATCAGTGTCTCTCCCTTCTCGATCGTAAGGTCCAGAGTACAAGGACGGGACTCACGGGGGCGATGACTGAAGTCACAGAGGAACAGTCGATAGCCCCTCGGCGAGCCAACGTCTCGACGGTTACCCCGGCGTAAAGTGCGGCCGGCGCGTGAACGTCATCAGCAGATTCACCGCAAAAACCGTGACCGCGGCCATCTCTGTTACCGCCGAAACCGGGAGCCACGACCATGCTGACTGAACAACGCCCTGATAGTCCAGGATTTCGGAGGCCACGCGAAGAAGGCATCCGATGGCGAGCAACAGCAGGGCCGCAAACATGAACTTCGTACTGAACAGCAGGTGCAAGCCAGAAAACGCCGGCAGCACTCGCTGACCCACTGCGAATACCATGGTGGCCAGAAAACCGACAGTCAACGCGTGCCGCGAAGCGCCCCAGATGCCAGGGGGATTTCCCGACCGCGCGGCCCAGATGGCGAGCAGGGCCGAGATGATTCCCCAGACGTACGCCAGGCGGATAAAGACCGGGAAGCTGGGGTGGACGCCTCTGGTCTTGGCCGGACGGTCCGCGGACTCAAAGAGGCGCAGCGCGTAAACGGCCAGAATCATGCCGCCAAGCAACAGAAAGACCGCGCTGGCAATCCAACCTTGCAAGGCGGCCAGGGTCCCCGCTGAATTCAAGGCCACGCCGGCTAGAATCGCGTGGCTGCGCGTTGGCCGCAGTCCCAGGAAAACCGGCAGCCACTTCGCGCTGAACCCCCAAACGAAAGGCACCAGGAATCCCCAAGTCTGCAGCACCAGGAAGCGCTGGTCGAAGCTGTGCGGCAAGTCGGGCGACCGGCCGTACAGGGCAAGCGATACGGCCGAGGCAAGATTGACAACCAGCGTCAGCCGCAGGCCCACGGTTCCGGCGATCACCACAATGACCCATTCCTCCAGGCGGTTCTTGCCGGAGTTTTGGGGGCGGTGACCGGAGACCGAACGAAAGAAGATGAGAAACGCTGAAAGCTCAAGGGCCGCGGAGATGGGAAGCGCCGCGCGCCAGTGCCATTCGTACACGCTCGCCACCCAACGCAAGCTCACGCCTGACGTCCACAACGCCCAGGTGATCCAGCCAGCAGACAACGCCAGCGGACCCGTCCGGCGCAGCTTGGGAATGGAATAGAAGCCAATGCCGAGGATAAAAGTTCCAATCCATCCGAAGATTTGCGCATGTCCGTGGGCCTGGACCCATCCGACGGAGACGGAGTTCGCGGCACGGTGACTGCTGATGGCCAGCAGGTTCCACACTCCCAGAAACGTGCCGGGTAGCAGCATGAAGATCAGCCCGGTGGTAATGTACACGGTCAGCAGGCGGGATAGGCTCGTCTCCCGAGCCGCCGTAATGGCGAAAATCTCGTTTGGTGTCGGTGGCCGGCCAGCGTCTACCCCGATTGGTGTCGGAAGCGCGGACATCTTGTCCTCCCTCAGTTTCTCTGCTCCAGCGCCACCGCCCGTGGAAACAAGATGTTGTTCTCCAGATGGATGTGCTGGTGCAAGTCAGCCTCGAAGGCTGTCAGGGCCTGATACAGCGTGCGGAAGCTGACGCAAGCATCAGACGGAGCGGTGTAGCCGTTGCTCGCCTCACGAAGGGCGCGCAGTGCGTGACCGGCGGAGTCGTGTTCATGGATCATCATCGCCACCGGATTCTGTACGCTCCCGAACGGAGCCGGCAGAACCGGCTCTTTCTGAATGACGGATTCTTCCATGCGAGCTATGTACGGGAAGAGGACCCTCTCTTCTTTCATCATGTGCATGGTTAGCTCTTCGGCCAGACCCTGAAAGGTCGCATGCATGGCAAGCAATTCGGAGTGATTCTTTCCGTGGACCGAACAGACCTTCTCGAATAACGGTTCCAGGCGCGCAAGCTCCTCACGCACGTACTTATGATGAGTGCTCTGGATGTGAGCGATGAGATCGGCTAGCGGCTCCTTTTGCCAATCCCGGTTGGGCCGTGCGACTTGCACGGCCTGTTCCGCCGCTTTCAGGGAGCCCACCACCTCGCCGATCGGCAGGTTAGCAGCGCGGCAAGCTTCTTCGAGCGACTTGCCACCCCCGCAGCAGTAGTCAATCCCCAGCTTCTCAAAAACGCGGGTGGCAGCCGGATTCTCCAAGGCCAATTCCCCCACGGTCTTTTCGGCAGAAACGCTCATCATCATCCTCCCAGCGGCAGGCGTCATGGGTCCACCGCATTTAACAGTTTGAGGCTACCTCGACCCTGATGGCGTAGCGATGACTTTTGTCACGGAGATCACAAAGGCGTATCGGATAACCTACCGCCGAGCGGGGTTGACAAAGCGAGGAGGTATGGCAGGACTCAGGTGGAATTGAATTGAGGTCAGGCGGGTGACTCGACGGCGGCTTCCAGGCCTTCCAGATCGCGAATGATCACGCTGCGCCCATCAATCCTCAGCAAGCCTTCCGCTTGAAATCGCGAGAGGTTTCGCGACACTAGCTCGCGTACGGTCCCGATCTGCGATGCCAACTCCTGGTTGTTGGCCGGCAGCCTCACTTCCACACCTTCCGCGGTCCTTTGGCCCTCCTTCTGCGCGAGACGCAATAAAAGGGACGGGAGCCGGTGACGGACGGTGGTGAACGAGAGCTCTTCGATGATTCCCACGAGCTGGCGAAGACGCGCCCCAACCACCCGAAGCACCTTGAGAGCAACCTGGGGATGTGCGAGGCAAAGGGCCTGAAAGTCCTGCTTGCTGATGAACAAGAGGGTCGCGCGGTCGACGGCCGCGGCGGAAGCCGGGTAGTTTCCGCCATCGAAAACTGGGACCTCCGCAATGGAACTGCCCGGCCCGTCGATGCTCAACACCTGTTCCCGCCCAGCCGCCGAACTCTTGTAAATGCGCAGGTGCCCCGACGCGACCACGTACAGTCCTGAACAGGGGTCGCCCTCACCAAAAACAATTTCACCAGGGGAAAAGTGACGCGAAACAGCACGCTGGACGATGAAGCGGAGTTCGTCTTCCGAAAGGCCGGAAAACATGGGAACTCGAGCGAGAATCTGCGCTGGGTTGACCGCTGTGTCCGGCATTCCAGTATTCTATCCGATGTGAGCTTTCAAAGCGCAGTTGTCCTGGTTTCCGGGAGGCACTCACCCCAGGAGCACAATCCCGTCTGGATCGGTCTGCTTTCGTCCGCTACAAACACAACAATCCGCCTCCTGCCACATTGGGTCTTCAATACCAGCGCGAGCGGACACCGGAACCGAGAGCTAACCCTGGGCGCCAGAATCGACGAGTAGGAGCCCGCCATCGTTCGGCATGGATAAGTCCCTTTTCGGAAAGGTCTCGAGCCGAGCTGAGAAAGGAGCTACATGGACGAAACCCGGTGGCGCTTGCGTAACAGGTGGGTCAGGAGAGAGAAAAGAACTCGAAAAGCGGGGAAAGGACAGTTGCGTAGTTTTTCTTCCGCCCTGGTCGTCCAGCTCAACAAATGCCTTTCCAGGAAGTCATGCTCAAGCAGTGCGAGGTCACGCCGTTGCGCTTCTGTGCTGGCATGGTCCTGGGCGAATGACACTGCAGACAGGAACTCGAGCTGCGTCACCAGGTGATCCGGAACCCCGAGGGCCGGGTCCACGCGCAGCCCGAAGACGTCGTAAAAGTAAGTGTTCTCAAGAACCAGTTCCTGTGCTGGCCGGCTCTTCTCGTGAGCGGACTCAAATAAGGGAACCGGCGGTTCGGGAACGCCCACATCAAACATCGCGATGTACGCCGCCTCATAGGTCGCATAGTCGCAAAACCACTCGAAACCGGGAAACTTGTTTTGCGGCGAAATCTCGTGCCATAGCCCGGCCAGCACGGCGGTCACGCCCGCCTGTGCGAACCAGCGATGACGCTGCTCGGTGGGTGAACCGAAAGCAAAGGCAAAGAAGCGGTAGAGGTCGGTCTGGTCCCACCCGAAGGCCTCGTGAGTCGGTTGCGGCTTGATAGTCGTATTCACCAGTTCACTCTAGGGTGTACCAGACGGAAAAATATTTGCGCCCGTCGCGATCCTGCTGGCTTCCGTTCCAGATGGCAAAGGCGAGGGGCGTGCCAGCAGGCTGATCGGCCATCTCAAGAGTTACCACCCACTGGCGGTTCTGATAGGCGGCGTCCACCGGGAAGCTCTGCCCCGTCCGCCGGGTGGTGCCGCGGCCCGCAGCCTCCACCAGCATCGCGCCCCGCGTTGAGTTCCAGTAGTAGATGTGTACCGGGTGTCCGGGGTCACCCATTTGCAGCGACGGATTGACGGGTGATCCAGGGCTGGCTGGTACCATCACGGCGGCGGCATCGAAAAACCGGTCGTCCGCTTCCGTGGGAACTTTGCGGAAACGCTGCTCGGGAGGAGTGCCGGGAACCGCCGGCAAAGTGGCGGTGTCGCGAGTGGCGTCTTGCCAGCTCAGTTGCACATAAAGCTTGCCGCCCGCGCGCAGCAACCGGACGTCGGCGGTAGATATCTCCAGCGCGGCCGGTTCGTCAGTATCAAACAGGGGCGGTGTGCGGTTGAGCGCGATCCTCTTTGCGGCAACCTGGCTCCAGCGGGCGTTTCCTCCATGTAGAATCGCGTCTTCACTGGCGCCGACAGACGCTACCGGCAGCCGCGTTCCCGCTACCGGGTTCGCGGTAGTCTGTGCGACGCCCGGTAAGCATGCGGCGACCGCTACCATCAATACCAGGATCCATCGCGGGATTTGCATGGTGGTCTCCTACCCCTTGATCTGGACAAGTTGCGGTCGCACCCGATAGCGGGTCTCGGCGTCGCGGCCGATGAGCAACTGCAACACCTCGCTACGCCCGCCCTCCTGCGCCCGCTTCAATTCCGCTTCCAGCCGCGCGATCACATCCTTCACTTCTTCGCCGAACAAATACACCAGGTAGTCGAGTGGCAGGCGCGAATCTTCCAGAATGCTCTGGCCGTAATTGCCCCGCTTGGGAGGGTTGAAGGGTGGCACGTAGAACACATTGGGGCCCGTCCCTTTCTCCGGGAACAGCGGCAGCGCCACCCGGTATAGGTGCACGAGTTTGTGCACCGGCGACTCGGGATCATCGAGAATTCCGACAAAGCGCAGGCGGCCGGGGCATTGCTTGGCGCAGGCGTTCACTTCTCCCTTTTCCAGGCGCGGATAGCAAAAGATGCATTTCTCCGATTTGCCGGTGACTTCGTCGAAGTAGATCTTCTTATACGGGCAGGCCTTGATGCAGTAGCGATAGCCCTGGCACCGGTCCTGATCGATGACCACGATGCCGTCTTCCTCGCGCTTGTAAATGGCCTTGCGCGGGCAGGCTTCCAGGCAGGCAGGATAGGTGCAGTGATTGCAGATGCGCGGCAGATAGAAGTAGTAGTTATCCTCGCCATTGAGCGCGCCCACGTCTTCGTCCCAATTCACGCCCGACTGCGGATCGGGAGTGGGCATCACAGGCTTGGGCGAGCCTTCATAAAGGCGCTGCTCGTAGTTGTACTCCCACGCGTGGCCGTAGTCGTCCATGGTGGGCAGCGGGCTGGGCTGCAATGCGCCATCCTTCCAGCCGCCCCCGATGCGATCCCACTGGCGTGGATACCCCAGGCCGGGCCGGGTTTCCACATTGTTCCAGTACATGTAGCCGGTCCCGTCGCGGTCGGTCCAGAGCTTCTTGCAGGCGATGGTGCAGGTCTGGCAGCCCAGGCACTTGTTCAGGTCCATCACCATCGCGTATTGGTGTCTCGACATGGCCGCTCCTAGACTTTGGCCTTTACGATTTCCACCTTACTGTCGCGGTTGTTGCCTGTGGGTCCCCAGTAGTTCAGGCGGAAGTTGACGTGTCCGTATTTGCCGATCAGTTGTGTGGGGTTGATCTTGATATAGGTGAGCGACTGCCAGCCGCCCTCCTGGAAACCCAGGAATTTCTCCCAGCCATGGTACATGGTCACGCGCCCCGGTTTCTCGCCAGGCAGAATCTGCAGGCGGCAGACGCAGTGGCCGACGTCGTTGTAGATCTTCACCCAATCGTTGTCTTCGAGGCCGCGGTGGCGCGCGTCCTCTGGATGCATGTAGACAATAGGCAGCCCGCGCTGCAGCCGCAGCAAGGCGCGATGGTCGCGCCAGGTGGAGTGAATCGACCAGCGTCCGTGGGGCGTGTTCCAGTAGAGCGGATATTTCTCCGGGATCGGCTCCTTGAAGGTGGGCAGCGCTTCGCCCAACTCGATGTACCAGGGATGATCGATGTAGAACTGCTGGCGCCCGGTCAGCGTTCGCCACGGGCGCTTCTTGGCGACCTGGTGGGTGAAGGGCGTGTAGGCGACGCCCGGCTCGAGGTCGCTGTTCCAGGACTCCGGGTCGGTGGCGATGAACCGGTGCGGCTTCTGCTGAAGCTGGTCGTAGGTCATGCCCTTGGTCTCTTCGGCGTTAGCAAGGATGAAGTTCGCCGCCTGCTCGTCGGTGTTGAGCGTTCCCTGGCTCGTCCAGTGGTGCGGAAGCAGGGTGAAGTCGCGATTCCATTCGAACGCCTTGTCCATAAAGGGCTGGAGGTTCTTCTTCTTGGCGACCTCCGCAATCTTCTCCGCCAGCGCGTGAAAGATGTCCCAATCGGTCTTGCTTTCGAATAGCGGAGCCAGAGCCTTGCCGAAAGGATGAACGTAGCTGTGGCAGTCGGTGGTGTTCAGGTCCACCTTCTCGTAATACGAAGCGGCGGGCAGTACCACGTCGGAGTAAAGCGCCGTCGTATCCATGCGATAGTTGATGTCCACGATCAGGTCGAGATCGCGCCATAGCGATGACAGCAGAATCTCGTTTCCCTTCGCCTGGTTCAGATAGTTGGCGCGCCAGACAATGAGGGCACGCGGTTTGCGGCCGTCTTTCGGCCAAAGCGGCATCCAGCCGTTCTTGACCGATTCCTGGATGTACCACTCCACCGGTTTGCCGTTGTACTGGTGAGGATCTTTGCTAGACGAGTGAACGTAGCTCCACAATGTGGTGTTCTGAAACCGCTGCTTCTTGCGGTCCTCCGGAAAAGCGAGCTTGAAGAAGCCTTTCTCGGGCCAGACCCGTTCCTGACCCACGTAGTGGTTGAAACCGCCGCCGTTCTTGCCGACATTCCCGGTCAGCGCCACCAGCAGAATGAACGAGCGGTTGACCAGATCGTTGTGAAACCAATGGTTCGTTCCCGCACCGTGGATGATCATCGCCGGCTTGCGGGTACCGAGCTCGTGGGCGAAGAGTTCGATCTCGTGCGCTGGCAGGCCAGTCCGCTTGGCAACGGCTTCGAGCGTGTAGGGCGCGAGCTCTTGCCTCAACAGTTCGAACACCGTGGTCACGGTCGCGGTCTTGCCGTTGGCGAGATGAACCTCGAAGGTGCCGGTCAGCGCGGGATCAACCCCACCGAGTTGAAGCGTCTTTTCTCCGGAGCCCATGGAACCAGGAGTTGGCACAGCCTTGTTTTGCTTGCTGTCCCACAAGTAGAAAACGTCTTCCTTGCCGCCCGCTTTCAGATCCGCTTCGCGCAGAAAACGCTTCGACTCGTTCGCCACCAGAAGTGCCAGGTCCGTCTGCTCCTTGACGTAGGGAACGTCGATCAGATTCTGGTCGATGAGCAGCTTCGCGACACCTAAGGCGAGAATGCCATCTGTGCCGGGATTAACCTGCATGTAGTGGTCGGCGTGGATGGAGCTGGAGTTGTAGTCGGGCGAGATGCAGACGATCTTGGCGCCGTTGTAGCGGGCCTCCCAGGCGAAGTGGGCGTCGGGAATGCGCGTCTGCGAAATGTTCGATCCCCACAGGATGATGTACTTGGAGTTAAACCAGTCCGCGCACTCGCAAGCCTCGGTTTGCACGCCCCACGTCAATGGCTCGCCAGGGGGCAAGTCGCAATACCAGTCGTAGAACGACAGGAACACGCCACCGATGTAATAGGCCAGTCGTGAGCCGGCGCAGAAACTTACTGGGCTCATCGCCGGGATCACGCTGAAAAACGTGTTGGTGTCGGGACCATGGTTGTAGATATTGTCGAGCAGCTTTTCCGCCACCAGGGTCAGGGCTTCGTCCCAGCTTGCACGACGCCACTTCCCTTCGCCGCGCTCGCCCGTGCGAATCAAGGGATACCGCAGTCTCTGTGGTGAGTAGACGTATTCGACGAAGCACCCGCCCTTCTGGCAGCCACGCGGATTGTAGTCGGGGAGCTCCGTGTTGATTCGGGGATAGTCGGCCGCCTGCTCTTCGCGCACCATGACGCCATTGCGCACATACACTTTCCACGAACAGGAGCCGGTGCAGTTCGTCGAGTGCGTCGACCGCACCACCTTGTCCCACGTCCAGAGCTTGCGATAGAAGTCCTCCCAGCCACGATAGGGATACGTGCGCAACGGGTCGAAGTCACCCGTGAACGTGGTGAGCACCGGCTTTTCCTGGCGTGAACACCCGGGCACAGCCAGCACGGCCGCGGCCGACGCCGCCGTCCGGATGAAGTTTCGGCGTGACCACTTTTGCGGCGGTTTCTTTTCGCTCATGGCTGGGCTCCCGAAGAAAGCGGTGGATGGGCGATTGGCGCGGCGGGGGCATGGGGCGTCGTCGCAAAGCCACGCAGGCAGGCGAGCAGGTCGGCAATATCCTGCTCGCTCAACACAGGCGACTCGGCGCGCTGGAAGGCTGGCATCGCGGTCCCAATTCTCCCGAAGCGAATGGTGCGGATGATGAATCCATCGCTGGCGGCCTGCTGGAAAACCGGGTTGCCGACCTCCGGGGCGAAGCCAGCCCGGCCCGTCACGCCGTGACACCCAGCGCAGTTCTTAAGGAAGAGGCTGCCACCGCGCGTCGAATCGCCATGCATGTTCAGTCCCGGCAGAGCCTGGGGGGCAGGAGCTCCGCCGCGCAGGTATTCCGCCACGGCATTGACCTCCGCAGGCATCAGTCCGCCGGCGTGCTTTTGCCACGGGGGCATCTGAGTTCCGGGACGACCCTGAGAAATGTTGGTCACGAGGTAATCGAGATTCGCCGAAGCCACCAGAGTCGCGCCGCGGATCGCCGGAACGAAACGGTTAAATTTCTTGTCCCAGCGGCTGTAGGTGCCGTTTCCATGACAGGCGGAGCAATACTGCTGGTAAACCTGTTCCCCTGAAAGCGGCGTCGGATGCAGCGCCTGGAATTTCTGCTCGATCTTATCGGGCGCGAGGTAACTTTCAGGGATGTCACGCTTCCATTGCGAGAGCATGTAGACGGTCAGGGCCAACGCTCCCGATGGGATTACGGTGGGATTGCGCATCTGGCTGGCGGGGACGATGCCGCCCGGATCGCGGAAGTGCGCCTCCTGCCAATGCCATGTCGTGTACGGCGGCGCGAGGTTGCTCATGATGAGTTCGTGACGCGTCTTGGCGCCTTCGCTGTCCAGCGACGGTCCTAGCGTGCCGCCGCGCCCACCCAATTTGTGGCACGCCCCGCACCCCTTCTCCGCGTAGAGCCTCTTGCCCTCGCGGAGGAGGGGAACTTGCTCCGTCGGGAGTTTGTCCGGGTCATGACAAGTCGCGCAGGTGGCCTCGGTCATCTCCGGCGGCAGGAGCGGGTAATCCCAGAAAACGTCCTCTGCCTTGGCGTCGCGGAAATCCGTGGCGGCCCCCTGTCCGTGATGACAAACGGTGCAGCCGAAGCGGTCAACGGGATGCTTGTCCAGAATGTGTCCGGGATGCACCCTATGCGGCTGGGGCACATCCGTCATGCGCGGGTCATCGATCCCGTTGTGGCAGGTAACACAGCGATCCACGGCGTTCAGCCCGGGGACGCTCGCCTGCTTCAGCTCGACGCGGAACTTGGCGAGCAGTTCGCGGCCGCGAGCGTCCGTGGCCTTGGCGCGCAAGATATCGCGATACTCGTTCTGGATGCCCCGCCACTGCTCGAGGTAGTTTTCATGTACGGCCGCGCCGATGAGGTAGGCGGTGGTGGCAACGCTCGCCCCAAGCAACATCCAGCGATACAGGCGTGAAGGGTCTTTCATGTTGTTCCCTTCTAGTGCAGCGGCCACTGGGACGGCCACCAGTAGAACTTCCAGTTGGGTCCGCGGTGAACAGTGGCGAAGTAGGTGAGAATCGTGAAGCTCACCAGGAAACTCGTGAACAGCGAGACGGCCGCCAGCCGCACGGAGTCTTTTCGCAGGAGCACGAAAATCGACCACACAGCGAAAACGACCACTAGCAGCGATCCGGGATTGATCGCGATAATCCAGAGCTGACGAATATTGGGGAACCAGTTCCGCAACCAACCGTAGTTCACGGTAAACACCAGCATGCCCACCGTAACCGCGGCGGAAAAGACCAGGGACTGCGTGAACATCGTTTTCTCGCCCGAACTGCCGAACCACACGCCCTCGCCACCGGCACGACGGTCCAGGAAGGGGATCAGCGCCAATCCCGCCAGCACGATCACCGGAATCAGGAGTCCGCCCGTGAACGCGGAATAGGACACCAGTTCCTGAATTCCGAGAAAATACCAAGGCGCCTTCGCCGGATTTTCCGGAATCGCAGGATTGGCCAACTCCTTCAGGGGCGCGTCAAAATAGAAGGAAAGAATCAGAGTCAACGCCACAGTAACCATGAAGACCGCAAGTTCGGCCCAGAAGAGGTGCGGCCAGCTCATCACCGTGTTCTCCGGGCCGCGATTCACCGGCGGCCGTTTGCCCTTCACAACCGCCATGAGGCCGTAGGTCTTGGTTGCCAGAGGCTCGAAAACCGGTCGCTGCTCGCCGCCCCACTCAGCCAAGCCCCCCGGCGCATCTTCGGGTCTCGCCAGGCCGCCATCTTTGCGAATTCGCCAGAAATGCACGCTCAACAACGTGACCAGCACCAGGGGCAGGAGGAACACGTGCAACACGTAAAAGCGAATCAAAGCGTCCTGACCCACGTAGTTGGCACCCAATAAGAGCCGTTTCTGGAAGCCTCCGGGGTCCATCCACCTGGTGACGCCAAGCGCGTCCGTTAACTCCCGCGGCGAGTTCGCAATGTTCGAGCCAATGGTGATGGCCCAGTAAGCCAATTGATCCCAGGGCAACAGGTATCCGGTAAAGCTCAGCGCCAGCGTGATCACCAACAAGCCGAGGCCGACCAGCCAATTGAATTCGCGTGGCTTCTTGTAACTCGCGGTAAAGAAAACGCGCGCCATGTGAAGCAGCACCGTCAGCACCATCAACTGCGCCGCCCAACGATGAATATTACGGATGAAGCGCCCCGTGGAAACCGTGAAATGAATGTCCTTGATGGATTGGTAGGCGAGGTCCGTGGAGGGTTTGTAGTACACCATCAACAGAATGCCAGTGACGAGCGTGAGTAGAAATCCGGCGGTCGCCATCAGCCCCAGCCCGAACGTGAGCGTGGGCCGCAGAGTGCGCAAATGAACGCGCACGCTGTGAATGTGCAGGAAGAGGTTGTGGAAGGTGGCTTGCGATTCCTCGCGTTCCGACTCCGGCGTCTTGCCGAGGCGCAACCACGCATCCTTCACTGACTGCGGCGTGTGCAGCAGGTTATCGAGAAACTCCTTGCCGGCGGTGGCCACGATGGTCTCCTTTACACGCGGTAACGCGTGCCCTCCGGGACTTCGCTGTCAGCATTCACCACCAGCGTTCCATCGGCGGCGCGGCTGACCTCCAGCCAAGGCAAGGGCCGCGGTGCGGGTCCGCCGATCACCTTGCCGTTGCTGTCGAAACGCGATCCATGGCAGGGGCAGGCAAATCCCTCCTGGGATCGGCCGACCGAGCAGCCCAGGTGTGTGCAGGTAGTGGACACAGCGTGGAAGCCATCGCTATCGCGGAAGAGCACCAAGTTCGGCTCCGCAAACGGCGTCTCGCTGCCGACCGCGAATTCCTCCGGCGACCCTAGTTTGAAGCGGCGCGCCGGACCCGGCAGCACGGCTGGATTGGGCAAGCGCAGGATTCCGGCGGCGGCTGTGCCGAGCGCCGCCACCAGGCTGCCCAGTGATGCGAAACTCAGAAAACTGCGCCGGTTAACGCCGGGTGGATCTAAGCGGGACATGGCTTCCATTCCTTTCGGAACAAGAATCGCTCCATGGTGATGGCCGTGGTGGGGCAACGCTGCGCGCACAGTCCGCAGCGAATACAGCGGTCTTCGTCCTTGATAATGGCAGAGAGATCCGACGGGACGAGTTGAAGGCTCTGAGTGATGGTCGCGAGCTCGGGCGAGGCCGCCA
>Ga0335078_10009308_pt1 | contig 14563 bp, 14 predicted proteins | sample Lox_Sample_32_FD_206711 | JGI IMG/M metagenome (GOLD analysis project Ga0335078, IMG submission 206711) | Soil microbial communities from Loxahatchee National Wildlife Refuge, Florida, United States - Lox_Sample_3.2 | ecosystem: Environmental > Terrestrial > Soil > Wetlands | place: USA...
GGTCGCCAGGTCTGGTGCGATTTTCGGCTTCGTCGGGGGTGCGGTGTATCCCCTGATGTATCGCCATAGGCGAGCGGGGCGGACGTTGGACGAGGTACGCAGGGGTGCACTGGCGGGAATGGCCAGCGCGGCGGTGTGGGTTCTTCCCGTCGTTGGATGGCGGTTGTTTCGAGCACCACGCCCGGCCGTTGCGCTCGAAAGCGCCACGGTCGGCGTGACGCTTCTCGCTTGGGGAATGGTATTGGGAGTCGTCACCGCCCTGTGGGTGCGGATTAGCGCTCCCGGTGCCGCGCTCAGGGACGGGTCTCATGCTGACGAGCGCGAAGGCGGGTCTCCCCGAAGCGGCCACCGAGCCTGAATCCAATTTGCGCTGGCGCACTACAAGCGGAAGTACACGGACGAGCAGATCGTCAACATCCTGCAGGAGCACCAAGGCGGCTTGGCCTTCCGCCCGCTGACACATAGCCGGTGCCCACGCCAGCGCGGCGTCGGCGAGCTCAGCACCCAGGGCGCCGCGAACCTGGTGGGAGACTTCAAAATCACCTACGACTTCGTATCGTACGCCGCTGGTGGTACGTGTGTGCCACACAGTGACCGCAGCGCGAGGTGCCTGATGACACTCGGTGGGCAGATCCTGCTGGATCTCGTGGTGCCTCCGATCGGCGCCGCCGTCCTATGGGTCCTCGGAACTGGCTGGTCAACCACGGTCTACGGCGGAACGCTACCCGACAGCGCTAAGAAACTCCGTAAGCTGCTGACCTGGGGGGTCTTCCTATTCCTCCTTGTGGCCGGCTTCGGCATTACACTGTACTCGCGCCTCACGGGGTGGCGGTATCACCCGTGAGGCGGGGCCCTCGGTGCGTGGATCTCGGTCGCTCCGCGCGGTAGCTGAACGGTAAGGGGTGGGTTTTCGCGAATTCGGCTGTCTTTTCATACGCGGTTCAGACGCGGTTTCGTATCAAAATCGGCCCTGTAGGCCAGCTCCGCGGTCCCGTCCGCGCGCAGGTCGGTGAGTTGGAGAATGGCGCCAAACGGGCTGTTTGTGGCGAGTTGCGGCCGTTCTTGAGGACCTCTCCCGCACGGATTTCAGGTGCTGGTTTCTAGGAGAGTCCTGGTTCGATCCCAGGAGGGGCAACTCGAAGCGCGGCACGGCGATGAGCCGTGTCGCGCTTCGCTGTTCCAGACAGGCAGCCGTGCCAGATCAGGCCGGGCCTTGATGCTGCGGCAGGCGGCTTCGTCGTCTGCGGACGAGTGCGGCTGGTCAGACCCTCGACATCTGAAGCAGCTTGTTCCAATGCGCGCTGGTCGCCGGGACGACCGACAGCCGCGGCATCCTGACCAGCGCCAGGTCCTTCAGTAGCGGCTCCTTCCGGATCTCGCCGAGCGTGACCGGGCGCGGCAATGCCTTCCCCGCCTCAATGTCCACGACCACGAGCCTCGCGTCCTTGGGGTCCGGGTAAGGCGCCGAGGCCACGGTGGCCAGGCCGACCACGGCCTTCTCGTCGCCCGTGTGGTAGATCATCAACTCGTCGCCCCGCCGCATGGCCCGGATGTTCTTGAGCGCCAGCGGATTGGTGACGCCGTCCCAGCGCGCGGTCTTCTCCGTGACCAGGCGGTCGAAGGCGTACGCCGAAGGCTCGGTCTTCAGGATCCAGTGTGCCATGGTGCCGGTGCGAGACAATCTACTCGGGCTACCGGGCCCGGCGATATGCCTCAGGTCTCCGCGCACCGCAGCCTGAATAGAGCTGCGCCTCAGGATCGTGCACGCACTTCGGCGAGGTCACCGTACCAGTAGCCGGCGGTCACTCCGCCGTCCATCAGGAAGTCGCTGCCGGTGATGAACCCGCCGTCCGGGCCCATCAGCAGCGCGCCGACGCAGCCCGAGAACGCTGTTCAGCCGCCGGCCGGCGCGTCTCGCCACGGCGGCACCATGCGCGATAAGTTGCGTTGACGGGCGCACCGGGGAGCGTCGCGACCGGACGCCACGCCAACGGCGACGTTGCAGCAGACAGGTGTCTCGATGTCAGAAGAGTTGCGGCTGTACACCGGCGGCGCGACCGCTGGGGACCCCACCCAGGGAGCGATCTGCTATCGCCTGCTCGACTCGAGCGACGAAGTCCTGCTGGAGGTAGCCCAGCCGATTGGGGCGGCGACCAGCAACGAAGCCGAGTATCGGGCGGTGATGATCGGACTGTCGGCCTGTCAGAAGTACACCCGCTCTCGGATTCGCTGCTATTCCGACAGCGAGCTCATGGTCAAGCAGCTGCGCGGGGAGTATCGCGTGAGCGATCCGCGGCTGAAGCAGCTGGTGGAGCGCATCGAGCGTCTGGCCGCCCAGTTCCGCCAGGTCAGCTTCAGCCACGTGCGATCCACGGACCGCGAGATGGCTCTGGCCGGCCGTCTGGCCAGCGCGGCGCTGAACGCGCGCACTGGCTAGGGATTGGCGCCGTTGTTGCCGGTGCGCGGGCTCGCGCTCAGCGGGCTTACGGTTAACCAGCTAGATTGCGGAGTCACCCGAGGCCGGGCAGTGTCGCTCCTTCCTCTCAGCTCGGCCCACAAAGGCCGTGTGGATACCTATCAGACCTCGCAGCACCGTCTCCTTCATCGCGGACGGTGGTTCCACTTCGTCTCGTATGAGGGGCGTCCCGCCGACCCGAAGCTGGAACAGGCCGAATTGACCTCAGGCTGGTTTCTGATGTACGCCGGCAAGCGACGGTGGGTGGCCCCGCAATGCACCGAGACCGCTTCGGCGGAGCTCGACCGCCAATTCGCGGAGTGGCTCGAGGTGCATGTGTTCTGCGACGCGCCGGCTCTGCAGAGTCAGCAACCTGCGTGGGTCGGCCCGGCCCGGCCCGCCGACCCGGCGGACGGCCCGCGGGAGACCCGCGCGCCGATGGCCGATGGGGGCATCCATGGACGCTAAGGCTCGCAGCCCCAGAGTCAGGTGCAAGCACTGCCAGAGGACCTTCGCCGTGCCACAACGCATCGAGCGGGGAGACGGCCTGCGGGTGCAGGTTCAGTGCCCGCGCAAGGAGTGCGGCGAGTGGAGTTGGTACGAGTGGCACGAGCTCGGCTTGGGACGGGTGCGCGCGCCATGATGGGCTCGCGGGCGGCCGCACTCGCATCGAGGAACGGCAGGCCGCTCCCCGGGGGTAGTACCTTGGGCGGAGTGGGATGCGACGCTTCATTTCCTCGGGCGCCGATTGGCCGGTGGCGCCGCAGGCCCGGGACCCCTCGCAAGGTGGCGATCACACCGGTATGACGGCGATCACGGGCCAACGGGGCGCGCCGCGGCAGCCGCGCATGGCGGCACGTGCCCACCAGGATCTCGTCGCGTCGCTCATGGCGGAATTTCCGGATCTCGGCGGCGGTCTGGAGGACCCCGACGGCGCGCTCCACGCGTTCGCCCTGTTCACCCAGGCCGCCAAGGGCCGCGGGGACTTGAGCACGTATGAGCGTTGCGTCACGCTCGCGGACCGGCTCCTGGCCCAGGCCGGCGCCGAGTGTGCCGCGGCCTTGCGGGCCTCGTACCTCGAGCACCTCGACTTCGAAGGATCGCGCGGGCCGGCCGCATGGCGACTGGTACCACCGCGACTCCAAGTCATCTGGAATCAGCTCGCGGCCGAGAACCGGCGTCTCATGGCCCTGCCGCAAGAACGCAGGAACAGGAAAGAGAACCCGTCGAGGGAGAAGGGGCGGCGCCGCATGCGGCGGCGCCGGTGAACCGGGTCAGCGCCGGGCCTCTGGCCCGCGCGGCCTGGTTCGCAAGGCGGCCGCAGCCCGCGGGAGCCGTGCCATGACACTGGAACGCCGGGAGTTCCTCGCGCAGGTCGCGGCGGGTGTCGCCGCGACGCAGGTTCCCCTCGCCGCGCCTGCGGCGACTGCACCTGCCGTGGCCGCGCGCGGCACACGCCTCGCCGCACGCGCCTTCACACCCCTGCCGCTCGGCGCCGTCAGACCGCGCGGCTGGCTGCTTCGTCAGCTGCGCATTCAGGCGGACGGCCTGAGCGGCCACCTCGACGAGTTCTGGCCCGACGTGGCGCACAGCCAGTGGTTCGGCGGCACCGCCGAGGGATGGGAGCGCGCGCCCTACTGGCTCGACGGCACCACGCCCCTCGCCTGGCTCCTGGGCGACGCCGGCCTGAAGGCCCGGATCGGTGCGCACATGGACTACATCATGAGTCACCAGCGCGCCGACGGGTGGTTCGCGCCGTACCCCACGGACGCCGCCACGCACCGCTACGACCTGTGGGCCATCATCCTCATGAACAAGGTGCTGGCGGGCTACCACGACGCCACCGGCGACGACCGTGCGCTGCGCTCGTCGCTCGCCAGCATGCGCGCGATGCACGCCGGGATGGACGCCACGCCGCTCTACGACTGGGGGCGGTTCCGGTGGTTCGAGGCCCTCGTGCCCGCACTGTACGCGTACGAGCGCACCGGAGAGCCCTGGCTTCTCGACTTCGCCGCGAAGCTCCGGCGCCAGGGCGTGGACTACGAAACGATCGTGGCGAGCGAGGACTTCCGCGCGCCCACGCCGCGGCGCGGCCTGTGGAAGTGGACCAAGCACGGCGTCAACACCGCGATGGCGACGAAGGCCGCGGCACTCCTGTGGCGTCTCGACTCGCAACCCGCCCACCCGGCATTCGCGGGCCACATGGTCGAGGTGCTCGAACGGTACCACGGCCAGGTGACGGGGATGTTCACCTGCGACGAGTGCCTGGCCGGCCTCAACCCCCTGCAGGGGAGCGAGCTGTGCTCGGTGGTCGAATACATGTACTCGCTCGAGCACCTCACGTCGGTGTTCGGCGACGGGAGCTTCGCCGACCGGCTCGAGCGCCTGGCCTACAACGCGCTGCCGGCCGAGATCTCGCCCGACATGTGGTCGCACCAGTACGTGCAGCAGGTCAACCAGGCGCAGTGCACGCTGAATCCGGACTGCAGCTGGGCCACCGAGGGTCCGGAGTCCAACCTCTTCGGCCTCGCCCCGAACTACGGGTGCTGCACCGCAAACTTCAGCCAGGGCTGGCCCAAGTTCACGGCGAGCCTGTGGATGCGGACGCCGGACGACGGCCTGGCCGCGATCGCGTGGGCGCCGTGCGAGGTGAACACCACTCTTCGCAGCGTCCCGGTGCGCGTCGTGGTGGACACCGACTACCCGTTTCGCGAGACGATTGCGCTCACGGTGACACCGGAGCGGGCGGCGCGGTTTCCGCTCGCCCTGCGGATCCCCGCGTGGGCGGAAGGTGCGACGGTGCAGGTGGGTACCGAGCCGGTGCGGACCGCCACGGCAGGGGCCATGCACCGCCTCGACCGCGAGTGGCGTGAGGCCACGACCGTGACGGTGCGGCTCCCGATGCGGGCGGCGATGACGACCCGCTACGACGGCGGGGTGGCCGTCGAGCGCGGGCCGCTCGTCTACGCGCTGCGCGTGGACGAGGACTGGCGCCGGATCAACGCCGACAAGCCCCAGCGCGAGCTGCCCCACGGGGACTTCGAGGTCTATCCGCGCACGCCGTGGAACTACGGCCTCGTGGTGGACCCGTCCCGGCCGGGGGACGGCATCCGTTTCACCGAGCAGCCCGTCGGCGCGACGCCGTTCTCGCCAGAAGGCGCCGGGATGGTGGCCCTGGTACGGGCGCGCCGCATCCCGGGCTGGAAACTCGAGCACGGATGGGCGGGGGAGATCTCGCCGGCGGACGTGGCCTGGGCCGACCCTGGTCGGCCCGCGACGGATCAGCCGGTCGAGGAGGCCGCGCTGATCCCGTACGGCTGCACCGACCTCAGGATCACGGAGTTTCCGCGGGTGGCGTGAGCGCGGTGCTGTCCGGCCGCGCTCGCGACCTGACCCGGGGCCGGCGTCGAGCTGAGCGGCGACCGCCGGGAAGCCCGACGTTCCGGGTGGCGCGAAGCGGGCGCCGCGGTTAGGTTCACGCCCGGTCTGGGGGCGCCGCGGAGCGGCCGGATGACTCGGCCTCCCGCGGCGCCCCGTTCTTTCAACCCCAGAAGTCGCAGGGAGTTATGAAGGCTTCAGACGTTCGCAAGGGACACGTCCTGATGGTGGACGGGCAGCCCTGCCGCGTGATGGACTTCCAGCATCGCACCCCGGGCAACCTGCGCGCCTTCGTGCAGGTCCGCATGCGGAACCTGATCTCGGGGAACACGTTCGATTCCCGGTACATCGCGACGGAGTACCTGGACGAAGCGCGGCTGGACACCAAGGAGTTCCAGGTGCTCTACCGCGATGACCAGGGCATCCACCTCATGGACTCGAGCACCTACGAGCAGTACGCGCTGGACCCGGACGTCGCGGGCGACTTGGCGCCGTGGCTCGAGCCGGAGATGCACATCCAGGCGGAAATGCTCGACGCGCAGGTGGTCGGCCTGCAGCTGCCGGCCGCGATGGAGTACACGATCGCGGAGACCGCGCCGGTCATGAAGACGGCCACCAAGACCGCCAGCACGAAGCCGGCGAAGCTCAACAACGGGATGACCATCCAGGTCCCGGAGTTTCTCGACACGGGCGTGCGGGTCCGCGTGGATCCGCGCACCGGCACGTACCTGGAGCGCGCGAAGTAGCTCGGCGGGTCAGGCGTCGTCGAGCGCCGCGCGCACCTGGCGCGCCAGCTCGACGATCGTCCAGGGTTTCGCGACGAAGCGCACGCCGGGCTCCAGCAGCGAGCGCTGCTCGATGTCTCCCTCGGTATAGCCGCTGGTGAACAGGAACCGGGCCCCGGGCTCGATGTCGCGGATCGCGTGGTAGAGCTCCGGCCCGCTGCCCTTGGGCATCAGCACGTCGGTCAGCACCAGGCCAATGCGATCGCGATGCTCCGCGAATGCCCTCAGCCCCGCCTCGCCGTCTGCGGCCTCGATCACGGCGTAGCCGAGGCGCTCGAGCACCCGGCGCGTCGTGGCCCGCATTTCCTCGCGGTCTTCGACGAGCAGGACGGTTTCGGTGCCTCCCACCAGCGCGGCGGGCTGCTCCTGCGCGGCCGCGCGCGCCGCGGCGGAGTCCGGTGAGCGCGGCAGGTAGACTTTCACGGTCGTGCCCACGCCCGGCTCGCTGTAGACGTGGACGAAGCCGCCGTGCTGCTTCGTCAGACCGTAGACCATCGCCATGCCGAGGCCGGAGCCGGCGCTCGCCGGCTTGGTGGTGAAGAACGGCTCGAAGATCCGCTCCAGGGTCGCCTCGTCCATCCCGACACCGGTGTCGCTCACGGCGGCACAGTAATACGCGTCGGGGTCCACCCACGGCACAGATTCCGGGAAGCTTCCGCGCGTGGGCGCTGGCGCCACGGCAATGGTCAGCGTGCCGCCGTTGGCCATCGCGTCGCGCGCGTTGGTCACGAGATTGAGGAGGACCTGCTGCAGGGCGCCCCCGTCGGCGCGCACGGGGCAGACGTCGGGCGGCAGGGTGACCTTCAGATCCACGTTCTCGGCGAGGATGGCCCGGACCATCTGCGCGAGGGTGGCCACCACCTCGCGCAGGTCGATCGTGGCGAAGGTCAAGTCGGCGCGGCGGCTGAAGCCGAGCAAACCCCGCACCATGTGCGCGCCTCCGCGCGCCGCTTCCTGGACCTTCTCCAGTCCCGAGCGCAGGTCGGGGCGCTCGGGCGGCAGCGCCGTGGCGAGCAGCTCGGTGTTGGCGAGGATGATCGCCAGGATGTTGTTGAAGTCGTGTGCGATGCCGCCGGCGAGCTGGCCGATGGTCTCCAGCTTCTGCGCCTGCCGGAGCTGCGCCTCGAGCCAGCGGCGCTCGGCCAGCTCCGCCGCGCTGCGGATGCTCTCGATGCGGTGCAGCACGTCCATCAGCTGCTCGGACGTGCTGTCCGGGGAAAACAGCCGGCGCGCCGCGTCCTTCAGCGTCGCGAACAGCCGGCCCATGGTCGTGGGCTCCCGTCCAGGCCGGCTCGTGCGCTGGATGGCGCGACCGGGCGCGGGCGGCACCTGGGGGGTCAGGGGGCCATTGGGGAGCGGCTGCACCATGAAAGCGTACCGCTCCCCGGCCGCACTCGGAAGGGCACCGGGAGCGACGGTCCGGCACCGGGCTCCGGGCCCCGGTGCGGCGACCGGACGCCCGTGGAACGCGCGAGGCCCGGGGGGTAGGTTTGAACACAGCCATGCTGCCGCTGAACCTGCTCGCCGCCCTGGCCCTGGCACAGGCGCCCGCGCCCGGCCCGGTGACCGCCGTGGTGTACCCCACGGGCACCCGGATCCCGGTGCGCTTCCCGCACTTCCTGGAGGGCGGCCGGACGCCGGTGGGAGCGCCGGTCATGGCGCAGACGACCGTGTCCCTTCTGGAGGGCGCGTGCATCGTCGTGCGCCCGTACGCCAGGCTGGAAGGCACGGTGACCGTCTCCCGCCCGGGCGGCCTGTTCGGGCGCGGCGGTCTCCTGCTGCTGCGATTCGACTCGATGGCCGTGGGTCCGGGGACGTGGGTGCCCTTCCATGCGACGCTGGATTCGCTCGAGTGGCCGGCGCGGAGCCAGGTGCGCAAGGGCGGTGCGCTGCGGCCGGGGAGCCGAGGGGTGGGCGGCATTCTTGGCACGACCGGCGTCGCCGGCGTGGCGGGGGCGCTGACGGAGGTCGGCGTCGTGCCGGTGCTGGCGGTAGCCGGGTTCGATCTGGTGCTGCGGGGCGCGCGGGCGCGCATCCTCTCGGGCGAGCGAGGCCTGCTGGTGCTGACGGCTCCGCTCGCGATCCCCGGCGCGGCGCGGTGCATCCGCGCCGACCAGTCGCTCGCGCCGCGATTGCCCGTCATCCCCGACATCCCCGCCCGCACCACGGACCGGAAGGGGACCGCGGGTCGCGATCCGATCAACCTGATCCTGGTCGGGTCCCTTCCCGAGGTGGATTCCGCGTTCCACAGCGCGGACTGGAGCATGGCGCAACGCTCCACGCTCGGCAGCCTGGCGCGCGAGACGGAGGCGATCGTGCTCTCCCGGCAGGATGCGACGGCGCCCATGAGCCACCTGTACTACCTCGGGCGGATGGAGGACGTGCGGTTCGAGCGGGCGAGTCCCACGGCCCGGGCGCGGCACCACGTGCGGCTGTGGCAGGTGGATTCCGCCGGCGCGATGTGGGCGGCGGCCGCGACGGAGGACGTCGGCATTCTGGTGAGCGCGCGGCGGCACTCGGTGACCCATCGCGTCGCGCCCGACGTGGACCGCGAGCGTGAGCTGCTGGTCGGTGACCTGGTCGCCGGCGGGTGTGCGGCGCTCGACGGCTACGTCTCTCTGCCCGGCGCCGACTCGACCGGCACCACGGTGGCGGGGCAGCCGTACGTCACCGACGCGAAGGTCGCCGTGGTGAGCGTCGCCGCCTGCGGCCCGCCGCCGGCCGACGCGAGCCCGGAGCCGGGCACGCCGTAGCACGCCGCGTTCGGGCCGCCCCTACCGGGTGCGGCTCGCCTCCTTCAGCTCTCCGACGAACGCAGCGATGGCGCGCAGGGCGCGCGACCGGTCGTCGCCGAGGGCGCGCAGGCGCGCCACCACCGCCGAGCCGCAGATGGCGCCGGCAGCGCCCATCGCGAGGGCTTCGCGCACGTGGCGCGGCTCGGAGATTCCGAATCCCAGCAGCGGGGGGGCGGCCCCGCGCTGACGCAGCGCGGCGATGACGCCGGCGGCGCCGTGCCGCAGCGCGGTTTCGGCCCCCGTGACGCCGGAGCGGCTCACCACGTAGGTGTAGCCTTGAGCGGTGCGCGCGACCGCGTCCAGGACGCGGGGCGGCGCGTTGGGCGGCGCCATGGCGACGAACGACACGCCCGCGCCGGCGGCGGCCGCCTGGAACGGGCCCGCCTCGTCCATCGGGACGTCGGCGAGCAGCACGGAGTCGGCGCCGGCCCGCGCTGCGGCGGCGTAGAACTCCGGCAGACCTCCGCGCAGTACGAGGTTCGCGTACGTGAGCACGCCGATCGGCAGCGATGGATGCGAGACGCGCAGCGCCGCGATCATCTCCCAGCACTCGTCCGGGCCGGTGCCCGCGGCCAGGGCGCGGCTCACCGCCGCCTGGATGACCGGGCCGTCGGCGATGGGGTCGGAGAACGGGATGCCCACTTCGAGCGCGTCCGCTCCGGCGTCCGCCAGCGCGCGCAGCAGCGCCAGGCCGGTCGCCTGGTCGGGATCGCCGAGCACCGCGAACGGCACCACCGCGCCCTCGCGACGGCGGGCCAGCGCCGAGAACATGGCGCCGTAGCGGCCCGGTCCGGTCATGCGGCCGGCCCCGCGCCGCTGCCGGGCGCGCCGCGCTCACCTCGGTGCAGCAGCACAGTGTCGAGGTCCTTGTCGCCGCGGCCCGAGAGGTTGACCAGAAGGTGGAGCGGCCGCGGCGCGCTTCGCGCCAGCTCGAGGGCCTCGGCGAGCGCGTGCGACGACTCGAGCGCCGGGATGATGCCCTCCCGGCGCGCCAGCGCCTCGAACGCGGCCAAGGCCTCCGCGTCGGTGCGCGCCGTGTAGCGCGCGCGGCCTGACGCCCGCAGCGCCGCGTGCTCGGGGCCGACCGCGGGATAGTCGAGGCCGGCGGCCACGGAGTGCGTTTCGGTGACCCGGCCCGCGTCGTCCTGCAGCACCAGCGTGTGGGCGCCGTGCAGGATGCCGGGCCGCCCGCGGGCGAGCGTCGCCGCGTGCCGTCCCGTGTCCAGCCCGGCACCCGCCGCCTCCACGCCCACCAGTTGCACGTCCGCGTCGGCCAGGAAGTCGGCGAAGATGCCGATGGCGTTCGAGCCGCCGCCGACGCACGCGACCACCACGTCGGGCAGCGCGCCCGACGCGGCGAGCATCTGCGCGCGCGCTTCGCGACCGATCACGCGCTGGAACTCGCGCACGATGGTCGGGAAGGGGTGCGGACCCGTGACGCTTCCCAGCAGGTAGTGCGTGTCCTCGTACGTCGCGGCCCAGTCGCGCAGCGCCGCGTTGATGGCGTCCTTGAGCGTGCGCCCGCCCGTCTCGACGGGCACGACCTCCGCGCCCATCAGCTGCATGCGCAGCACGTTGCTCCGCTGCCGCGCCACGTCGGTCGCGCCCATGTACACCCGCGTCTCGAGCCCGAGCAGCGCGCCCGCCATTGCGGTCGCCACGCCGTGCTGGCCCGCGCCGGTCTCGGCGATCAGCCGCCGCTTGCCCATCCGGCCGGCCAGCAGCGCCTGGCCGAGAGCCTGGTTGGTCTTGTGGGCGCCGCCGTGAAGGAGATCCTCGCGCTTGAGCCAGATCGCCGACCCGGTCTCGGCCCCGAACCGCTCGCAGCGGTAGAGAGGCGTGGGCCGCCCGGCGTAGTCCCGGAGCAGCGCGGCGAGGCGCGCGGCGAACGCGGGGTCGGCCCGCGCATCGAGGAAGGCGGCCTCCAGCTGCTCGAGCGCGGGGATGAGCAGCTCGGGGACGAAGACGCCGCCGAAGCCGCCGAAGCGGGTGTCGAGCCTCACGGGATCTGCTCCGCACGGCGGCCGCGGCCGCGCCGCGCCGCCAGGAAGGCGGTGACGAGGGCCTCCGACTTCACGCCGGGCCGCTCCTCGACCCCGGTGCTGACGTCCAGCCCGAAGGCGCCGAGCGAGCCCGCCGCCGCGGCGTTGCGGGGCGTGAGGCCACCCGCGACCAGGCACACACCCAGGTCCGGGTAGCCCGCCAGCAGGGTCCAATCGAAAGGCGTGCCGGGGTGCGCGCGGTCGCGCGCAGTCCGGCTGTCGAGGACCAGGCGGTCCGCGCCGCTCGCGGCCAGCGGCGGCGGCGGCCCCTCCACGTGCACCGCTTTCCACACCTCGCATCGCGCCGGGAGCAGCGGCCGCAGGGCCGCCACATAGGCCGCCGTCTCGCCGCCGTGCAGCTGCACGGCCGAGAGCCCGAGACGGTGCGCCAGCCCGCCAAGGTCACCGACCGGCTGGTCCACGAACACGCCGACCCAGTCGAGATTCGCGGCGGCGACCAGCTCCGCGGCCTGCTCCGGCACGACCCGGCGCGGCGAGCCCGGCGCGAAGACCAGGCCGCCGTGCGTGGCGCCCGCTCGCTCGGCCGCGACCGCGTCGGCCGGCCGCGTGAGGCCGCAGACCTTCGTGACCCCGTGAACCAGCTCGCGCGCCGCCCGGCCGAGGTCGGGCGCGCGCATCAGGGCGCTCCCCACGAGAAACGCGTCCGCGTGCGGGCGGAGGCGCTCCACGTCCCGGTGCGACGCGAGGCCGGATTCGCACACCACCAGCCGGTCGCGGGGCACCAGGGGCGCGAGCCGCTCGGTGATCGCCAGGTCCACGGCCATCGTCCGCAGATTCCGGTTGTTGATGCCGATGATGCGCGCGCCGAGCGCTACGGCGCGGCCGAGGTCGGCCTCGTCGTGCACTTCCGTCAGCACGTCCATGCCGAGCACCGCGGCGCGTGCCGCACACTCGAGGTAGAGCGCGTCGTCGAGCGCGGCGAGAATCAGCAGCACGGCATCGGCGCCGTGCGCGCGGGCCTCGTCCACCTGCCACGCGGACACGACGAAGTCCTTGCACAGGAGCGGCACCCTCACCGCCTCCGCGGCCGCGCGCAGGTCGTCGAGGGAGCCCTGGAAGAAGGTCCGGTCGCAGAGCACGGAGATCGCGTCGGCGTACGGCGCGTACGCGCGGGCGGCCTCCGCGACGTCGAGCACGGGGCGCAGGGCGCCGGCGGACGGCGAGGCGCGCTTGCACTCGAGGATGAAGCCCGTGACGCCGCGCCGCAGCGCCGCCTCCAGCCGGTGCGCGCACGGCTGCAGCCCCGGAAACCCCCTGGGCCGTGCGGCCTGCCGTGCCGCCACCTCCTCCCGTTTGGCGCGCAGGATGGCGTCAAGCACGGTGCGACAGCTCCGCCCAGCGCGCGAGCCGCCGGGCCGCGCCGCCGGAGAGAATGGCGGCGCGGGCGTCGGCCACCCCGTCCGCGAGCGTGGGGCTGCGGCCCGCCGTCCAGGTGAGCGCGCCAGCGTTGAGCGCCACGGCGTCCAGGTGCGCCGGCTCGGCGTCGCCCGCCAGCAGCCGGCGCAGCCAGCGCCCGTTTTCCTCCGGGCCGCCGCCGCGCAGCGCCTCCAGCGGATGATGGCGCAGGCCCGCCTCCTCCGGGGTCACGGTGAACTCCGTCACCCGGCCGTCGCTCCACAGCGCCGCGGAGGACGGGGCGTGGACGGCCAGCTCGTCGAGCCCGGCGCCGTGCACCACCAGCGCGCGCTCGCAGCCCAGGAGCCCGAGCGTCTCGGCCAGCGGGCGGCAGTAGGCGGCGTCGTACACGCCCAGCATCTGCCACGGGGGGCGGCTGGGGTTGATGAGCGGGCCGAGCAGGTTGAACACCGTGCGCGTGGCGAGGGCGCGACGCACGCCCATCACGTGGCGCACCCCGGCGTGGTACTGCGGCGCGAACAGGAAGCAGAGGCCCACTTCGTCGAGGCAGTGCCGCGCCGACTCCGGCGCGGGATCGAGCCGGATCCCCACCGCCTCCAGCACGTCGGCCGAGCCGCAGCGCGAGGACACGGAGCGGTTGCCGTGCTTGGCGACGGGGATGCCGAGCTCCGCGACCACGAAGGCGACGGCGGTCGAGATGTTCACCGATTGCGTGCCGTCGCCTCCCGTGCCGGAGGTGTCGGCGAAGGCGTAGGCGGGCCGCGGGAACGGCAGCGCCGCGTCGCGCAGCGCCTGCGCCGCGCCCGCGATGGCCGCCGGCGCCTCGCCGCGCGTCTTGAGCGCCGCCAGGAGCGCGGCGATCTCGACCTCGGTGAAGACTCCCGCCACGATGCCGGCGAACGTCTCGAAGCTCTCCTCCCCGGTGAACCCGCGGCGGCTCAGGGTGTCGAGCAGTCCGGCGATGCGGGGCGTGGTCACGAGCCCTCCCGGGGCCCGTCGGCGGGCCGGAACGCGCGCGCCCACGCGATGACGTTGGCGATGAGCGCGCCGCCCTCGGGCGTGAGAATGGACTCGGGGTGGAACTGGACTCCGGCCACCGGCAGCGACGCATGGGCCACCGCCATGACCAGCGCGCCCCCGCGAGCCAGCTCCACGAGCGGCGGCTCCACGCGCCGCGTGCCGAGCGAGTGGTACCGGCCGGCCTCGAACGGCGAGGGAATGCCGTCGAACAGGAAGCCGCCGCGGTGCTCGACGGCCGACGCGCGGCCGTGCACCAGCTCGCCGGCCGGCTCGACCACGCCGCCGAAGGTCTCGACGATCACCTGCTGGCCCAGGCACACACCGAAGAGCGGGACGCGGCCGGCGGCGGCGGCGACCAGCGCGCGACAGCTGCCCGCGTCCGCCGGGCGGCCCGGGCCGGGCGAGAGCACGATGAGCGCCGGCGCACCGCCGGCCTCCGCGCGCCCCAGGAGGTGGGCGGCGGCGGCGGTGTTGCGCCACACCTCCACTTCGCAGCCGCGCTGCGCGAACTCGTGCACCAGGTTGAACGTGAACGAGTCGAAGTTGTCCACGAACACCACCCGGAGCGGCGGCGCGTCACGCATCGGCGGCCTCGCCGGCGGCGATCGCCTCGAGCACCGCGGCCGCCTTGTGCCGGGTCTCCTGGGCTTCGCGGTCGGGATCGGAGTCGGCCACGACGCCGGCGCCGGCCCGGACCGCGGCCAGCCCCTC
>Ga0335078_10009309_pt1 | contig 14562 bp, 16 predicted proteins | sample Lox_Sample_32_FD_206711 | JGI IMG/M metagenome (GOLD analysis project Ga0335078, IMG submission 206711) | Soil microbial communities from Loxahatchee National Wildlife Refuge, Florida, United States - Lox_Sample_3.2 | ecosystem: Environmental > Terrestrial > Soil > Wetlands | place: USA...
AGAATCGGCGAATAACCGTTAATGGGGCCCTAGCGGCGCACGGTTTCCAGCGCCTTTTGATAAGCGGCGAGCACGCCGTCGACCATGGTCTCAACCGAAAAGGACGTGCGGACCTGTTCGTGCAGCCTGCGCGTCGTCTCCGCCATCTCGTCCGGGTGGTCGAGGGCCTGGGCGATCGCGCCGGCCAGGGCGGCCGCGTCCTGGGGCGGTACTAGGGTATGGGAGAGGGGGCCGTAGATCTCGGGGATGCCGCCGACACCGGTCGTGATCAGCGGTTTGGCACCGGCGGCCGCCTCCAGCACGACGTAAGGCAGCGATTCCGCCCGCGATGGAACCACCATGATGCGGCCAAGGGTTAGCGCCGTATAGGCCGGCAGAGCGGGCTTGAAATGCACGGCGGCGGTGAGGCCGAGGCCTTCCACCTGAGCTTGCAGCGCGGGCCGTTCGGGACCGTCGCCGACCAAAGTCGCCGTGACGGTGCGCCCGGCCGACCGCAATCGGGCAATCGCTTCGAGCAGCACGTCCACGCCTTTGACCGGCCGCAACTCGCCCATGAACACGAGATCGGTCGCGTCGGGGGCGGATTCGATTACCTTGAATTCGGCCTGCGATACGCCGTTGTGGACGATACGCACGAGGCCGCGGGGGCTACCGATCTTGCGACGGAAAATGTCGGCGCTATAGGCGCTTTCGAACAAAAACAGGTCGCCGCGCAGCATCAAGAGGCGCTCGGTCGCCAGGTAGAATCTCCCGGCGATCGTCTCATGGCCGAACAGCAGGCTGCCGCCATGCGGCGTATAGGCGCGGATCGGGCGCCTGGCGCCAAACGACAGGCGGGCATAGGCACCGCCTTTGGCGCCGTGCCCGTGCACGACGTCGGCCTCGGATTGCGTCGCGCGGCGCACGACGTGGGCGAGCGCCAAGACGTCGCCCGGATTGGCATGGCGGCGCATCGGAATGCGGGTGAGGCCAAGGGCGAGCGAAGGCTCGAGCAGGCGAAGCGTGTCTTCGGCGCGCGGTCCGCCGGTGTTTGAGTCGGCAATCAAGCCGACCCGATGCCCGCGCGCGGTCTGTTCGCGGGTCAGATCGAGGACATGACGAAACAGGCCGCCGACGGGCGCACGGAACACGTGCAGGATGTTCAAAGATTTCATGCGTCGAATCCGCCCCGTCCTGGCCGGAAAGCGGGGAGATTAGGGCGCGGGGTCGGTTAATAATATCTAACAAAACGACGCCTTAACGGCGGAAATTAACGCGGAAGAAACCATAATAGGTTGTGATCCGGACGACACCCCCGCAGCGTGTGCGTTTGGAGTGAGCATGTTGTTCCGTAAAAAGTCCAAAGTTGCTGCCGCGCCTGCCGCGGCCCCGATGGTGCCGCTCGCAGTGACCGGCGAGCCCGATTTGCGTGGCTTGGGTCGCGTCCTCTGGGCCAAGAAGACCAAGATCGTTGCGATCACGCTTTTGGCCGTCGCCGCCGCGCTGGCGGTCGTTAACACGATCACGCCGCGCTACCGCTCCGAGTCGCGGCTGCTTCTGGAATCGCGCGAGAACGTGTTCCTGCGCGCCGAAGCCGACAAGAACGGCGGCGACCGCAACATGCTCGATCCGGAAGCGGTGACCAGTCAGACACAACTGGTGCTCTCGCGCGATCTGGCGCGCGAAGTGATCAAGAAAGAAAAGCTCGCCAATCTGCCGGAATTCGACCCGGCGATGGGCCACGTGTCGGTTTGGAAAAGCATCCTCGGCCTGTTCGGCATCGGCCGCGACCCCGGCTCGATGTCGGCGGAAGAGCGGACGCTCGAATCCTATTATGACCGGCTGAATGTCTACGCGGTCGATAAATCGCGCGTCATCGTCGTCGATTTTGATTCCGCCAATCCGGATCTCGCGAGCCGCGTCGCCAATTCCATCGCCGGGACCTATCTCAAGATGCAGCAATCGGCGAAACAGGAGCAGACGCGGGCGGCCGGCGTGTGGCTCGCCGGCGAGATCGCGAACTTGCGCACCAAGGTGGCCGAGGCGGAAGCCAAGGTCGACGACTACCGCGCTAAGGCCAATCTGTTCGCCGGCGCCAACAATACGCCGCTGTCGGCGCAGCAGCTCACCGAGATCAACTCGCAGATCGCCGCGGCGCGCGGGCAGAAGGCCGATCTCGAGGCGCGGGCGAAGCAGCTGCGCGAGATCATCCGCTCCGGCAAATCGATCGAATCCTCCGACATCGCCAACTCCGACTCGATGCGCCGGCTGGTCGAACAACGCAACACGCTGCGCTCGCAGCTCGCCGAGCAATCGACCACGCTGCTCGACCAGCACCCGCGCATCAAGGAATTGAAGGCGCAAATCGCCGAGGTCGAGCGTGAGATCCGCAACGAAGGCGAGCGGCTGGCACGCCAGCTCGACAATGACGCCCAGGTCGCCGGCGATCGGATCGAGGCGCTCACCGCCAGCCTCGACACGGTGAAAAAGCAAGTCTCGCAGGCGAGTACGCAGGACGTGCAGTTGCGCGCGCTCGAACGCGACGCCAAGGCCGAACGCGATCTGTTGGAATCCTATCTCGCCAAATATCGCGAGGCGACCGCGCGCGACAACATCAATGCCGCGCCGCCGGAAGCGCGCATTATTTCGCGCGCCAGCCCGGCGATCAAGCCGTCCTTCCCGAAGAAACTGCCGACCGTGCTGATCGCGGCTTTCGCCGCCTTTGCCTTGTCGGCGGGCTTCATTGTGACCGGGGCGCTGTTGGCGTCGCCGCCGCCGTCCGCCTACGACCTTGCGCCTCCGGCGAGTGCGGCGCGCCAGCGTGTCGACTCGCCGCCGCTGATGCCGGTCGCCGCCCAAGGCGCGCTGGCGGCGGCTTCGGTGGGCACGGTCGAGCAGATTGCGCAAAGCATGCGCCACGGCGGCGATGACGGACGCCGCGTCATCGTGGTCGGCAGCATGCGCAACGTCGGCACCACGCACGCCGCAATTTCGCTCGCCCGCACGTTGGCGCAGGACGCCAATGTCGTGCTGGTGGACATGTCCTTCGGCTCGCCCAATCTGTCGGTCATCTCGAACGATCCGAACGCGCCCGGCATTGCCGAGCTCGTGCGCGGCACCGCGACCTTCGGCGAGATCATCACCGGCGACCAATATTCGACTGCGCACCTGGTGACGACCGGCGCGGTCGGCAACGACGCCCGCGCGCTTTCCTCCTCGCCGATGCTGGCAACCATGATCGAGGCGCTGGTGCGCAGCTATGATCACGTCGTCATCGACGTCGGCTCCGCGACCGATGTCGCGCTGGAACGGCTGGCGCCGCTCGCCGGCCGGGCGGTGCTCGTCTCGTCCGATCCGGCCAATGCGGCGACCAAAGCCGCGCGCGAACGGTTGCTGACGGCCGGCATTGCCGAAGTGACGGTCATGGCCGGTGCGCCGCAGGTCATCGCGGCTTAATCTCGCCATTCGGCCGTGGGGACGTTCGTCACCGCGCGCAAAGATTTGTCAATAAAAAGGCCGAATAGTCCGGCCTCCGAAGCCTTTGGAGCCAGGCACTTGGCGGGCATGAAGCAGACCATCATCCGGACCGGGCTGGAGACGCTGTACTTCACCGGGATGCATCATGTGATGCGTCCGCTGGTCGGCGGCGTCGGCGTCATTCTGACGCTGCATCACGTGCGGCCGCGGCGCCCCGACGCGTTCCAGCCCAACCACCTGCTGGAGGTCACCCCCGAGTTCCTCGATGGCCTGCTGCGGCGGCTGAAAGGCTCGGGGCTCGATGTGATCTCGCTCGACGAGATGCACGCGCGTTACTTGAGCGGCGATTTCAAGCGGCGCTTCGTCTGCATCACCTTCGACGACGGCTACAAGGACCTGATGTGCTACGCGTATCCGCTGCTGAAACAGTACGCGATGCCGTTCGCTCTCTACATCCCGACCAGCTTCCCCGACCGGCTGGGCGAGTTGTGGTGGCTCGCGCTCGAAGCGGTGATCGCGCAGAACAGCCGCATCGGCATGGTGATCAACGGCGAGGACCGCTACTTCGACTGCGGCACGGTCAAAGAGAAGCGCGAGCTGTACGACCAGATTTACGGCTATCTGCGTAGCTTGAAGACCGAGGACGAGTTGCGCCACGTGGTGCGCGATCTCGCCGCCTGCCACAAAGTCGACATGGCGGCATTTTGTCGCGACCTGTGCATGGACTGGGCGGAGATCGCGCAGCTTGCCGCCGATCCGCTGGTCACCATCGGCGCGCACACCGTCAACCACAACATGCTCAAGAAGATGGCGGACGAAGATGCGGTGCGCGCCGAGATGGAGATGAGTCGCGCCGTGCTACAGGCCGCGCTCGGCAGGCGGTCGGAACATCTCGCCTATCCGGTTGGCGATCCGACCTCGGCCGGCCCGCGCGAGTTCCGCATTGCCGCCGAGCTCGGCTTCAAGACCGCGGTCACCACGCGGCCGGGGGTGCTGTTCAAGGTGCACCGCGACCATTTGACCGCGCTGCCGCGCCTATCGGTCAACGGCGATTTCCAGCGTCAGCGCTATCTCGACGTGCTGATGTCGGGCGCCGCCACCGCGATGTGGAACGGCTTCCGCCGCGTGAATGCGGCTTAATCGTCACCCGTTCGTCCCCGCGAAAGCGGGGACCCAGGGCCACGACAAAGGTCTCCCACTTCGCTCCGGATTCCCGCTTGCGCGGGAATGAACGGAAATTGATCAACGCGGCGTAGCCTTGTCCGGCTTCACCATCCAGCTGACCAGCGGCATTGCCGGCAGCACCCAGCCGAGGCCGGCGACTACGTAAAAGATCGCCGCCACAAAACCGTTGATGTCGGTGAGCACCGACTGCGCCAGCGCCATGGCGAGCAGGCCCCAGACCGTCACCAGCAGCAAGAGGGCGATCGTGCCGATCAATTTGCGGACGCGGACGGGCATGGCAGCTGTGCGGGCTATTTTGCGCATGATCTTCTCCGAAGACCGGTTCCCATCCTCGATCAAGTCGAGGACAAGCTTTTCGGGATCATGCGCCGGTGTGATTTGCGGTGCGCTGCACATGACTATATGGTCCGCGCGGTTCCCGGCAAGCCAAGCGTTCCATGCACGATCATCGTCCGGTTCCCGAGTTTCGCCTGCGCGCGGTGCGGCTGTGGCTGCTCGCGGCGGCAGCGATGATTTTCCTCACCTTGGTCGTCGGCGGGGCGACGCGGCTTACGGTCTCGGGGCTTTCGATCACAGAGTGGAAGCCGGTCACCGGCGTCGTGCCGCCGCTGTCCGAGCAGGCTTGGCGGACGGAATTCGACGCCTATAAGGCCATACCGCAATACCGTGAGCTCAACAAAGGCATGAGCCTCGGGCAGTTCAAGGTGATCTATTACTGGGAATGGACGCACCGGGTGCTCGCGCGCGCGACCGGAGTGGTGTTCCTGCTGCCGTTTCTCCTGTTCCTATGGACGGGCGCCATCCCGCCGCCGCTGCGGCCGCGGCTGTGGCTGATCTTCGCCGGCGGCGCCGCGCTCGGCGTGGTCGGCTGGTGGATGGTGTCGTCGGGGCTTTCCGGTTCGCTCGTCAAAGTCTCGCAATATCGCCTCGCGTTCCACATGACGCTGGCGTGCACGGTCTACGCCGCGATCCTGTGGACCGCGCAGCAGATCGTGCCGCGTCCGCTCGACGAGGCGCCCAAGCGGCTGCGCCTCGCTGCTTTGGCGATCGCCGTCTTGTTGCTGGTGCAGATCTATCTCGGCGCGCTGGTGGCCGGGCTCGACGGCGGCTTGAAATACAACACCTGGCCGCTGATCGAGGGTGGCCTCATGCCGCCGCTCGACGAGGTGCTGTTCATGCACCCGCTGTGGCGCAATCTGTTCGAGAATATCCTCACCGTTCAGCTCGACCACCGCATGCTGGCCGACGGAATTTGGTTTTTGGCGCTGCTGCATGCCTTTGACGCCTGGCGCCAGCGGTTTGCGGCGCGCAGCGCCGCCGTCCTCGCCGGCGCGGTGACGCTGCAGGCCGCGCTCGGCATTGTGACGCTGCTCTATCAGGCGGCGCTCCCGCTCGCGCTCGTGCATCAATTGATGGCGATGATCGTGTTCAGCGTCGCAATTGTGCATGCCGAGCGGCTGTCGCATCGCGCGATCGTGCGCGCGCCGCAAACGGCCGCCGCGGGCCAGGCGGCATGATCGAGGTCACGAGCCAAGACGGCATCGCCGTGCTGAGGCTCACGCACGGTAAGGCTAACGCGCTCGACATCCAATTATGCGGTGCGCTGGCCGCGCAGTTCTCGCAGCTTCGCGACGACGACAGCAAAGCGGTGGTGATTACGGGGCAGGGGAGAATTTTCTCGGCCGGCGTCGACCTCATCCGCGTCAGTGAGGATGGGGCGCCTTATGTCCGCAAGTTCCTGCCGGCGCTGCACAGGCTCTACAACGCGGTGTTTTACCACCCGAAGCCGGTGGTGGCGGCGATCAACGGTCACGCCGTCGCCGGCGGCGCCGTACTCGCGGCTTGCGCCGACCGCCGCATCATGGCGCGCGACGGCGGGCGCATCGGCGTGACGGAGTTGCTGGTCGGCGTGCCGTTTCCCGCGCTCGCCTTCGAGATCTTGCGCTTCGCGGTGCCGGCGCGCCATCTGCCGGAGTTCACGCTGAGCGGCGCGACCTATGCGACCGACGCCGCGCTCGACCGCGGATGGATCGACGAGATCGCGGAACCTGCCGAACTCATGGAAGACGCCATCGCCGTCGCGATGGAGCTGGCCGAGTTGTCACCACCGGCTTTCGCGCAAACCAAACAGCAGCTACGCCAAGCGGTGGCCGAACGTTATGCCGCCAGCGGCGCGGCGACCGACACGGCGGTCACCGAGATCTGGTGCGCTGATGCGACGCTCGGCTACATCCGTGCATATGTTCAGCGCACGCTAAAGAAAGGCTAAGCTGCCTTCAGCGCCTGTTCCAGGTCGGCGATGACGTCGGCCACGTCTTCCAGCCCGACCGACAGCCGCACCACATCCGGTCCGGCGCCCGCTTGGACCTTTTGCGCATCGGACAATTGCCGGTGCGTGGTCGAGGCGGGGTGGATGATGAGCGAGCGGGTGTCGCCGATATTCGCCAGGTGCGAGAACAGATTGACGTTCGACACCAGCTTGACGCCGGCATCGTAGCCGCCTTTGAGCCCGAACGTGAGCACCGCGCCGGCGCCCTTCGGCGCGTATTTCTTGGCAAGGGCGTTGTATTTGTCGCTCGGGAGGCCCGCATAGCTGACCCAGACCACTTCCGGCCGCTTCGCCAGCCATTCGGCGACCGCCAGCGCGTTCTCGGAATGGCGCTGCATGCGCAGCGGCAAGGTCTCGATGCCGGTGAGGATGAGGAAAGCGTTGAATGGCGACAGCGCCGGCCCGAGGTCGCGCAGCCCGAGCACGCGGCAGGCGATGGCGAAGGCGAAGTTGCCGAAGGTCTCGCCCAGCACCATGCCGGAATATTCCGGGCGCGGCTCCGACAGCATCGGATAGCGCTTGTCCTGCAACCAGTTGAACGTGCCGCCGTCGACGATCATGCCGCCGATCGAGTTGCCGTGGCCGCCGAGGAACTTGGTCAGCGAATGCACGACGATATCGGCACCGTATTCGATCGGCTTGCACAGATAGGGCGTCGCCAGCGTGTTGTCGACGATCAGCGGCACCTTGGCCTTGCGCGCGATCTTGCCGATGCCCTCGATGTCGCAAATGATGCCGCCAGGATTGGCGATTGACTCGATGAAGATCGCCTTGGTCTTCGGCGTCACCGCCTTTTCGAAGGTCGAGAGGTCGTCGGGGTCGGCCCACACCACGTTCCAGCCGAAATTCTTGTAGGAATGGTTGAACTGGTTGATCGAGCCGCCATAGAGCTTCTTGGAGGCGACGAATTCGTCGCCCGGCATCATCAGCGCGTGCATCACGATCACCTGCGCGGCGTGGCCGGAGGCGACCGCAAGCCCCGCGCTGCCGCCTTCCAGCGCGGCGACGCGCTCTTCCAGCACGGCGCAGGTCGGATTGCCGATGCGGGTATAGATGTTGCCGAAGGCCTGCAGGCCGAACAGCGAGGCGGCGTGCTCGACGTCGTCGAACACGAACGACGTGGTCTGATAGATCGGCGTCGCCCGCGCGCCCGTCGTTGGATCGGGCTTGGCGCCGGCGTGAATGGAAAGCGTGGAAAAGCCCGGAATGCGTTCAGCCTCGGCCATGGGTGCCTCGCCTGGTATGCGCGGCCCTTTATTGGCCGGCGTTGAATGGGACCCGATATAACGGGGCAGGCGGGCAGGGCGTCAAGGCGGCAGGTACGCGGCGATTCAAAGAGATATTCGCGGCTAGAGGCCGCGCGCGCGAGGGAATTTCATTTCGCCAAAATCGGGCAGTCAATCACGGTTTTCTTCGGCTTTGCCTAGCCCCAAGCGCTGCACGCCTTGGCTCGGCGCTTGCGCACGCTTCGAGGACAAGACGCGCGAATTGACGCCGATCCACGAAATCTCCGATGACAGGCGCCCGTATTCGATTTTCGGGCAGCGGTTCATCACCACTTTCAGGCCGGCCTCTTCGGCGAGCCGCGCCGCCTCGTCGCTGCGTACGGACAGCTGCATCCAGATGACTTTCGGTTTCGGCTCAAGCCTGAGTGCGTCCTGCACGATGGGCAGCACGTGCTCGGAGGCGCGGAAAATGTCGACCATGTCGACCGGTTCGGGGATGTCGGCGAGCTTGGCGTAGACCGGCTGGCCCAAGATTTTCTGCCCGGCTTGGCCCGGATTAACCGGGATCATGCGGTAACCGCGCTCCTGCAGGTACTTGAACGCGAAATAGCTCGGCCGGTTGTCCTTCGGCGAGATGCCGACCACGGCAATGGTCTTCACGGTGTTGAGGATGCCGCGGATGTAGCTGTCGGGATAGGTATCGTGGTCCATAAAGCGCCGGCCGGGTCGCGCCACCATAGACGCGGCGCCGTCATAACAAAAGACGAGTGAACCTCCGCACGGCGCAGGCGTTGTTCTCTTCGCCATGTTTCATTTTGGGCAACGGGCATTTGCTGCGACCGGGGCGCTGTGGGGGCCGCCTTATTGTGCACAAACAGGAGGCACTGGATGTGTGACTACAGTCTTCACGACGTTCCATCCCGGCCCGCCAAGGTCGGCGACAGACTGGTATCGACCCGGTTTCACAACGCAATCACGCGCGGCTTCGCCGACCCCAACGAGCCGCGCACGGCGGTCTGCCTGTTGCCGGGAGCGGAACTCGCCTTCGAGGCGGAGGTCCGTTGCGATGCGCCGCTGCCGCTGTTTCCGAAATGGACGTCGCGGCACAAAGTCGCGCGCTTCCGCCAGGTCAATCTCGATCGCCCGGCGGCGCATCACGACGCGCTGGAGTTTCCCGACGGCAGGATCAAGCTCGTCACCAACCTGAGCGAGGGTCAGCGGGCGACGGTGTTGCAACTGCCGAATACCGGGCGTGCGGCCGACCAGGAGCACGCGACGCCGCAACGGCAGCCGTCGATCGCCTGAGTGCAGTGATCGAGCGAGCCATCGCTGTCGACGACGGCTTGCTCGCTCTCGCTCAGCGGTCTTCCCAGTTGGGGTCGCGTTTTTCGATAAAGGCGCAGATGCCTTCCTCGGCATCGCGCGCCATCATGTTTTCGGTCATGACCTCGGATGCGTAATCGTAGGCGTCGGCGAGGCCGAGTTCGGCTTGCCGGTAGAAGGCCTGCTTGCCGATCTTGAGCACGTAGGACGATTTCGACGCGATCTGTTCGGCAAGCACCAGCGCAGTTTGGCGCTCTTCCCCCGGGGCGACCACGCGGTTGACCAGACCGATACGCGCGGCATGGTCGGCCGCAACCATGTCGCCGGTGAGCAGCATTTCCATGGCCGCCTTGCGCGGGATATTGCGCGACAATGCGACCATCGGGGTGGAGCAGAACAGGCCGATATCGACGCCGGGGGTGGCGAATTTGGCGGCCGACGAGGCGATGGCCAGATCGCAGCTCGCAACCAACTGGCATCCGGCGGCGCTGGCGACGCCCTGCACGGCGGCGATCACCGGCTGCGGCAAATTGACGATCTGCTGCATCATCGCGCTGCAAACGTTCATGATGTGGCGAAAGTACGCTCGGCCGCCGTCGGCGTCGCTGCGCCGCGCGGTCAATTCCTTCAGATCGTGGCCGGCGCAGAATGCCGGCCCGTTCGCCGCCAGCACCACCGCGCGGATGGATTTGTCGGCGGCGATATCGGTGAAAGCAGCCGACAGCGCATTGAGCAGCGCTTCCGACAGGCTGTTGCGCGCCGCTGGACGGTTGAGCACGAGCACGGCAATGTCACCGTCGCGCTGGTGCAGCAGCACGGGTATATCTGTGTCAGTAGATCGGCCCTGCACGTTCATGGGCAAACCTTAGTCCGTGCCGCGCTCCATGCAAAGGCGGCGGAACGGCAGTTATTTTCAAACGTTGGTCGGAGATGGCGAAGAAAAAGCGCAAATCGAAGCAGTGGTCGCAGCGCGTGACAGAAGAGAGCGACGCGCTGACGCTGGAAAAGGGCGTCTTCACCAAGCGCACGCCGCGGGCAATCGCCCTGTCGCTCAAGCGTTCGGCCGAGCGCAGCCGCCGCCGCAAGTCGGCGCCTTACCGCTCGGCCATGTCGATGCTGACCTTCTATATCAACCGCGCCGGCAAGGGACTTTCCGCAGCGCAAAAGAAAAAACTGCAAAAGACCAAAGGCGAGCTGCGCAACCTCTACGGCAAGGCTTGAAAAGATCGTTTGACGGTATTGCCGGCGCGTCTAAGAAACGGAGCGCCAGGTCAGCCGGCCAAGGGGGGAAGCCATGCCCGCGCCAGCCAAAGAGCCCGCGATGTCGGCCGACGACATCGCCAAACTGCTGCACGCGGAGTTTCCGCAAGCCTTTTATCCCGGCTGCGGCCACAGCATCGAGCGCGTCGCCTATGGCGACGTGCGCGTGCGCTGGCGGTTTGAAGACAGCAGCCTGCGTCCCGGCGGCACCGTGTCCGGGCCGACCATGATGGAGCTGGCCGATTTCGCCATGTACGTCGCCGTGTTCTCCGCGATCGGGCCGCAGCCGCTGGCCGTCACCACCAATCTCAACATCAACTTCCTGCGCAAGCCGACGCGGGCCGACCTCATCGCCGACGCGCGTCTGATGAAGGTCGGCAAAAGGCTGGCGGTGGGCGAGGTGGCGATCTACTCGGAGGGGACGGACGAGCCGGTGGCCCACGTCACGGCCACCTATTCGATCCCGCAGAACCGGTAGCTTAGTAAATGGTGCCAAATTACCATTCTTATAAGGCGTTGTTTTTGCTAGAGAAGTGTCTTAGCTTAGGCGTTGACCGCGACATCTCGCTCGGCTAGAGAACCGCACCTCCGGCGCGCGAACGGCGCCCAGTTCTGCAAGGATTTGTCATGACGACCTATTCGGCAAAGGCCGCCGACATCGAGAAGAAGTGGCTGTTGATCGACGCCAGCGGGCTGGTGGTCGGCCGGCTCGCCTCGATCGTCGCGTTGCGGCTGCGCGGCAAGCATAAAGCGACCTATACGCCGCATGCGGACGATGGCGACAATGTCATCATCATCAACGCCGCCAAGGCGGTGCTCACCGGGCGCAAGCGCGACAAGAAGGTCTATCACTATCACACCGGCTATATCGGTGGGATCAAGGAGCGCACGGCCAGGTCGATCATGGACGGCCGCTTCCCCGAGCGCATCGTCGAGAAGGCGGTCGAGCGCATGTTGCCGCGCGGCCCGCTCGGTCGCGTGCAGCTCGGCAATCTGCGCGTCTATCCGGGGCCCGACCATCCGCACGAAGCGCAGAAGCCGGAAAAGCTCGACGTCGCCGCCATGAACCGCAAGAACGTGAGGAGTGCCTGACCGTGGCCGAGACCGTACAATCGCTGGAAGGATTGGCGACGCTGAAGCCGGCGGCGCCGGAAGCTCCGAAATACGTGCAGAAGCTCGACGCGCAGGGGCGCGCTTACGCCACCGGCAAGCGCAAGAACGCGGTCGCCCGCGTCTGGATCAAGCCTGGCTCCGGCAAGATCCTGGTCAACACCAAGACGGTGGAAGTGTTCTTCGCGCGGCCGGTGCTGCGCATGCTGATCCAGCAGCCGCTGGTCGCCGCCAATCGCGCCGGGCAATACGACGTAATCTGCACGGTGTCCGGCGGCGGCCTGTCTGGTCAGGCCGGCGCGGTCCGCCACGGCCTGTCCAAGGCGCTCACCTATTACGAACCGGATCTGCGCGGCGCGCTCAAGAAGGGCGGGTTCCTCACCCGCGACTCGCGCGTGGTCGAGCGCAAGAAGTACGGCAAGGCGAAAGCGCGGCGTTCGTTCCAGTTCTCCAAACGCTGATCTGTCGGCAGGGTTACCGAATTCTCAAGGGGCGCGCAGAAAAGCGCGCCCTTTCTGCGTCGTCTTGCGCCATGGCGCGGAATTAATTCGAATTTTCGCAAGTCTTGCATCGAAGCGCGCGCATGTGTGCAAGCTTTTTCCCATGCGGGCGAGGGTAGGCTGCTGCTGTCGCCCATGATGCAGTGGGGCGGCTTGCGGGGTTCGATGTTCGCAGCAGCCATACCCGAGCTGGCGCCACTGGATATTCCGACCTTGGCGTTCATTGCGGTTTGCATCGGCGCGTTGCTTGGCCTGATTCTGATCTTTGCCTGGGTGCAACAGCGAAGCGTGCGCGCGCTGGCGTGGTGGGGTTCCGCCTATCTGATCGGCGCTTCCTCGATCGCATTCTGGTGCGCGCCGGCGCCGCTCTACAAAGTTCCGAGCGAATGGTCGCAGACGCTGACGTTCCTTGCCTGCGGCATGATCTGGAACGGCGTGCGGCTGTTCCACGGGCGCCGGGTGCTGCCGACTGCGGCATTCTCGGGCGCGATCATCTGGCTGGGGCTTTGCCAGCTTCCGGTGTTTACGGCGAGCAGCAATGAGCGCATGGCGCTCGCCGTCTTTGTCGTTGCCAGTTACACGTTTTTCATTGCTTTCGAGCTCAATCGCGAGCGGCGCAAATCGCTTTATTCGCGCACCGCGGCGATCCTGGTGCCGTTCCTGCACGCGACGATCTTCCTGCTGCCGATCGGCATGCAGATGTTTTTGCCCGCGGTCTATGCCGCAAGCTGGCTGACGGTATTCACGCTGGAGACCATGCTGTACGCGGTCGGCACCGCCTTCATCGTGCTGCTGATGGTCAAGGACAACGACGTCGACCTTTACCGCAGCGCGGCCTCCACCGATGCGTTGACCGGCTTGCTCAACCGCCGCGCCTTCCTCGAAGGCGCGCTCAGCCTGTGCGCCCGCCAAGCCAATCGCGGCCTGCCGGTTTCGCTGCTGATGCTCGATCTCGACCACTTCAAGTCGATCAACGACCGCTTCGGCCATGCCACCGGCGACGAGGTGCTGCGCACGTTCGCCGGCGTCGCGCGCTCGAACATGCGCGGCGGCGACCTGGTCGGCCGGCTCGGCGGCGAGGAATTCGCGGTGATCGTGCCGGAGCCGATCGAGTCCGCCGCGCGTATCGCCGAACGTTTGCGCGCCGCGTTCGAGGTGGCGGGTGTCACCATCGACAGCCAGGTCCTCGGCGCGACCTGCAGCGTCGGCGTCGCCAACTCGCGCGAGCCGGTGACCGATATTTCGGCACTGATGGCGCGCGCGGACGCCGCACTCTACCGCGCCAAACGCGACGGCCGCAACCGGGTGCATCTGGCCGACGATGAGCGGCCGCAGCATCCGGACGCCATGCCGGCGGCCGTGATCCTGTCCGATACACGGCGCGCCCAGGCGGCCAAACTGCCGCGTAGCCTTGCCGGCAAAACCGCCGGCAAACGGGCGAAACCCGCCGTTCAGGCCGCAGGCGGCCGCGCCGCAACCTCTCGTTTACCATCCGCGCGCTAGCATGCGTCTATGTCGCGCATGAGTCACAGCGGTCACGCCGATGACGCCGTCCTGACGCTCGAGGCCTATGCCCGGCGCGCCGGCGCGGCTTTGGCCTGCGCCTATTCGTCCTCGGCCGAATTCGATGCCGCCTTGATTGCCGAACGGCGCGCGGCCGGAGTTTATGGGCCCAAACGCCACCGCAAGCAGATGCTGGCGACTGCCGCCGGCGTCGCCGTCGGGCTCGCGGTCGTGCTTTTTCTGCTCGTCTGAAGGGATCGCAATCGGCCCATTAAAAGGGCGCCCCTCGCGGAGCGCCCCTTTCGGTTTCTTGCGTCGCCTAGGCGGCGGCGCTGACTTTGGCGGCGGCCGGGACCGAGGCGATCGTCTGCAGGATCTGCGAAGCGATCTGGTAGGGGTCGCCCATCGAGTTCGGGCGGCGATCTTCCAGATAGCCCTTGTAGCCATTGTTGACGAAAGAGTGCGGGACGCGGATCGAGGCGCCGCGGTCGGCCACGCCATAGCTGAACTTGTTCCACGGCGCCGTTTCGTGCTTGCCGGTCAGACGCTTGTCGTTGTCCGGGCCGTACACGGCGATGTGCGCCTCGATATTCGTCTCGAACGCCTTCATCATGGCCTCGAAGTAGTCCTTGCCGCCGACCGTGCGCATGGACTCGGTGGAGAAGTTGCA
>Ga0335078_10009311_pt1 | contig 14561 bp, 18 predicted proteins | sample Lox_Sample_32_FD_206711 | JGI IMG/M metagenome (GOLD analysis project Ga0335078, IMG submission 206711) | Soil microbial communities from Loxahatchee National Wildlife Refuge, Florida, United States - Lox_Sample_3.2 | ecosystem: Environmental > Terrestrial > Soil > Wetlands | place: USA...
AGGTCTCGCTCGAGGACATCTTCAAGAGCGGCGTGCAGGAGCTGAACCTGGTGCTGAAGTCCGACGTCGCCGGCTCGCTCGAGGCGATCGAGGACGAGATCGCCAAGCTGCCGCAGGACGAGGTCTCGGTCAACGTGATCCGCGGCGCCGTCGGCGCCGTGACGGAGTCCGACGTGATGCTGGCGTCCGCCTCGGACGCGGTGATCCTCGCGTTCAACGTTCGGCCCGTCGGGGATGCCCGTCAGGTTGCCGAGCGCGAGGGCGTCGAGATCCGTCACTACGCGGTGATCTACCGTGCAATCGAGGAGCTGCGCGACGCCATGCAGGGCATGCTCGCGCCGGAGGAGGTCGAGGAGCCGCTCGGCTCGGTCGAGGTGCGCCAGATCTTCCGGGCCTCGCGTGTGGGCACGATCGCCGGCTGCCACGTCACCGACGGCACGATCACGCGCGGGTCGAAGGTCCGCCTGATCCGCGACGGCACCGTCGTCTACGACGGGCAGATCCAGAGCCTGCGCCGCTTCAACGAGGATGTGCGCGAGGTCGCCGCCGGATACGACTGCGGCATCGTGCTCCGAGACTTTGCCGACGTCAAGGAAGGCGATGTGCTCGAGACGTACACGACGCGCCAGGTCGAGCGCGAGCTCGTCTAGAGAACAAGCTAGGGTGGTCGGCGATGTCGGACAGCGGCTTCGTCGCGGTGCTCGTGATCGATCTTCACTTTCCCGACGCCGGCAGCCTCAAGGGCAAGCGCAAGGAGCTGTCCTCGATCAAGGCGCAGCTCCACGGGCGCCTCGGAGCAGCCGTGGCGGAGGTCGAACATCAGGACCTCTGGCAGCGCGCGCGGCTGACCGCCGCGCTGACCGGCGGCTCGCTCGCCGTGCTCGCTGCGGCTGCGGACAACGTGGAGCGGTGGCTCGCGGCCCGGTGGCCGGACAACGTTCGCGTCGAAACAATCCTCACGTCGGTGGAGGATTTGTGCTCGTGAGCGCTAACAAGCTGATGACTCGATGCTCAGCGAGTGGATAGGATGCCGGTCGGCCGGATGCGCCGCGTCGACGAAGCCGTACGAGCGGTTCTCAGTGACGCGATCGCGAAAGATCTCCAGGATCCACGTGTTGGGTTCGTGACCGTGACCGCCGTCAAGACCAGCCCCGATCTGCGCCACGCGCGTGTCTATGTCAGCGTTCTGGGGAACGAGCAGGCGCGCACGGAGACGCTCGAGGGCCTGCGCTCCGCCCGCGGCTTCCTCCAGGCGAGGGTCGCGGCCGAGCTGTCGCTCAAGCACACGCCCACGGTCACGTTCGAGTACGACGAGTCGATCGATCGTGGAATGCGGATCTCACAGTTGATCGACGAGGGACCGGGTGGGGGGCCAGATGAATGACAATGGTGCGGGGCCGGACCGTGACGAAGTGCTGGCGGAGCTCCGCTCCGCCGCCAAGCTCATCGTCGTAACCCACGAGAATCCCGATGGCGACGCGCTTGGTTCGTTGATCGCGGCGGAGGAGATCCTGACCGCGCTCGGCCACGACTGCCTGATGTTCATCGACGCCGGCGATCTGCCGCTGCCGCACGAGTATCAGTTCTTTGAGCTCCCGGGCCTGGTCAGCGCACCGCCCGACGATCTCGACGAGCGGACGATCGTGTTCCTCGACTGCGGCAACCTCGAGCGCAACCCGGCCGAGGCGTTCCGCCGCCCGGGCGCTCACATCGTGAACATCGACCACCATCACGACAACACGCGGTTCGGGACCGTCAACTACGTGCTTCCCGAGGCGTCGTGCACGGCCGAGATCGTGTGGGACCTGATGTACGGGTTGGGGGTCGATCCGACGCGCAGCATCGCCGAGGCGCTGTACGTCGGCCTGATCACCGACACCGGCCGCTTCATGTACGAGAACACCGGGCCGCGCGCGCATGTGATGGCGGCCGACCTGATCGAGGCCGGCGTCGATGTCCACGAGATCTACCGCCGGGTGTACGAGGGCGTGCCCTACGGCAAGCTCGCGCTGCTCGCGCGCGGTCTCGCCAAGGTTCATCGCTACGACGACGGGCGGTTGACCGTCACCGAGCTCGACGCGCAGGACTTCGCCGACTCAGAGGCGGAGGAGAGCTACTCCGAAGGCGTGATCGATCACCTGCGCGCGGTCGAGGGCACGGCGGTCGCGGCCCTGATCCGCGAGCGCACCGGGAACTCCGACGGCAATCGCGCCCGCAAGGTGTCGCTCCGGGCCAGCGACGAGCGCGTCGACGTGTCGGCGATCGCCCGCGCCCAGGGTGGCGGCGGTCACCGCCAGGCGGCGGGCTTCTCGACGTCGCTCGAGTGGGACGAGTTGGTCGCGTTCCTGCGCCAGGAAGTCGCGCAGCAGCTCTCGAAGTGACGGCCGAGTTCGACGGCATCGTCCTGTACGACAAGCCGGCCGGCATCACCTCTCATGACGTGGTCGCGCGGATGCGGCGCGCGCTCGGCCGGCGCAGGATCGGTCACGCGGGCACGCTCGATCCGTTCGCGACCGGGCTCCTGCTGATCCTTGTTGGTCGGGCCACTCGCGTGCAACGGTTCCTGATGGCGCTGCCCAAGCGGTATGAGGCGGTCGCCCGGTTCGGTGCGGTGTCGTCGACCGGGGATGCGGAGGGGGATGTGGTGCAGACGGGCGTGGTCCCTTCCGGCGATCTCGATCTTCCGACAGGCTCTGTGCGCCAGCGGCCCCCGGCGTTCTCGGCGGTCAAGGTCGGCGGCCGGCGCGCGTATGCGCTCGCGCGCGCCGGGGAGCAGGTCGAGCTCGCCGAGCGGGTGGTCGAGGTGTACCGGTTCGAGGAGCGCTGGCGTGCCGGTGATCAACGCGGGTTCGTGATCGAGTGCTCGTCGGGGACGTATGTGCGAAGCCTGATCGCGGACCTCGGCGATGCCTACTGCGAGGAGCTCCGCCGTACTGCGATCGGGCAGTTCGACGTCGCCGATGCGGATCCCGAACGCATCATCGGCCTCGACGAGGCACTGTCGTTCATACCCGAGGTCCGGCTCGATCCCGAGGCTTCGAGGCGAGCCGCGCACGGTGGCGCGGTGGCGGGCGAGGCCGGGAGTGCCGAGGTGATCCGTCTGACCGACGATCACGGTTTGATCGCGCTGGCAGCGCCGCGAGGCGCCGGGATGCTCGCCCCGATCGTCGGGTTCCGAAGCTGATGGCTAGCCTTCCGCGCCGATGCAAGTAACGATGCTCTCCGAGGTCCGGGAGCGGCCGCGGCGAGTGGCGGTCGGCGAGTTCGACGGCGTCCATCTGGGACACCGGGAGGTGATCCGCGGCAGCGACACCGTGCTCACGTTCGAACCGCACCCCCTGCAGGTGATCCGGCCGGAGGCCGCGCCGAAGCTGCTGACGAGCCTCGAGGCCAAGGCCGAGCTGATCTCCCAACTCGGCGTCGAGGAGCTCGTGGTCATCCCTTTCGACCAGGGCTTCGCACACCAGTCGCCGCAGGAGTTCATCGACCATGTGCTGGTCGAGCGCCTCGAGGCGACGCGCGTTTCGGTCGGCGAGAACTTCCGGTTCGGCCATCGCGCGGCCGGCGACCCGGCGATGCTGGCCGCGGACGAGCGGTTCGAGACGCGGGTCGTCCCGCTGGTCGAGGTCGACGGCGAGATCGTGTCCTCGAGCCACATCCGCGGGCTCGTGCTCGCCGGCGAGGTCGAGATCGCCACGCGGTTCCTCGGCGCGCCCTTCCAGCTTCGGGGCGAGGTCGTCGTGGGCGACCAGCGCGGCCGCACGCTGGGTTTCCCGACCGCCAACCTCGTGCCCGACGAGGCCCTCGTGTGCCCTGGGCACGGGATCTACGCTGCCCGCACCTCGGAGGCCTGCGCGGCGGTCAGCATCGGCGTCCGGCCCACGTTTGGGACCGGACGCGCGCTGCTGGTCGAGGCCTACCTGCTCGACTTCGAGGGGGACCTGTACGGCCAGACGCTGCGTATCGACTTCCTCGCGCGGCTGCGGGGCGAGCGCCGGTTCGAGTCGCCCGAGGCGCTCGTCGAGCAGATGACGCGCGACATCGAGCTCGCGCGCGAGCTCTGCCGGGGACGTGACTACGAGGAAGACCACTAACGAGCGGCCTGCTAGCCTCATCGAGCCGATGGCTATCACCCAAGAACGCAAGCAAGAGCTCACCGCCAAGTACGGAGACAGTCCTGCCGATACCGGCAAGACCGAGGTCCAGATCGCGCTGCTGACCGCGCGAATCAACGACCTCAACGAGCACCTGCGCGAGCATCGCAAGGATCACCACTCCCGCCGCGGGCTGCTGATGCTCGTCGGGCGGCGGCGCCGGCTGCTCAACTACCTCCGACGCGAGGATCTGGAGCGCTACCGCACGATCCTCCGCGAGCTCGGCCTGCGCCGGTGAGCGAGGCCTCCTCCGACGCCCCGATCCAGGCCGGGACTCCCGCCCCGGAGTTCGTTTTGGCGCGCGAGGACGGGACGGAGTTCACGCGCGCGGATCTCGAGGGCAACACGACCGTGCTCGTGTTCTATCCGTTCGCGTTCAGCCCGGTCTGCACCGATCAGATTGCGCTCTACGAGGACGTCCTCAGCGACTATCTGGCCAAGCGCGACGTCACCATGTACGGCGTGTCCTGCGACGCGCGCTGGTCGCAGACCGCGTTTCGGGAGAAGCTCGGCGTGAGCATCCCGCAGCTGTCGGACTTCGAGCCGAAAGGGGCGGCATGCCGCGCGTTCGGCGTCTATCACCCCGCCGGGTTCCCGCAGCGCGCGCTCGTGATCGTCGGACCCGACGCCGTCGTGGGTTGGAGCTACCAGGCGCCGGCACCGACCGAGTTGCCCGGGGCCAACCTGATCTTCGACGGCCTCGACGCCACCGCCGCCAGATCCGGGTCGGCGGCCTGACCGCTTGAGCGAGCTCAGCTCGGCTCCGCTTCCCGGACTGCGCGCGCAAGACCACGTGAGGGGTCCCGAGGAGGCTCCGTTCGTGATCGTCTACTCGGACTTCGAGTGCCCGTACTGCGCGTCCGCGTCGGCGAAGCTCAGCGGGTTCGCGCTCCGAATCGCGTTCCGCCACTTCCCGGTTCGCTCGAGCCATCCTCGGGCGTGGCCGGCGGCGTGCGCGGCTGAGGCGGCCGCTCTCCAAGGCCGCTTCTGGGAGATGCACGACCTGCTATTCGCCGACCAGGGACGGCTCGAGGATCCGCATCTCTGGGCGCGGGTGCGAACGCTCGGGCTCGACCTCGAGCGGTTCGACGCCGATCGCCGGAGCCCGACGGTGAGCGCGCGGATCCGCGAGGACTTCGAGGCCGGCGTCCGCGGTGGCATCGTGACGACGCCGACGCTGATCGCCGGCACACAGCGCTACGCCGGCCAGATCAGCGATCAGCTGCCGGCGGAGCTGAGCGCGCGCATCGGCTGAGGCGCGCCAGCGGGCTGTGGCGCCCCGGTGGGCTGTGGCGAGCCCGCGGGCGCGAAGCCCGGCAGCTGGAGCGCGAACCTCGACCCGTGATCGGTGCTGAGCACGGTGCACCGCCCGCCGTGGCTCTTGGCGATCGCGTCGACGATCGCGAGCCCGAGGCCGACCCCGCCGGCGGATCGCGTGCGGGCGGCGTCGGCGCGCGCGAACCGGTCGAAGATCCGCTCGAGCGCCTCCTGCTGGACGCCTGAGCCTTCGTCGTCCACCTCGATGCACACCCGGCCCGGGCCGTCTGCCACCGCACTCAGCTCGATCGCGTCGCGCTCCTGCGTGAACTTGACGGCGTTCTCGAACAGGGCGTCGAGCGCCGCGCGCAGCCGGTCGGGATCGACCTGCAGGTGCCCGGCGACGAGCGGGCCGAGCCGCCACGTCCGAGGCGCCACTTCCGACCAGCGCATGAACAGATCCTCGAGAAACGGCTCGAGGTCGACCTCGGTGAGCTGGACGAAGTCCGGCTGGTCGGCCGAAGCGAGCAGCAACAGCCGGCCGATGATCGCATCGATGCGCGACAGCTCGTCCAGGGCGACGTCCAGCTCGGGCTGGTCGCCGCGGTTACCGAGCAGGAGCTCGAGATGGCCGCGCGCGATCGTCACGGGGGTGCGGAGCTCGTGCGAGGCGTCATGGATGAACCGCTCCTGGCTCTCGAGCATCGAGCGGCGCTCCTCGGCCTCGCCCTCGGCGATCTTGAGGGCGTCCACGCGCCGGCGCGCGTGCCACACCATCGCGACGAACATCATCGCGACGAGCGGGACGCGGACCAAGCGCTCCCACGGCTGAATCCCGCGGACCACGTCGACGGCGATCGGCGCCGCGGTCAGCGCCATCACGCCCAAGATGACCACGAGCGTAGGTCGGACCGGCCAGCGGCGCAACCCGTAGAGGAGCGTGAGGCTGATCCATACCAAGTAGAACGGGATCGTCTCCCAGGTCGGCCAGGCGAGCATCGCGAAGAAGCTCGCGGCGACGACGGCAGCCCACAGCACCTCGACCCGGTAGCGACGAAGTGACCGGAGCAGGTCAGGCGGCGGCGCGATAGCCCGCATTGCGCACAGTCTCGATCGGAGCGTCCGGGCCGAGCCGCCGGCGCAGCCGCCTGATGCAGACATCGACGACATTCGATCTCGGATCGAAGTCGTACCCCCAGACCTCGGACAGCAGTCGCTCGCGGCTGACCACCTCGCCCACGTGCGCGAGCAGGAAATGGAGGAGGCGGAACTCTCGGTCGGACAGGTCGGCGACGACGTCGCCGACGCGGGCCTGCCGGCGCGCGAGGTCGAGCACGAGGCTGCCGACTCGGATCACGGTGCTGCCGTCGGCGACGCGCGCCCGTCGCAGCTGCACGCGCGCCCGAGCGAGCAGCTCGTCGAGCGAGAACGGCTTGGCGACGTAGTCGACCGCGCCGAGTTCGAAGCTGCGCAACTTGATCGGGAGGTCGCTGCGCGCCGACAAGATCAGCACGGGTAGGTCGGACCGCTCGCGGTGGAGCTCCCGCAGCGCGTCGAGCCCGCTGCACCCGGGCAGCAGCAGGTCGAGGATCACGAGGTCGTAGTTCCCCGCGAGCGCCCGGACGAGCCCCTGCTCGCCGTCCGACACCACGTCCACGCCGAATCCTTCGGCCTCGAATGCCCGAGCCAGAAAGGCTCGGATCCGCGCCTCATCCTCCACAATCAATATGCGCATTAGCTCTCTCGAGCCCCCACGTCTGCGCCGAGACGATAGCTCTCAAAAGATGACCTGTAAATGACCGCCAAATGACATCGCCGTCATCAGATCCCTGCACGATCTGGAAAGCTACAACACGATCGGGCGTGATTGCGAGATCCGTGGGAGCTCGACGGCCCACGGAACTGCAATCGAATGCAGGATGGAGCACGAGATCGGGCCCTTGAGCATCCGAGGAGCAGCCGACGTTCGGGTCTGACCCTCCGCCGGTTCGTCTTGACGGTTCGGGGATTCATGGTCTATAAGTCGGGCCCCCATCGCACGCGGGGCAGGTGGCCGTTGCGTTCATTACGGCAAGGCGGCGCCGGCACCGGCGGCAATCGAGGAATGTTCTGATCGTGAGTACCACCCCTTCGGCGACACAAGCCACGGCGGAGTTCGTGCCGTGGACGATCCGGGGTCTGATCGCGTCTCACAAGGTGGCATCGCTGGTCATAGCCGCGCTGTGCGTCTCGACGGTCGCGATCTTCGTGCTGGTCGCCCTCGGTCCGAGGGGCGGGGCGGTGACCGACAGCACGACCTGCGCGCAGTGGGGCTCGACGAACGTGACCGCGCAGGACGCCTACGCCAGGCTGTACGTCAAGGAGCATGGTCCGGTTTCGCCGCGCTGGGGGCCCACGCCGACGGGTGTGGTCAACGCGATCAACGCGGGCTGCTACCAGGCGTTCGGTGAGGACGTCTCGGACACGGCGACCGTCGTCCAGGCGATCTCGCGGAGCTTCTAAGCGTCGGTAGCCGGCCGGGCGGCTGAGTGCGAGACACGCGACGCGACGCGCCCGCGCCCGGGCGCGCTCCGGCCGGTCGCTCTGCGGATTCCCCTCCGCGCAGACCGTTCGCAGACGTCCTCCCAACGTCGCCGCCAGATGACGCGCAAATGACAGCTTGATGACATTGCGGTCATCTGCTCTTGCTGACGCCGCTGCACGAGATATAACCGCGCCGAGGAGACGGAGGCAAATGACTGCGGCAGGCAAGAGAATCGTCGGAATTACGGTCTTTGCCGCAATCGTTTGCGTCGTGATCGGGCTGTACATCGGCTTGTACCTGACGAACGTGCCCGGTTCGGCGGCGGCGACGCAGACATCTTCGGGAACGCACCTGTATCTGGGGACCGTCCCGGCCGCGGAGACGACCGACCGCCACCCGACCTGGGTCTCCTACTACGCGGTCGACGCGAACTCCGCCAACTGGCAGCACGTGACGACGTACGTGCTCCCGGCGAACACCGTCGTGACGGTGACGATCTACAACTACGACGGCGCCTCGGGGCTGCGCAACCCGTGGTTCGGTCAAGCCACGGGCACGATTGGCGGCACTATCACGCTCAACGGCAAGCAGACGAAGGCGATCGATCCCGACGACGCCTCGCACGTGTTTTCGATTCCGCAGATCGGCCTGGCGGTGCCTCTCGAGGGCGTATCCGACAACGCGAAGAACCCGTGCGGCAACGCGCCGTGCAGCCTGTCCTACGACCACACCACGACCACGTTTACGTTCCGCACACCCGGTAAGGGCCTGTACCGCTGGCAGTGCTTCGTGCCATGCGCGGCGGGCTATATCGCAGGCTTCGGCGGCCCGATGCAGACCGTCGGGTACATGGACGGCTTCATCAAGGTCGTATGAGCGAGCAGGGTGGCACGTTGAACGTGGAAGGACCGCGCCACTGGCGCAACGTGGTAGTGCTGTGGCTGATCGCAAACGTGATCATGGTGCCGATCGTGGTGTTCGTTCTCGGCCCGGGTCTTCCGCCCGGCAACGGAAGCGTCGAGGCGTCCGGGCAGGTCACCGACAACATCGTGCTGCTGTCCCTCGCCACGCCGGTGGCGCTCGGGGTGCTCGTCTACCTCGGCTACGTGCTGTGGGCGTTCCGCGAGCGCACCCCCGAGGTGGTCGTCGATGGACCGCCGATTCGGGGCAACTCGAGCGTCCAGTTCTGGTGGCTGATCGTCACGACGACGCTCGTGCTGTTCCTGGCCGGCTATGGAACGGTCAGGCTGTTGGCCGACGGATCTGGCGGAGGTCAGGGGCCGAACCCGATCGCGAGACCTGCGGTGCCCGCGGGCGGAAGCCGACTGGTGGTGCAGGTGGTCGCGCAGCAGTGGCAGTTCAACTACCGCTTCCCGGGCTATGGGGGGGTCGAGACCAACCAGATCGAGCTGCCGGAGAACACGCTGGTGCAGTTCAACGTGACCTCGCTCGACGTGATCCACTCGTTCTGGGCCTATGAGCTCGGTGTCAAGGCGGATGCGAACCCGGGCGTCAACAACGTCGCCTACGTGACGACGAAGGGACCGCTGATCTTCCACGTGCGCTGCGCCGAGCTGTGCGGCGTCTGGCATGGCTACATGTTCAACCAGGGCCGGGTCGTCCCGAAGGCGCAGTTCGCCGCGTGGATCGCCCAGCAGAGGGTCAAGTTCGCGCCCGCGACCAAGACCCTGCCGCCGTACTCGAAGACCTATTTCCCGGAACCGTTGAGGAGAGGCGGATGAGCGCGATTGCAGTGTCGACGACCGCTCCACGCAGCGGCTGGCGAAAGCTGATCGGCTTCAACATGCTGACCGGGATCCTGCTGGGGATCGTCGGGTGGTATGTCGGACACTGGATCGGCGATCGCATCACCGGCGCGAACCTCGCCTACTTCTCGGCGGAGGCGGGCGAGAACGACATCGCGATCATGCTCGGCTACTTCCTCGGCGTCGTCGGCTTCCTCGTGGGCTTGGGCTTCGCCAACTATCCGATCAAGCGGCTGCTCGGGCATCCGCCGTCGCTGGCCGAGCACGAGTCCGAGGAGGAAGGCGTCTTCCGGTATTTCACGCTGTCGACCGACCACAAGGTCGTCGCCAAGCAGTACATGGTCGGGATCGGGCTGTTCTTCTTCGTCGCGGGGCTGAACGCGATGCTGATCAGGACCGAGCTGCTTCAGCCCGACGTGCACGTGTTCGGCGCCAACCAGTACCTGACGCTGGTCGGCATGCACGGGTCGATGATGATGGGGACCATGACCTCGGGGCTGCTGGGGCCGTTTGCCACATTCCTGGTGCCGTTGATGATCGGCTCGCGGCGGATGGCGTTCTCGCGGCTCTCAGCGTTCACGTTCTGGGTGCTGATGGCCGGCGAGGTGATCCTGCTGACGACGATCTTCTTTGGCGGCTTCCAGACCGGCTGGACCGGCTACCAGCCGCTCGGGGCGCAGGGGACCGCCGGCTACGACGCCTACATCTGCTTCTTCGCGCTGGTCGGATTGTCGATGACGCTGTTCGGGTTCAACCTGATCGTCACGATCACCACCATGCGCGCCCGGGGGATGACCTGGTCGCGGTTGCCGATCTTCGTTTGGGGGGCGTATACGACCGCCTGGCTGATGATGCTGGCGGCGCCGATGCTGATCGCCGCGCTCCTGATGGCGGCGATGGACCGGACCGTGCAGACCGCGTTCTACATTCCGGGGCAGGGCGGTAGTGCGTACCTGTTTCAGAACCTGTTCTGGGTGTTCGGCCATCCGGAGGTGTACATCCTGGCGCTGCCCGGCATGGGGATCGTGCTCGAGTTGATGCCGGTCTTCTCCCGAAAACCGCTGTGGGGCTACCGGCTGGCCGTAGCGGGGATGCTCGGCATCGCGTTCTTGAGCTGGTTCGTGTGGCAACACCATCTGTTCGTGTCGGGCATCAACGCCGATCTGCGGCCGTTCTACATGCTCTCCACCGAGCTGATCTCACTACCGACGGGGTTCATATTCCTGTGCGCGTTGGGCACTCTGTGGCGCGCGCGAATACGGCTGACAGTGCCGATGCTGTTCTGCCTGGCTTGGATTTTCAACTTCCTGTGGGGCGGGATCTCTGGCGTGTTCAACTCTGACGTCCCGAGTGACGTCACCACTCACGGCAGCTTCTTCGTGATGGCGCACTTCCACTACACCATCATGGGCGGCCTGGTCTTCGCGTTCTTCGCCGCGATCTACTACTGGGTGCCGAAGATGTACGGATACAACCTCAACGAGCGCCTGGGCAAAATCCACTTCTGGACGCTGTTCATCGCGTTCAACTCGACATTCGCGCCGCTCTTCGCGCTCGGCTTCATGGGAATGCCGCGCCGGGTAGTGACCTACAACCCGGCATGGCAGGGGCTGAATATCTGGGTGTCGATCTCGGCTTACGTGATCGGACTATCGATGCTGGTGTTCCTGTTCAACGTTGTCTGGTCGCTCTTGATCAAGCGCGAACCCGCCGCCATCAACCCGTGGCACGCCAAGAGCATCGAGTGGACATTGCCCACGCCGGTGCCCGTGCAGGACTTCGACCGGATCCCCGTGTTCGACGCGGACCCGTACCCGTACGGGGTCGAGCCGGCGCCGGCAAGAGCGCCTACGCTCGCGCCCGCCGGGGGGAGTGCGTAAGCCATGGAAGCCTCTGCTTCAGCTCCCGTCGGCGGTCACATCGAGCCCGAGCCCCCGGAGTGGCAGCCTCGCGCGATCTGGGTCGGCGGGCGCCTCTTGTGCGGCACGATCTCGTTCTTCTTCCTGTCGTTCGTGTTCGCGTTCTTCTACCTGAAGGCGCTCGACACCAACCACAGCTGGAAGATCGGCCGCGTAGTGCCCGACGGGGGCTTCGGGATCGCGATCGCGGCGCTGTTCCTGTTCAGCGCCGTGATCTATCGGCTGGCGGCGAGGCGTCCAGCGGGCGACTCGATGGCGGCGGGGATGATCGCCGTTCTCATGGGACTCGCCGCGATCATCCTCCAGTTCGTCGAGTACATCGTCCTCGACTTCGGTGCCTCCCAGGGCGGCTATGCCGCGGTGTTCTTCGGATGGACGGCGACGTACGCGATCGCGGCGCTGATGGGCCTGTACTGGATCGAGATTCAGGTGGCGAGCCTGTGGCGGGTGCGGCGAGAGGGCAAGATGCGCGAGACCGAAGTGCCCACGAGTGAGACCGCCCTGCTCCTTGCCGGGGTCGAGGCCTCCTCGTTCTACTGGGCGTTCTTCGTCGCGATCGGCGTGCTCGCCTACATCCTTCTGTACCTCGTCGGCTGACCATGCCCCTCACGCCCTGGTCGCTGGACCCGTCGCTGCTATACGTCGCGCTTGCCGCAGGCCTATACGTGCTCGGCAGCCGAGGACGGGATCGGCCGCAGCCCCTGCAGGCGCTCGCGTTCTTCGCGAGCCTGCTGGTCATCGTGATAGCGCTCTGCTCGCCGATCGACTACTACGCCGACGATCTGTTCTGGGTGCACATGGTGCAGCACATCCTGCTGCTCACGACCGCCCCGTCGCTGATGCTGCTCGGGCGGCCATGGCCGCGAATGTGGCGGGCGTTTCCGCTTGGCCCGCGCACAAAGGTTGCGCGGACGGTCGCGCGTGCGCGTTGGGTGGCACCGGTGCGCGCGCTGGCGCGGCCCGTCCCGGCTTGGATCCTGTTCAACGTCACGATCGTCGGCTGGCATATCCCGGCCGCCTATGACGCCACGCTGACATCCGGCGTGATCCACGCGCTCGAGCACGCGATGTTCTTCTTCATCGGGCTTCTGTTCTGGGCGCGTGTGGTCGACCCGGGGCCGCTGCGCCCGCGGCTGGTCTGGCCCGTGCGGTGTGCCTATGCGGCCAGCGCGATGATCGTCGGCTGGGTGCTGGCGATCGTGCTGGCCTTGGAGCCGCACGCAATCTACGGCTACTACTCGTCGCTCCCCAGTCGGCCCGGTGGACTCAGCGCCCTGACCGATCAGCAGATCGCCGCGGGCATCATGTGGGTCCCCGGATCGGCTGCGTACGCGATCACGTTCATCCTGGGCTTTTACCGGTGGCTGGAGCCGGACAACTCGCCCGCCCGAGCCCCGGCGGCGTTCACGACCTGAGGAGGAGACAGCTTGTCAGTGCTTCCCATCGCAGACTTCCTCGCCGGCGCGCTGCTCACACTCCTGATGCCCGTCGCGCTGCTCATCGCCCTTGTGGTGTGGTACTGGATGTTCTCCGCGCGCGTGCCCGACACGGCCGATGGGGCCGACACAAGCAAGACGCCGGCGGCGGCTCCGGGGCCAACCGTCGCCGAGAACCTCCCGCCAGAGCCGGGGGCGTAATGAAGGCGGGTGCGGGCACCCTGCGGGCTTCGCGGCCCGCGATGCTGCGCCCCGCCCGCATCGCCGGGTTTCTTTTCGCGGCCGTCATCCTGGGGCTGGGCGTGGGAGTCGGCATACACCGGCTCACAGCCGGGACCGCCGCCACCCCCGCGACCGCCACCACGCGGTTTGGCATGCACGGCGAGGCGGCCTGGGCCGCAGGGACGCGTCCCGCACCGATGATCGACACCCTGCGCGACCAGACCGGGCACCTGTTCTCGCTGGCGTCGCTCGGTGGCCGATCCGTCGCGATCGTGTTCTTCGATTCCCATTGCCAGCAAGAGTGCCCGCTCGAGGGGCGTGAGCTGGCGGCGGCCGAGCAGTCGCTCGCGCCGGCGCATCGGCCCGTGCTGGTGGCTGTCAGCGTCAACCCGCTGGATACGCCGGCCAGTGCGGCGAGCGCCGGCAAAGCGTGGGGGCTTGCCTCCGTGGCGCCCTGGCACTGGCTGATGGGCACGCGCAAGCAACTTGCTCCGGTGTGGGCGGCGTACCACATCTACGTCTCGCCTCACCCTGTGAACGGAGACATCGAGCATACCGAGGCGGTCTATCTGGTCGACCGGCGTGGCTACATGCGGTCGGGCTACATGTATCCGTTCCTTTCGGGATACGTGACCAGCGATCTCCGAACGATCGCCAGGAGCAAGGGAGCCTGACGGTGGCGGTCAGCGATTTCGTCGAGGTGCTGCCCGCTCCGGTGCCGGTTCGCGTCGGGCGGGCGAGTGCAACGTGGCGCGACTACGTGACGCTGACCAAGCCCAGGATCATGTCGCTGCTGGTCCTCACCGCTGTGTGCGCAATGGTGGCCGCGGCCGGCGGCGCTCCCGAGCTTGTGCCGCTGGCGGCGCTGGTCGTCGGCGGTGCGTTGGCGTGCGGCGGCGCGAGCGCGCTCAATCACGTGCTCGACCGCGACATCGACCGGCTGATGGGGCCGCGTACCGCGTCGCGGCCCGTCGCGGCCGGCCGGATCTCGCCGGCGCGAGCGACCGCGTTCGGCCTCGTGCTGTCGGCGCTCGCCTTTGCCGTGCTCGCGGTGTTCGCCAACCCGCTGGCCGCCGCGCTGTCGCTCAGCGGCGGAGCGTTCTACGTCGTCGTCTACACGTTCTGGCTGAAGCGGAGCACATCCCAGAACATCGTCATCGGTGGCGCCGCCGGCGCGATTCCGCCGCTGGCGGGCTGGGCCGCAGCGCACGGCAGTCTCGGGCTCGGGGCCGGGTTTCTTTTCCTGATCGTGTTGCTGTGGACGCCGCCGCACTTCTGGGCGC
>Ga0335078_10009312_pt1 | contig 14561 bp, 9 predicted proteins | sample Lox_Sample_32_FD_206711 | JGI IMG/M metagenome (GOLD analysis project Ga0335078, IMG submission 206711) | Soil microbial communities from Loxahatchee National Wildlife Refuge, Florida, United States - Lox_Sample_3.2 | ecosystem: Environmental > Terrestrial > Soil > Wetlands | place: USA: Florida...
CGCGAGGCAGGATCGAGGCCTGTGGTCGGCTCATCGAGAAAGAAGATGTTGGGTTCATGCACAAGCCCGCGCGCGATCTCGAGCCGTCTCCGCATGCCGCCTGAGAAGTTCTTGACGGGTTTATCCGCCCATTGCGTAAGTTCCACAGCCTCGAGCAACTCTTTCACCACCCGGCGGCGCCGCTCGCGCGGAACGCTGTAAAGCTTGGCGAAAATGTTCATGTTCTCGATCGCAGAGAGTTCCATGTCGGAAGTCAACGCCTGGGGGATCACGCCGATCGAACGGCGCACGTCACCCGCCGAGCGCACCACGTCAAAACCGTTGATCCGCGCGCCCCCCGAAGTGGGAAGAATCAACGTCGTGAGCATGCGGATGAGCGTCGACTTCCCCGCCCCGTTGGGTCCGAGCAAACCAAAGATTTCACCTCGTTCGACGCTGAAGCTCAAGTGGTCGACCGCGCAAAACGTCCCGAAGCACTTTTTGATTTCCTGAACTTCAACCGCGGGCACGGGCTCTCCTCAACACAGGCAGCTTAGAAACCACAGCTGCGCAAGCCAGAACTTCGATCGCGAGCGCGGGCTCGCTTATTCCACAATTTCAAATCTGAAACTTCAAATTTGAAATTCCGCAGTCACCTGGCTTCCGGCAGCGGCACGGCGACGTATGCCGTCAGTCCGGGCCAGAGGCATCGGTCGCTGTTATCCACCCGCAGACGGAACTCGAAAGTTTTGATGTCGCGCTTGGTGCGGTTCACGTCGCGCTGGGTCGCGTAGTCCGCGTCCACGCCCCGGTAGAACACCGTTCCTTCGCGTTCCGCCCCGGAGGGCAATCGCACTTTCAGCTTTTGGCCCAGGCGCACGCGGTCAATATAGGTCTCTTCAACATCAACCCGAACCCAGAGATCGTCCGGATTGATGATTTCCAGGATCGGCTGAGCGATATTGATCACTTCACCCTGGCGAGTCGGCAGGTTGGCGACGTACCCGGGAATAGGAGCCCGGATTTCCGTATAGCCGAGCCGGACATCGGCCTTCGACATCTGCGCCCCGGCCGCGGCCAATTGCCTCCGCATCGAGAGGAGTTCGTTCCGCCGCACGGTGATTTGATCCTCATTGGAGCGCGCCAGGGCCAAGGCGGCGCGCTGCGCATCCACTTGCTTGTTGAGAGAATCCACATGGGCTTTTTGCGCTGTGGAAGTGGTGCGAGCCTCGTCGAGCGACTGGGCGGTGACGATGCTCTCCTTGAACAGCCCTTCAGTTCTCTCCAGATTCACCTGGTCTAGTTTGAGGTTAGCCTCGGCTTCCTTGACCTGAGCCTCGGTTGAAGCCAGTGAGGCTTCGGCCTGCCGGATCTGGTCCCTGGTCTGTTTCTCCTGAAACTGCAGCGCAGCCTCAGCCTGTTGAACCTGGGCAGCCGTGCCCCGTTCCGAATCCGCATAAAAGGCTTTGTCGGCGCGCAACTCCTGCGGTTCGATGACCGCGACGAGTTGCCCCGCCTCGACCGTGTCGCCCTCTTTAACCAGCAATCTCGCCAATTGGCCCTGAATCCGGGCGCTGACGATGACGTCGTTGGTGGTGACGATACCTGTAATGACCAGATTGTGCGGCTTGGTCGTAGCCTTGTAATAGGCCACACTGCCGGCAAGCACCAGCAGAATGAGCGCCAGAATCGCTAGTTTGCGCTTCATCGCACCTCGCTTTCCGGATTAGTGAATAATGCGTAGCGGACGAATCTCAACACCTCTGCTCTCCGTCGTTCCACATTGGCCTTGGTATAGGGGTCAATACCTCCCACCGCGCGCAAGACCGGCGCGGAGCTGAAGTAAAACGCCACCAAAGAAACTAATGAAATGGCAATGTGGAAGCTGTCCATCCGCCGGAACTCTCCAGCCCGCTTTCCTCGTTCGATCACCTTGAGCATGGCTTTCATGCGCGGCAATCCCAGCTCGCGCGCCAGCCGCATCCAGGATTTCTTATCGGTCATCAGCATGCGTTGAAACAGAGGTCCGTGGTGGCGGTGAGCAGCGATGAAATCGAAATGGAGATTGATGTAGCGGACCAAAAGGGAGCGGGCGGAACCCTCCGCAGAAAGGAGTTCCAGGGCTTGTCGGTTAAAATCAGCCGCATAGCCCTCCAGGACCTCGCGGTAGAGCTGCTGTTTGCTTCGAAAGTAATAGTAAAGCAGCGCCTTGTTGACGCCCGCTGCGGCGGCAATGGCTTCCGTGCGGGCTCCTTCCAAACCCTCATCTGCAAAGATACGTTCCGCAGCCTGCAAAATCGCGCGCCTCGTTGCCTCGCTATCGTGATGTCTCGAGTGGCGCGCTTTCGACCCGTAAACGTGTCCGTTTCGCATTTAACTAACCGGATAGTTAACATACGGCATGGGGCTTGGATTGTCAAGACGAACTATTCGATTCTTGTCGGGGGTGCAAGCGCGTCGGGCCGGGGGGCCACAAGGGCCGCCCCTACCGCGCGAGTCACGACTTAGGTGAAGCGTAATCGTAACGCGTACGAAGCTTGTCGCGATGGCGTTCGAGCGCCAGTTCGACGAGACGGTCAAGCAGCTTTGAATAGGGGACGCCGCTGGCTTCCCAGAGTTTTGGATACATGCTGATGGAGGTAAATCCGGGAATTGTATTGATTTCCAGGAGGAAGAGCTTCCCGCTTTTCCGGTCCAGCAGAAAGTCCACCCGGCCCATGCCGGCGCAGTCGATGGCTTTGAATGCGCGCACTGCCAATTCCTGGACGCGCTTGATTTGGCGGGGCCTGAGGCGGGCGGGAATCAGCAACTCCGATCCTTCCTTGACATACTTCGCTTCGTAGTCGTAGAACTCGTTGACCGGCACGATTTCGCCGGGGAGGGAAGCTTCCGGCTTGTCGTTGCCCAGGACAGCGCATTCAATCTCGCGCGCCTCGACGGCCTTCTCCACCAGGATCTTGCGGTCGTACTGCGCGGCCAAGTCCATTCCGGCCTGAAACTCCTCCCGCAAGTGCACTTTGGTGATCCCGACGGACGAGCCCAAGTTGGCAGGTTTGATGAACAACGGGTAGCGCAGCCGTTTCTCGATGCTTCTACAGACTGCCGCGGGATCATTCTCCCATTCCGCCCGCAGCACCAACTTCCAGGGGACCACCGGCAGCCCGGCATCACGGAAAAGGCGCTTCATAACGTCTTTGTCCATGCCCGCAGCCGATGCCAGAACGCCCGCGCCCACGTACGGAACATCCGCAAGATCGAGCAGACCCTGGATGGTTCCATCTTCGCCGAAGGTGCCGTGGAGCACGGGGAAAATTACGTCCAGCTCAGGACGAGCATCGGCCGCGCCGGAGGACTTCGCCAGGGAAAGGAGTTTCGGCCCGGTCGGATCCACCGAGGGCGTAACGGCCCGGCCTTCCTCGAGGACCGTCTGCAAGGCCGCGGGTTGCGGCCCCAGACCGCCTCCCGCCGCCTCGGTCAATAAACCGAACGCCTTGGGCCCCACGCGCCATCTGCCTTCGCGCGTGATACCGATCGGCACGAGTTCATACTTTTCCGAGTCGAGCGCCTTCATCACGGCCGCGGCGGAAGTCAAGGAGACCTCGTGCTCGCCGGACCGTCCGCCGAACAGGACTCCCAAGCGGATTTTCTTGGTCACAGAATCTTCTTCCCCAGCGCGGAACTGACCAGGCCGACGCCCAGTATCGCTGTCTTGTTCATGACGTCAATGATGGGATTGATCTCCACCAGTTCAAACGCCACCATTCTCCCGCTGTCGGCGACCATCTCCATGGCAAGATGAGCTTCGCGATAGGTGATTCCGCCGGGGACCGGTGTGCCGACGCCGGGGGCTTCATCCGGGTCGACGACATCCGCGTCAAACGAGACGACGAAACCGGCCGTTCCATTGCAGGCAAGCGCAATGCTCTTCTCCATCACGGCAGGCATCCCCATTTCGTCGATGGTTCGCATCGTAAACACGCTGATGCCTGACTCCTTCACAAAGCTGGCCTCGCGGGCGTCCAGGTCTCGCACCCCAATCAGCGCGCAGTTTCGAGAAGGGATTTTGGGCGCATAGCTGAAGATTCTGGCCAGCAAAAGTGGGCCGTGGCCTAACGTCGCGGCCAGCGGCATGCCGTGAACGTTGCCGCTGGGACTGCTCTCCGGAGTATTCATGTCAGCGTGGGCGTCAATCCAAAGACAACCCACAGGCTGCTTCCGGTCGCGGTAAAACTTGGAGACACCTGCCTGCGTGCCGACTGCCACGGAGTGATCGCCGCCGAGCGACACCGGGAAGTAACCTGCCTCAAGAGTCTCGCGAATCTGCCTCGCGGTTTGCCGCGAGGTTTCCGTAATTTCCTTCAGGTATTTCGCCCGCCGGTCGCCGAAGTGCTGTTCCTCCGGCAGCTTAACGTGAATATTTCCCGCGTCCTCCACCTGGTGCCCCAGGTTTTTCAAGGCCTGGTTAAGCCCCGCGGCGCGCACCGCTGAAGGCCCCATGTCCACTCCCCGGCGTTCCTGGCCCAAATCGAGTGGCACGCCCAAAATGCGAATCTTCATCAGCCTGCCCCCAGAATCCAATTGACCAAAGTAACTTCTATCATAGCTGATGCGCGGGAAGATTCGTAGCGCCGGTCTTCAGCGCCTGCCCTGAGCAGAGCGAAGCATCGGCAGATATGGTGCTGACCTGAAGGTCAGCTCTACGCGGGCTGGTCGCTCTCACCACAGCGGGTGACAAGCGGGCGCTGACACCACGCGCGACGATGGTGTAGACTCTCAAAGCGCCGTGGACTATGCGGCGGCAGCTCGGTTTCATCTAGCCGCGGCAGGCACTATGATCTGACCAGATAAGCTCGCCGCTACTTTCGAGGAGGGCCCTGACATCATGCCAAAGATTCTCCTTATCGCCATCTGCGCGCTCAACGTCGCGGCGCTGCCGGCGGCGGATGATCGTTTGCTTCAGTGGATGGATAGAGTCGCGCAGCAACAGCTTACCGAACGCGAGGCAACGATCGCGAAGATTCATACCTTGAGTGAAGCGAAGGCGCGTCAAACCTGGGTGCGGGCCAAGCTCCTCGAATTGCTGGGCGGCCTCCCGAACTACCAGGGGCCGCTTAATGCCCGCGTCACGGGCCGGATCGAGCGGCCTCGCTACACCATTGAGAAAGTGGTTTTCGAGAGTCTTCCCCAGTTCTTCGTTACGGCCGACTTATATCTGCCCAAGGAGGCCGGCAGGCATCCGGGCGTGCTCATTCCCATGGGCCACTGGGAGCAGGGCAAGTTGGCCGCGCAGCCCATTGCTGCGAACCTGGCCATGAAGGGATTCGTGGCGCTGGCTTACGACCCGGTCGGACAAGGCGAGCGCCAGCAGGCTTACGACCGCCGCATCGAGGCGTCCCTGATCGGCGGCTCAACAGATCAGCACTTCATGGCCGGCGCGCAAAGCATTTTGGCGGGCGAAAACTTCGCTCGTTACCGCATCTGGGACGCTAAGCGCGCCCTAGATTACCTCGTGAGCCGCCCCGAAGTGGATAGCGACAAGCTCGGCGCCACCGGCTGCTCCGGCGGCGGAACGCTGACCACCTATATTTCCGCGCTCGACCCCCGCATCAAAGTAGCGGCGCCGGCTTGCTACATCAATTCCTGGCGCCAACTCTTCGCCGGGCCCACCGGCGATTCGGAGCAGAGTTTCCCCTTCTTCCTTTCTTCCGGTCTGGACGTTGCCGACTACATTGAGCTCTTTGCGCCCAAGCCCTGGCTGATCAATTCCACGGTCGGCGATTTCTTCCCGGTCGAGGGCGCCCGCCATGCTTACCAGGAGGCGCTCGATTGGTACAGGCTTTACAACGCAGAGGACCGCATTCATTGGGCTCTCGGTCCCGGGCCGCACGGGACGCCGCTGGAGATTCGCGAGGCGATTTATCAATGGATGATCCGATGGTTGAAAGACGGCCGCGGTGACTTTCGGGAAGAGCGCGTGGAAATGGCGCTGGATTCGGATCTCCTGGCAACTCCTTCCGGCCAAGTGGAAGGGCGCCAGATGTATGAAGTGATTCAGGAAGGATTCCGCCAAAGGACGAAGCAGGGAACCGCTGAGGGGTTGCGAGACGAAATCCGGTCTGTGGATCACGCCGGACAACCGCCCCTCGTGCACGTGGTGCGTGACGACGCGGGAGAGCTGTTTCGCACCCAGGAACTGGCCTTCGAAGTCGAGCCCGGCCTCGAAATCTCCGGCACGCTCTACGCGCCACTCGCTGCGGGCCGCAAGCCTGCGGTGCTATTGGTTGATTTAGACGCGGCGCTGGCGGAGCGTCTGGCCACGCGCGGCGCCGTCGTTCTGAACTTGCATCCGCGCGGCCTTCCCTTGCCCTCCACAGGCGAAGATCAAGCCGCCACCAAGCAGGACATTCGCGCCTGGGTGATAGGGAAGAATATGGCGGGCATGCGCGCCTTTGACATTCAGCGTGGCGTGGATGTGCTCGAGGCGCGGCCCGATGTCGATGCCGGGTCCGTCCGCGCCGTGGCCCGCGATGTATCTGGCGTCTGGCTGCTGATGGCCGCCGCGATCGACACGCGAATCGGCAAGATCTGGCTCGACCGCACTCCCTACAGCTTGAGGGCGGCCTTGGACGTTCCGATCGCGAGAGACCTGCACGACGCCGTCATTCCGGGGTTCGCGCTTCATTGGGACCTCGACGACCTGGTGAAGGCTATGGCTCCCCGCACCGTGCTTTGGAGCGACCCCAGCGACTGGCTACAGAAGGTTGTGCCGCATCTGCCTGGCTTCCTTTATCGCACCTTCGAGGAAAAGGACGATCGCTTTCTGGCGGAACTCATGAAGTGAGCCACGATGTGGGCCGGGCCGTCTCGAGGGCGCCCCCTGTTGCCGCCCGTTGCTTTCGGGTAGCGCCGACCTTCAGGCCGGCACTCGCCATCCTGATCCTCAGGTCGGCAGCCCGCCTGCTGACCTGAAGGTCAGCGCTACAGGGAGCATGGGGTGAGCCGCTGTGCTTGACCCCGGCGTCTCGCTTGTGTTCTCCTGTAATTCGCGAAGCGTGCTCTATGCTGGTAACGGATTCTAACATCCCGCCGACCTTAACGGGCTCGAACGACCCGTGGTTCGCGATTTACACGCGCCACCAGCACGAGAAGATGGTGGCGCAGATTCTTTCCGCCAAGGGACTCCAGGTCTTTCTTCCGCTTTACAACAGCAGCCGCCGCTGGAAGGATCGCACCGTGCAACTCACCCTTCCCTTGTTCCCCGGCTACCTGTTTCTGCGGGGCATGGAGGAGCGGCGGCTCCAGGTGGTCACCACGCCGGGGATTGTTTCCATTCTGACCGTCAGCGGCGAACCGGCGGTTATTCCCGAGTCTGAAATCGAAGCTGTCCGAAAAGCCATCGAATGGGGAAATCGCGTCGAGCCTCATCCGTTTCTGCGTACCGGCGACAGGGTGCGTGTTATAGCCGGACCTTTGCAAGGGGTGGAAGGAATTCTGGTCCGCAAGAAGAACTTGTGCCGGCTGGTGCTTTCGGTGGAAATGCTCGAGCGGTCCGCCGCCGTGGAAGTTGACGTCGCCTCCGTGGAGCGGGTTGCAAGCGGCCGCCAAAGTTCGCCCTGGGGACGGGGCGAAAGCGATTTGTGATTTGCGATTTGTGATTTCTGATTGACACATGAGTTTGCGGCTCGGCAATTGCAAATCACAAATCACCCGTGTCAGGGCTCGTCGTTGTCGTACCGTTCCTTGTATTCCATCTCGTCCGGCTTGCCGGGGGCTTGAACGCTGATCTCGGTGCGGCCCATGCCGAGGCCCGCGGAGTAAGCGCTCACCGTCGCGTGCCCAGTGCGGTCCGTGGCGCGAAAGGCCATCTGCGCGATCCCCGCCACAGTATCCAGTGTCCACCCCGTGCCGTGTCCCAGTGAGCTTTGCCGCAGAAGTTCCCCCGGCCCGTCGGAGGTGAAGGTAACGGGAATCGCGGCCGAGGGAACCTCCACGCCGTTCTCATCCACCACGCGGGCTGTAATGTAAGCAAGGCTTTCGAGGTTGCCGGACTCAAGCTCGCGCTTGTCTGCTTCCAGCGCCAGGTGATGCGGCGGACCCGCCGTGCGGCGCTCGTCGCGCAACTCTTTCCCCTCATGCCGGGCTACCGCCACTAACGTTCCGGGCTGGTAGGTGACCGTCCACAGGCGCGGCGGGTGCGTCAACTCTCCGTCCGGCGCATCGGTTTTCGTCCCCAGCGACTTGCCGTTCAACAACAACTCGACCTCGCGGGCATTGCTGAAGACCTTCACGGTCCTCCGAGTGCCTTCCGCCGCCGGCCACGTCCAATGGCCGAGGATGTGGACCATGGGCCTGGCCGTCCACTGGCTTTGGTAGAAGTAGTACACGTCCTTGGGAATGCGGTAGACGTCGCCCATGCCGAAGGCGACGACGTGCGGGGTCACGGTGTCGTAAGTTTCGCCTTCGTAATCGAACTGGTGCCAGATCATTCCGCCGGCCATCCAGGGGCGACGGTACAAATCGCGCAGGTATTGTTCGTGTTTCTCACAGGCCAACTCCTCGCTTTCCGGCCCGCCTCCGTAAATCCCGCGCCCCATGGTCGAAGCCGAGTATTCGGCCACGAGGTACGGCCGACCGGGAAAGCGCTGGTGTTTGCTGTCGGTCTCCTTGCCCACGCCGAGGCCCACCACGTCCACCAGGGCCTCCACATCCTCGCCGCGCGGTTCGTGCATCGCCGCCGGCCTCGAGGGATCGAGCTCGCGATAGCGCGCTGCCGCGGCCCCAACCACTTTTTTCGTGACCGCGGGGGATGCGTTCACCTCTCCTGCAATACCCCATACAATAATACAAGGATGGTTTCTATCGCGGCGGATCATCTCGCCCGCCATCGCCTCGACGTTTGCGATGTACTCGCGCGGGTCGCCGATCTCCTTGCCGATGGGTAGTTCTTCCCACACCATCAGGCCCAAACGGTCCGAGGCTTCGATCGTCGCCGGGTCGTGCGGGTAGTGCGAAGTCCGCCAGAAGTTCACCCCCATGGCGCGCATGATCTCCATGTCCAGGGCATGGCGCGAATTGGGAAGCGCGTTTCCCATGCCGGGGTAAACCTGGTGCCAGTTCGCACCTTGTATCTGCATGCGCTTGCCGTTCAGAAAGAACCCTTGTTGCGGGTCGAATTTGAACCAGCGGAAGCCCAAGGGATTTTCGACCATATCCACCAGGTCTCGCCCCGCGCGCAGGCTGGAGCGAAGGCGGTAAACATTGGGGCTGTCCGGCGACCAGAGTAGCGGGTTCTCCACCGCAGCGTCTTGCGCAACCTCGACGCGGCCACGAGGTGAGACGCGAGCCGGATGCGAGAGAGTCCTGATGACCTGGCCCTGAGGATTCAATACTTCCTGCAGCAGCGTCAGTTCCTGGGCCTGCGGCGTCTCGTTGACCAGCCTCGAGCGGATCTCAAGCGCCGCCCCGCTTTCGCTGACCGAAGGGGTGAGCCAAACGACATCGGCGATGTATGTCGGCTGTGTAATCCGCAACCACACGTCGCGATAGATGCCGCCATAAAAAGTGTAATCGGTCTTGACGGTGGGGGGCAGGGTCGAGCGAAACAGGTTGTCGACCTTGACCGTCAGCACGTTTTCCGGTTCGCCGAACTTGGCGTAGCGGGTCACGTCAAATTCGAAGCTGGTGTAACCGCCCTTGTGCTCGCCGATCCCCTCGCCATTCAGCCAGAACTCCGCCACGCTGCTCGCACCCTCGAATTCCAGAAACACCCTCCGTCCGGAATACTGGCTGGCGAGGCGAAAGCGCTTCCGGTACCAGCCGACGCCGCGCCAGTAGCCGGGAGCCTCGTCTCTAGAATCGAATTGGTTCCAGGTGTGAGGCAGGTTAATGGCCTGCCATTCCGAGTCGTCGTATTCGGGCCGGTGAGCGTCACGAAAACGCGGCTCGACTTCCGCGGCTGCGCCATTCTCGCGGTCGAAGGATCCCAGGGCGCCGGTCCCGTGCGCTTGCCGGGCAAATCGCCAGTCACGGTTGAAGTTCTCGCGCCGCCGCGGACTGGCCTCCGTCGAGACAGGCTTGGCGGAGGTTTGTTGATCAATCGGTCCGGCTCCCGCCGACTCCCCTGACCGGACAACGAGAGGTGTCGCTGCCGCGCCTGCTGTTACCGTCTCCAGGAATTCTCTCCTGTCCATGTTGGGTACCCGTTCGCTGCCGCTAGCACCGATCCTTTGTTTGCATATACATTCTGGCTTTGTTCCCTCAGAAAGCGGTATTCAGCTCTCTCGAACACTACGCTCGGCTGGCGCAGACCCCGGCTCTGTGGGGTCTGCGATCTCCCGGAGGGACAGGCCCAACTGCGCCTTCGGCGCATCGCAGACGTTCAAAAGCAACGTCTGCGCCAGCCTTCCTCTCCTCATCTGAGGAGGGCCAGGGGGTTTGATTTCTGGGCCGATCCTTTGTTTTCATATACATTCTGGCTTTGTTCCCGCAGAAAGCGGTATTTAGCTCTCTCGAACACTACGCTCGGCTGGCGCAGACCCCAGCTCTGTGGGGTCTGCGATGTCCCGGGAGGGACAAGCCGGGGCCAGCCCAACTGCGGCCACAGTCAATCCGGCCAGACACGCGTTCGATTGTAACTTACAAGCTCAGGCGTAATTTGCCAAGGAATTTCCCTGCAGTGGAATATTTGAGTGCCCCAACGGCGAGTTTAATGGGCTGGCGCGGACGCCGCCATTTTGGGGGAACAGTCAAGCGTAGTAGGCCGCTCCCTCGGGCAGGGAGCAGCGAGGACGGACTTTACTCCGCCCGCAGGGCTTCCGAGGGCGAGGCTAAACTGGCTCGAACGGCTGGAATCAAGGATGCAACCAGTGCGGAAAAGCCAAGGGTAAGGACAGCCGCCACGATGACGGCAGGGTGGTAGGGATTCAAGCCGTAAAGCTGGCTGCCGAGGAAGCGTCCTGCCGCGAGGGCCAGAGGCAATCCCGCCACGAGACCAGCCACAACCAGCGCAAAGGCGCCTCGCAGTACGAGCGCGGCCACCTGCGCCCGAGTCGCTCCGAGCGCCATCCTCACACCGATCTCGCTCGTGCGCCGTCCCGCGTTGTAGGCAGTCACTCCATAGAGTCCGATGGAAGCCAGCACGAGAGACAGAATCCCAAAGAACGAAGTGAGACGTGCAATGAGGCGCTGCTGCCGGAACTCGCCGGCGACCTGCTCTGCCAGAGTATGGATTGAAATAATGGGGAGATTGGGATCCACGGCGGCCATGGCCCGGCGCACCTGCTCAGAAGTCAGGCGGACGCCCGGTCGGGTCACAACCACGATATCCTGCAGAAAGTGCGAGCCCGGGTCGATATCCTTGCCGGAATGCGGCGCAGCGTCGTGCTGCGGCTCGGCCAGAAAGAAGCCCGCGCGAACGGACTTATTGCGAGAGACGCTCAGGTAGCAAGCGTCCTCCGTAACGCCCACAACCTGGTAAACCCGGGACGACTGCATCTCCGTGCGGCCGAAGTATTTTCCGACGGGGTCTTGCTGCTTGAAAAACTTGCGCGCAAAGGCCTGGTTGATCACTGCCACAAGCTGCGAACCAGCCGCATCCTGCGCGCTGATGCCGCGTCCTTCGATGATGCGGGTTCCGATGGCGTCAAAGTATCCCGGCGTGACCCGATCCCAGAAAGCCAGGTTGTCGTCATGCGGGCCGGGAAGCGGCTTGCCGTCGACCCACACGCCGGCGCCCCAGGCGTTGCCATTCAGCGGCGAGTACATGGCGACGGCCACGTTCGACACGCCGGGAACGCTCGAAAACGAATCGCGGATGCGCCTGTAGAGCGTAGTGAGCTGGTCCGACGGGTAGCCGGCCAGGTTCGGATCGATCCTGGCGATCGTGCGGCGGTCCCGGACGAACCCGAACTTCTGGTTTTCGAGATTGTGGAGAGCGGCGGTGAGCAGGCCTGACGCGGCCAGCAATACAAGGGAGAGCGCCGCCTGGAGCACCACCAGAGCCTTGCGAGGGAGCGTACCGGTGCGGGCAGTCGAGCGAGTGGCGCCACGCAGGGCTTCAATGGGATCCACCCGCGTGGCCGTCCATGCCGGCGCGATGCCGAAGCTGATGCCGGCGACCGCCGATACGCCGAACGCGAACAGTAACACCGGCAGCGAGGGCGACGCGCCGATGGGGACGCCCCCCATACCGGCAACGCGCGGGAAAGCAAAACGCAGAATCAGGCGGGTGCCGGCATAGGCCACCGCCAGGCCGGCCGCGCCACCGGCGAGCGACAGCAGAACGCTCTCAGTCAGCGCCTGCCTCACCAATCGCCACGCCTGCGCCCCCAGCGCCATGCTTAACGAGGTCTGCTGCCGGCGCTCCAGGCCTCGCACCAGCATCAGATTGGCCACGTTGGCGCAAACGATGAGGAGCACAAACGACGAAACCAGCATCAGGATTACAAGCCAATGCTCGTATTCATCGCGCATGGCCGTAATGCCGGCGCCGCCCGGTCCCAAGAACAGAGTCTGCTCCGGGAAATTTGTGCGCTCGTTGGCGCTCATGTCTGCCCAGTGGGATCGCAGCCACTGCTTGAGCTCGACGCGCAGGTCCGCCTCGATGGCTTTGGGGTCGGCGCCGGGCCGGATGCGCCCGATCAAATCCAGCCAGTGGAGGCTGACGGAATCGAGGTCAGCGGCGGCGCCCAGAACCGGTTCGGTCGAAAGCGGCAGAAAGAAATCGGGCGGAATCGCGCGCAGCTTGTCGCCAAAGAAACCCGGCGGAGCGATTCCCACAGTCGTGAAGGCTTTGTTATCCAGGTTGAAGAGCGCGCCGATGACGGAAGGATCCGAGCCGTAGCGCTGCTGCCACAGTCGATAGCTCATCACGGCAACGGGAGGGGCGCCGGGCCGATCATCTGCGGGGGTGAGCAGGCGTCCGGCATAGGCGCGCACACCGAACATCGCGAAGTAATTGCCGGAAACGAACTCGCCGGGATATCCTTGGGCTGCCTCCGCGGCACCCGCACGCCGCACCCCGAACAGGCTCCCGCCCGCCTGGAAGGCCGCGAGCTCCGCGAAGCCCTCTGTGTTGTCGCGGAAATGCTTGTACAAATCATACGAGAAAATAGAGAACTCTTTCTCCTGGCTATATCCGCCCCAATAACAACAACGCGCCACCTTCCCCACGCGATAGAGTTCGGCCGGATTTGCGACCGCCAGCGACTTGAACAGAACTGCGTGCACCAGGCTGAAAATGGCGGTGGTCGCTCCCATACCCAAGGCCAAGGTCAGAACCACCGCGACCGTGAAGGCCGGGGCGTTTCGCAACCGGCGCAGCGCGTAGCGAGCGTCCTGAACGAGGGTTTCGATGAACGGCAGTCCCCGCTGTTCGCGGTAGTCTTCCTTGATCGCCTCAACCGGTCCGAACGTCAGCACGGCGCGGCGGCGCGCCTCGGCGGCAGGCAAACCGGCGCGCAGATTCCTGGCCGTCTCGAGAGCCAGATGTTCCTCGATCTCGGCGTTCAGGCGCTCTTCATCCTGCCGCCGGGTTGCCCAGAAGCCTAACCGGCTGACGAACCGCTTGAGAACTCTCATTCGAGATCCTCCGCTTTCACGGCGAAAAACCGCTCGATAATGGCGGCCGTCTGTTCCCAGCCGAGTGTCTCGGCGCGAAGTTGCCTGCGTCCGGCGCGCGTCAATCGGTAGAATCGCGCCTTGCGGTTGTTCTCCGAAGCGCCCCATTCGGAGTCGATGGAGCCCTCCTGCTCCAATTTCAATAACACCGGATACAGAGTGCCTTGATTCACGGCGAGCACGTCGCCGCTGATCTGTTCAATGCGGCGGGCGATGCCGTAGCCGTGCAACGGCCCCAGAACATCCAGTGTCTTGAGGACCATCAGCGCCAAAGTGCCTTGCTGGACTTCCGTCTTGTTTTTCGTTTCGCTCATTGGGTTACCAACAGGAAGAGTAGCACGCCTTCTTTGGGAAAGCAACAGGGCTGCCGAGCCCCAAAGGGGCGAATGACCTGAGCACACCCCCGGCATCCCCAATCGCCGACACCCGAAATACACACTCGTCGTGATAGTCCCCTGCGCCTTCCTTTGCGTCTCACTGAACGGGCCAGCGAAAGGACGGCTGATCCAGCCGTGACGCTGGCCGGCGAATTTGCGAAAGGGAGGGCATATGAGCGTACGAAGTTCTACGAGAAAGTTAGGGGGCATCGCTCTGGCAACGGCTTTCGGACTGGTTGTGGGCGGCATAGGCGTCAGTCGCCTGCGCGGCGACATCGCAAGCGCCAATCCGCCGGCCTCGCTGAAGCTTGCGAGTCCCAATGAAGGTCCAAGCAGGAACAGCTTCGCGCCGGTCGTAAAGCAAGTGCTGCCGGAAGTTGTGAATATCTCCACCACCAAGGTGGTGAAAACGGGCTTCTCGGGACAGATGATGCCGATGGATCCGTTCTTCCGTCAGTTCTTTGGAGATAATTACGGCGGCCAATTCAGGGGACCGCAGATGCCGCAGTCGGAGCGCGAACGAAGCCTTGGGTCCGGCGTGATCGTCAGCCCGGACGGGTATATCCTGACCAATAACCACGTTGTGGA
>Ga0335078_10009313_pt1 | contig 14560 bp, 8 predicted proteins | sample Lox_Sample_32_FD_206711 | JGI IMG/M metagenome (GOLD analysis project Ga0335078, IMG submission 206711) | Soil microbial communities from Loxahatchee National Wildlife Refuge, Florida, United States - Lox_Sample_3.2 | ecosystem: Environmental > Terrestrial > Soil > Wetlands | place: USA: Florida...
TTTTGGCCCGGGTCAGGGGCGGGGTTGAGGTTGGGGCGGGGGCGGGGTTGGGGTCAGGGTTGGGGTCAGGGTTGGGTTGCGGCGTAGGATTCGGCGTCGCGCAGGGTGCGCAGCACGTTGCCGCCGGCCAGGGCCCTGAGGTCCGCCTCTGACCAGTGCCGCCGCTGCAGCTCGTGGAAGAGCGCCGGGTAGCGGCTCACGTCGTGCAGGCCTGGCGGCAGCGACGGGGTGCCGTCGAAGTCCGCGCCGATGCCGACGTGGGCGACGCCCGCCACATCGCGGACGTGGTCGATGTGGTCGGCCACCTGGGCAAGGGTGGCGTCCGGCATCATCGGGTGGTCCTTCTCCCATTCCTGGAGCAGGCAGAAGACCTGCTCCAGGTTGTTCGGGTCGCGGCCGCGGCCCGCGGCGAACGCCTTGAGGTCGGTGAACCAGTCGTTGCACGCCTGGGAGACGAAGAACGGTACGAACGCGACCATGCACACGCCACCGTTGACCGCCAGCCGGGCGAGCACGTCGTCGGGGACGTTGCGCGCGTTGCTCGTCAGCGCGAACGCCGAGGAGTGCGAGAAGATCACCGGGGCCGCGGCGATGTCCAGTGCCTGGTTCATCGTCGTGACGGCCACGTGGGACAGGTCGACGAGCATGCCGAGGCGCTGCATCTCCGTTACCACGTCACGGCCGAAGGCCGACAGGCCGCCGCAGTCCGGCTCGTCGGTCGCCGAGTCGGCCCAGCCGACGTTGTCGTTGTGCGTCAGCGTCATGTACCGGACGCCGAGGGCGTACAGGGAGCGCAGCACGCCGAGCGAGCCGTTGATGCAGTGCCCGCCCTCCGCGCCGAGCAGCGAGGCGATCTTGCCCGCCGCGAACGCCTCGTCCACGTCGTCGGCGCGCGTCGCCAGCTGGAAGCGGTTCTGGTAGGCGGCGATCATCCGGTGCACCAGGTCCACCTGCTCGAAGACCGCCGTCACCGCCGCGTCGCCCGCCAGGCTTGACGGGACGTAGACCGACCAGAACTGGCCGCCCACCCCGCCTTCCACCAGGCGCGGTATGTCGGTGTGCGTGCCGTCCACCCGTCCGGTCAGGCCCGCGGCGACCGGATCGAGTGAAAACTTCTTCCTGATGACCCAGGGCAGGTCGTTGTGCCCGTCGATCAGCGGGAAGCGGCTGAGCATCGCGCGGGTCAGGGACAGGGAGAGGGCAGCGCCGTCTGCGGTAACCACGAGCTCAAGGCTAGCCGGACGCCCGGGTCAGGCCGCTTCCGGCACCCGGTGCCTGAAGTCGTCACCGGGGCTTGCCGCCATGGTGGGGGCCGCGGCGGCGTCGTCGACGAAGCAGGAGAAGACCAGGCCGAGGGCCATAAGCGCGGCGGCGGCAAGGAACGCCAGGTGGTAGCCGGCCAGGTCGGCGGCGCCCGCCCCGGTGGCGGCGAGCACGGTGCCGAGCAGGGCCACCCCGGCCGCGCCGCCTGCCTGCCTGACGGTGTTCAGCAGCGTGGAGGCGTGCCCGGTCTCCGCCGGGGTGATAGCGGCCATGTTGGCGGCCTGGGCCGGCGACATGGCGAAGCCGAACGAGCAGCCGGTGAAGAACATCAGCAGCGGGATCATCCAGAACGCGTCAGACGGACCGGCCAGTGCCATCAGGCCGATCGTGGTGACCGTCCCGGACATCCCCGCGATCATCAGCCGCCGCGGTCCTGTCCGCTTGTACAGCCGGGTGGTGACCTGCACGCCGGTCATGCCGCCGAGCGCCTCCGTGAAGGTGGACAGCCCGGAGTGGACCGCGGAGAAGCCGAGGCCGTTCTGCAGCAGCAGCGGCACAAGGAACAGCGTGCCGAGGAAGCCGCCGGACGCGGCGGTGGCCTGCAGGCTGGTGACACGGAAGAGCCCGTCGCGGTAAAGCCCCAGCCGCAGCAGCGGCTCGGTGACGCGCCGCTCCACGGCGATGAACACGGCGAGCAGCACAAGGCCGCACAGGCCGGTGGCGAGCACGAGGGCCGATCCCAAGCCGGAGGTCGCGCCGGTCGACAGCGCGTACGTGAACAGGGGGAACCCCGAGGCCGCAAGCAGGAAGCCGGGCAGGTCGAAGCGGCCGGCCGGGTGCTCGGACCCGGCAGGAAGGAACAGCAGGCCGATGAGCACCGCGGCCACGCCGACCGGCAGGTTGATGTAGAAGATCCACCGCCAGGACAGGCCGTCGACGAGCGCGCCGCCGATCACCGGGCCGAGCGCGGGTGCGAGCAGCGTCGGCACGATCAGCACCTGGTTGGCCTTGATCCGCTCGGCCGGCGGGAACGCCCGGGTGATCATCGTCATGCCGACGGGGATCAGGGCTCCGCCGCCGAGCCCCTGCAGCGCGCGGAAGGCGACAAGCTCGGGCAGCGTGGCCGCGAGACCGCACAGCGCGGACGCCGCGGTGAACAGCGTGATCGCCCCGAGCAGCACGTTACGGCCGCCGAAGCGGTCACCCATCCAGCCCGAGGCGGGCATCGCCACCGCCAGCGTCACCAGGTAGGCGGTCACCACGCCGCTGACCGAGCCGATCGGCACCGCGAAGGACCGCGACAGCGTCGGCAGCGCGACGTTGACCACGGTCCCGTCCATGATGTTCATGAACATCGCCGCGACGAACACCGCCCCGACGACGGCCTTCTGGTTGACGATGAGGACCGGCAGGGAAAACTTCACAAATTAATAGAAGAACATGAAGACCGGGCGCGCCTCTAGTGCGAGATCGGTCACACGCGCTGCCGCCTGCGGCCGGGTCCGGTCGCCACCAGGCGCGCGTAGCTAACGGCGGCGCAGACCAGGCCGATGACGAGCAGCGCCGCCAGGTCCGCCAGCCACTGACCCGAGGTGTGGTCCCACAGCGCGTCTGGCGGGGACGCCCCTGGCGCTTCTATCACGTTCAGGTTGACCGTCGAGGCGAGCAGGCCCATGCCCCAGCGCGCCGGAAACAGGTCGGACAGCGGATACATCCACGGCTTGAGCGTGAAGGCGGCACCGGAGAACACGATCTGCACCAGGGTGACAATGACGAGAGCGGGAAACACCTGCTCTGCCTTGCCGGCCAGGCTGGAGATCATCAGGCCGACCGCCATGGAGACCAGGCAGGTCACCGCGACGTCGACGACCAGCTCGGGGAACGGCGCCCCGGTGAACACCGCGCCGCTCGACGGCCACCGCCGTCCGGCCAGCCCGATGACGACGATGAGCACCGCCTGGGCCAGGCAGACCGCGCCGAGCGCAAGTGCCTTCGACATCAGGTACGCGAACGGCGAGACTCCGGCCATCCGCTCTCGCTCGTAGAGGCCGCGCTCCTTCACGATCTCCCTGATCGAGTTCATCGCGCCGGACAGGCAGGCGGCAAGCGTCAGGATGAGCAGCGGCTCTGCCGCGCCCGTGTTCGGGTGCGCCCGGCTGCCCCAGAGCCCCTCGGCGGGGGCCATCGCCTGGAACACCAGGCCGAGTATGACCGGCAGCGCGGCAGCGATCCCCAGGTACACCCGGTCGGTGGCCATCACACGGAAATGCCTGCGGGTCATGATGAGCGACTGGGTGAGCCACCCTCGCCGCCGCCCGCCGAGCGACTCCTCCGCGTGCGGCGCCGCGGGCGGGGCCTGACGCAACTGCGGCGCCATCCGCATCGCCACGTACTTCAGGTACTCGGGTGACGCCTCGAACTTGCCCGCCCAGTCGGAGCCAGGGGCGTCCGCGAACCCCTGGAAGACGTCCGCCCACTCGGCCTCGCCGAAGTACTTCAGGCCCTCCTTCGGCGGGCCGAAGTAGGCCATCCGCCCGCCGGGCGCCAGGACGAGCAGCCGGTCGCAGAGGCCGAGCAGGCTCGGGTCCACGTCGTGGGTGATCACCACGACCGACTGGCCGTCCGCGGCGTCCTTGTCCGCCATCGCGCGCATCCGCTGGAACAGCTGGCGCTTGAGGTGCGGGTCGAGCGGCGAGGTCGGCTCGTCGAGGAAGAGCATGCTCGGCTTGGTCAGCAGCTCAAGGCCGATGTTCACCCGCTTGTTCTGGCCGCCGGAGAGCCTTTCTATGCGGGTGTCCCCGTGCCCCGACATCTCCAGGTCGCCGAGCACCGCCTCGATCCGCTGCCTGCGCTCCTGCGCGCCGACATCGGAGGAGAAGCGCAGTTCCGCGGCGTAGCCGAGCGCCTCACGCGCGGTCAGCGCGTCGTGCGTGACGCTGTCCTGCGGCACCAGGCCGATCCGGTCGCGCAGCGAGTCGTAGTTCTGGTACAGGTCCCTGTTGTCGTAGAGCACCGTGCCCGCGGTGGCAGGGCGCTTGCCGGTCAGCGCGTTGAGCAGCGTGGACTTGCCCGCGCCTGCCGGCCCGATGACCGCCATCATGGACCGCTCGGCCAGCGGGAAGGTGATGCCCTCGAGGATCGCCGTGTCCGCCCGGTCCTTGGTCACGGTGACCAGCAGGTCGCGGGCCGCGAACGAGGCGCGGCCCTCGTCGACGTGCATCCGCAGCACCCCGCCGACCAGGCGGAAGGTGGAGTGGCCGATAGAGACCAGGTCGCCGGAGCTGAGCTCGGCCTTGTGCACCCGCACGCCGTTCACGAAGGTGCCGTTGTGGCTGTTCAGGTCGACGATCTGATAGCGGCCCGTCGCGGACCTGCGCAGCTCGGCGTGCTGCTTGGACACCGCCAGGTCGGAGACCACGAAGTCGTTGTCCTCGCGCCGCCCGATCTTGACGACCTCGGCAAGCAGCTTCTTGCTGATGGTCGGGTTGGTGTCGACGCCCGGCCGGGTGGACTCCTCGGCGTGCGGCCGGCCGCCGTTGGCGGCGACGGGCTCGAAGCGCATGACCGGGCCCTCGCCCGCCTGGCCGAAGCGCACCTCGCTCGGGCCGGTGATCTCCAGCCGGGTAACCCGGCCCGAGGCCGCGTAGGTACCGTTGCGGCTGCCCAGGTCCTCGAGCACCCACACCGTGCCGTCGGCGCGCAGCACCGCGTGCTCCCAGGAGACACGCGCGTCGGTCAGCGCGAAGTCCGCCTTGCCGTCGCGGCCCACGGTGTACCTGACCCGGTCGCCGTCCGGCAGCAGGCGCGTGGTCCCGGCGCTGTGCACGAGCAGTTGCGGCGCGCCCTGGGAGCCGTCGGGCACCTAGACCCCGTGCGGCGGCGTCGCACCCGCCGGGGTCCCCCCCTTCCGCTTGCGCGGGCCGATGGTGGAGAGCCGGATGCGCGCGATGATCATCCAGATGATGCCGATGACGATCATCGCGGCTATGCCGGTCAGCCAGTGAGCCGGGTTGTGCGTCCACAGGGCGTCGGGCTTCTGGCTGTTGGGGCCCTGGCTGATCGATGACTGGATGGAGTTCAGGTTAACCGTCGAGGCCACCGCGCCCAGGCCCCAGCGCGCTGGCGCGATCAGCGCCACCGAGCCGAGCGCCCCGGTCAGCGGGAACAGGCCGCCGGACAGCGCCACCTGGACCATGGTGACACCGACGAGGATCGGCATGGTCTGGTCGCCCTTGGTGACCAGCGTGGAGATCGCCAGGCCGATCAGCATGGAGGTCACCGAGAGCACCGCGAGCGCGATGAAGATCTCGATGATCGCCGGGCCGGGTATCACCACGCCACTTGACGGCATCTTCACCCCGAGCAGGCCGACAAGCACGACGAGCAGGCTCTGGAACACGGCGATCACGCTGAGCACGATGACCTTCGAGAGCAGGTAGGCGGTGGCCGACAGCCCCACCATCCGTTCTCGCTCGTAGATGTCGCGTTCCTTGATGAACTCGCGGATCGACAGCGCCGTACCCGACAGGACCGAGGACATCACCAGGATCATGATCATCTGGATGGCGCTGACGTTGAGCCCGGGCACCGGGGTCGACTGGACCAGGCCGAAGTGATTCGGGGTGGCCCGCACCAGGGCGCCGAGCAGGATCGGCATCAGCACGGTGGTGGCGAGGAAGACCTTGTCCGCGGCCATGACCCGGCGGTACCTGCGGGCCATGGTGAAGATCTGGTCGAAGCCGCTGCGCTGCTTGGGCCGGGGAGACTGCTGGCCCTCCGGCCGCCCCGCGTCGAGCCGCCGCTGCCGGACGGAGATCGGGGTGGCGACGTACTTCACGAAGTCGGGCGACGCGCGGTACTCGGCGCCGAAGTCGCGCTCGGGCTCGTCGGCGAACCGCTGGAAGACGTCCGCCCAGTCACTCGCGCCGAAGTACTTCAGGCCCTCGGCGGGCGGGCCGAAGTAGGCCATCTTGCCGCCGGGCTGCAGCACGATGAGCCGGTCGCACTGGTCGATGAGCTTCGACTCGACGTCGTGGGTGATCACGATGACGGACTGGCCCGTCGCGGCGTCCTTGTTGGCCATCTTCCGCATCTGCGTGAACATGTCGCGCTTGAGGTGCGGGTCGAGCGGCGAGGTCGGCTCATCGAGGAAGAGCAGCGACGGCTTGGTCAGCAGCTCCATGCCGATGTTGACCCGCTTCTTCTGGCCGCCGGACAGCCGGTCGATGCGGGTGTCCGCGTGCCTGGTCATCGACAGCTCGTCGAGCACCTCGCCCACCCGCTGTGTCCGCTCCTGCACCCCGGTGTCCGGCGGGAAGCGCAGCTCGGCCTGGTAGCCGAGCGCGGTCTTCGCGGTGAGCTGGTCGTGGGTGACGGACTCCTGCGGCACGAGGCCGATGCGCTGCCGCAGCTCGTCGTAGTTCTCGTACAGGTCACGGTAGTCGTAGAAGACGTTGCCCGTGGTGGCGGGGCGCTTCCCGGTCAGCGCGTTGAGCAGGGTGGACTTGCCCGCGCCCGCCGGGCCGATGACCGCCATCATGGACCGCTCGGCGAGCGGGAAGGTGATACCGTCGAGCAGCACCTTGTCCTTGTGGCCGTCGTGCACCACGACCTGCAGCTCGTGCGCCTCGAACGTGGCGCGCCCGTCGTCGACGTACTCGATCAGCTCGCCGCCGATCAGCCGGAAGGTGGCGTGGCCGATCGCGATGATGTCGTTGTCGTTCAGCTCCGCCTGGTTGATCCGGTTGCCGTTGACGAACGTGCCGTTGTGGCTGCCCAGGTCGAGGATCTGGTACCGGCCGGTCGGCGACAGCCGCAACTCGGCGTGCTGCTTGGAGACCCCCAGGTCGGACACCACGATGTCGTTGTCTGGGCGGCGGCCGATCCGCATCACCTTGGACTGGATCCGCACCCGGGACGTGGGCTCGCGCAGCACGCCTGGCATGAACGTGGTGTCGCTCGGCGACACCGGGGCGGCCCGGTTGCCGATGCCCATGCCCTGCGGGCCGCCCACTGCCTGCGGCTGCTCCGGCGCGGTCAGCTCGAAGCGGAGCACCGGGCCGTCCTCCGGGTGCCCGAAGTGCACCACGTACGGCTTGCTGATCTCCAGGCGCATGATCCGCTCGGAGCCGAGGAACGTGCCGTTGCGGCTGCCCCGGTCCTCGAGCACCCAGACCGGTCCCTCTGCGCGGAGCACCGCGTGCTCCCATGACACGCGCGCGTCGACAAGCGGTATGTCCGCCCGCTCGTCCCGTCCGATCCGGTACACCTGCCCGCTGTCCAGCCGGTGAGTGTTACGCACCGTGCGTACGAGCAGGGGAGGTGCGGCATGCGAACTGTGTGCCACTTGATTCCCCACCGCTGAAATCCTCCCCGCTCCTGCATTACCTGCCCGACTCGGGCCTAAGTCTGGTCAAGAGTCTAGGGCCCGCACGTGATTTCCGGAATCTGGTGAACTATAACTACGACGAGACGCTTTCACGCGCGTGTAGATACCTGTCGATGTCAGAATTCGACAGCGCAGACCTGGGGGGCCCGACCATGAGCTCAGATCCCAACCAGCCGGCGCAGCCCCCTGCCCGGCGGTCAACCGAGCCGCCAGACGAGCCTGCCCCGGCCACGGTGCGGATGCCCGCGCAGCCGGCCGGGCAGGACCCGCCCGGCGGCCCGTCGTCACCGGGGCAGGCACCGCCTCCCGGGCGCATGCCGCCCGGTGGGATGCGGCCGGGGCGGGTCCCGTCTTCCGAGCAGGAGCAGCCACCCGGACGGTGGCAGGAGCCGGCCACCGCGCCGGCGCCGCAATGGCAGCCCGCGCCGCCGCCAAAACCGCAGCCGCCGCCAAGACCGCAGCCGCCGCCAAGACCGCAGCCGCAACCGCAGCCGCAACCGCAGCCCACGGTCAAGGAGCCCGCGCTTGACCCCACCCTGCAGCAGCGGTCGGCGCAGTGGCAAGAGCCGCAGGACACGCCGCGGCAGCCGCCACAGGCCATGCCCCAGTGGACGCCGCAGCAGCCTCAGGCCGGGGGGCAGTGGCCGCCGCAATCGCCCCAGCCGCCACAGCCCGGGGCGCAGCGGGGACCGCAGCCGCCGTCACCGCGGATGCGCCGCGGCCAGCGGCGGCGGCGCATGCGGCGCTCGGTCATGGTCACCTTCACCATCGTCGTGATCCTGATCCTCCTGGTCATCGGCGACCGGGTGGCCTGCGCGGTCACCGAGAACGCGTTCGCCAGCCAGTTCCAGTCGCAGGGCGTCCCCGTCAAGCCGTCGGTCGACATCGAGGGCTTCCCGTTCCTCACCCAGCTCGCCGCCAAGGACTTCAACAAGGTCGACATCTCGGCGAGCAACATCCCCGTTAACCTCCCCACCGGGGGAACCCTTTCGATCACCAGCGTCCACGGTACGGTCACCGGCCTGCACATCAGCGGGTACTCGAGCAGCGCGAACGCCAAGGTTGACCACATCAGCGCGACGGCGTTCATCTCGTTCGGCTCGCTCGCGGCCGCCGGCAGCCTCGGCGGCACCGGGGTCACCCTCACGCAGGCCGGGCCGAACACGGTGAAGATCACCGCGGGCGTGGCCGGCCTGTCCGACACCGAGGAAGCGCAGATCCTCCAGACCGGGCCGCAGACGATCACCATCAAGATCGTTGACAGCGGCGGCGGCGTGCTCGGCGGGGTGCTCGGCTCGATCGGCTTTAACTCCTTCTCCTTCTCCCTGCCGAAGGTGGTGCCCGCCAGCCTCAGGATCACCGCGCTCACCCTCAACTCCCAGGGACTCACCGTCTCGGCCGCCGCCTCCAACGCCGTCTTCAACCAGGGCAAGTAGCGCCGGACGACGACGAATAGCACGGTCTCCCCCGGGAAGATACGGGGTCACGGCCCTCCGGATGCAGGTATAAACGAAAGCGACCGGAAGCGGACCACCCCGCGGCTTTTGGTGTGTGCGGCCGGGCCTGATAAGCTCGCGGTTTTTGCGATCAGGCCAGGCCGCACGGACGCCGGGGGTACGGGGGTCGTCCCCCGGGAGACAACAGCGGGGTACGGGGGCGTCCCCCCGGGAGACAACAGGAGCGCCATACGTGAGCGACTACCAGGCGCGTGCCCGCGGCGGCTGGCCGGCGCAGCCGCCGGGCGGCGGTGACGGCCGGGACTACGACCCGACGGCGCAGCTGCCACGGCCCACCCGGCGGCGGCGGCGCAGGCACCCGTTCGTCTGGCTCACGGTCGTGGTCGTGGTCATCCTGGTCCTCCTCGGCATCGGCGACCAGGTGGCCAAGGGCTACGCGCAGAACCGGATCGCGCAGCAGATCGAGCAGTCGGGCCTGAACGCCAAGCCGTCGGTCACCATCGAGGGCTGGCCGTTCCTCACCCAGATACTCGCGCACGAACTCAAGACGGTCGACATCAGCGCCAGCAACGTCACGGCCGACAGCGGCAAGCTCCCGTTCAGCTTCACCGCCAAGGCGACAGGGGTGCACCTGAACTCCTCGTACAACGGCGCGACCGTTGACCACATCAGCGGGCAGGCGATCCTGCCGTTCTCCTCGGTGGCCACCCTCTTCCCCGTCGCGGGCGTCACGCTCAGCGCGGACCCGGCGGACGGCCCGGACGCGGTCAAGGCGGACGCGGGCATCGCCGGCAGCGTCACGGGCACCGTCAGGCAGGCAAGCCCCAGCAAGATCACCATCACGCTCGACTCGGCCAGCGGCATCGCCGCGGTGTTCAGCCAGCTGTCAGGCAACGCGATCACCGTCACCATCCCGCAACTGCCCGCCGGGCTCGTGGTCAAGTCCGTCAGCGTGACCAGCCAGGGCATTGTCGCAACTGCCTCAGCAAGTAACACGACTCTCACCGAGTAACTATCCCATGACAAATTAAGGCCGTGCTGACGCCGCGTGTCCCAGGAAGTGACACCAGTCACCGGCAAGCCATGGCATATTGGTCTATACAGGACTAAGGGGAAGAATCGGAAGCGCTCTCAGTTCCACCGCCGGGTGCCCCATAATGAGCGGGAGCGCGCCGTGCACGAAGATTACAGGAGTCGCCCGTGACATCCGGCAAGAAGGTCAGCCGAAAGGCAACGCCGGCTAGCGTGGAACCGAACACGTCGGTGCGAACCCTCATTCTCGGAATCGACCGTAGCGGCCGGATTGTCCAGCACGACCGCACGGCTCCCAAGATTCTCGCACGGGACACGGACGATCTTCTCGGAGTTCACCTCAGCGATATCACCGCCAACCCCTCGGACAAGGCCACCGGCCTCGCCATCACCATCCTGCTCGAGGCCATGAAGTCCGAGCGTGAGGGCAACGCGGTGCTGAGCATCGCGCTCTCTGGCGGGCAGAGCGCCGACGCCGTGGTCACCGCCAAGCCGATGCAGACCGGCACGAGCGACGTCGCCGCCTTCGTGATCATGCAGATCCCCGTCCCGTCCGCCGAGCGGTTCGTCGACCCCGCGCTGATGCGCGACATCCTGCTGCGCGACACGGGCGGCCCGGTCGAGGAGGACACACTCGACTTCAGCGACCTCGCGAAGAAGATGACCGCGCAACTGGTGCCCGCGTTCTGCACCGCCGCCGAGGTGCTCGTGCTCGAGTCGCTCATCGGCGATAACGAGGTGCCCACCCACGGCCCCGACGCGAACGTGCCGCTGCGCCGCCTGCACCTGCGCCACGACGAGGACAACCCGGCGTGGAACTCCGCGTTCCCTGTCGGCGAGATCCTGCGCTACCCGCCAGGCTCCCCCTACACCCGGGCCATCGAGACCGGCCAGCCTGTCCTTGAGCACGCGACCGCCGACACCGCGAAGAAGCTCGCCAAGTCCTGGCGGCGCAACCCGGTCGGCGGGCTGCTTTCCGACGTGTCCATGCTGATACTCCCGGCGATCTCCCGTGGCACCGTGCTCGGCCTGTTCTGCTGCTTCCGCGAGGCGGGTACCCGCCGGTTCGACCGCTACGACGCCGAGATGGGCATGGAGTTCGCCATGCGGTCCGCGGTGTTCTTCAACCACGCGACCCGGTACAACAGGGAGCACGCCACCGCGCTGACCCTGCAGCGCGCCATGCTGCCCACCGGGCTCACCTACCCGTCCTCTGTCGAGGTCAGGCACCGCTACCTGCCGGGCAGCGAGCTCGTCGAGGTGGGCGGCGACTGGTACGAGTCGATCAGGCTGCCCGGGGCGCGGGTCGCGCTCGTCGTCGGCGACGTCGCCGGGCACGGGGTGCGCGCCGCGGTCACCATGGGGCGGCTGCGCACCGCCATCCAGACGCTCGCCATGCTCGAGCTGCCGCCCGCGGAGTCGCTGCAGCAGCTCGACGAGCTCATGCAGAACATCGGCGAGCGCGAACCGCACTTCGCCACCTGCGCGTACGCCGTCTACGACGGGGTCACCGGGGAGATCGAGCTCGCCGTCGCCGGCCACCTGCCGCCGCTGCTCGTGCACCCGGACGGCCGCAACGAGTACCTCGAGGTCACGCCGTCGCCGCCGCTCGGCATCGGTAACGGCGTGGTGGACACGCAGGTCATCGGCGTCTCTGACGGTTCGCTCTTCGTGCTGTACACCGACGGGCTGGTCGAGTCGCGTGACAGGGACATCTCCGACGGCCTCGACCGCCTCAAGGCCGCCTTCGGCGAGGGCGCGCCGGAGAAGGACCTGGAAGACCTGTGCAAGACCGCGCTCGACGGCGTGTACGCCGACGCCAAGCGCGACGACATCGCGGTGCTCATCGCCAAGCTGCGGCGCATCCCCGAGGACCACCGTGTCTGCTTCCAGCTCGAGCCCAAGCTGTCCACGGTGCGGGACGCCAGGGCGCTTGTCCGCGACCCGCTCAAGCGGTGGGGCCTCGAGGACCTGATCGACAGCAGCGAGCTGCTCGTCTCCGAGCTGGTCACCAACGCGATCAAGTACGCCAACGGCGAGGTGCTGCTGCGGCTGATCCTCGAGCCAGACTCCCTCGTCTGCGAGGTGCACGACTCCTCGCCCGCGCTGCCCCGCGTGCTGCAGGTCGACAAGGACGCGGAGAACGGGCGCGGGTTGCACGTGGTGTCGCAGATGTCGTCCCGCTGGGGCGCGCGCCGCACGCTCACCGGCAAGGTCGTCTGGTGCGAGCAGGCGGTACCCGAGGAGGTCACCGAGGCGATGCGCGCCGCGATGCCGGATCCCCTGGTGGCGATTCCCGCGGGCTGAGCCGCGACGCACGCTCCCGTTCCGCTTACTCCCCTTACTCGACCGTGACGCTCTTGGCCAGGTTGCGTGGCTTGTCGATGTCCCGTCCGAGCTTGCCCGCGGCGTGGTAGGCGAACATCTGCAGCGGGATGTTGAACAGGATCGGCTCAAGCTCCGGCTCGGCCCGCGGCACCCTGATCGTCGCGTCGGCGAGACCGTCCGGGATGTCGGCGCTCGTCAGCGCGATGACCGGGCCGCTGCGCGCCTTGATCTGCTCGATGGTGGAGATGTTCTTGGCGATCAGGTCGTCGGACGGGACGATCACCACGCTCGGCATGTCGGGCTGGATGAGCGCGAGCGGGCCGTGCTTGAGCTCGCCGGCCTGGTAGGCCTCGGCGTGCACGTAGGAGATCTCCTTGAGCTTCTGCGCGCCCTCCCGCGCCACCGGCCAGCCGCGAACCCGGCCGATGAAGAACATGTTGCCTGCCGTGGCGAACTGGTGCGCGATCGCGGCGATCTCCTGCTCCGCGCCGAGGATCGCGTCCACCTGGGACGGCAGGCCGCGCAGGCCGTTGACGACGCGCGCGCCGTTGGCGGCGGACAGGTCGCGCACCCGCCCGAGCAGCAGCGCGAGCAGGGCGAAGTTGACCGTCATGTTGGTGAGCGCCTTGGTGGACGCGACCGCGACCTCCGGGCCTGCGTGCAGGAAGATGCCGTGGCCGCACTCGCGCCCGATGGCGCTGCCGACCACGTTGACGGCGCCCATGACCTGGCCGCCCTTGCGCTTGAGCTCCTGCACGGCCATCAGCGTGTCGCTCGTCTCGCCGGACTGCGAGACGGCGACGTACAGCGTGTCCGGGTCCACCACCGGGCTGCGGTACCGGAACTCGCTGGCCGGCTCGGCGTCGGCGGGGATGCGCGCGAGCTCCTCGACCAGGGCCGCGCCCATCTGCCCCGCGTAGTAGGCGGAGCCGCAGCCGAGGAACTTGACCCGCTTGATGTTTCTCAGTTCCCGCGCATCCAGGTTGACGCCGCCCAGCTTCGCGGTGGCGAACCGCTCGTCAAGGCGGCCCATGACAGCGCGGCGGATGGCGTCCGGCTGCTCGTGGATCTCCTTGCGCATGTAGTCGCTGAAGGCGCCGAGCTCGTAGTCGTCGGCGTCAGCGTCGACCGTCGTCGGCGTCTTGATCCTGTTATCCGCCGGGCCGGTTAGCGTCGTGGTGTGGAAGTCGGTCGCCTTGATCGTCGCGACCTCGCCGTCCTCCAGGTAGATGACCTGGCGGGTGTAGCGGACAAGCGCGGCGATGTCGGAGGCGACGAACATCTCGTTCTCGCCGAGGCCGAGCACGATCGGCGAGCCGTTGCGTGCGACGACCAGCTGGTCGGGATGCCGCGTGTCGAGGAAGACAAGCCCGTAGGTGCCCTCGATGCTGTGCAGCGTCCTGATGACGGCCTCTTCGAGCGTGGTGTCGTCGTTCTCGCCGAGTTCGGCGGCCGCCATGTGCGCGAGCGCCTCGGTGTCGGTGTCTGTGACGAACTTCACGCCCGCGGCGGTGAGCTGGGCGCGGAGCGCCTCTGCGTTCTCGATGATCCCGTTGTGCACCACGGCGATGCGGTGCTGCGCGTCGGTGTGCGGGTGCGCGTTGACGTCGTTCGGCTCGCCGTGGGTGGCCCAGCGGGTGTGGCCGATGCCGATCGTGGCCTTGGTCTGCTTCGCGTCGAGCTTGTCCCGCAGGTCTTGCACGCGGCCGGCCGTCTTGGTGACCTGCAGCCTGCCGCGGTGGACGACGGCGAGGCCCGCCGAGTCGTAGCCACGGTACTCGAGCCGGCGCAGCCCCTCGACAAGCACGGGGGTCGCGTCCCGCTTGCCGACGTATCCCACGATTCCGCACATCGGTTGCCCGGTCCTCTCTCTAGCGGTAGATCCCTAGCGGTAGATCCCTAGCGGTAGATCCCTAGCCGTAGATCCCTAGCCGTAGATCCCTAGCCGTAGATCCCTAGCCGTAGATCATGCGGCGGAGCTGGCGCTCCGACGCCTCGGGCGTGCGGAACCTGCGGCTGCGCAACTCGCCCGCGATCTGCGGCCAGATGTCGTCGTTCTTGCGGTTCCTGCTCTTGAGGTCCTGGTGACGCC
>Ga0335078_10009314_pt1 | contig 14560 bp, 15 predicted proteins | sample Lox_Sample_32_FD_206711 | JGI IMG/M metagenome (GOLD analysis project Ga0335078, IMG submission 206711) | Soil microbial communities from Loxahatchee National Wildlife Refuge, Florida, United States - Lox_Sample_3.2 | ecosystem: Environmental > Terrestrial > Soil > Wetlands | place: USA...
AGCCCGTTGAGGATGAGCGCCACCGCCACGCCGAACGCCGCTGCGATCGCGCGGCGCCACTCCGGGCGGAAGGTGAGCAGCGACGCGGCCGCGCTCAGGCCCAGCAGGGCGAAGCCCGTCATGTACGCGCCGCGCAGGATGTCGCGCGGGGCGAAGTCGGAGCGGAAGCTCAGGTAGACGGCGAGGCGCACGACGACGAGCGTCGTCACGAACGCGGCGAAGGTCAGGAACGCGGCGTCCTTGCGGCGGCCGACCACGAGCTCCCGCCACGCGCGCCCGATCGAGCCGCGCTGGACGGGCAGGCCGGGGACGACCGTCGGCCGCTCGGGTGTCTCGAGCAGCTCGTGGATCGACCGCTCGGCCGCCGCGAGCCGCTCGGCCATCATGCGCACGAGCACCACCGCGACCTGCGGCCGGCGCTCGCGCAGGTCGTCGAACACCTCGTCCGGGATGACGAGCGCCTCGACGTCCTCGAGCGCCAGGACCGTCGCCGAGCGCAGGTCGCCCGTCAGCGAGGACATCTCCCCGAACGCACCGCCCGGGCCGAGGTGGCCGAGGGTCTCCTTCTCGCCGCGGCGGGCCTCGAGCGAGACCTCGGCGTCGCCGCGCAGCAGGACGAAGACGTCCGCGCCGGACTCGAGCTCGCTGACGATGCGCGTGCCCTTCGCCCATCGTCCGCGGCGCGAGCTCTCCACGAGGTCCCGGAGCGTCCCGGCGTCGAGCGGGGCCAGGAACGGGACGCGCCCGAGCAGCGCGAGCTCCTCGGCGGTCACGGACGTCACCGGGCACCTCGCAGCGCGAGGAACGCGCGCCGGGCCATGGCGGCCCAGAAGCGGCGGAACCACACGAGCTGCACCAGCACGGCCGCCGCGGTCGCCGCCGCGACGAGGCTCGCCGTCTGCGCGTACTCCGGGTTGAGGTTCCAGAAGAGCGCGAACTCGTCGAACACCAGGCCGCAGCCGAAGCCGAACGCCAGCGCGAGCAGCCGCAGCGCGCGCCGCCCGAACGGAAAGAGCGCGGCCAGCCCCGACAGCCCGATGAGCACGAGGCCGTAGTTGAAGTGGTGCACGTGCATCGGGTTCGGATCGTTCGGATCCTTCACGAGCGCGAAGAGCTGGTGCTCGAGGTGAAAGTGCAGGATGAACAGCACCGTCAGGCGCGCGAGCCCGAGCGACACGACGAAGCCGACGAGCATCCAGAACGGCGGCTCCGCGCCCTGCTGCACGACGAGCCGCCGGAACATCGCCCGCGGTCCCGTGCGCACCACGCGCGCGCCGCGCCGCGAGATCGAACGCCGCCGCTCGTCGACCGCGGCCCGCAGCTCCTCGGCGGGCAGGCCCTCGGCGTGCAGCTCGAGCAGCTGCCGCGCGACGTCCTGGCGGACGCGCAGCTCGCTCGCCAGCTCGGGCGCCAGCGCCAGCGCCATCGCGGGGAACTCGTCGAGCACGGCGTCGAGGCCGGCGCGGTCGATCGTCGCGATCGCCGCCTCCCCGTCGGCCGCCGTCGCCCGCACCGCGTGCGGCACGCCGGTCAGCAGGCCGACGTCGCCGTGGCGGTCGCCCGGCTCGAGCTCCGACCGCAGCGTCCCGACCGGCGAGTCCACCTCGATGACGACGTGCCCGCGGACGGCCACCAGCATGCGCGCCTGCTCCGGCGTCGCCTCGAAGCGGCGCGTCTGCCCCGGCGGCAGCTCCTCCACGTGGAACCTCGCCGCGATGCGACCGACCTCGTCGGGCCGCAGGTGCTCGAAGAGCGAGAGCTGCGCCAGCATCTCTTCGAGCCCCTGCATCGAGATCGATCGTAGTCTAGGAGGTGCAGGCATGACGAGCGCTCGGGTCCTCGTGGTGGGTGCCGGCCCGGTCGGGCTGACGATGGCGTGCGAGCTGCAACGCCGCGGGGTCTCCGTCCGCGTCGTCGACGCCGCGCCCGGGCCGACGGACAGGTCGAAGGCCATCGGCATTCACGCGCGCACGCTGGAGGCGCTCGACTCGATGGGGATCGCGCGCCGCTTCGTGGGGGCCGGGCGCAAGGTCCACGGCATCAACGCATACGCCGACGGCGCGCGCATCGTGCACGTCAGCCTCGACGACATCGACTCGCCCTACTCGTTCATCCTGTCGCTGCCGCAGAGCGAGACGGAGCGGCTGCTCGCGGAGCGCCTGCGCGAGCTCGGGGGCGACGTCGAGCGCGAGGTCCGCCTCGCCGGGCTGTCCCAGGACGCCGGGGGAGTGACGGCGACGCTCGACCACGCGGGCGGCAAGGTGGAGATCGCGCAGGCGGCGTGGGTCGTGGGCTGCGACGGAGCCCACAGCACCGTGCGGCACGCCGTCGGCCTGCCGTTCGAGGGGACGGCGTACGAGGAGGAGTTCGTCCTGGGTGACATGCGCATCGGCTGGGCGCTGCCGGACGACGAGGGGCACGCGTTCCTGTCGCCCGACGGCGGGATCGTCGCGCTGCCGATGCCCCGGGGCCGCTGGCGCCTCATCGCCGAGGCGTCGATCCCGGAGCCGACGCTCGGGGACTTCACGGAGCTCTTGCGGCGCCGCGGCGCCCCGGAGCACGAGCTGCGCGATCCGGGCTGGATGGCGGCGTTCCACATCCACCGCCGCCTGGTGCCGCACTACCGCAAGGGACGCGTCTTCCTCGCGGGGGACGCGGCGCACATCCACAGCCCCGTCGGCGGGCAGGGGATGAACACGGGGATGCAGGACGCCTTCAACCTGGCGTGGAAGCTCGCCCTGGTGGAGGCCGAGGCGGCCCGCGAGGCGCTGCTCGAGTCGTACGAGCCGGAGCGCCGCAACGTGGCGGAGGGGACGATCGAGGGGACGGACCTGGCCACGAGGGTCGTCACGCTGCGCAACCCCGTCGCCCGTGGGATCCGCAACCGCCTGGCCGGCGTGCTGTCGGGCCTGGAGGTGATCCAGAAGCGCATGCTCGCGCAGGCGAGCGAGACGGCCGTCGGGTACCGCACGAGCCCCATCGTCGACCAGGCGCAGACGTCGCTGGCGCGCGCGACGGTGGGCGTGCGCGTCGGCGAGCAGCCGACGCTGGCCGACTGGGTCGGCTTCGGCGGCGCCCCCCATCCCGGCGACCACGCGCCGGACGTGGCGATCAACGACGAGACCCACCTGTTCGACCTGATCCGCCACACGCGCAGCACGCTGCTGCTGTTCGACGGCGCGGCGCCGACGCCCGAGGGGTACGAGAACCTGTCGAGCATCGCGCGGCGCGTGCGCGAGCGGTGGGACGCCCACGTCGCCGTGTGGATCGTCGTGCCTCGCCGCGCCGCGCCGGCGCAGCTGCAGAACACGGAGGACGTCCTGCTCGATCCGCGCAGCGCCCTGCACCGCCGCTACGGCGCGGGCAGCGAGTGCCTCTATCTCATCCGCCCGGACGGCTACGTCGGCTTCCGCAGCCAGCCCGCCACGTGGAAGGCCCTCGAGGAGCACCTGTCGCTGATCCTCGTCTAAGCCACGTCGCTTTTTTCACCGCCACGCCGCCAGTGCGCCAAGAGAGAGAAGAGCATCATGAAGGGCTCTCTTGGCGTCGTCGGCGTCTTGGCGGTCCTCTCTATCTTCGTCGTCGACGTGGGCTGCGGCTCGCGGACGCAGCTCGACTCGGCGGACGCCGGCGCGCCGGACGCGCCGGGCGGCTCGACCGCAGGGCTGCGGCTCCTCGCGCCGCTGTCGACGAGCACCGTGACGTCGCAGACCCCGACGCTCCGCTTCCAGACCGGCACGGAGCCGGCAACGGTCATCGACTTCTGCAAGGACCGCGCGTGCACGATGCAAGAGAACACATTCACCGTGCTCGGCAGCGGGACCGCGCAGCCGAGCGGCGCGACGTTGAAGCTCGACAGCCCGCTGTCGCCCGGCGTGCACTACTGGCGGGCCACCTCGGGCGCCGAGTCGACCCCGGTCTGGGAGTTCTTCGTCGGCAAGCGGTCGGCGCCCACGGACACGTCGTGGGGCTCGATCCTCGACGTGAACGGCGACGGGCTGGCGGACCTGGCGATCGACGCCGTCTCGGTCGGGATGAACGCGGGGGCCGTCTATCTCTACGAGGGGAGCCCGTCGGGCGTCTCGACGACGCCCGCCACGACCCTGGCCGGGCCCGACGGTCCGGAGGGCGTCTTCGCCTTCCTCGCGAACGCGGGCGACGTGAACGGCGACGGCTTCGCCGACGTCGCGGTCGGCGCGACGGGCCTGCCCGGCAACACCGGCCCGAGCCACGTGTACGTCTACTTCGGCAGCGCCTCGGGTCTGTCGTCGAAGCCGTCGGTCACGCTCGCCGCGCCCGACGGCGCGGGCACGCGGTTCGGCGTCGCCGTGGCCGGCGTGGGCGACGTGAACGGCGACGGCTACGGCGATCTGCTCGTCGGCGCTCCCGGCGACGGCGCGGCCGACGGCGGCATCCCGGGGTCCGACGGTCCGGGCGCCGCGTACGTCTACTTCGGCGGACCGGACGGGCCCGCGCTGGGCTTCGCCCTCGACGCGCCCGAGCCGACCGTCTCCGAGCCGGGCGGCTTCGGCAGCGCCGTCGCGAGCGCGGGCGACGTCGACGCCGACGGCTTCGCGGACTTCGTCGTGAGCTCGCCCCAGCAGGCGGTCTGGGGCGAGGCGTACGTGTATCGCGGTAGCGCCTCGCGCGCGGCACCGCCCGTGGCCACGCGCCTCACGACGTCGACCACGGGCGAGGATCCGGAGGTCATCGACTCGTCCTTCGGCGAGGTCGTCGCCTGCGCCGACGACGTCAACGGCGACGGCTACGCCGACCTCATCGTCACCGTCGGCTGGACCAACGACGATCGCGTGCCCGGCATGGACACCGCGAGCAACGACGGCCGCATCTACGTCTACCTCGGCAGCCCCTCGGGCATCCCCGTGACGCCCGCGACGGAGGTCGCCGGTCCCGGCACGTTCGCGTTCGGCGGCGAGGCCGCCAGCGCGGGCGACGTGAACGGCGACGGTTACGGCGATCTCGTCTTCGGCGCCTTCGGCGACGGGCACACGGCGTCGGTCACGGGCAACGCCTTCGTCTACCTCGGCGGGGCGTCCGGTCTCGCCTCGACGCCGCAGACCTCGATCGTCGGCCCGGACCAGGCGGGCTTCTTCGGCGTCGTGGCCACGAGCCACGGCGACCTCGACGGCGACGGCTACGCGGACGTGGTCGTCGCGGCGTACGAGGCGCTCGGCGCGGCGGGCCGCGTGTACGTGTTCCCGGGCAGCGCCGGCGGCGTGCCGACCTCGCCGACCGTCACGCTGACGGGCCCCTCCGGCGGCAACTTCGGCTCGGCCCTCGCACGGCGTCCGGGGCCATCGACGCCCCGGTCGGGGTCTCCGCCGAGCCCGATCCGGGGCTGACGGTCCCGTCACGGGACCGTCACATGGATCCAGCGCGGCGGTAAGGAATGCTGCGCAACCACGCAAAAGGACTTGCGAGACGCTCCATTTCGGTTCAGGGTCCGAGTGTTACGGACACGTGACGAATCGATGGCGACAACGGCGCTGAGAAGCACGCGAGCCGTCCTGGCTCCCTCGGCACCCGGGCTCACGGAGACGGGCAGAGAGTCGTCCCCTCACCTCGACAGGCCCGACGACGCGGACGTGGACCTGCGTGTCGACGTGCACGACGCCTCGCGCATCGAGTGGGTCGTCGCCGTGCCGCTGCCCGAGCACGGGGGGCTGAAGTACTCCATCGACGTGAAGCTCGAGATCCCCGCCAACGTGTTCGCGCGACACACCGCGTGGGACCAGCTCCAGTCCTGGGCGCGCCTCGACGGCGCGGGCGGCGTCGTCGACCCGAGCGACAACGTGACGATCGACGCTCTCCGCCGCGGGACCATGGCGTTCGCGCACAGGCTGGCGCGCGCGCTCGACGGGTTCGCGCGCCACTGCCGCCTCGCCGGGTCCGTGGGCGCGAGCACGCCGCTGCGGGACCTCATCGACCACCTCGACGTCTGGCTCGCGGTCGCGACGACGACGACGAGCGACGCGCGCGCCCAGCTCGTCACCCCGTCGAAGGACGACACCGCGGAGCTGCAGCGCGAGCGGCAGCTCGTGGACGAGTACATCAGCGTGCGCTTCCTCGAGACGCTCGCCGGCGCCGAGCGCTCGCTCTCGGCGCTCAAGGAGTCGCGTCACGTTCGCCGGCACGCGCGGACCATCGCCGCGGCCGAGGCGAAGGTGGCGCGGGCGCTCTCTGCCGAGATCGCGCACCGGCAGTCCTGCAGCTACCTCTGCGCCGAGCCGTCGTCGCCGTCCGCGCTCGAGCACTATCTGGAGCGCGCGAGCCGCCTCAAGAAGCACTTCCAGGAGGTCTTCTTCCTCGAGCCCCAGACGTACAAGGTGGCCGAGCGCATCCACCACTGGGTCGCGGCCTTCGTGGCGCTCCTGGCGTCGACCTGGGCGTTCGCCTGGCAGATCGCGCTGATGAACCAGCGCCCGTCGACCGGCTCCCAGGTGGGGTCCGGCATCATCCTCGTCGCCACGATCGCGGGCGTCGTGTACGCAGGCAAGGATCGCATCAAGGAGATCGGGCGCAACTGGATCAGCGGCAACGTCCATCGCTTCTACGCGCAGCGGGTCGCCCGCTGGCGTGCCCCTGCGCGCCGCCTGCCCGGGCGCGACGTGATCGTGAGCGCGCGCGAGTCGTTCGATCAGACGGTGACGTCGCGCCCCGACCCGCTGAACCCCGCGTCCAACGCGGCCGTCGCGTCGACGGTGGTGCACTTCACGCACCGCGGGCGCCTGATGCCGCAGCCGGTGCTCCTCGCCAGCGGCGTCACGCGCGTGAAGCACATCTTCCGCTACGACCTGTCGCCGCTGTTCGCGCGCCTGGACGATGCGGTCAAGAAGGTGCCGGTCCTCGACGCGCGGACCAAGCGCGTCTGCTTCATCGACGCCCCTCGCCGCTACCGCGTCCCCGTCCACCTGCGGGTCGAGTGCGGCGCCGAGTCGCGCGTCGTCCAGGCGGTCCTGGTGCTCCACAAGCAGGGCCTCGATCGGCTCGACGACGAGGCCTCGGAGGGCGAGACGCCCGATCCGGGAGCCCCGTCCTGATGTCCGAGCGAGTCCGGTCGTCCGCCCCCGCGCGGCGCTCGGCGGCCGCCTTCCTCGCGGGCGCGTCCCTCGCGCTGGTGACGAGCGGCGGCATCGTCGAGGAGCGGCTCTCCGCGGGCAGCGTCCACGTCGGCGTCGTGGTCAACGCGCTCGTCACGTTCGCGTCGATCCTCACCCTGGGACTGCTGCATCGCCGGGCGCCGCTCGTCCCCGCGGTGGTCGTCCCGCAGGCCGTCGGCGCGGCGGTCGGCGTCCTCTGCGTCCACGTCGCGCTCCGCTGGGGATGGATCGCCGGCGCGCCGTGGCTCGCGGAGCGCCCCGCGCAGCTCGTGAACGACGCCGTCGCGGTCTTCGCCACGCTGACGGTCGTCTGGGCCTGCGCGAACCGGCTCGACCTGCGGCTGCTCGTGGCTGCGCTGGCCGTCCTCTCGCTCTACCGCGCGACGGGCACGCTGTGGCACCTGGACGTCGCGCCGCAGGGGTTCAAGGTCACGGTGCAGGACCTGGTCATCGCGCAGCTCGCGTGCGCCGCACTCGCCCTGCCGCTCTACCAGTGGATGACGCGACATGATCTCGCACGTTGAGCTGATCGCGCGCATCGCCGTCGGCGCGGCGTTCGGCGGCATCATCGGATACGAGCGCGACCGTCACCGCCGGCCCGTCGGCCTGCGCACGCACCTCATCGTCGCGATGGCGGCGGCCACGTTCATGGTCATCTCGTCGCAGTTCGTCTACTGGCAGCACTACGGCAAGGACGACCTGGTCACGATCGACAGCTCGCGCATCGCGGCGTCCGTCGTCTCGGCCGTGGGCTTCCTCGCGGGCGGGGCCATCCTCAAGACCGGCGTGACCGTCCAGGGGCTGACGACGGCCGCCGGCTTGTGGCTCGTGACGGCCATCGGCATGTCCTCGGGGGCAGGGATGTACGTCGAGAGCGGCGTGGTCACGCTCCTCGGCCTGCTGGCGCTCACCGTCCTGCGGCGCTTCGAGGACAAGAACGACCACCTCACGCGCCGCCGCGTGACGGTCGTCCTCGGCGAGGAGGCCCGCGACGTCACCGCCGTCGTCGACGCATTGAAGGCGATCGGGGCGACCGTGTCGGACGTCGAGTACGAGAAGCGCCTCGACGACGACAGGAAGCGGATCATGGCCACGTTCGACGTGGAGCTCGAGAAGGAGGTCGGCGTCGCCCGGGTGATCCAGACCCTCGAGGACGTCGGCGGGGTTCGCCGCGTGGTGATCCAGCACGCGGCGTAGCGCCGTCACCTCCGCAGCAGCACGTACACCGCTCCCTCGCCGCCCTCGCGATCGTCCGCCGTCGTGAACGCGGCGACGTGCTCGCTCGAAGAGCCCTGCGACAGCCAGGCGGCGATCTCGCCGCGGAGCACGCCGATGCCCTGCGGCGAGTGCTCTCCCTTGCCGTGGATCACCAGCACGCAGCGCTCGCCGCGCGCGCGCATCGTCCGCAGGAAGAGATCGAGCTGGCCCCGCGCCTGCGAGACGGCCATGCCGTGCAGATCGAGCCGCGAGTCCACGGGGAGCCGCCCGCGCCGCAGGCGGCGCAGCGCATCCATGGGCAGATCGACCCGGCGTCCCTCCACGCGGCGCCCGTCGTCGTTCACCTCGAAGCGCGTCCGCCCCTCCACGAGCGACCGCAGGTGCTCGTGGACGGCGTCGGCCTCGGCCTGCGCCGCCTCGTGCCCGCGCCGGGCGCGCTCCTCCACCTCGGGCGAGCGCGCGAGCTGCTGCTTGGCGACGCGGCTGCCCTTGCTGCGGTCGAGCGGCTGCACGCCCGCGAAGAGCCGGTGCAGCAGCAGCGCCTCGTCCACCGGCTCGGCGGGCGTCTTCGCCGGCGGCGGCGCCGGGCGAGGCGCGGGCTTCTTGCCGGGGCGGTCCGCCTCCTCGGCCTTCATGCGATCCTTGAGCGGGCGCAGCGCCTCGAACGGCCCCGCGTCGCGCTTCTTCTTCGCCGCCACCGCTCAGCCCTCCGACTCGCGCCCGCGCGCGCGCACGGCCGCCAGGACGCTCTGCACCCCCGCCAGCATCCCGTCCGCGTACTGCCAGTCCGGGTCCGCGAGCTCCGGGAAGTCGTGCGGGTTCGCGATGTCCTCGAGCGTGAGCCCGGGCCGGAGCCGGCGCGCCAGGTCCATCACCTTGCGGCGCTGCAGCTCCTCGAGATCCAGCACCAGCCGCTCGACCTCGGGCCACGTCGTCGCGCTCATGACGGTGCGGGACGATACCATCGCGCCGGCGGGGCACACACAGACGCAGGATCGGACCCCGTGGATCCAAGCGGATCCACGAGCGTGCGTGTCCGACGCGATAACCGCCCGAAAAGGCGGCTCGGATCGCGGTCCCTGTCACCGGACGGGGCGCGGTTCGACCGTTGCAAACCGGCTCTACGGGCACGCACGATCGGAACTTGCCATGGGACGCCCTACCCCCTTGATCCCGCCCCCTCGCGCCGACATCCCGGTCGGGGAGGGGCGGCACGTGCACATCGGCCGGCAGCTCGGGCGGGGGAGCATGGCCACCGTCTACCGGGGCGCCTACCGGGGGCCGTTCCACCTCGCCCGTCCCGTGGCCGTGAAGGTGTTCGACGTCATCGCGAGCGACGAGCACGAGGCCGTGCTGGCGTCGCTGGCGGCGGCGATGCGGCGCGGGGCGTGCGTCTCCCACCCCAACGTCGTCCGCATAGAGGACGTCGGGTTCGTCGGGCCCGCGCAGCCGTACGCTGTCGTCGAGCTGGTCGAGGGACGCACGCTCGCGCGCTTCGCCAGCCAGGTGGCGCACCGGGGGGAGCGCGTCCCGCTCGACCTGGGGCTCTTCATCGGCGCGGAGGTCGCCGACGCCCTCGCCGGCGCGCGCCTCGCGAGCTCGCTCGAGGGCGTTCGCCTCGGCCTGGTCCACGGCGAGCTGTCGGCGCGCGACGTGCTGCTGTCGTGGCACGGCGAGGTGAAGGTGAGCGACTTCGGCGTCGCCACGGCGGCCCGCGCCGCGTCGTCCGTGCGCACGGTGCGCTCGCTCGCCCTGCGCGCGCGGAGCTTCGCCCCGGAGGTCGCGCGCGGCCAGGCCGGCGACGCGCGGTCGGACGTCTTCTCGCTCGGCGTCTTGCTGCGCGAGCTGCTCGTCGGGCCGCGCTTCCCGGGCTTCGTCAGCGACACCGAGGCGCTGGCGTGGGCGCGCGACGGCGTCGTCCACCAGGGCATGTTCGAGCCGCACCTGCCCGCCCCTCTGCAGGCGATCCTGTCGCGCGCCCTCGAGCGCGATCCCTCCCGCCGCTACCCGCACGCGGGCGTCTTCGGCGCGGAGCTCCGCCGGATCGCGCTCACGATGGGCGTCGGCGACGAGCGCGCCTTCCTGCGGACCGCGCTCGCGCGCGCGTTCGCCGACGACGAGGAGGACGAGGTCACGAGCGAGCTGCGGCTGCCGCAGCCCTCGGGCGTGATGGACCGCTTCGCGAAGCTGCGCGGCGACGACGAGGCGGCCCCGCCGGACCGGAGCAGCGGGACGGTCGCGGTGGGGGCGAGGGACGACGAGGAGGACGAGGCGGACGAGGGCTGATCCGCGGACGCAGGCGTGTGTCGCGCCCGTCCTCAGGGGCCCGCGTCCGACGCGCTCCACAGCTCGAAGGCTTCGTCCAGGTAGACCTCGTTCGCTCCGTGGCCGAGCGGGTGCTCGGCCGCGCGCACCGGCCAGTGCGCCGCCTTCAGCGCGTCGACCAGCGTGCCGGCGTTCGCCTTGGACTCCCCGTCGTACGTGCCGAAGCCGACGTAGAACGGTCGCGGTGCTCTCCCCGCGAGGCGCCCCGTCGCGCCCGCGCCTGCCGCCCCGCCGGACATCGCGCCGAAGCCGTCCACCGGGAAGGCGGTCGTCGGCAGCTCGCCGCGCAGGGCGAGCGCCGTCAGGTAGTAGGCGCCGTTCGACGACCCCGCGAGGTAAGTCCGGTCGAACGGCGTCCCCGCGACGGACTCGAGCTTCTTCTTCGCGGCCACCCACCGCGCGACGATCGATGGGGTGAGCTCGGCGATGGCGTCGGACGTCGTCGGCCAGGCCCACCAGTCGCGCGCCTGACCCGGCCCGATGCCGCGCCGTCCCCGAGGGACGATCGCCGCCACGCCCGCGCGCAGGCTCGCGTGGAGGACCGCGGTCTCGACGGCGTGCTTCTGCGGGCTGTCCGGCTGCGGGGGCACGATCCCGTGCAGGTAGACCAGCAGGCGTCGCGGCTGCCCCGCCGCGAGCGGCGGCAGCACGTAACACGCGTCTTCGTCCAGCGCCGACAGCCCCTCGATGCACCAGTCGGTGGTCACGGGAGCCGCGGGAGGCGGCGGGGCGTGCGTCGGCTCCGGCGCGGCGAGGGGCGCGTCGACGTCCGCGCTCGGCGCGACGGTGGGCGAGCTCGGGTCCGGCTGGGCCTGCGGCCGGCACGCGGCCAGCGCGATCAGCGCGAGCGACGAGCGCCGCATCGAAGGCATCGCCTCGCGGGAACGTCAGCCCGCCGGCGTCCCGCACTCGCCGCAGAACTTCATTCCCGGGACGAGCTTCGCCCCGCACTTGCAGACGGCGGCCTGCGCGCGCGGCGTCCCGCAGTTCGGGCAGAACTTGGACGCCCCGAGATCCGTCCCGCACTTGCCGCACGGCGTGGAAGACGCGGCAGCGCCGCCCGGCGCGCCGAGCTGCGGCGCGGGCGCGGGGCCCGGCGGCATCTGCGGCTGGGGCTGGGCCGGCTGCATCGCCGGCGCGGCATACACGGCGCCCGCGCTCATGTCGGTGCCGCTCACGTAGTCCGTCCCCATCGCCTTGGACTGCAGCTGGACCTGCGCCGCGGCGGCCTTCGCCTGCGCGTGGGCGTGCGCGAACTCCTGCTCGAACTTGGGCGCGCAGTCGGTGCACTGCCCGGCCTGCGGGTTGAAGCAGACCTCGGGGCACACCCACCGCCCGCAGCGGCCGCACTGCTTGAAGTGCTCCTTGCCCTCCTTGACCGCCTCGGCCAGGGCATCGTCGTGCGCCTTGCCGCCGACGGCCCGCTGCACCTCGAACGCCGAGTTGCCCGCGCTGTTGAAGAAGCCGCCGAGCAGGTCCCCCGCCGCACGCAGCGCCGACCCGGCCATCCCCATCGCCGAGCCCTGGAAGCGGGACATGTAGCCGTTCTGGCACTTGTCGCAGTGGAACTTGAACTGGTAGCCGAGGTCCGTCGACAGGTCCTGGTAGTTCTGGACGAACTGGATCATCGCCATGGCGCCAGAATATCACCCCTGCCCGCTCGATCGTCTTCGCCAGAACACCTCCAGAGCGCTGTGAACGAGCGAGTGCGTCACCTGCCCGCCGTCGAGCAGATCCGCGACCCGCGCTGCCGGCACCAGGACCGTCTCGAGCTCCTCCTGCGCGTCGAACCTCGTCTGCGCCGTGCGTCGCGCCCCGCGCGCCAGGAACGTGTGGCACCGGTTGTCCTGGATGGCGGGGTTCGCCGCGAGCACGAGCAGCGGCTCGAGCGTGTCCGCCGTGTACCCCGTCTCCTCCAGGAGCTCGCGCCGCGCCGCCTGGATGGGCGTCTCGCCCGGGTCGACGACGCCGCCCGGGATCTCGAGCGAGAGTGCGTCGCTGCCGAAGCGATACTGCCAGACGAGGACGACCTGGTCGTCGGGCGTGACCGCGACGACGTTGCACCACTCGCCGGAGCTCAGGACGTACGCGTCCCCCCGCGGCCGGCCCTGCTCGTCCTCGAGCTCGAGCCGCCGCACCTGGAAGACGCGGTACGAACCCGCGGGCTCGATGGAGCGACGGCGCCAGGGACGCAGGGCGGGGGTCGGCAGGATCAGCGGCTCGGCCATGGACCCGGCAGGGTAGCGCGGCAGCGCGGATGCTAAGCTGGTCCGTCGATGTTCGCGCCGGTCCGATGGGGGAAGAAGGTGCTCCGCGGGGCAGCGCTCGTCGCGGAGGACATCCGCGCCATCAAGGCCAACGATCCGGCGGCCCGCACGACGTTCGAGGTCGCCCTCGTCTATCCCGGCCTGCACGCGCTGTGGATGCACCGGGCGTCCCACGAGCTGTGGCAGAGCGACTTCAAGCTCGGCGCGCGCCTGCTGTCCCACGCGAACCGCTTCCTCACGGGCATCGAGATCCACCCGGGCGCGCGCATCGGGCGTCGCGTCGTCATCGACCACGGGATGGGCATCGTGATCGGCGAGACCGCGAGCGTCGGCGACGGGTGCCTGCTCTACAAGGGCGTGGTCCTGGGCGGCACGTCGCTCGAGCGCAAGGTCCGCCACCCGCAGATCGGCAACGACGTGGTCATCGGGTCGAACGCCTGCATCCTGGGCAACATCCACGTGGGCGACCACGCGCGCATCGGGTCCGGCAGCGTCGTCGTGCGCGAGGTCCCGGCCGAGGCGACGGTCGTCGGCGTGCCCGCGCGGGTCATCGTCCCCAGGCATGCGCGCTTCGACGCGGCGCTCGACCACGCGAACCTGCCGGACCCCGTGACCGAGATGATCCGCGCGCTCGCCGCGCAGAACGAGACGCTGCGCGAGCGGATCGTGGCGCTCGAGCGCCGGCTCGGCGTGGAGCACGACGAGCGCCCCTTCCACCTCGAGTACGACGGCGAGGATCTCCCGCGCGCCGACGGCGGCTGAGGGCGGCCGAGACGTCGGGAATGCGCTAAGGGAAGCGTCCCCCGCATGGCCAAGCCCGAGGCCGAGCCGCTCATCGTCAAGAACCGCCGGGCGACCTTCGACTACGACATCGAGGATCGCTACGAGGCGGGGATTTCGCTCGTGGGCAGCGAGGTCAAGTCGATGCGCGACGGCAAGGTCGACGTCAGCGACGCGTACGTGTCGGTCGACAAGGGCGAGGCCTGGCTCAAGCAGATGTACGTCGCGCCGTACGAGCAGGCGAGCGCGTTCCCCCACGAGCCGCGTCGCAATCGCAGGCTCCTGCTCCACGCGCGCGAGATCGCGGCGATCCACCAGGCCCTGGCGCGCGAGGGCGCGAGCGCGGTCCCGATGCGCCTGTACTTCAAGAAGGGGCGCGTGAAGGTCGAGATCGGCGTGGGCAAGGGCAAGAAGAAGTTCGACAAGCGGCACGACATCGCCAAGCGGGACGCGGACCGCGAGGCGCGCCAGGACGCCCGGCCGCGGGGGCGGTGACGCGTGCACCTGCGGTGGGCCACGGGGGGCGAGGCGCGCGTCGTGTCGATCGACGCGGACGCGATCGTCCTTCGCTCGACCGTCCCGTCGCCGCCGGGCTCGCGCATCGAGGGCGCCGTGCTCGGCGATCCGCCGGCCCGGGTGCGCGTGAAGGTGCACGCGTCCAGGCGCCAGCCCGAGGGGGACTTCCTGCTGCAGGGACGCCCGATCGACATGACGCGCGAGACGCGCGAGCGGCTCGAGGGGCTCGCGCGCGAGCCGAGCACGGATCCGTGACCCCACGGGGTGGAACGATCTGCATTCCGATGGGGGAAGGTCGGGATTGGGGGGCACACCAAGAGCGGGGGCGAGCCG
>Ga0335078_10009316_pt1 | contig 14559 bp, 16 predicted proteins | sample Lox_Sample_32_FD_206711 | JGI IMG/M metagenome (GOLD analysis project Ga0335078, IMG submission 206711) | Soil microbial communities from Loxahatchee National Wildlife Refuge, Florida, United States - Lox_Sample_3.2 | ecosystem: Environmental > Terrestrial > Soil > Wetlands | place: USA...
GATCTGTGGGGGCCGGCGGGTGAGATTCCCGCCGGCTACCCGGCAGAAACAGATGGCCATTGACACCCACCTCGCGTCGGTGGTTGTTGGTCTGGATCCTGCCTGATGAGGCGATGGTCGCGGGCGCGCCCTCGGGTGGCGGGGTCAGCCTCCCTTTTTTGGTACGGCGTTCGAGGCCGTGGCGGAGGCGCCGGCTGTCGGTGCCGGTGTCACGTGGTGACGATCATCGATCCGCGTTCGTTGCGGTCGGAGATGACTTGGAAGACGAGGTCGGCGGCGCCGTCGGGCAAGCTGAGGTAGCCCAGCTCGTCGAGGACCACGACCTCGGCGCGGGAGTAGCGGCCGACGACGCGCGCGAGCTCTTTGCCGGACTCGGCTTCTTGGAGCTCGTTCGCGAGTCCGGCGAGCGTGGTGAACCGCACGCGTCGGCCTTGTTGGCAGGCGCAGACCGCCAAGGCGATCGCCAGATGCGTCTTGTCGGTACCCGACGGCAACCGGTGGAGTTTGACGGCAGACGGTCCGCCGAAGTGTGGAAAGGGCGCCAGTGGCGGTATCGGCACGACCCGCTGTTATCGCTGGCGCCGGTCACTCGGGACGCAGCGACGCTAGCGCTTTGCCGCTTGTGTCCAGAGGTACAGCAAGGGGATGGCTGCGCCTGCCTGGCACCGTCCCGTGAAGTTGCGGGACACACGAGCATGGGCGGACTCTGCCACCGCTCAGCGCGATACCGCCATGTCCGCTCCGTTCCTGAGCCAACCCCGCTGTGTGCTCCCGCGCGGCTATGCCGTGGATTCTCCGGAACCGTCCAGCGCGCTTCTACGGAAGCGCTCCTGCGGCGTTCACTCCGCATCGTTCCCGTACAGCAGATACCAGAGATCGGTGTGCGCACGAGGCGGGCGAGGCATCGGCCTCGGTGATTCGGCCGCTGGCTTCGGTGCTTCAACCGGTGGGTGGGGTGCTGGTGTCTGGCTCATGCTCGTCGTTCCAACTCTCGCTTGCCTGGCCTGCGCTCGTGCTCGGCCATCTTTGCTATCTCTATCGTCAGCTCGTCCGGGACCGCGCATCCGTACGGACTACTCAACGTTCTGGTCGGCGCAGCGGGCGTCACGCCGCGCGCTACCTGGTGGCGCGCATGTACGTGCGCCTCTACAGGCCGAGGCCCAGCGTTCGACAGCACCTGGCGACCGAGCGACTTCCAGCCGTGCCGCTATTTCCAGGCGGCGGCTCGACCACGACGAACAGCTGCTCGACGAACACGACGGGCGGGGGCTCGACCAACGGCGGCGGGGGTCGACGACGACCGGTGGTGCCCGGCGCCTGACCGTGACCGTGTCTCATCGCGGCAGGCGGGTCACCGTGCTCGTCCACTTCGCCCCGGGCGCGAAAGGGAGCACCCGCGTGAGCGCCACCAGCCCGGGCCGCCGGGCGCCACCACACGGTGGCAGTCGATAATGGATGTTCCGGCCCGGGGCGGTTTGGTTCCAGGCCGGGACCTATGGGGCATATTGTGGAAGCTTCCACCCCGGACGGCGCGCGAGCTCGGGCCGGTGTAGAACGTCGGTCGAATGACAGCGCCGCGTCCGGGCGCTCGAGCGGAGACGTGTTGATGTCAGGATGCGCACATCGGTAGCGGTTCGGAGAACCGTTGACGATGTTCGTGTTCCTGTTCGGGCTGTCGATGGACTATCCAAGGAGTGGCTCCGGCTCAGGGCGCCCGGAGTCATCGGATCCACTCGGCGCGTGCACGAAGCCACGACTGGGAGGTCCATCGAGCACGCGGACTACCAGGAGGCGGCGAAGGGACCGCCGAGGCTTCCGGTGTAACGGCGCGATGTTGTCCGGTTTGGTTGGTTCAGCTCTTCGGCGCGAAGGCGCGTGCGCTAATCACGTTGGTGAGTCCGCCCCGCCGGGATGCAGTCGTGGTCACAGCCCACCGTACGGGTGGCCGTGGCCGTCAGTTGACGACCCAGCCGACGATGTGTTTGTGCCTCGAAGAGAAGATCACCTCTCCAGAATTCCTTCCGGAGATGATCGCCCTTTTGTGCCACGGCTTCGGGGGGCGAGGGTCGGCGAGCGGAAGGCCGCGAATATCACGGGGCGAGCCTGTGCGCACGTGATGTTCGCGACGGTGACGTGAACGAAGCCGGGTCGGTAGGCGATGGGCGCGCTGGGTGCGCCACCGAAGACCGAAGGACAGTGACGCTGCGCCGACGCGCCGGCCTGAGCCGATGCAGGGCCAGCACCACGACCGAGACGACGGTCATCCCGAGGCCCATCCGTGCCACTCGCAACCATCGATCACCGACCGTGCGCGCCCCGCCTTTCGTCGATCTGTTCATGCGGGCAGTTTCGCACGACCCCTCGGAGTGATCCCGGTGCGACTCACGGATAGCTTCCGGTTCACGAAGACGTGCCAGTTCGCTCCGAAGCCGATGCCGGGGGGCGCTCAGCCCGACCCCGCGGTGCCAGCCCTCGCCTCCGACGGGATCTCTTGAGCGGCGTCCGTTTGGCCCGTGATCGCCCGTTCAAGCGCCTCGTGGTCTTGGTTTCGGACGGCCGCCGTCACGGCCCTCGCGGCCTCGCTGACCGCTTGCCAGGGATCAGTCTCGGCGGACGGAGACTTGACTCGCCGGCCGTGTGGAAGGCGTCGAGCGGTGACTGGCGCACGCCGACGCGTCGCTGCGCGACACGCACATGTCCGAGCTCGCCCCGGTCGATCATGTTGCGGATCGTTTGCTGGTTCAGGTTCAGCAGCTCCGCGACCTCCTTCACCGTTAGAGCTCATCTGGCACGGGTTGAATCTAACCGGCTCCGACGGGACGCGCAGCCCTGCGCTTCCGGTTGTGAGCGGGTCGCCTGACAGCAGGTACTTCGCGTTGCCGCATGCCCGGCGACCGCCGGACCCTGATCGAGCGGGCCGCTCTGCAGGGCGACTTGGAGGACCTGCTTGGATGCTCGCTGCATGTCATGACTATGGGGCCGCATCGAGATCCGTCCGGGAGGACGCCTGTTGCCGCCCAGGCTAGTTTCCAGTTTGACGGCTAGTTTCCAGTGGCCGTGGGTGCGGTGTCAGCGCTGGCTGGCTTGCTTGGTCAGGCCGCGTTTGAGGTTCGCGTCCGCGTAGCCGGCTTGTCGTCGGAGCTCGCGCGCGTGATCGAGTAGCTGTCGGTACGGGTCGTCGAAGTCTGCGTTCCTGCCACGGCGACGGTCGATGGTCGCGCGCGCGAGCGTGGGCTGGGCGTGGTTGACGTTGTGGATCGCGGCTATCTCGCGGCTGGTGAGGTCGGTGTGCTCGCGGCAGATGGCGATGCTGGCGTGGCGAGCGATGTTCGGTCCGTGCCCGGAGGTGAGCAGCTTGGCGGCGTGGGCGTTGATCAGGCGCGCGAGGTCGCGCATCCGCTCGTGATGGGCTGTCGTGGGGTGGGCGGGAGCGGGTGTGTGCCAATCCTCCACGCCACCGAGGAGCCGGTCGAGCTCGGCTGCAAGCTCGGAGTTACGCGTCAGCGCGGCGCGAAACGAGTGGTCGTTCTGGCTGATGTTGTCGGGGTGGCCGCCGATGACGGCGGCGACTGCGGGCCAGGACGCGAGCGCGGTGCGGCGCATCAGCCGGGCGGCGAGCAGGCGGGCGTGGGTGACCGCGGACGGCGCGTCTGACCCGGATGAGGGGGTCGTGAGGCTCGGGATGTCGAGACCGGTGTGGGCGCTGGTGTGCGCGAGGACGCGCGCGGCGATCAGCGGGTCGATGCTATCCAGGAGGTAGTTCTCTGCCAGGTGTCCACGTCGCTGCAGCGCTGCGGCGAGGCGGCTGGGCAGTGTCGAGCGGGCGCCGGCCGGTGTCGCGAGCAGCAGCTCTGCGAGGATGAGCAGCCGATCGCGCAGCGGTGGCAGCACGTCGCGGATGAAGTAGCCGTGGCGGGCAAGGTTCTCGGTCGGCAGCCCGATGGGGGCGGCGCGCTCGTGACCGCCGGTGAGCTGGCGCCACAGCCAGACCGAGGCGTGCGCGCGGCGCACGGGCATGGTCCGTCGACGGGCCGGAAAGATCGGCCGCGAGCGGGGGTTGGAGCAGATACCAGGTCTCGATGTCGATGCCGCCCCAGTCCGCGAGCAAGGCGCGGCGCTGCTGGTAGTCGATGAGCCCGTCCTGGGCGTGCTGGTTGGCGATTCGTTTCACGCGGTGGGCGAGCTGGTAGAGGCCGGCGTTCGCGCCCAGAGCCGTGAAGAGCCTGTGGTAGCGGTCGTTGACGAAGCGCTCGGGGAACTCGAGATAGCGGGCGGCGTCGTGCCAGTCGTGCGGCGTGAGCATCCGCATGAGCAGCGCCGAGCAGAAGCGACGCCCGAGCCAGTGCGTGAAGTAGTCGAAGTCGAACAGCGCGGCCAGCTCCCGTTGGTAGTCCTCGGCCCAGAACAGCTGGGGCACATGACATGCCTGGAGGCTGTCGTCGAGATCGTCGGGGCGACGGTGCGCGCCGCGGTCAAAGCCCATCCGGCTCGTTGCTCTCGCCCAGGTGGTCTGGGTGAGCGCCCGCCGCAACGCGCCCTGTAGCGTTGCCGAGGCGGGCCCGACTTTGCCGGCGGTGAGCGTCTGGCCGTCGGCGAGGTAGCGGCGGTCGGCGAGCTCGCGCAGCGCGTCCGCGAGTGTTTCCTGGTCGGGAAGATCGGCGAGCGCGAGCGCCCGGGGCAGCATCGCTGCGAGCTCCGCCGGATGATCATGCAGCCGTCGCCCCCTCAGAGCTACTCGCGGCTGGACTTCGTCGGGCACCCGCGCGTGCCGGTCGAGGACGTTGCAGAGCGCAAGCAGGTCGCGCAGATAGACAGGCGGCGCGAGTCGCTCGCCGGCGAGCGTGGGCTTGAGCTGCCCATCCAGTAGCGCGTCGATCCGGCGCTGAGCGCCCAGCACTTGGTCGTCGCCGGCGACGCTCACGGCGTCGGCCGTGTCGAGGGGCGCTCTGCAGAGTGCCTGCTGGTGACGGTGCCAGCAGCTTGACGCGTCGCTCGGCTGCCCTTGGTGATCGTGCGGCCAGCGGCGGCGGGGGCCGACCTTCGGCGCGCGTGCGCATTGCGGGCATCGGACGCGAAGCAGCACCTGGTGGCGGACGCACACGGCGGTCCATTTCAGCTGCCAGGCGAGCCGCCACGCGCGATCCTCGCGCAGGCATGGCGGGCAGAACCGCGAGCACCAGATCCACACCTGGCGTTCGGCCGCTGCGCTCGGGACTTGGTCAAACGCGCGACCGGCGTACCGGGAGAGCAGCATTCCCTCGAGCACCTCGGTGGGGATCCCGGTCGCGAACGCGGCGGTGATTGAGCTGCTCGGCGGACAGTGAGACGCCATGGCGCGCGGCGGCCGAGACGCCGTCGGCGCCTGGCTCCAGTCCGAGCGCCCTGGCCACATCGCCGGGCTCGAACTGGAAGGTGTGCGAGTAGCGGGCGATGTAGCCGAGCAGGCTCTCCCGATCGATCGGCGAGAGCCTGAGCGGCAGGCTCCTCACGCCGCCGCTCGTGGCTGCTGGCGGCCGGCGCCGACCTCCGCGGCGTAGCCGACGTCGATCCCGTCCAAGAGCTTGCGGGTGATCCGCTCAGCGCCGGCGTCGATTGCCTCCGCGGCGGCCTCGGTCAGAAGCTGGGTGAGCGAGCCGATCACCCCCTGGGCGCGTCGCCACAGATAGTCAGCCTCGCCGGTCAGATCGCCGTCCGTGGCTTGCAGGAGCACCAGCTCGCGCTCGAACACCTGAAGCACGCCGAGCCACGTCGCCCGCTCGGTTTGGCTTGAGCGTCGCAGCGGCTCGACCGGGAGGCGCTTGAACCGCTGGCTGATCTGCGCCAGCGCCGCGTCCTGACCGTGGAGCCCTTCGTGCATGAACCCGCCCTGAGAGAGCCCGACGCCGGCGTAGACGAACGTTGCCTGCAGATCGTTGGCGAGCCGTTTGAGGTGGTTGTTGGCGTCGCGGTCGGCCTCGCGGCGCAGCTCCAGCAGATGGATGTCATCGATCACGACCAGCGACGTTCGGCACAGCCGTGCGCACTCCAGCACCAGCTGCGTCAGCTGCTTGGCGTTCGCGTGCCTGGGCGGCCCCATCCCGTAGAACGTCAGGATCGCGTGGTTGAGCCCCTTGATCTTCGGCAGCGCGTCGACGCTGACGTAGACGACCGGCAGGCACTCGTGCCCGTCCGGGGTCAGCTCGTGCGGGTAGCGCTCCCGGCAGCGCCGCTCGTAATGGCGGCCGAAGTGGCTGACGATCGTCGACTTGCCGTTCCCCGGGTTGCCGTCGAATGCCGCGCCGTGACGCGCGCCCGGTCCCCGCAGCTCGTTTGAGACGACCAGCCGCTCAAGCGTGCGGTGAACGTCCGCGTAGAGCGAGCGGATCGGGCCGAACCCGTGCGCGTGCCGCAGCCGTTCGAGGTCATAGGCCGATCGCGAGCGCTCATCGAGCCGGCGGTAGTCGGCTTGGCGGATCCGCTCGGGACGCTGGGTCGGCTCGTCGGCGACGAACCGCCGCCATCCCCCCTTGACCGTCAGGCGCCGCCACCGTTCGGCGTCCGGGTCGATCACCGCTCGAGCTCCAGCGTCGGGATCTCGATCCCGACCAGCCGTCGAGCTCCGGCGGCGCGGCCGCGGGCGGCTTGGTCGGCGATCACCGCCCGGCGGACAGCTTCGCGGCGGGCGCGGCGGTCGCCGAATAGATCCTTGTCGGAGAGCTCGTGCAACGGCCGCGCCAGGCCGGTCGCGATCTCCTCCTCGCTCGGACGGCGCATCCCCGACTCGACCAGCAGCCGCCTGACATACATCAGCGCCGAGGCCCCGAACGGGCGCTCGACCTCGCGTGCGTGGCGGCGAGAGCAGATCCGATAACAGCAGCGCGAGATCCACCCCTTGGGTCGAGAATGGCGTCAGCCTGAACGCGAGAATCGACCGGGTGCACACATCAAGCGCTGCGGTCAGATCCAGCCCGACCCACTGGAACGTGAACGGGTCGATCGCGAACACGTCCAAGCCCGTGGTGTCGATCGCGACGTACTCGCCCGGCCGCTCCGCGACCAGCGACCCCAGATCCTCACTCGGCGCGCTCTGCGCGCTGCGACGGCTCTTCGCCGGCAACCGGAACAGGCCCGTCGATGCGAGCACCGTCGTCGACGATCCGATTGAACTTCTGCCGCGAGCAAGGCAGCTCGAGCGGCTCGCCGCTCTCCCGCGCCAGCCGGCTCGCCACGCGGGCGCGGAACTGCATCTTGCGCACATCCGACGCCTCGGCCAGCTCCTGCGCCTCGCCAGCGATCGCCGCGCGTAGCCGATCGTCCACCTCGGGTCCGACCGTGGATCGCGTCGCTCGCCGGTCGACCAGCGCAGCAACGCCGCGCTGCTCGAGCTCGTGACGCTTCTTGAACAGCTTCGAAACCGAGCACTCCTCTGCGCTCGCCGCGGCGTCTTCCTCGCCGGCGACGCGTGTGAGCACGAATCGGACCGGCGCCCCCACGGCCGTGAAGCCGCGCACCTCGGCGCCGTCGACCCCGTTGACGAACACCGTCTCACCATCGATCACGAGCCGGCGGCCGACCGTCACCGGCCACGCCGGCTCCATCACGCCCCCGTCCTCGACGGCGCCCACACACGACTCTCCGCGCCGATCGGGATCCCGACATCGACCACCGCCGCCCCGGACCACAACATGTTCATCAGCACCGGACGGGCCAGCGCGACCTCCCACGACCCCAAGAGCAGCTCAGCAATCGTCGACGGCCCGCCGACCAGAACCGCCAGCATCCGCTCGCGCTCGCCGTCCAAGTCCGCTGGTGGCTCGCGGAACCCCGCCAGCCACCGCACATTCATCAGCACCTGCCGATCGGGCTCGGACAGAACGCGATACCCGACGTCCGCCTCCGCGCACGCCGGCAGCAACATCCAGTCGCGCTCCAGCAGGCTCTCGTACTCCAAAAACCGCCTTGCAGTCGTCGAGAACCACCGCCCCGGCATATGCCGCTGACGCCGATACACCCCAGGCACCCGCACCGGCCCGCACCGCCTCAGCGGATCCAGCGGCAGATCCGCCAAACACCCCCGGATCTCCTCCCCGCCAACGCAAACGCCCGCCTCGAAAGGCCCCGCCACAGCGACCTCAACGCCAGCGGCCGAAGTGACCCGCAAGACGATACGACCACGACCGGACGGGTGTCCGAGCGGGGCCACCCACCCGATCACGAGCTTCCCCTCCGTGCACACCTCCGCCGCCACGATCGAAACGACGGTCTGCTGTCGCGCTTTCCGCGCGAAGCGGGTCGGTCGCTCTAGCCGGTCGAGATTCGCGCGGCCGCGCGAAGGCAGGTTTCACCTCGACGCCCCAAAGCGGGGGCCGCGAGCGCGCGCTCGGCAACGTCGCGCTCCTCGGGAGCAAGCCTCTCGGCGATGTTGGGCTACACAGGCAACAAACTCACGCCGCTCAGCGGCGTTTCGGCGGGGCGACGGCTGTCCTCATGCCAGCGCATTTCGTGGCGCGGAGCCGTCCGGTTCAATCTGGACCGGTTGTTCCCCGCGCACCACGCGTCGGGGTTGATGCGCAAGCCCTGGGTCTTCAAGATACGTCGTGATCAAGCTGTCGAGCGTGATCTGCACGAGCAGATCGAGGTCGAGCTCTGCGAGGACCCGTAACGCGTCGCGGGCGCTTTCTGGTCCGATGTCCCCGTCCCTCAGCCGCGCGATCAGGGGATCAAGGTTCCCTGAATCCCCCAGTTGCGTCGCGAGTTCCACCGTCACCCGCTCCTCGGGCGAGAGGTCATCAGTGATCGCCATCTGACCAGGCTACCGGGCCGCAAGAGCTAACAGATGGCTCTCTTGACACACGACCGGGCCCACCGTTGATTTCCAACTCAGAAGCTGACCCGACGCAGCGATCCTCACGCACACCAGCCCGCCCACGCGCTGGCATGCACACTGGCGCGACCTACGCGAGCCGCCGGTCCCTATCTCGGAGTCGCCGGGCGTCCCTCGACGGGCACCGTCGTCTCGGCTCCACACCCCAAGGGGAGTGTGAGTCGACTCAGGCGGAAACGATCCCGCGGGCGAGTTTCCAACGGTGGTCGCCGAGTCGTTCGAGCAGGCCGTTGGCCGCAAGCTTCTTGAGGGCGATCGTGACCGTCGGACGGCGGCCGCCGACCAAGCCGCCGATGACCTCGTGGTTTAACGGCAGATCGATCTCCACACCATCGCTGGTGACACGTCCGAAGCGCTCGCCCAGATCGGCAAACAGAGCGAGGACGCGGTCCTCGACGCGGGGCAGGTGGAGCATCGCGAGGTGCATCGACGCGCGATGCGTCTGCCGGCCGAGGCGATCGTGCAGGAAGTCAGCGATCCCGGGCCAGCGGTGAGCCGACTGACGGAAGTGAGCCTCGATCGCGCCGAGCGACACCATCCCATGCGCCAGATAACGACTTACGGCCCTCGACTCGAGCTGATGAACGGCCGTGAGTGGTGGCGCGAGCACATCGCCAGGGCCAAGCAGCTCCAGCGCCGATCGGCGCTCCAGGGACGTTTCCTTCAGAACAACGCCGTCGACGACCAAGAAGCCAAATGCGGCCGGAATCTGCGTACCGATCACCTCGGCAAGATCGACGTCCTGGGCGGTGACGAGCGGCACGATCAGCGTCCGCTCGGCGAGCTGGTGATCCTCAGCCGGGATGCTCGCGAGAATCGCCGGCAACACCCTGGCAAGACTCACAGTCGAGACCGCCGTACCAGACCGCTCGCGCTCGTCGTCTAGCTGCTCACTCGACCCCAATCATCGCTCCTGCGCGTCCGCACCGCACCGCAAACTCTACCGTCGTTGCATCCAGAGATCGCATCGCCACCCTGCGACAGCACTTGCCCACAGCATGGCCTCCACGCTCGCTCTGGCCCGGCACTCACAGCCGGAAGAGCGCGCTGCCTCTGACCTCTCAAGGCGCACGCCGCGCGCAAGATCCACACGGCACCCGCGGACGCTTCCAATCCAGTACGTCACAACCACCGCGAGCCCGGTGGCGGAACATTGCACGCACGAGAACGGCACCCGCGATCGCCTCACCGCTGGTTTGCGGACATACCGAGCCACGCCGCCCCTAGCGGGGGTGGCGTGGCGATGCCTGCGCGACGAGGAATACAGGTCGCGACTGCGTGGGCGTCATCGGCCTCGCAGACCGCCAAACTCGGGATCGGCGATGGCGGCTACCTACCGTTCAAGCCACCTGGCTGGAAAGAAGGGCGCGAACTGGAAACTACGACTGGAAACTACCCCTGATACTGGAAACTAGCCTGGGCGGCAACAACGCCCGCGAGCGGATCGAACGCGAGGCCGTGCCGCTGTGACTTGACAGCCATGCGAACGTGTGTTCGTGCGCGAGTACGGCTTCACGATCACCGAGCACAACCCGGATCGTCCCTGGATCGTCCTCTCGAGCGAGCAACGCGCGATCAAACTTCCAGACGGCCGGGACTTCTTCGCCTGGGCCCACGAGCCTGGGCCGGCGCTGGGATGGACAGTTGACCTTGATCCGTGGCAGCTCACGTTGACGTGGCCGCGCTGACACCGGGCTTCAGGGTGGCCGCTCGACGGCGCCCAGCGGCTCGCGCAGCTGGAAGGCCGTCAACGCGAGCTTGCGCGAGCGCTCCAGGAGGGTTATGAGCGCGGCGCGAGTGTGCCGTTTGACGGTCAGCGGCTCACGGGCGAGCCCGCCGGCGAACCCCGCATCGACGATTCGCCGGTCGCCAGGCTCGTCTCCGGGATGCGCGTCGCGATCGACCTCGGAGCGCAACTGTTGCGACGTTCCAGGGTTCAAGGATTTCGGATGTAACGAGAGCGGCGCGTATGGGCGGCGCGGAGCAGGGAGAGATCAGTGGAAGCGTGTTCGTCTGGCGCCCGGGCCGTAACCGCGCGAGCTTGGCGCAAGCCCACGCGCTGGTGGTGTGGATCGGTACTTGTGGTCATTACGCTTCTCGGCGCCGGCGCGGTCGCGGCAAGGCCGGCGCGCGCGGCCGTGTCGAAGCGACCGTCGCGGCCGCCGGTCGTACGTCCGACCCCCGCCGAGAGTCGTGCGCTGAGCGTCGCATCGGTGAGCGCGGTCGGCGACGAGTCGCTGGGATTGCTCGTGACGGTCAGGTTCAAGGGCGACATCGAGCGGTATCTCGGTCAGGGGAACCTGACCGGCGGGCTGCTCGCGCTCATGCTGTACGACCCGTCCTCGTCCGCGTCGCCCACCGGTCTGGTGGCCGACGGTGGTGGGTTTGCCGCGACGCTGTTCCCGGTCGCTACGCGGGATGGGAAACGCATGACCGTCGCGCATCGGGTGGTCAATGCGTTCAGCCCCGACCGGGTGCTGCGGATGGTCACGCCGGGGCAGGTCAACGTGTTCCGGACCGGGAATCAGGTCACCTTCTACCTGGGCGGGCTCGGCCTCACCCAACCGGTCGACGTCAAGCTGAAGATCTTCTCGCGCAACCCGACGGCGGCCAAGCACACCGTCCCCGTCCGAACGCTGACGACGTCGGTATGGCGAACGCTCGTGCGGACCACACCCACCGCCTTCACCTCCATGACGGTCAATCCCGCCCAGCTGACCGTGGTCCAGCTCCAAACTCTGCGAGCCAAGCTGGCGACCGTGCTTGCGGATGGCCTCAAGCCCGAGCTGCACCAACAGCAGCGGGCGCAGACCGCGCTGAAAAGCCAGATCGCCCACTACGCAACCGCGGGCGATCTCCTGCAGGTCAGCCGGTCCACGCTGGTCGCCGATCTGCGCCGCGCTGCGGCGGGCGTTACTCACCTCAAGGCGAAGATCGCTCAGTTGACCAAGCTCGTGGGCCGAGTCGACGCGTTGGTCGCGGCGACCGCGCGACCGCCGGTCACGGTCGTCCAGACCGATCCCGGTCTGAGCCAGGAGCTAGCCGCTCAGACCGGGTTGGTGACCTCAACCGTCGAGCCCCAGGGGGTTCCGCTAATCGACGTGAACGAGGGGGTTCGCTACCAGCAGTTCACGGGCGTGGGCGCCGCCATGACCGACAGCTCGGCTTGGCTGATCAGTCAGCTGACGCCGTCGACCCGGCTTGCGCTGACGCAGGCGCTGTTCGGGAGCCCCGGACTGACGAATGCGCTCGGCGTGCCCGCGATCCATCTGAACTTCCTCCGCGTGGGGATCGGCGCGTCGGGAGCGATGACCGTCGGCGCGCCGTACAGCTACGACGACCTCGTCGCTGGGAACACGGACCCGACGCTCTCTCACTTCTCGATCGCCCACGACGTGCCGTACATCATCCCCGCGCTCCAGCAGGCACTGGCAGTGAACCCGGGACTCGAGATCCTCGCCAACCCGTGGAGCCCTCCGGCCTGGATGAAGAGCAACGACTCGCTCGACAACCCGAACGCGCAGGGCATGCTCCTCAGCTCCGAATATGGCCCGCTCGCCCAGTACTTCGTCAAGTTCATCCAGGCCTACGAGAGCAACGGGGTGCCGATCGAGGCGATCACCCCGCAGAACGAACCGTCATCGGGAACCGTAGCCACGAACTACCCCGGGATGACGCTGCCCGCGCCGGACGAGGCGCAGTTCATCGATCGGTATCTGCAGCCCGCGCTGCGCTCCGCGGGACTCAACACCCGGATCTACGGCAACGACCTCAGCTGGGATTCCGCCGGGTACGCCGGCGCGCTGGCCTCCGGCCCCGCCGCGGGCGACATGAGCGGGATCGCGTGGCACTGCTACTTCGGCTCACCGAGCGCGATGAGCGACCTCCACCAGGCCACGCCCGGGCTCGACCAAATCGTGACCGAATGCTCGCCCGAGATCCGCTCGTTCGGAACTCCGGAGTTCTTGATCTCATCGCTGCGCAACTGGGCCAGCGCCATATCGGTGTGGAGCATCGCGCTCGACGCCGACGGAGGGCCCGTGCAGCCGAAAAACGACTGCCCCGGGTGCCTCGGGCCGGTCATCATCGACCAGCAAACCGGAACGGTCGGCTTCCGCCCCGAGTACTACCAACTCGGTCAGGTCAGCGCGTTCGTCCAGCCCGGCGCGTTGCGGATCGACTCGCAGACCTTCGTCTCCTACGGCCTGAACAGCTCCGACATCGAAACGATCACGGCCGGCCTCGACGACGTAGCGTTCCAGAACCCGGACGGATCAAAGGTGCTCGTCGCCTACAACAACTCAGGCGCCCCGATCGAGTTCGGGGTGGACTCGGACGGGAGCTACTTCATCTACACGCTCCCGGCGCACGCGATGACCACCTTCGCTTGGCGGTAGGCATCGGAGCCCTCAGATGAACATGACCGAGCCACCTGAGTCGGACCGCTCCCGGCGCCGCAAGAGCCGAGCGTCTCGCACTCCCCCTGTGCTCGGCGGGTCCGTCGCGGCCGGGTCACCGAGCCGCGGCCAGGCGGCGGACCGCCCAAACATCGTGTTCGTCCTGACCGACGATCTCTCGAGGAACCTCGTCCGGTTCATGCCGCATGTGCTGGCGATGGAGCGCGCTGGGATCACGTTCGAGGACTACTTCGTGTCCGACTCGCTGTGCTGCCCGTCGCGCGCGTCGATCTTCACCGGCATTTTTCCGCACGACACCGGGGTGTTCAGCAACTTCGGCCCGGGCGGCGGGTTTCGCGCCTTCTACCGGCACGGTGACGAGAAGCGAACGTTCCCGCTCGCGCTTCAGAGCGCTGGCTACCGGACCGCGCTGATGGGCAAGTTCCTCAACGGATACCTGGAAAGGTCCGGGCACGGGCACCTATCCGACGGCGAGGTCAGCGACGTGCCGGCACGTTACGTCCCACCGGGGTTCAGCGATTGGGACGTCGCCGGTTGGGGCTACCCCGAGTTCAACTACTCGCTCAACGAGAACGGCGTCCTCCACCGCTACGGCGACCAGCCGGCGGACTATCTGACCGACGTGATCGCTCGCGACGGTGTTCAGTTCATCAACCAGGCCGCGCGGGACAAGGTGCCGTTCTTCCTCGAGCTTGCAAGCTTCGCCCCCCACACCCCCAACGTCCCCTCTCCGCGCGACGCGCGCGACTTCCCGGGATTGCGCGCGCCCCGCCCCCCCAACTTCGACGTGCTGCCGACCGATGCGCCGAGGTGGTTGGCCAGCCACCCACCGCTGAACGCGGCGGCAGATCAGGAAGATCAACTCCGCCTTCCGCCGACGGGCGCAGTCTGTACATGCGGTCGACCGCATGATCGGGATGGTCGAACGCGGGCTCGCAGCCGACGGGCTCAGCCATAACACCTATCTCGTCTTCAGCTCGGACAACGGCCTCCACGCCGGCCAGTACCGCCTGATGCCCGGCAAGCTGACCGCGTTCGACACCGACATCCGCGTTCCGCTCGTCGTCGTCGGCCTGGGGGTGCCGGCAGGTCGCAGGACTTCCGCCATGTCCGAGAACATCGACCTCGCCGCGACGTTCGCCGGGATCGCCGGACGAGCATGCCCACCGACGGTCACAGCCTCGTGCGTCTGATTCACGGGCAGCCCGCACCCGACTGGCGGGACACGATCCTCGTCGAGCACCACGGCGGCGCCATGTCTCCGTTCGACCCGGACTT
>Ga0335078_10009317_pt1 | contig 14559 bp, 15 predicted proteins | sample Lox_Sample_32_FD_206711 | JGI IMG/M metagenome (GOLD analysis project Ga0335078, IMG submission 206711) | Soil microbial communities from Loxahatchee National Wildlife Refuge, Florida, United States - Lox_Sample_3.2 | ecosystem: Environmental > Terrestrial > Soil > Wetlands | place: USA...
ACCTGCCCGTCTTCGCGGCCAACGTCGAGGCGGCCATGGAGGTCGTCAGCCTGCTGCGGCCCTACCTGCAGGACAAGGCCCCCGGCGCGCTGGCGCAGATCCAGCAGCGGCACGCCACGGTGACCAGCCTGCTGGCGGACGACAAGGCCAGTCCCGGCTACGATGACACCGGCTACGTGGACTACTCCACCGTGCAGAACTCCCAGCGCCGCCAGCTGTCGGCGGCGGTGAACGCCCTGGCCGAGGCGCTGTCCAAGCTCTCCGTCCAGGTGAGTCGATGACCAGTCCCCAGGACACCGAGCGGGTCGAGGGGTCCGGGCCGTCGCGGCGGCGGCTGCTGGCCGGGGCCGGGCTGGTCGGGGTTCTCGGGACGGGGGCGCTGGCGGGCGGTCTGGCCGGCTACTCCGCCCAGCCGGAAGGGGCGGCGGGCGCGGTCCTGGGCGACCAGCGGATCCCGTTCTACGGCACGCATCAGGCCGGCATCACCACCCCGGCGCAGGACCGGCTGGCGTTCGGCACGCTGAACGTGGTCTCCGGCGCCACTGCCGCGGACCTGCGTGACCTGCTGCGGGACTGGACCACCGCGGCCGCGCGGATGACCGCCGGGCAACTGGTCGGCGAGGAGACCGAGCCGCAGGCGCCGCCGGTGGACACCGGCGAGGCGGCCGGTTCCCCGGTATCCCGGCTGACCGTCACCGTCGGCTACGGGCCTGCGCTGTTCGACCACCGGTTCGGGCTGGCGGCGCGCCAGCCGTCGGCGCTGGCGGACCTGCCGCCGCTGCCGAACGAGAACCTCGACCCGGACTACACCGGCGGCGACCTGGCCATCCAGGCCTGCTCCGACAATCCGCTGGCGGCCTTCCACGCGGTGCGGAACCTGGCCAGGATCGGCATGGGCGTCGTCGCGCACAACTGGATGGAACTCGGCTTCGGCCGGACCTCCACCACCTCGACGGCGCAGGCCACCCCGCGCAACCTGCTCGGCTTCAAGGACGGCACCCGCAACATCAAGGCCGAGCAGACCGAGCTGCTGAACCGGCACGTGTGGGTGGGCCAGGAGACGGACCAGCCCTGGCTGCGCGGCGGCAGCTACATGGTGACCCGCAAGATCCGCATGTTCGTGGAGAACTGGGACCGCGACTACCTGGCGGACCAGGAGAACGTCATCGGGCGGGCCAAAGTGTCGGGCGCCCCGCTGTCCGGCGGCGCGGAGTTCAGCACCCCCGACTTCACCAAGGCGGGCGGCGACGGGCAGCCCGCCATCCCCGCCGACGCCCACATCCGGCTGGCCAGCCCCGAGCACAACGGCGGAATCCACATCCTGCGCCGCGGCTACTCCTTCACCGACGGCATCGACCCGCAGGCCGGGACCCTGCTCGGCGGCCTGTTCTTCATCGCGTTCATGAAGAACCCGTCCCAGTTCGTCAAGCTCCAGACGGCGCTGGCGGGCGACGCCCTGAACGAGTACATCCACCACACCGGCAGCGCCACCTTCGCCGTCCCGCCCGGTCTGCGGCCCGGCCAGCATTACGGTGATGCCCTGTTCAGCTGAGACCCTTCAGAACTGCGGCGGGACCGGCCGGGAGGGCACGCGCCCGGCCCGTTCGGCTGGAATAGCGCGGCTCCGGCGGCTGCTGTTACTATTCGCCGGCCCTTCCCCGCGCCGCCTCGCCGCGGGCACTCTCCGGGCACGGCATCATGGAACCGCTATGACGCTTATCGACCTGCTGCCCGCCACGCCCGAACCCGACGCCGTCTTCGACGCCTTCGCCGGGTGGTCCAAGCGACGCGGGCTGGCGCTGTACCCGCACCAGGAGGAAGCGCTCATCGAGATCGTCTCGGGGGCGAACGTCATCCTGTCCACCCCGACCGGGTCCGGCAAGAGCCTGGTCGCCATGGGCGCTCACTTCACCGCGCTCGCGGACGGGCGGCGCACGTTCTACACCGCGCCGATCAAGGCGCTGGTGTCGGAGAAGTTCTTCGACTTGTGCGCCGCGTTCGGCCCGGCCGAGGTCGGCATGATGACCGGGGACGCCAGCGTCAACGCGGAAGCGCCGATCATCTGCTGCACCGCGGAGGTGCTGGCGAACATCGCGCTGCGGGACGGCGCCGCCGCCGATGTGGGCCAGGTCGTGATGGACGAGTTCCACTTCTACGCCGATCCCGACCGCGGCTGGGCCTGGCAGGTGCCCCTGCTCGAACTGCCCCGGGCGCAGTTCGTGCTGATGTCGGCCACACTCGGCGACGTGAGGCGGTTCGAGACCGACCTGACCTGGCGCACCGGCCGGCCTACGGCGGTGATCCACTCGGCCGAGCGGCCGGTCCCGCTGGTCTTCTCGTTCGTCGTCGAGCCGTTGCACGAGACCCTCAAGGAACTGCTCAGCACCAACCAGGCGCCGATCTACGTGGTGCACTTCACCCAGGCGGCCGCGCTGGAGCAGGCGCAGGCGCTGATGAGCGTGAACGTCTGCAGCCGGGCCGAGAAGGACGCCATCGCCGACATGATCGGCAACTTCCGGTTCTCGGCCGGCTTCGGCAAGACCCTGTCCCGGCTGGTGCGGCACGGCATCGGCGTGCACCACGCCGGCATGCTGCCCAGGTACCGGCGGCTGGTCGAGACGCTGACCCAGGCTGGGCTGCTCAAGGTCATCTGCGGCACCGACACCCTCGGCGTGGGCATCAACGTGCCGATCCGCACCGTCCTGTTCACCGCCTTGTCCAAGTACGACGGGAAAAAGACCCGGCTGCTGCAGGCGCGCGAGTTTCACCAGATCGCCGGGCGGGCGGGCCGGGCCGGGTTCGATGTTTCCGGGCGGGTCGTCGTGCAGGCCCCCGAGCACGTGGTCGAGAACGAGAAAGCCCTGGCCAAGGCGGGCGACGACCCGAAGGCGCGGCGCAAGGTGGTCCGCAAGAAGCCGCCCGAGGGCTTCGTGTCGTGGGGTCGCCCGACGTTCGAGAGGCTCGTCGCGGCCGACCCCGAGCCGCTGACCTCGAGCTTCAAGGTCACCCACGCCATGGTGCTGAACGTCATCGCCCGGCCGGGCGACGCGTTCGCGGCCATGCGCCACCTGCTGACCGACAACCACGAGGACCGTTCGGCCCAGCGGCGGCACATCCACCAGGCCATCGCGATCTACCGCGCCCTGCTGGCCGGCGGCGTGGTCGAACGCCTGGATTCGCCGGACGCCGAGGGCCGTCTCGTGCGACTCACCGTGGACCTGCAGCTCGACTTCGCGCTCAACCAGCCGCTGTCGCCGTTCGCGCTGGCCGCCATCGAGCTGCTGGATAGTACGAATCCGGATTATCCGCTGGACGTAGTGTCGGTGATCGAGTCGACCCTGGAGAACCCGCGGCAGGTGCTGTCCGCCCAGCAGTTCCGGGCGCGCGGCGAGGCGGTGGCCCAGATGAAGGCGGACGGCGTCGGCTACGAGGAGCGGCTCGAGCTGCTTGACGACGTGACGTACCCCAAGCCGCTGGAGGATCTGCTCGACGGGGCCTACGAGATCTACCGGCGCGGCCACCCGTGGGTCGCCGACTACGAGGTACGGCCGAAGGCGGTGGTCCGCGACATGTACGAGCGGGCGCTGACCTTCGCCGAGTACGTCGCGTTCTACGGGCTGTCCCGGTCCGAGGGCCTGGTGCTGCGCTACCTGGCCGACGCGTACAAGGCGTTGCGGCAGACGGTGCCGGACGAGGCCAAGACCGAGGACCTGACCGACCTGATCGAGTGGCTGGGCGAGATCGTCCGGCAGGTCGACTCCAGCCTGATCGACGAGTGGGAGCGGCTGCGCAACCCGCTGGACGCGGCCGAACCGTCGCGGGACGAGCGGCCCGCCACGGTCACGTCCAACGTGCGGGCGTTCCGGGTGCTGGTACGGAATGCGCTGTTCCACCGCGTGCGGCTGGCGGCCCTCGAGCACTACGAGGAACTCGGCGCGCTGGATTCGGACAGCGGATGGGACGCTGCGGCGTGGGAAGACGCCCTGCAGGGCTACTTCGACGTGCACGACGAGATCGGCACCGGCCCGGACGCGCGCGGCCCCGCCTTGCTGATGATCGACGCTGGTCAGCCGGGTCAGTGGGCCGTCCGGCAGATATTCGACGATCCGGCAGGCCACCACGACTGGGGTATCAGCGCGGTCGTCGACCTGGACGCGTCGGACGAAGCCGGTTCGGCCGTGCTGCGCATCACCGACGTCGGACAGCTGTCCGGGTTCTAGCCAGCGGTTCTAGCCTGCGGGTTCTAGCCCGAAGTCGGGCAGGACGAGCGAGCCGTCAGGCCCGAGGGTGAAGCCGGGGTTCCAGGCGATTTCCCAGACGTGGCCGTCCGGGTCGCGGAAGCAGCCGGCGTAACCGCCATAGAAGGTCTCCCCGGCCGGCCGCGTGATCTCGGCTCCCGCCGCGGCCGCGGCCGCCAGCAGGGCGTCGACCTCGGCCCGTGACCGGAGGTTGTGGGCCAGGACGACGCCGTCGAAACCACCGGCGCCGGTGTCGGCTACGCCGCTGTCGGCGGCGAGCTTGGCGCGCCCCCACAGGATCAGGGCCATGCCCCCGGCCTGGAAGAAGACGGTCTCCTCGAGCTCCTGGCCGTGCCAGCCGAGGCGTTCGTAGAACGTCCGGGCGCGGCCGACGTCGGCGACGCCGAGCGTGATCAGGCTGATGCGTTGCTCCACGCCAGCAACCTAGCCGAGGCCACCGACATTGACGCTCGGGCATTAACGCCCGGGGCTCAGCCGATGTAGGTGTAGTCGTCCCGGTCCAGCTGGAAGACACGGAAGCCGCGCTCGTTCACCATGCTGCGCAGGTGACGCAGGCCGGTGACGCTGGCCAGGACGACGGCGCCCGTCGCGGCCAGGATCGAGCCGCCGAACAGGGCCAGCCCGCCGATGACGTGGCCGAGCAGCATCAGCAGCACCCCGACGAGCAGCGCTACCGGGACCGCCAGCACCAGCGCGAACGCGAGCAGCGCCAGCGCGATCACCACCTTGGACGACATGTTCGGCCTTCGCGCCGCGTACCAACCGGCCATTGTGCCCGCCCTTCCGAGGACCCCGTAGCTGAACTTACGATATGTCGCGTTGCTGGCGGGCGCAAATTAGTTCTCGCTGCCGGACGCGGTGGAACCGGGGGGTTCACTGCGTCAGAACGCGCACTGGATCCGGGGTTTCATCGGGTTCCAGCTGGCCCGGGCCCGGGACCAGGGCCCGGTGCCTCCGGTCAGCGTGGCTCCGGTTAGCAGATCGCCTCGGCGAGCAAGGCGGCGGCCGCGATCAGGTCCGATTCGGTCGGGAGGGCGAAGCCGAGCAGGAGCGCCGGAGGGGACGGCGCGTACGTGGTGCAGTGGCGGTGCAGCTCGTGCAGGCCGACGCCGGAGCGCCGGGCCCGCTTCGCCGTCTCGTGCTCGTCCGCACCCCCGGGGAGCCAGGCGAGCAGGTGCAGCCCGGCCTCGGTACCGCTGACGCGAACATCCGGCAGGTGCTTGCCGAGCTCGCCGACCAGGAGGTTCCGCTTGGCGCGGTAGCGCCGGCGCATGGAGCGCAAGTGGCGTTCCAGCGCGGCGTCCTCGATGAACGACGCCAGGGCCACCTGGTCCAGGGTGGGTGGCGTCACCCCGGTGACCAGCAGCACGTCCTCGACGTCATCGATCAGGTGCGACGGGGGGACGACCCAGGCCAGGCGGAGCGCGGGCGCCAGCGTCTTGCTGGCGGTGCCGACGAACGCGACCAGGTCCGGGGCCAGGCCCTGGAGCGAGGCCACCGGATCCCGGCCGAACCGGTACTCCACGTCGTAGTCGTCCTCGACGATCAGCGCGCCGCGGTCCCGCGCCCAGGCGATCAGCGCGCCGCGACGTTCGGCCGTCATGACCACCCCGGTCGGGTAGTGGTGGGCCGGTGTCATCACCACGGCGTCGACATCGGCCGCGGCGAGCTCGGACACCACCATGCCGTCGGCATCCACCCGGACCGGAACGGCCTCCAGCCTGGCCGCCTCGGCGGTGTACCGCTGCCAGCGCCAGCCGGGATCCTCGACCGCCACCCGGCGGCCGCCGCGTTTGCGGAGCACGTGCCAGAGCACGGTGAGCGCCTGGGAGGCGGCGCAGCAGACGACCACGTGCTCGGGGTCCACGACCACGCCGCGCACGCGGGCCAGGTATCCGGCGAGGGCGTTCCTGAGCTCGGGGACACCGCGGTGGTCGGCGTAGGTCAGCCGGCTGTCCGGCAGCTCACGCAGGGCACGCAGCAACGCCGCCTTCCAGGCGGCGCGCGGGAAGGCGTGGAAGTCGGCCTGCCCGGGCCGCAGCTCGTAGCGGTAGGCGTTCGGCACCGGCAGCCGCCGCCGGACCGGCGGGCGGCCCGACGCCGCCGTCGCGGCGACGCGGGTGCCGGAGCCGCGCCGGGCCGACAGGTAACCCTCGGTGGCCAGCTGGGCGTAGCTGTCCACCACCACCCCGCGGGACACGCTCAGCTGCTCGGCCAGATCCCGGCTAGGCGGCAGCGCCGATCCCGGTGGCAGCCGGCCGGACCGGATGGCCACCCGCAGCGCGTCCTCGAGCTGGCGGCGGAGCGAGACGCCGTCCCGGAATTCCATCTCCAGGTCCACGGGCCTGACGCTACCCCGTCCCCTCGGCACGGCACGATTGGCCCCATATCTGTGCCAGTGATTGGACCAATCCCAAAGACCACTCGCGGGTTAAGCTGGCCAGCACCGGGCGGTCGCACGGACGGGGGCTGACGCCCGGCGACGGTGTGCTCGAGGTCTGGGCGACGCGGGAGTTCCGGTACGGGGGCGAGCACACCGTCCTCCGCCCCAGAGCCGGGAAAGACGCTGGGAGGATCCGGTGAAACTGGTCACGCATGCGTTCCTGACGCTCGACGGGGTCATGCAGGGTCCGGGCGGGGCCGAGGAGGACCCCAGCGGGGGGTTCGGCCACGGCGGGTGGCTGGTCCCGTTCTCCGACGCCGACATGGGCGTGATCGTGGAGAGCTGGTTCGCCCGGACCGAGGCGATCCTGCTCGGCCGCACCACCTACGAGACCATGCGCGCCTACTGGAGCCAGGTAACCGACCCGGCCAACGGCGCCGCGGCCAAGCTGAACCACGGCCGCAAGTACGTCGTGTCGAACACCCTGACCCGCGCCGACTGGGGTGACACCACGGTTCTGCGCGGCGACGTCATCGGCCAGATCGCCGACATCAAGAAGGGCGGACGGGGGGAGCTGCAGGTGCACGGCAGTGCGCGGCTGGCCCAGGCGCTGCACGCCGCGGGGCTGATCGACGAGTACCGGCTGCTGACGTTCCCGGTCACCGTCGGCGTCGGCAAGGCGCTGTTCACCGGCGACGCGCCGCCCAGGGGGTACAACCTGCTCGAATCCCGCACCACCAGGGCTGGCGCCGTGTACCAGGTGCTGGCCCCGAAGGCCTTCGAGGCGGGCGACCTCACCGTGCAAGATGGCAGGGAAGCCGCCCGGTAGCGGACCAGCCGGAACGAACCAGTCAGCACGGGGCAGTCAGCACGGGACAGCCGGCACGGGGCAGTCAGCACGGGACAGCCGGCACGGGACAGCCGGCACGGGACAGCCGGCACGGGACAGCCGGCACGGGCAGCTGGCATCGGGTAGTCCACACGGGGAAAGTCAACAGGGAGGAAGAACCATGGGAACGATCCGGGTACACGAGTTCATCAGCCTGGACAGCGTGATCGACACGCCGAGCTGGACCTTCCCGTTCGGGTTCGACCCGCGGATGGGCGAGGCCATCGGCCGGATCACGGCGGGCAGCGACGGCATCCTGCTGGGCCGCACGACCTATGAGATGTTCGAGCCGGCCTGGTCCGGGCGGACCGCGGAGGAGGACCCTGGTGCCCCCTTCTTCAACGACACCAGCAAGTACGTCGTATCGTCCACGCTCACCACGGCGACGTGGCGGAACTCGGAGATCATCGGCGGGTATGACCCCAAGCGGATCCAGCAGCTGAAGGAGGAGTCGGCGCAGGGCCTCTACGTGAGCGGCAGCGGGACCCTGGTCCGCGCCCTTATCGCCGACGGGCTGGTCGACGAGCTGCACCTGTTCGTGTATCCGGTCACCCGTTCGGCGGGGTCGCGGCTGTTCGACGAGAGCCTGCAGCCCGCCACGTGGAATCGCGCCGAGGCGGAGCTCTACGACGCTCTACGACAACGGAGTGACCTACCTGAAGCTGACCCCGCAGTCGTGAACACGACTGCCGCCCCGGCCTTCGCCCGGCTCGGCGATGCACGAGGCTGAGGGCGTTCCGCTGCCGGGCGGGCGGATGACGAGCGGCCTCGTCCGCCACGGTGACCGGGTACGGCGGCCGACGGGCCCGTGGTCCCCTGCCGTCCACGAGTACCTGCGCCACCTGGCCGCGGCCGGATTCGAGGGCTCGCCGCGGGTGCTGGCGACCGGGGACGGCTGGGAGGACCTGACCTACATCGAGGGCGAGGTGGCGTCCGACCCGGGCTGGGAGCCCGGCCGGGGGAACCGGCTCCCGCCGCAGGCCAGGACCGACCGGGCGCTGGCCGGGGCGGGCAGGCTGCTGCGTGAGCTGCACGAGGCCGCCGCCGGTTTCGAGCCGGCCGTGACGGCCTACCGGTTCCATCCGCACCCGCCGCTTCCCGGCGAGGTGGTCAGCCACGGCGACCTCGGCCCGTGGAACACCGTGTACCGGGACGGCGTGCCGGTGGCGTTCATCGACTGGGACGGCGCCGAGCCGGTCGAGCCGCTGGATGACCTGGCCGACGCGGCGTGGGCGTTCGTTCCGCTCGCGCCGACCGCCCAGCTGGCCCAGGCCGGCTTCGACCCGCTGCCCGACCTGCCCGGACGGCTCCAGCTCTTCGTGGACGCGTACGGGCTGGCCGACCGGGCGAGCATCCTGCCCGCGTTGCGGCACGCTCCCCTGGCCACCGCAGGACGCGTAAGGTACTGGCCGGTCGACGCCGCCGGGGCGGCCGGCGCGCTGGAGTTCCTGGCCGGCGAGCTGTGCTGGATCCACGGCATCTCCCCCGACCTGGCCCGCGCCCTGTGACGCGCGGCTAGCGGCCGGGGGCCTCCAGGTTCAGGCGGCGCTGCTCGATGATCAGGCAGCGGTCCTCCACGTAGAGCAGCCCGGCGTCCTCGGCGATGGCCCGGGCCTCGGCCGAGGCGATGCCCAGCTGCAGCCACAGGGCGGTGGCGCCCGCGGCGACCGCCTGGCGGGCGATGTCCGGCGTCTGGCCGGACGGGCGGAACACGTCGACCAGGCCCACCTGCTCCGGCACGTCGGCGAGCGTCCGGTAGGCCGGCTCGCTGAGGAGCTGGTCGGCGTGCGGGTTGACCGGGATGATCCGCCAGCCGTGCCGCTGCATGTGGGCGGGCACCGAGTGCGCCGCCTTGTGCGGCGCCCGGCTGGCGCCGACCACGGTGATGGTGTCGTAGCTGGTCAGGATGCGCCCGACGATGGCGTCTGTACCGGTCACCTGGCCAGGTTAACGCGCGAGGCGGGAGCGGAGCAGGCGGGGAAGGACGGCCGGGCCTGTGACCGGACGGAACCTGACGGCCGCCGCGTGCAGGGCCGCTTGCTCGTCCTCGGTCAGCTCGATGTCGGCGGCGGCCACGTTGCTCTCCAGCTGGCCGACACTGGAGGCGCCCGGTATGGCTATCACCGCGGGCCCGCGGATGACCCAGGCCAGGGCGATCTGGGCGGGAGTGGCGGCGTGCGCGTCCGCCACCTCGCGCAGGGTCGCGATCAGGTCGCCCGCCCGGTCGAGGTTCTCCGGCAGGAACAGCGGATTGGCGGCCCGGAGCCGGTTCGCCGGGCGGTGGTCCCGGTCGTACCGGCCGGAGAGCAGCCCCTGGGCCAGCGGGCTGTAGGCGATCACGAGATGGCCGGTTGATCCGGCGAACGGGAGCAGGTCCCGCTCGGGCGAGCGGTCGACGAGGCTGTACCGGACCTGGTTGCTCAGCACCCGGGCGCCCAGGGCCTGCTCGGCGGCACGCCAGCGGTCCAGCGAGTAGTTGCTGACGCCGACCTCGCCGACCAGCCCGACCCGCTGCAGCGCGCGCATGCCGCGCATGATCGTGCCGTCCCTGACCACCGGGTTGGGCTGATGCACCTGGTACAGGTCGAGCCGACGAGCGCCGAGCCGGTTCGCGCTGGCCACCGCGCGCTGCTCGACGACCGGGGCGACCGGCAGCAGCGGGAAGATCTTCGTGGCCAGGAAGACCGAGTCCCTGTCGTCGCCGAGGGCCGCGCCGAGGATCCGCTCGCTGCGCCCCAACCCGTAGATCTCGGCGGTGTCGAACACGGTGACGCCGAGCTCCACCGCCCGGCGCACGATGGCGTGCGCCTCCTGCCCGGCGTAGCCCTGGCCGTAGCCCCATTCCCGGGACCCGAACTGCCAGGTGCCCAGCCCGATGCGGGAAATCCTGGTGCTGGTCCCTGGACTCAGATAGCGCATGCCCCCAGTGTCCGCCTCAACGGCCGGCCATTACCACCTAAGCCTGGCAATCTGGTCGTAGTCGGCCGAGGAGTAACCGACCAGTCCTTCGGACAGGGCGAAGATCCACTCCGCCACGCCCAGGGACAGCGCGAGGCGGCTGCAGCGGGCGCAGAAGTGCGGCTCGTCCAGGCGGACCGAGTCGTCCGCCTCGAGCCGCACGTAGATCAGCTTCGATCCCTGCAGCTTCCGCCAGCCGTCGCCCTCGCGGGCCAGGGTGATCGCCCGCTGCTCGGCGTGGGTCCGGCAGCGGTCGTGGTCCCCGGCCTCCCCGAACTTGCAGTAGCAGTGATCTTCCCCCGGGAACGGTACGCCGTTGGTCCCCCAGGCCAGCAGGCTCTCGTCTTTCACCAGCACGGCGGCGTACCTGGTTTGCGAGTGGGAATCCCTGGCCAGCTCCGCCGCCCGCTCGACCATCTGCTCCGCCACATGGCTGTCGTGACGTTTCAGCGGACGCCACACCGGCCCGTGCCCTGATTGCATGCCCACCACCTCTCGCAGCGAAGGCTATTCTCCGCGACCGCCCGGCGTCCGGCCAGGGGGAGTCTGGCGTTTCCCGGCGAATCGTCAGGCGGAGTCGCCGGCCGGCCACGCTCCGGCGACCTCGTACGCCTCGTGATCGCCGGGCCACGGCGGTATCGTCACGCCCACCGCGGCCAGCGGCCCGCCGTCGTCGGCGCGGAACTGGAATTGCGTGCCCACCGGGATGGACAGGCAGGTGCCAGGCCCGAGCGGCACCGTCTCCTGCCGGTCTCCCCGGCGCCGCCACATCTGGCCGTGGCCGGACACGACATACCAGAGCTCGCTGACGGCGTGGTGGGCGACCGCCCGGGAGACCTGCCCGGCGGCCAGCCCGAAGTGGGCCATCGAGCCGCCGTCGAGCCGCAGCAGGACCCGCACCTGCGAGCCGTCCGGCGCGATCGCGTCCGGTGCGTCCGGTAGCTGCATGGTGCCGAAATACTGGTCCACTCGTCGAGCCTAGTAGGCTCCTACGCCACCAGGCACGAGATCATGGAGGACCGAGGTTGGCTGAGGTCCCGTTCCAGCACGTGGCCAGGCGGTTCGCCGAGCTGGTCTGCCCGCCGGAGGTCCGCGCCGACCAGCGGGCGGACCGGGTACTTGGCGAGCTCGGGCTGATGCTCGGCTCGCTGCCGCCCGCGGCCAGGAAGGCGCTGGCCGGCGCGCTGGTCCTGCTCGATCAGGGAGCACGGCTGTACCCGCCGTCCCGGGGACGCCGGTTCGCCCGGCTCGGCGACGAGGTGGCCGGCCCGTACGTCCGGGCGGTGCTGGCGCGGCGCGACCCGGCCGCCGAGCTCATCCGCCGGCTCAAGAGCGTGATCATCATGTGCTACTACGAGCTGCCCGAGGTGCAGCGGGAGATCGGCTATGACCCGGCCCCCTACATCGCGGCCGTATCCCGGCGGCGGCTGGAGTCCTACGGCCCGGACATCCGGGCGGGCGAGGCCGTGGTCACGGCCGCACCGGGCCAGGGCACGCCGGAGCGGGGCACGCCGTGATCAGCGGGCTGGTCACGCAGGCGGAGGTGGCGGGCGACCTGAGCCTGGACTGCGGGGCGGTGGTCGTCGGGTCGGGGGCGGGCGGGGCGACCGTGGCCGCGGAACTGGCCGAGGCCGGGGTGGACGTGGTCCTGCTGGAGGAGGGTGGCTACCACCCGACCGAATCGTTCACCGCCGCGACCGGGCGGGCGCTGCGCACGCTGTACCGCGACGGCGGGGGCGGGATGGCGATCGGCCGCCCGTCCGTGCTGTACGCCGAGGGCCGCTGCGTCGGCGGCTCGACCGTGGTGAACGGGGGCATGTCCTGGCGGACGCCGACCCGCGTGCTCAGCCGGTGGGCCGAGCAGGAGGGGCTGCGGGCGATCGGCGAGCGTGACCTCGACCCCTACTTCGCCGCGATCGAGTCCAGGCTCTCGGTCGGCCTGCAGGACCCGGAGACGATCGGGCGAGACTCCGCGTTGTTCCAGGCCGGCGCGCAGGCCCGGGGCTGGGCTGTGGTGCCCAACCGGCGGAACCAGCTGCACTGCGCGGGCACCAATAGCTGCAGCAGCGGCTGCCCGACCGGCGCGAAGCGGTCGATGCTGGTCACCAGCGTGCCCCGGGCGCTGGCCCGGGGCGCCCGGTTGTTCGCCGACTGCCGGGTGGACCGAGTCACAAGGGCGGGCGGCGCGGTGACCGGGGTGACCGGGCACTTCGTCCGCCCCGGCGGCCGCCGGGGGCCGGGCCTGACGGTGCGCGCCCGGGTCGTGGTGGTGGCCGGTGGCGCGATCCAGACTCCGGCCCTGCTCGCCCGGTCGGGCCTGCGGTCGGCCTCGGGCCGCCTCGGCCGGAACCTGTCGGTGCACCCGAACGCGGTGGTGACCGCGTTCTTCGACCAGGAAGTGACCGGCTGGCAAGGCGTTCACCAGGCCTTCCAGGTACGCGAGTTCCTCGACGAGGGGCTGCTGCTGACCGCGACCAACCTCACCCCCCCGATGCTGGCCGGGATCTTGCCGGCCTACGGCGCCGAACTCGGCGAGCTGATGGCCGACTACAACCGCATCGTCACCGCGGGACCGCTAGTCTCGGACACCGGGACGGGCCGGATCCGGTCGCTGCCTGGCCTCGGGCCACAGGTCTTCTACCAGCTCACCGACTATGACGCGGGACGCGTGGCGCGGGGCGTCGAGCTGACCGCCGAGGCGCTGTTCGAGGCGGGGGCACGGCGGGTGCTGCTGCCCGTCGACGCCGCCCCGGTCGTCCGCGGCCCGGACGAGCTGCGCCGCCTGCTGGCCCGGCCGGTGCCGAAGCGGTCCCTCCAGCTCTACTCGGTCCACCTGATGGGCACCGCGCGGATGAGCGAGGACCCGCGGCGCGGCGTGACCGGCAGCTTCGGTGAGTTCCACGGCGCGGCAGGCCTGATCGTGGCCGACGCCAGCCTGTTCCCCGGCCCGATCGGCATCAACCCGATGGAGACGGTGATCGCGCTGGCCATGCGCAACGCCCGCCGGCTGGTCGAGCGCCGGGACAGCTACGGGCTCTAGGGCTAGGCCCAGACCGCGACCGGGTTTCCCGGCGCGTACAGGTAGCCCGCATCGCCCTTGCTGGCGTTCGGGTCCTTACTCAGCTTGGAGTAGTCGATGGAGAACTGGAATTCCTTGCCGGCCGGGACGCGGTAGTAGGAGGGGGTCGACGGCTCGGGCACGCCGGGATCGGTGAACGACGCGTCCTGGAAGTAGAACTGCCTGGGGTTGACCACGAACCCGTTCGCCCCGCCCACGATGACCCAGGCGACGACGGCCCCGCCGGTCTGGTCGCCCTGGGTGCTGATCTCGGCGATGCGGGAACCTCCGGGCGTGGTGTACCAGGACAGCTGGTTCGGGTCGGTGCTGTCGGTGCCCTTGAGCCTGGCTTCGGGCGGGGCGATGCCCTTGATCGCGGCGAGCCGGGCGCTGCTCTCGTCGAGCAGGCAGGCCGCGGCGCTGATCCCGTCGATCGTGCCGCCGGTGTTGAAGGCGGCGGCGCACACCGGCGCCCGCGCGGCCAGCCACGCACTGTCCTGGGCCAGGATCGTCTTGCGCTCGGCCGGCGAGGCACTGGAGTACCTGGCGGACTGCACCACGTCGATCTGGGCGTCCACGTTCTCGGTCTTGGCCTGGTAGCACCGCTCGATCTCGATCGCGGTGGACTGCCCGCCGCAGCTATCCGGGGCGGACCCGGCCTTGGCCGGGTGACCGGGGTCGAACGGCTCGACGATGCTGACGAACGAGGCGACGGTCGAGACGGTGCCCCGGGCGGCCGGGCTGGACGAAGCGGCCGGGCCCGGCGAACCAGACGACCCGGAGGACCCGCAGCCCGCCAGCGGAACGGCCAGGACAACCAGCGCCACCGCCAGTACCAACAGCGTCTTGCGCCGCCCGTGTCTCATCGCTTCCCTCAGGCCCATGGATGCTCCGCCTTCCCGCCGCCCGCAGTATTCGGAGCGATCGTAACGGTGCCTGATACAACGCGAGATGCGCTTACCCAGTGCCGGACCATGATCGCGGGCAGTTTTGGTGTCTATCTGGCCAAAAC
>Ga0335078_10009318_pt1 | contig 14558 bp, 15 predicted proteins | sample Lox_Sample_32_FD_206711 | JGI IMG/M metagenome (GOLD analysis project Ga0335078, IMG submission 206711) | Soil microbial communities from Loxahatchee National Wildlife Refuge, Florida, United States - Lox_Sample_3.2 | ecosystem: Environmental > Terrestrial > Soil > Wetlands | place: USA...
TGTGTGAACGTGGCCAACCTGCTGCTTTCCCGCGCCTCGGCGCGCAAACCGGAGATCGCCATTCGCGCGTCGCTGGGCGCCACCCGCTGGCGCATGGTGCGGCAACTGCTCACTGAGAGCGCCTTGCTCGGCGTCATCGGCGGCTTGCTCGGTCTCATCGTCGCGCTGTGGGGTGTCGAAACTTTGATCCAGTTCGCGCCGGCCAATCGGATTCCGCGCCTTGACGAAATCCGCTTCGACGGCTGGGTGTTCGTGTTCAACATGGGCGTCTCCCTGCTCACCAGCCTGCTGTTCGGCCTGGCTCCCGCGCTGCAGTTGACCAGCGCCCGGCAGACGCGGAATTGGAAAGACGCGGCGGCCCGCGGCAGCGTCCGTTCCGGCGCGCTGCGTTCCGGGCTGGTGATGGCGGAAGTGGCGCTGGCCTTGATTCTGCTGATCGGCGCCGGTCTGCTCGTCCGCAGCTTCGAGAAACTGCGGGCCGTGAATCTTGGGTTCCGGCCCGATAACGTCCTGGCGATGAGCATGGAACTGAACGGTAAGCCGTACGAATCCGCCGCGCAAATTCAGCGGTTCGATAACGCGGTTGTGGAACGCATCTCGCACGTGGACGGCGTCAGTGCCGTGGGGCTGGTCAATTGGCTACCCATGTCCGACGCCCTCATCCAGGGAGATTTCAAACTGGGCGATCAGCAAGCACCCCCAAACATGATAGTCGCCAAACCGGCGGTCAGCCCCGGCTATTTTCGAGCGATGGGCATCCCGCTGATGCGCGGACGTTCGTTCGATGAACACGACACTTTGAAATCCGCGCCTGTCGCGATGGTGGATGAATCGTTCGCGCGCCGCTTCTGGCCGAACCAGAATCCCATCGGCAAGCGCATCAGCTTCGCTGACGAACCTAAGGCGGATGACGACTGGATGACCGTGGTGGGTGTCGCCGGGTCGATCCGGCAGGAGAATCCGGCCTCGCGCTACATGACCATATACCAGCCGGTCGCGCAGGTGCAAGTGCCGTTCTTCTTGCAGGTCGTCAGTTTCGTGGTGCGTTCGAATGCGGACACGGCCAGCCTGGCGCCGGCCCTGCGCGCGCAGGTTTGGGAAGTGGACAAAGACCTGCCCATACGTGCGATCAGCAGCATGCAGGACTTGCTGTACGCCTCCACCGCCGAACCGCGCTTTCAAACGCGCGTGCTCGCGTCATTCTCTTCCATCGCTTTTCTGCTTGCCATGGTCGGCATCTACGGCGTGATGGCTTACTCGGTGACGCAGCGGACGCAGGAGATCGGCATCCGCATGGCGATCGGCGCCGAGCGCCGGCACATCATCCAAATGATCCTGTGGCGCAGCGCGGCCCTGGTCGTGGGCGGCCTGGGGATCGGACTCGCCGGCGCGTGGGCCGCCACCCGTGTGTTGAAGGGCTTCCTGTTCGAGGTGACGCCATTCGATCCGCTGACTTTCGCCTCCGTATCGCTGTTGCTGGCCTTGGTGGCGCTGGCGGCGTGCTACATACCCGCCCAACGCGCGGCTGCGATTGACCCGCTGGTGGCATTACGATATGAGTAGATGGCGGAAGATTCCGGCAGCACTCGCCCGAAAGCCCTGAAGATCAATCTCGACGGACGCAAGTACGGCACGTTTGCCGAGATCGGCGCCGGCCAGGAGGTGGTCCGCTGGTTCTTCCACGCCGGCAAGGCCGCCGGCACCATCGCCAAGACCATTTCCGCTTATGACATGGCCGTCAGCGATGGCCTATACGGTCCGGCCCATCGCTACGTCAGCCGCCAGCGTCTGGAAGCCATGCTCGACCACGAGTTCGCGAGCCTCGTGGAGCGCCTGGATCCCACGCGCGGCGAGCGCACCGCGTTCTTCGTATTCGCGGATACCTCCGCTACGCAGACCCACTCGCGCCGGCCGCTTGGACACAGTTGGCTGGGCGTGCGTTTCCAGACGGAGCCGCGCGGCGAGCCTTCCGAGATCATCCTCCACGTGGAAATGCTGGACCCGGTTACGGTGGAACAGCAGGAGGCGCTCGGTCTGGCGGGTGTGAACCTCATCTATGGCGCATTCTACTATGCGGATGATCCCACGCACCTGATCGCCTCGCTGATGGACGATCTGAGCCGCCGCCGCATCGAAGTGGACATGATCAAGTTCTCCGGCCCGGCCTTCGCGAAGGTGGACAACCGCCTGATGAGTCTGCAACTCGTCGAACAAGGGCTTACCGACGCAGCCATGTTCACGGCCGGGGGCGAGGTCGTCGAGCCCGCGGAAGTGCTCTACAATAAGCCGGTCATGATCGAGCGCGGCAGCTTCCGGCCGGTCACCAATGTCACGCTGGAAATGCTGGACCGCGCCGCGCGCCAGCTTCAGCAGGATGCACCCGACGCCCGGGACCTGGTGGCCATCATGGAGATGACCTTGAATAACCTCATGGCGGAGCAGACCATCGATCACCGGGATTTTCTGGCGCGCGTCGATATCCTGAGCGCATTGGGCAAAATGGTCATGATTTCGAATTACACCAGGTTCGACCGCGTCACCAGCTACCTGCGCCACTACACGCAGAATTGGATCGGAATGGCCATGGGCGTGCCTACCCTGCGACAGGTCTTCGATGAAAAGTACTACACCGAAATGGAGGGCGGCATCCTGGAGGGCGTGGGCAGGCTTTTCCAGGGACCGGTCAAGCTGTTCATTTATCCGACGCGAGAAGCCGATGCCGGGGAGCTGACTACTTCCGATCAATTAGACGTGGAACCGGACCTGAAGCACCTTTACAGACATCTTGTGGAGAACGGGTACATCGAATCCATACGCGAGTTCGACCCCGGCCAGTTGCACGTCACACCGGGCAGCGTGCTGGGAGCCATCCAGTCGGGCGACCCAGGCTGGGAGAAACTGGTGCCGCCGCAGGCCGCCGCGGTCATCAAACAGGAGGGCCTGTTCGGGTACGATGTGGGGCGGGCTTCAGCCCGCGCGGGGCTTTAGCCCCGCTCGCGTGTCTCCCCGCCAGGAAATACTGGATCAACGGGATGCCGCCCGCGATGCCCCCGCTTTACCTTTGTGAATAGGAAAACCTTTTCTGGAGGAAAAACACCAAATGAACAAGCTACTATGCGTCACGGTTGGAGCGGTCTGTCTGATCGCCGCCGGCTGCTCGAAGAAGGTTGCCGTGAAGCCGGCGCCCCCGCCGGCCGCACAACAGGCTAAAGCGAGCGCCCCCGACAAACCCGTGATTTCGCTGTTTGCCGCTTCGCCCGGAACCATAGACAAAGGCGGCGAGACAACCCTTCGCTGGGCCGTGGAACACGCCAATAACGTGCAGATCGCCCCGGCAATTGGAACCGTCCAGGAGTCCGGGAGCCGGGGCATCTTTCCGAGCGCCGACACCATGTACACTCTGACGGCTACCGGGCCGGGCGGGACTGCGTCCGCCACAGCCAGTGTGAATATTCTGGTGCATACGGCATCCACCAAGATGCCGGATCAGGCCACCAAGAACCAGATCCAGGAGCTGCTGAACCGCATCCAGGACGCCTACTTCGATTACAACAAACACGATATTCGCCCCGATGCGCAGGCAGCGCTAGTGGCGGATGCCAAGACCCTGGGCGAAATCCTGAAGCAGTATCCGGATTATAAGCTCACCGTGCAGGGTTATTGCGACGAGCGCGGCTCGGAAGAGTACAACCTGGCTCTCGGCGATAAACGCGCCAACCAAGCCAAAGAGTATCTGACTTCGCTGGGGGTTCCGGGCGCGCAACTGAAGACCATCAGCTACGGCAAAGAGAGACAGATCTGCAGCGAGCACGATGAAGCCTGCTGGCAGAAGAACCGCCGCGCCCACATCACGCAGGAGCAGTAGGGGGGCTAAGGCCGATTGCCAATCGGCCTGCAGGTTGCCAACCTGCCCCACAAGGCAGGCCTGTTACGATGATGGCATGGTGCGCCGGTTGTTTCTGTTGTGCGGTCTCGCGTCCCTGACGGCGGTGGCCAGCGAGCACTGGATCCGGTTCACGTCGGGTCCCGTGGAGGTATTCAGCAGCGCTGGCGCGAAGGACGGCCGCGAGATTCTCGTCCAGGTCGAAGAGTTCCGGCACGCGTTGGGGCAGGTGCTCGGCGATAACGATCTGCAACTGCCGCTGCCCATCCGCGTCCTGCTCTTCAAAACCGGCGCGCCCCAGCTTCCCGAGCCGGTGGTGCGCGGCCGCGAACAGTACAACGTAGTCGTCACCGCCGGCCGGGCGATCCCCAGCGAGGTGTTCGCCCGCCTCACCCAGTTGTTTCTGGACGCCACTACGGCGCGCATGCCGGAGCGGCTGGAACGCGGCTTGGTGGCCCTGTTCTCGACCATTCAAGTGAGCGGCATCCGCATCATCCTGGGCGAGCCCCCCTTGCATCCCGACTTGGACTGGGCGCGCGTGCACCTGCTGGCCGTCGATCCGGAATACTACGGCAAGCTGCACGTCCTCACCTACAATTTACGCAAGGGCGTGGACGAGGACGCGGCCTTTCAGAACGCTTTGGGCAAGTCTCCGGAGCAGATCGAACTGCAGGCGCAGTCGCACCTGGCCCAGGGCCGCTTCCAGGCCACCTCGATTTCACCGCTGCCCATGAGTCCGCAGGATTTTCCGGAGAGGAGCGTGGATCCCGCGGCGGCGCAGTTGGCCATCGCCGACCTGTTGTTGGGCGACCGTTCGCGCGACATTTATCGCGAGCTGATCGCGCAAAAGACGCGCGTGCCGGAAGCTTGGGAAGGCCTCGGAATACTGGCGCTCGGCGACCGGAAAACCGACGAAGCGCGCACCGATTTCGCCGCCGCCATGCAAGCCGGCGCCAAGAGCGCGGAGTGCTACTTGGAGTATGCGCGGCTGGAGCCGGACAAGGCCAAGGCCGTGGCCGCCTTGCAGCATGCGGAGAAGATCAACCCGAAGCTGGCGGAGCCGCATTTTCTGATGGCCGGGCGCGAGACCGAGCTGCCCAAGCGCATTCAGGAACTGAAACTGGCGGCCAAGCTGGACGCGCGCAACCTGCCTTACTGGCAGGCACTGGCCGAAGCCTATCTGGACGCGCACGATTATCCGCAGGCTGCACAGGCCTGGAAATCCGCCGAGCAGGCCGCCACCACGCCCGGCGATCGTGCCCGCATGGAGCGCCAACGGCTGGACGTGGAGGCGCAACGCCTGGATTGGGAGGACGCCGAGAAGAAACGCAAGGCCGGCGAAGAGGCGCGCGAATTGGAGCGGTTGAAGCAGCAGGCGCGCGCCGATCTGCACGCGGCGGAGGCGCGCGCCAATCAGGGCCAGCCCCCGCCGTCGCCAAACGAAAAGGTGGTCCCCTGGTGGGACGGTCCGCAGCCAACGGGCGTACTCACGGGAGTTCTTAAACAGGTGGACTGCGTCGGCAAGCGGCTCCGCCTGGTCATCCAGGACGACGGCCACAAGACCGTGAAGCTGCTGGTGGCCGATCCGGCGCAGGTCGCGATTCTGGGCGGCGCGGGCGAACTGAAGCTGAGCTGCGGAGCGCAGCGCGCGCGCCGCGTGAAGGTGGAATACTTCCCCAAAGCGAACGCCGCGCTGGCGACCAAGGGCGAAGTGGCCAGCATCGAGTTCCAGTGACAGCCAGCCCGTACCCCAGCCGGTACCGATGGGTGGTGCTGACCGTCTTCGTGCTCTCAACCGCGATCAACTACCTGGACCGGCAGACGCTGGCCACTCTGGCGCCGCTGGTGCGCGCGGAGTTCCACCTTTCGAACGCCGAATACGGGCTGATTGTGGCGGTCTTCTCGATCGCCTACGCGGCGTGCGCCCCATTCGCCGGCATGCTGATCGACCGCATTGGCCTCGATCGCGCGATCGGTATGGCGGTCGGCGTGTGGTCGTGCGCCGGCATAGCGACGGGGTTCACGCGCGGGCTGGGCGGACTGCTGGGGTGCCGCGGTGTGCTGGGCATGTCGGAGGCGGCGGGCATCCCCGGAGCGGGCAAGGCGATCCATACCTACCTGCTGCCCGGCGAGCGCGCTTTGGGCAACGCGTGGAACCAGGCAGGGGTCAGCCTGGGCCTGATTCTCGCGCCGCCCGTGGCTACCTGGATCGCCATGCGCTATGGATGGCGGCAGGCTTTCTTGATTTCCGGCAGCCTGGGACTGATCTGGATTCCGCTCTGGAGCCTGACGGCCCGCAAGGGATTCCCAACGCCGGCTCCCGGCACCCGACACCCGGCGCCCGGTATCATCGATCTCCTCCGGTCGCGGCGCCTGTGGGGCCTGCTGGCGGCGAACGCGCTCAACATGAGCGTTTATTCGCTTTGGACGAATTGGACCACGCTCTATCTGGTGGATAGGCACCGTTTGCCGCTGGCCGTGGCGAACTGGTACGCGGTGATCCCCCCTCTGCTTGCCGCGCTGGGCGGGTTTGCCGGCGGCTGGCTCTCGCTCGTCTGGATGCGGACGGGCGTGCCGGCGGTGGCCGCGCGCGCGCGGGTTTGCCTGGCTGGTGCTTTGCTGGCCATGCCGACCGCGCTGATCCCGCTGCTGCCCACCGCGGGTTGGACGGCGGCCGGAATCTCGTCGAGCATCCTGGCCGTTTCCGCCGTGAGCGTCAACGTGTATACCATGCCGCTGGACATCTTCGGCGGGGCGCGCGCGGGGTTTGCCGTTTCCATGCTGGTGGCGTCCTACGGCGCGGCGCAGGCGCTCATCTCGCCGGCCATCGGCGCGGTGGTGGACGCGCATGGGTATGGGCCGGTGTGCCTGGTGGCCGCGGCGCTGCCGTTGGCAGCCTACGCGGTGTTGCGGTGGACCGTCGAGACAGAGCGCTAGCAGACGGCGTGCTGTACCATGGTTTCATGCGCACGATCGGACTAGCAGTTTCCGTTGCCAGCCTTGGTTCCATGATGTGGGCGGCCGCGGAGACGAAAACAAATGAACGTCTGGAAGACGCCGGGGTTGTATTCAGCGAGATCATGGCCACACCCGACAAATCCATCCCTCAGAACTTGTTGAACCAGAGCCATTGCATCATCCTGGTGCCGGGCCTGAAGAAGGGCGGCTTTGTAGTGGCGGCCAAGTACGGGCGGGGTTTTGTGACTTGCCGCGCAGTTTCCGGCCAGGGATGGGGACCTCCGGGCGCGGTGCGCATCGAAGGCGGAAGTATCGGACTTCAAATCGGCATCTCTTCCACCGATCTGGTCCTGCTGGTGATGAATGAGCGCGGTATGAAGCGTCTGCTCACCACCAAGTTCACGCTGGGCGGCGAAGCTTCAGTGGCCGGCGGTCCGGTGGGCCGCAATGCCAGTGCGCAAACCGACGCGCTGATGACCGCCGAGATCCTGTCCTGGTCGCGTTCGCACGGCGTGTTCGCCGGCGTGTCGCTGGACGGCTCCACGCTGCGCAACGACATCGACGTGAATGCCGAGCTTTATGGTCAACGCTGGCAGAACAAGCAAATCCTGATGAGCGGCCTGCAGCCGCCGGCCGCCGCCGCCAAGCTGCTCGCGGCGTTAAATAAGTACTCGCCGCGCGCGAGCCATTAGACTAGCCAGCCGGGTGGCCCAGGGTCTGCGCCAGGCGCAGCATGTATTCCGGCGGCGATTGCCACAGGATCTCACCGGTCTGCGGGTTGACCACCCGCACCACCGGCCGCTTGGTTTCCCGATCCAGGGCGAAAGTCAGTTCGCTGCCTTCGCCGAACAATTCGGAGGGATTGATGCTCTTGACGCTACGGATCAGGTCCCGGTTTTCCACCAGCCAATTGGCGCTGGCGGTGTCGGGCACGGCCGCGAGGAGCTGTTCCGGACTGCTGACGGGTGCGACATCCATAAAGACCGCTCCGGGGAACCGTCTGCTCCCCACCCTCTCATCGGCCGCACCGGGGCGAATCTGCGTTCCGGGCTAAAGCTCGCTGCCCACCTGCCGATAGACAATACGGGACGGCTCCGCGTGAATCGCACCTTATCGCAACAGGAAATCGACGCGCTGTTCAGCAATGCCAGCGGGGGGCAGCCGCAGGATTCGCCTGCCCGGAAAGTGGTGCCCTTCGACTTTCGCCGCCCGGACCGCATCGCCAAGTCCCAACTGCGGGCCATTCACCAACTGCACGAGACCTTCGTCCACAATCTGGTCTCCAGTCTCTCGGCCTATTTGCGCACTTATCTGCTGGTGAACCTGGTCAGCGTCGAGCAGCTCTCCTGCGAGGAGTTTCTGAACGGGCTGCCGTCGCCCACGTGCATGCTCTCGCTGGGACTGCGGCCCTACGACGGCTACGGACTGCTGGAGTTGAGCCCGGCGCTGGTCTTCCCCATTCTGGAGGTGCTTTTGGGAGGCGATGGCAAGTCCACTTCGGCTTTGCGGCGTGAGATCACCGAGATCGAGCAGAAACTGCTCGACAGCCTTTTCCGGATCATTCTGAACGATCTCAAGGAAGCCTGGCAAGCGGTCGCCCCGATCGAGTTCACCATCCACACGGTCGAGACCGAGCCTCAATTTCTGCGCGTGCTGGCGCCCACCGAAGCGGTCGTGGCGGTGGGGATTGAGATCCGCATCGGGGACAACGTGGGGATGATGAACATCGCGGTCCCGTCCATCATCGCCAAGATGATGCGGCAGAAATTCGACCAGCAGTGGTCCATGCGCCGCACCCAGTCGACCGAGGCCGAACAGGCGGCCATGCTGGCCCGCATCCGGCCCTCGCGGCTGGCTCTGGACGTGCGTCTGCACGGTCCCCGGCTGCTGGCCCGGGATCTGCTGCGCCTGACCGAAGGGGACGTGCTGACCCTCGACTATCCGGTGAGCCGGCCGCTCGACGGTCTGCTCAACGGCAAGCTGCGGTTCCGCGGCCGGGTCGTCGCCACCGGCCGGAAGCGCGGCTTTCTGCTGGAAACCGGGCCGGCTCCGCCGGGCGCGGCCGATAAGGATTGAGGGCGCATGATTCACCTCACGCGCCTCAACCATCTGCCGCTGGTGCTCAATGCGGACCTCATCGAATGGATCGAGGTCACGCCCGACACGGTGATCAGTCTGACCACCGGGCAGAAGCTGGTGGTGCTGGAACCGGCCGATGAGGTGGTCCGGCGGGTGGTGGAGTTCCGGCGGGCCATCTATAGTGGCGCGCTCCTCGGCCCGTCGATCCCGGGAGACCGGGGCGGCGCTCCCGACACGGCGGCGGTTGACGGTGGAAATCGAATAGGACATGGCACAGACCGAGACAACCGCGCCGGCTCCTGACTCCGGGAAAAGGAAGTCCGGGCGCCGGCCGGACCTGGCCACCCTGGGCGGCCTAGTGCTGGCGCTGGCCGGTATCCTGGGCGGGCTGGTGCTCGAAGACGGCAAAGTCAAGGACGTCGCGCAGTTGACCGCCGCCATCATCGTTCTGGGAGGCACCCTGGGGGCGGTCATGGTGACCACCCCGCTGTCCCTTCTGCGCAGCGCCGCCAGCCGGCTGTTGACGGTCTTCTTCGAGACCACCCACGCACCCGAAGCCGTCGTCGAGCAGATCATCGGTTACGCCACCAAAGCACGCAAGAACGGCATCGTCTCGCTGGAGGACCAGACCGAGTCCATTCGAGACGCCTTTCTGCGCAAGGCGTTGAACCTGGCGGTGGATGGGACCGACCTGCAGGAATTGCGCCGCATGATGGAGCTGGATATCGCCCTGGAGGAGCATCGCGGGGAGGCCGAGGCGAAGGTATATGAAGCGGCCGGTGGATACGCCCCCACCATTGGGATCATCGGCGCGGTGCTGGGCCTGATCCAGGTGATGAAGCATCTGACCAACATCGACGAAGTGGGCAAGGGAATCGCGGTGGCCTTTGTGGCCACGGTCTACGGGGTGGCCTCCGCGAACCTGTTTTTTCTTCCGGCCGGCAGCAAGCTCAGGTTCCGCATGCAGGCCGCCATCCAGATGCGCGAGTTGATGCTCGAAGGGGTGCTGGGAATTGCGGAGGGCTTGAATCCGAAGCTGATCCGGATCAAGCTGGAGGCTTATGCGCCCCCGCCACCCCCCCGCAAGACGTCCAAGAAAAGCCCGGAGCCGCGCGCTGCCGGGCAGCCCGCGCCAGCCGCGGCGGGAGACTAGCGGGATCGCATGCGGCGGCGGCGAAAAACCGAACCGCACGCCAACCACGAGCGCTGGCTGGTTTCCTACGCGGATTTCATCACCTTGCTGTTTGCCTTTTTCGTGGTGATGTTCGCCTCGGCCCAAGCGGATCATGGCAACGCCGCGCGGGTCTCCGAGTCCGTCCGAAAAGCGCTTGAGGAGGGGCAGGTGAAGGTCGTGATCGCCGCCATTCTGGGGGGCGCGAAGGACGAAAAAGGCAAGGGCAACGCCATGATGAAGGGGCCTGGGGGGACCAAGCCCACGGTCCAGGAGAACCGTCCTCCGGCGCCCGATCTGGCCGGTTCCCTGGATTCCTTGCGCGCCGCGCTCGCGCTGGAGATCGAAAAGGGCCAGATCCGGATCGCCATGGACCGGCGCGGACTGGTAATCAGCTTGCGCGAATCCGCATTCTTCGCCTCCGGCGGCGATGCCGTGTACCCGGGAACCTATTCCAGCATCGAAAAGATCGCGCGGGCCATCGCCGCGCTGCCTAGCCAAGTGCGGCTGGAGGGACACACCGATTCGGTGCCCATCCACAACTCCCGTTTCCGCAACAACTGGGAACTCTCGGCCGCGCGCAGTATCGCCATGCTCGAGCTGTTAACGTCCCGTTTCGACATCCCGCCGCAGCGTCTGGCAGTGGCAGGCTACGCTGAAACGGCGCCGGTTGAATCCAACGACACCGAACAGGGACGCGCGCATAACCGCCGCGTGGATATCGTCATTCTCAATGAGCGCGGCCTCGGCCCGGAGCCGCAACAGGATGCGGCCGGGCACCGCTGACTGGCAATCCAGGCGCCTTGCGCCAGGCATGCGTTCCTCAGCTCACGGTTGCAAGGATCGCCGTCCGCCGGCAGTCCAGCCGCGCCGGCGGTCAGGATCGCAGGTACACCGGCGTACACAGCTTTCCGGGACCCAGGGCCGGCCCGGCGGGAGCCCGCTTCAGGAACAACTTGACCTCCAGGCGCTGCCCCTCGCAGTCGAACACCACCACAGTCCAGGTTTCGTCGCCGAAGCTTTTGGCCAGGAAGTTCTTGCCATAAATGGCCGTGGGGATGCTCATGCCCATCGTTCCGAGCGACTTCTCGAGCGCGGTCTTCACATTGCCCAGCACCATGTTGGCGACTTCCGCCACGGCGTCCAGGACATCGGCGTCCACCAACGTGTATTCCGCCATCAACATCTGGGAGGCAATCCGGCAGGCGAAATCGGGCGAACAGGACAGGGTGCCGGTGCCGGTCCACTCGCCGGCCATTCCGATCAGGCAGATCACGCCGTCCAAGGGCTGTGAAGAGCCTTTATCGCCGTAAGACTCCTTGAACTGGAGTTCGGTGCCCAACATGGTCGAAAAGACTTCTTCCGCGGCGGCGCGAATATCACTGACGATTTGATTACGGTCCATCATTGGCGTGTCCCCTATATCTATCGGCGGCGCCGGCGGGATCTTTATGCCGCCGGGCCGGAAGCCGAAATTAGGAAGCGGGCGGGGCGCGGGCCGGAACGGTAAAGGAAAGCCGGCCCCGGACCGATAGTAAGAAGGGAGTATGGCTTTGAACATTCTAGTCGTAGACGATTCCACCGCAATCCGGAAAATCCTGATCCGCGTGTTGCGGCAGACCGCCCTGGCGATCGGCGAAATCTTTGAGGCCCGCGACGGTCTCGAGGCTCTGGAGATCGTCCGGAACCATCCCCTCAATCTCATTCTGTCGGACATCAATATGCCCAATCTGGACGGCCTGGGCCTGTTGGCTGAACTGAAGGGCAACGACCAGTGGCGGGCCCTTCCGGTGGTGATGATCACCACCGAGGGCGGCGAGGAAAAGGTCAGCCAGGCGATCCGGCTGGGTTCAGCCGCTTATATCCGGAAGCCTTTCACCGCCGAACAGATCCAGGAAAAGATAGGCGCCATTCTATGACCCGCCGTCCCGCTGGAAGCGCCCCAGAGGACCGTCTCCGCCCACCGATGGCGCACCAATCCCGCCTTCCCGGGTTACCCCGCCTGTGCCGCGCGGCAAGATTCTTGCTTCGGCGACGGGATCTTGGCGGCGCGTATCTTGGCCGCCGCTCATTCTGCGGCACTTAGCCACGGAAGTTCGGTTGCTTCCGGGAGAGTGGCATGCTAAGCCGTTTGTCGGACACCTTAGAGCGCTACATGGATCTGCTGAGTGCGCGCCAGAAAGTGGTGGCGTCCAACATCGCCAATGCCGATACTCCCGGGTATAAAACCAGGGACATCGACTTCCAGTCGGAGTTCCGGTCGGTGCTGAGCGGCGGGATTCCTCCGGCCTTCGAAGTCGCCGGGTTGCCGGTGAAGAACGACGGCAACAACGTCAGCCTGGACCGGGAGTCCCGGCTGTTGGCGGAGAACGACATGCGTTTCAATCTGGCGTCCAACCTGGTGCGCAGCGAGGTGCAATCCATCCGCGCGGCGCTGCAGAGCGGGAGCAACACATGAGCCTGTTTTCGGCCATGACGGTGAGTGCCTCGGGAATGGCCGCCGAGCGCACCCGCGCGGAGTTGCTGGTCGAGAACCTGGCCAACGCCGAAACCACGCGCACGCCGGAAGGGGGCCCTTACCGCCGCAAGGATGTGGTCTTCACCTCCCAGCCCATGACTGCCTCTTTTGCGTCGTTGTTCGAGTCACACCTGCAGGAAGGGGTGGCGGTCGCCGGGGTCAGCGTGGACCTGCGCGAACCGGAGCGGCGTTATCTGCCGGGCCATCCGGACGCCGGCCCCGACGGATATGTGGCTTTCCCGCGCATCGATCCGGCCGAGGACATGGCCGACCTGACGGGTGCGGCGCGCGGCTTTGAGGCCAATGTGGCGGCCATCTCCGCGGTCAAGGACATGATCATGCGCTCCATCGATCTATTCAAGTGAAAGGCAGGGAATCCGACATGTCTTCACCGATTTCATCCATTCACGGCGTGACGTTGCCGGATCTGCGCGCGCCCACGGCCGGCGGTCCGGCGAGCGCGGCTGGCGATTTTCAGTCGCTGTTCGCCAACGCCATCGGCGGCGTCGAGCGGCTGCGCGCCGATGCGGCCAAAACCGCGGAACGCTTTCTGGCCGGCGACGGCGAGGAAGTGCACACCGTGGCGCTGGCTACCCAGCGCGCGGAGCTGGCCTTTGAAACGTTTCTGCAAGTCCGCAACAAGGTAGTCTCGGCCTATCAGGCCGTCATGCAGATGCAGGTCTAGCGGGATCTGCCATGGAACAGATCAAGAAGCTTCTGGCGCGCCTCTCGACGGCCCAAAAGATCAGCATCGCGGCCGTCGTGGTGCTGGGGGCCGCCGCGCTGATCGCCTTGGCGCAATGGCGGCACGAGGAAGACTTCCGCCCCCTGTATACGGGGTTGGCCGCCGAAGACGCCGGCGCGGTGATCCAGAAGCTCAAGGAAACCGGCACCGAGTTCCGGCTCTCCGCCAACGGCTCGACGGTGCTGGCACCCTCGGCCAGGCTGGCCGAACTGCGCCTGCAACTGGCGGCCGGCGGCTTGCCCAAAAGCGGCCGCATGGGCTTTGAACTGTTCGACAAGACCAGCTTCGGGATGACCGACTTCGCCGAACATGTCAATTACCGGCGCGCCCTGGAGGGCGAATTGGAACGCTCCATCGTCTCGCTGGCGGAAGTGGAGCGCGCCCGGGTGCACCTGACCTTCCCCAAGGAATCCGTCTACCTGGAGGCCCGCCAGCCGGCCAAGGCCAGCGTGGTGTTGGGGCTGCGCGCGGGAGCGCAGCTTTCCGCCCAAAACGTGATGGCCGTTTGCAACCTGCTGGCCAGCGCGGTGGAAGGACTGGCGCCGGAAGCCGTAGCGGTGGTGGACACGCGCGGCAACCTCCTCAACCGCCCGCGCAAGTCTGCGGGCGGCGACGGACTGGAGGGATCCCAAGCCGATCTCGAATACCGGGAGATGGTCGAGAAGGGCCTGCTAGCCAAGATCCAATCCACGCTGGAGCCTTTGCTGGGCGCCGACCGCTTCCGGGCGTCGGTTTCGGCCGAGTGCGATTTTTCGAGCGGCGAGCAGAGCGAGGAGAGCTTCGATCCGGCCCGCTCGGTCATGGTCAGCTCGCAGAAAAGCGAGGACGTGGCGCCCGCGGCCGTGGCGGGGGGAGTGCCGGGCACGGCTTCCAATCTGCCGCATCCCCCGGCTCGCCCGGCCGGCGGAACGTCCGGCGCCTCCAGGCGGACTGAGGAAATCAACTACCAGTCCAGCCGTCTGGTGCGCCGGGTGAAGCTGCCGCAGGGCGAATTGAAGCGGGTTTCCGTCTCGTTGCTGTTGGACCAGGATGTGCGCTGGGAAGGCCGGCCACCGCACTTGCAACAGGTCCTGGTCCCCCCTTCGGCGGAGAAGCTGAAGGCCATCCGCGATCTGGTGGCCGGCGTCATCAGCTTCAAGGCCGAACGCGGCGACCAGCTGATCGTGGAGACTCTGCCTTTCGAAGCAACGCTGCACGCCGAACC
>Ga0335078_10009319_pt1 | contig 14558 bp, 15 predicted proteins | sample Lox_Sample_32_FD_206711 | JGI IMG/M metagenome (GOLD analysis project Ga0335078, IMG submission 206711) | Soil microbial communities from Loxahatchee National Wildlife Refuge, Florida, United States - Lox_Sample_3.2 | ecosystem: Environmental > Terrestrial > Soil > Wetlands | place: USA...
CGAACTCCGCGATGGAGGCCGCGATCTGGGCAACCTGGGCGTCGGAGTGCGTGCGCGCATTCCGCGCGTATGGGACCAGGCGTCCCACCGGCCAGATCTCGATGCGCCGGGCCAGCGCGGGCGTAATGGCAACGGGTTCTTGGAGCACGGGAGTCACGGTTGAACTACTTCGCCTTGGGCGTCATTTGGCCGCCCCTTCGCGCACAGTTGGCCCACGTTGCGCCCGGTGGCGGCGGGTTGGCCAGTCTGGCGGGCGGCCGCCGCGGGCGCGCCGGGCAGGTGACCACCGACCACCTCTTTTTTCGGCTGACGCTAGCGAAGCTGCGCTACTCTTCAACGCGCCGCCGCCACGGCCCTGGAAGTACCTATGGGTTTAACACGTGGGTGCCGCTTACCAGGGCGAGTGAACGCACCGCGAATACGCGCGATGTATCGCCCACCGATCTGTCGCCGGTAGCCCTTCACGGAACCGTACAATCGGCCAGCACTTGGAAGAACGCCGGTCGCGCCTCCGGGGGTGCATACGTCGTTCCGACGCGGTCGCCGCCAAGATGCTTTAGTTCCCAAGCCGGCCCGCCCTCCAGCAGTTCTTTGAAGCTGTATCTGGTACCCGCCACGCTGTTTACAGACATGGGCTTCGGCTCGCCAGGCCGCAGGAAAAGAATCGCTCGACGAATGCGTCCCGTTCGCTGCCGTACCACGCGCGCGATCAATCCCGCAGATTGAAGCCGCGCGAACCGCTGCTCGGACGCGCAGGCATAGAGTGTGCCATCGGCATTGTAGACGGGAATCAACGCATTCATGAGTTTGGACACACGTGGAGTAATGGGAAAATCTGCGGGAATGGATTCGAGAGCGTCCCGGCGCTCTGTCTATCGTGAGACAGACCGGAAATCCCTCCGATCGGTACGCCGGGCGCCGCGCGATCGAACTGGCTTCTACTACCTAATACTCAGCGGCCCGCTCAGATGTGCACCCTATGCGGTCATTTCCAGCCGACAATCCAGGATCACCCGTCAACGGCCCACAACGGTATAAACACCCGCAACGCCGTAAACGGCGTAAACGGTCGCAACGCCATCCGCGTGCGTAGTCGTAAACAACGCCGTAACCGTCTCATTCCTCATTCGTTCTTTCACTCGCGTTTACGCTGTTTACGCGGTTGAGTGAGTGATCCATACATCTACTACTGCTGCTGAGAGAGTAGCCGCCTTTGCTGTTCCGGCTCACGTGCCCGTCTTTGTGGAGGCGGTGCACCAGGCTCCGAATCGTGTTGGCGTTCTTTCGCAGCATCAAGGCGATCTTTGCCGGCGTAAGGGGTGCTTCGTGCTGTAGCAGCTCCAGGATCTCCTCGCGCTCGGCGCTGAGGACCACCTCCTGGCCATCGCCAATGAATCGCCAGCCGAATGGCGTTTCGCGTTCGAAGTGCAGCGCGAAACTGCGCTCTTCCACTTCCCGACCCAGGACATCGAGCGTGGCGTCGTTTCCTGGCCGACGCCGGAGGTGCCAGATGGCGTCGACGGCCGCGGCTATTCCCCCTGTCCCGGCGACGGCTTCCACCGGCCCGTCAGAGACGCCCTTGCGCGTGTGGTGAATCAGCAGGCAGCAGATTCTGGCGTCAGCACAAATCTGACGAAGGCGGTTGATCTCTTCGTATTGGCCGCGGAAGACATCGGTCTCCCGCTTGGCCGCCCTGACCAGGGCAGTGAGCGTGTCAACGACAACGAATCGGGGAGTGTGCTGGCGAATCAGCTCGGCGAGTTGTTCGGCACCGCCGCCCATCAGCGGGAGCAACTGATAGACGAAGGTCAGGCGTTCGAGCCACGGTCCCGGCGGAGCTAACTTCCGGAGCCGGTTTGCCGTGCGCGCAGCCGGCTCCTCAAGAGCCACGAAGAGAACGAGCCCCGTTTCGCGAGGCTCGATTCCGTCAATCGCCCTCCCACCGGCAATCGCGACCGACAACTGCAATGCGAGCCAGGATTTACCGTCCTTGGGTTTGGCGACCAGCATCGTGAGGCCGTCGTACAAGAGGCCGTCGACCAAAGGCCGCAACTCTTGGATCGCGCCGTTGTAGAGTTCGGCTGCGCTGTGAACCCGAGGGAGAGCCGCTGCGGTGCGGTCCCTTCCCGACGCAGCCTCCAATTTGCCCGCCTCCTTAAACTTCCGCTCGGTGACCACTACATCATCGGCGGTGGTGACGTCATAGCGCATGCTCGGCCTCGATTTGATGAATGAGTTCGAGTTCGGAGTGCCCCTGGTCGAACCACTCCGAGACGTCTTTCGCCCCTTCAAGCTCAAGGATGCTAAGCTTCGCCGCAGCCCCGAGCAATGCCCGTGCGATTCTGAGAACACGCTGCCGTCCTGGCGGGTCATTGTCCGGGATCAGGATGACTTCGCGGCCGCGAAGCGCGTCAGTATGGTCCGGCAGCCAAGCGGCCGATGCCCCGCCCGAGTTCGTAGTGGCGACGAAACCGTTGTCGCGCAGGCGCTCGGCGTCCTTCTCGCCTTCGACCACGAACACGATGGGTGACTCAAGCACTTCGGGGAGCCTGTAAAGCACCTGCCGAGCACCCTTCCTCCAGATCCAACCGCCCGCGCCATCGGGGTGACGCTGGAGAAACTGCTTCGGTTCTTTGCGAACGACCTGATAAAGGAGCCGCCCTGCCTCGTCCGTGTAATCGTACGTCGCAGTGATTACCGACTCGGTCTTGCTGCCATCCCGCCACAGGCCCCGATCCCGCAGCGCGGCGATCACGTCTTCCTGATCACAGCCGGCATGGCAGTGTACCAGGACCTGCCCATCGCGCCCGGAACGAATGCTCAGGGAAGGGTTGCGATCTTCGTGCACCGGACATTTGGCCATCCAACTCGAACCTGAGCGCCGGCCCCCCAACGCAGAGACAATCTCGTTGAATCGGCCCGTCATCGAGGCTCCGAGGATTCGGCGATTGTGGAGGAGATAGGGAACGCGAAGGGAGTTGGATTACGTACATCCCCTTCGGCAAGCCCATGAAAACAAACGGCTAGATGGATGTGAAGGGTGTGAAGGGTGTTTTCTAAGCAGCAAGCCTTCCCACGCACCAGACTCCCGCCAATGGCACTTACTCCGAACCAAAACACCAGTGCAACATCCTCAACATCCTTCACATCCTTCTGGGATTGTGTTTTCAAGCGTTTGCACTGCGGGGTGTTTTGTGGGGTGTGAAGGATCATGGCAGCGACACCGCCTGCAGTTGCCACTGCGTCTTGCCCTTCGATGGCGGCAGTCGCTGAATGCGCCAGCCATCGTGAACCTGGTTCTCGTACTTACTGAGGATCAGGCCGAGCCGGATCGACGCCGGGTGAACAGACTTCGGCAATTCGAAGAACCGCTGGCCGATCACCAGCAAATCAGTGGCGGTGACCGGCCCAGGCCCTCGTTCCGTCCGCCACGCCTCAAGAAAGGCGCGAATGACTGCAGACTCCTGGTCTGCCTCTCTCCGGGCATCGTCCAGGTTGAGCAGAAAGCCGGCTATTCCGCACGCGTTCAGGATGCCGCCCACCACACTGCGCCACGAATCGAAGCTGCCAAAGTCCGGTGTGTTGGTGGCCGGCTGCAATTGCCCCCGAGTCTGCCAGGCCCGCACGAGGATCAGGAGATTGTAGATGACCTCTGCCCGATTCTGGAATATCCAGGGAAGCAGGTTTCTGTGGACGAACTTCCGGCCGCCAATATGGGCGTCGATACGGATTCTAACGACGCGACGCGCAAGTTCCCATCCGAATCGCAGGTTGTTGCCGTTGATGATCCACAGGCACCGCACATCGGCGGCTTCGTTCTTGGAGGAGCCAATGATTCTCCCCTCGTATCGCGACGCGGTGATCGCGTGCGCAAGCGCCTCCGAAGAGAGATGCTCGTTGCAGTTGTCGACAAAGAACACATTCGGCGAGCGCAGCAGGGTGGACAGAATCACGCGATTCCACTCGGCCTCGTCGCGCGGTGCTGTGACGCCGGACGGCGGCGCCCCGAGGTGCGGTGCGGCGATGACGCTGGACAAGAGAGTGCCGCCGCTGCCCCCGGTGGACTTGTCGACCCAGAACAGCGGAGTCGGCCCGTTGACCATTTCGCGTACGAGCGGCGTCAGAAGCGCCGCGAAGCAGTTCGCCTTTTCGGGCTCGCCCACAAAATTGAAATCCGCCAGCAGATTCCTCTCGATGAAGCTTACGGCCGACCGGATGTCGCCCTTGCTCGGGCAGCGCGGGAGTCTGGCCAGACGAAACGACTTGGGCGGCAAGTAGAGAAGGCCATCGGCGTATTCGCCCGGTTTCCTGAGTAGTTGACCGCCGGCCGCGAAAACCGGTGCGGTCACAATCCGGCGAAGAGTTGGCACCGGAGGATCGGGATCTGCTACGAGATGGGGAGCTAGGTCTTTCGGCGGGCGAACACTCACGTCCTCCTCGACAGGGTTTCCATCCGCGTTCTTTGTTGTCTTTGTCTCGGTCCAATCGAACAACTCCACCAGCAGGAACAGCATTCGCTGAACGTCCACGCTGACTGGCACGGGCGCTCCCGTATCGTCCGCCTCGACGCGGCAGAGTCTCCCATCGCGTCGAAACAGAAAATGTGGCGTGTTGAGATCCCTCAGGTGTCGCCATACCTGGCAGGCAAGATCGTCCAGATTGGGATTACTGGCGGCGATCGAGGTCTTCGGCGTAATTACTAATCTCGGCGCCGGTTTGGAGAAGCGATCCCACGGAAGGTGATGCTGAACATATCGAGCGGATGTCGCGCGAGAGGTTTTCATCGTGCTCATCGTTTCCCTCCGACCGAGACGGACTTCATCGCCGCGCCGCCACTTTTTCGAGGACGGCAAGGCTGAAAACCCGCACGCACGAAGGCATCTCTCAACTGCCTGGTCATCTGGTAGACTCGCGAACGCGACTTGCCGAGTCGCCGGCAAACGTCCTGCACGGGCATCTGCCCGAGCATCTCCGCCAGCAACTGCAGGTGCCTCGGGAGGCCCTCGATCACCCGGCGCACGTCAAGACTGACGTCCAATGCGCACACGCTGCGCGGGGAAGGGCGACTATCGAGGAGGTCTAGCATGTCCGCGTCGCCGATGGCCTCAGAGGTAGGGAGGTCCTCACTGAGAATCTCCGGGGCCCGCCGGCGTTCGCGCATGACAAGGACGGTCGCGCAATTCCGCGTGACACCGCGCACAAAACCCTGCCAGTCGCCGCGTTCGGCGTCGAACTTCGGGGTGCGGCGCAGACAGTCGAGGACGATTTCCTGGTGCAGATCGTCCCAGTCGTCGGGCTTGAAGCCGGCAGAGGCGACTAACAAGCTCGCCCGACAGGCCGCTTGCTCCGTAACGTAAGGATCGACCGCCATCATACGGGTGTCTCCATCAGGGAGCGCTCGATGACCACGCGGCGCGGAATGCCGGACCGAACCTCGATCCGTTCGATTCGGCCCTGCTTGATTCCGTCCAGGCGCGCAATCAGCCTGCGCACCTCGTCGCGGAGAGCGAAGTCGGGGAGGTCCGCCTCCTGCCGGATGCCTTCGTCGGCGTCCAGCTTCACATCGAGCAGCACGGTGGGTTCGGGATGGAACACGGGATCACCGTTCTGAACAACTATCCCGAGTACTTGACCGAAGTTGATCGCTTGGAACAGCCGGACCAGGGCCTGCCAGGAAGCAGAAAGTTGCGTGAATCGCTCAGGAGCGGCCATCGTTTTAGTTCCTCGCCACAACCCGAGCCGCCAGGACCGCGGGTTCGGGATTCGCCCGGGCGGCAATCCATCGTCGAAGGTCTGCCCGACGATAGAAGATGCGGTTAGAGACGCGGATGAAGGGCGGGCCGCCGCCGTGCACTCGCGTACGTCGAAACCAGGCCAGCGACATCGGCAATTCCTGTTCGCGGGCCTGGCTTTCCGTCAGGAGGTCGTCGTCGCTCTGGTAGGCTTCGCTTGCCTGGCCTTTCATTCGCGCGTCTCCACTTCGAACTCTTGCTACTCAAGAGACTAAAGTGGAGAACCTGGAGAGGAGTGGAGAAAATGAGGAGATTACGACCGCTGGAAGCGCTTGGCCTTGCGATCCCACTCAGCGCGGCTACAACCCATCTTTTTCAAAACTGAGTTGAGCTTGTCGCGGGAATACCGTTTGGTGTCCCCGCGAGCCATGCCATGCAAGGCGGTCTCGCTGACGCCGAGATGGTGGGCGAGAGCCTCCATTCCAGCGAGTTCCTTTTTGTGTATGAAAGCCCTGAAGAGCGCGCGGCGGTGACCCGAAAGGGAGCGCACGCTATTGAGCCGGGAACGGCTTTCAACCTCGAGTTTGTCGTCCGCGAACTGATCCTCAATGAGGCTGATATCCGCGGTAACGCATCCGCGTCGAAAGGTTGAGACACGACCGAGATCGAAGAGTCTGAGGTTCGCCGTTTCGGACGCGTGTTCTGGAGAAAAAGGCAGTAGCAGTGCGCCGGTGACACGGCCATGTGCCCGCCGAATCTCCTCCACGATGGAAGACAACGCGTCTGGCCCAATCGCTGCGAAGAAGATGTGCGGAGTGTATGGCCGCACCCTAAGTCGGCCGAGTGACCAGAGCCGAGTTGCGGTTAGGGAATGAACATTCCCGGCAAGACCGATCGCGCGGGCGAGTTCAATTGACATTTGCTGGGCACTCGCGCGCCAGCGTCGCAGGCGTTCGGTCGGGACTTCCACCATACCCGCCGACGGGCATGGAATCCACGCCCTCTTGCCGTCGCTGCTCCATCGCACACGCTCCCTATGCGGCTCAGAGCATGCATCGCAAATCACGTGCGTGGCCGGCTCGAGCTCCTCCAGGAGACCCAGGATGGTCAACCCATCCAGATCCTGACGATCCCAATCCGAGACCTCGTCATATGTGAACTCCGGATTGGCCGCCGCGAGGCGCTGCACGAACTCTGTCCACATGCTACGGACTTACCTCAAGCCCCCATTCGGGCAGATATCCCCAAAGAGTCTTCCCTTCCACATCGTCTTCCAGATCGCACCATCTTGGGGTGGTGATCTTGAATTTCACGGTCTTTTCCAGCTCACTGGGTCGCCGAAATATCGCCTGCAACTCGGCGCTGAGAATTCTCGTTCTTGCGAGTTCACGCAAACCGCCATTGAGCTTTGCCCGAAGCACATCGTATATGGAGTCATTAGGGTCATCGCGATCCACCTCAAACCAAGCCTTGTGCTGCGAGTTTTCCGGGAACTGCAAACGGAGGGCGACCACCCGCACGAGCGCAATATGGTCGGAAGGTCTCCGCCGGAATTCGTGGTTGCGGTCTTTAAGAATACGCAGATCGAACGTCTTCTTTGCCGCTCGCGGCGGCGGGGGCACACCGTAGGCGACGGTCGAGAACCTCTTGAACAATTCCTCGTGCTTGTCGGCCCCTCCTTTCGCAAGCAGGCTTACGCTGCCGGCAGGGCCATTGAGATAGAAGACGATGTGGAACGGTGGCCGAACCGTCACAGTTGTCAATTGACCGTCCGCCGCGTAGGAGTCGAGCTCGTCGAGGTAATCCGACGGATAGGCGTGAAATACGTGCAGACCGTCGTGCTCCCGATGATCGACGCGGCACAAATGCGCACGCTCCTCGTCCTTGTAGACTTCTTTGATCTGGGCCTTGAGATTCTCGATGAACTCGGCGGTCACGTCAATCTTCCCTCCCGGAAATCCGACTCGGGTTTCTCGGGAGGTCCTGGGCAGACTGAACGTATACGCGTAGACCAACTCGTGATCGAACAGGCGGGGATGCGTCACAAGGCACCAAAAGGCGCGCTCGTAGGCGTTCTGCATCGCTGCCAGCTCATCCGCGAGATTGAGCCCCCAATCGCGGCCAGCTTTGGTCAGTGTGACGGTTCCGGTTGAATCGGCGAGCGCATGAACCTGCCTCCACCGAACGCCGATATGGTGCTGGTCAGCTTTGTCCAATTTGGACATCCGGTCGAAAATGGTTCCGGTGCCGTTCTGTGCCAGTGCTTTCCAGTCGAGATCAGTGAACGCGTCGTAGCTGGAGAAGAAGCGTTGAAGGAGTGCGTTCGGCGTCTTTTCAACGACGACGCGCGGATTGTACGGTTGAGACACAAAGCCCCCTTTTCCTGGCGAGGGCTTCCGGTGGGGCCCGCTAACGGTCGGCAGCGGGCGGTTGTCTCAATTCCCCTGGATGGCCAAGGGGCTTGGCCACGAGTCCTGCACAGCACGAAGAAATTGCCGACATGCCCGCATCATAGCGGGAACAAAAGACGAAATCATTGCGGTTGTGTTAAGAATTTGTTACGACGCAAACAGTCTGAATTGTTTTGACTTGAAGAGAGGCCGATCGGGCTATTGGTCCGAGTCCACCCACGTGCCAAGCCGGTTTTTCTTCAGCTTGTCCCACTCTGCTCTCTGATCATCCCACGCCAGCAGACTCGCGAATCGGCGAACAGCGCATTCGCTGATCGGGTACCGACCTCCCGTCTGCGGGCCGAGGTGCAGGATCTCCTGCTGAATGTCCGGGGCGAGCCAGACCAGTTCCATGATCTGACTCATCCGTTCCCGCGTCAGGCAACCCAGCCGGGCAAGATCGGCGTAGTCCCGCGCCTCCCCCCGCTGTATAGCATCCTGGAAATAGATCGCCAGCGCCAGGACCTGCGTCACTCGAGGGAGACGCCCAGCTCGGGAACGCGGCACATCCGAATCCTGCCTCTCTCCAGGCGGTCGTGGCGTCGCGTGCAGGGGGAATTGAATCTCAGCGGCTGTGTTTTGCATGGTCGTGTTTCTCCGTCATTGCTGGCGCCCAGCTACACAAATCCTTGATTCCCCGAGAGCGGAATCCGAGAGTCACGGTCCCAGTCTTGCCGTCGTAGCGGACGTGTTCAACCAATGTGCGGATGAACCGTTCCTGCTCCCAGGTTGACAACTGCTCCCAAAGCGAATCGAAATCATGGAGCGCCGCCTCGACGTCCTGGACGTCCACACCCTCGGCGTGGATTGCAGCCAATTCGTGGCGAAGTTCTCCCAGTCGGTTGCTCAGGTGAGAGACGCGATCCTGGAGTTCGGCCAGGCGCCCGGTAGCTCGATCAGCCGAGTTGCCGTCAACGGCGGCCACCGAGACCGTCTCCTTCATCTCCTGGGCGATGTTCTGAAGTTCTTGTTCGACGTCGGTCTTCTCTTTGGCGATCACTGCCGACTCCCGGTTCCGATGATCCGCGAGTTGCTTGAGAACCTCGCGAAGCACGGTGGGATTGTGGCCGATACCCCGGAGTTGTTGCACCACGGCGTCTTCTAGTGCAGGAGCGGAGACGGAGCGCGTTTCGCATTGTGTCCAGCCCCGCTGATGGGCCTTCACGCAGACGTAGTAGCGATAGAGGCGATCCTTCTTGTTGACGTACGTGTGAATCATGCCCACATCGCAGCTACCGCATCGCACAAGGCCCTTGAGCAGCGCGCCGTACTTGTTGCCGATGCTGCGGCCGCCACGCCTGCCGTTTCGATTGAGCGCGCTCTGAACCTTGTTCCAGATCTCGTCATCAACAATGCGGTCGTGCTCGCCGTCGTAGACGTGGCCGCCGTAGTCGACCTTGCCCACGTAGATCATGTTCGTAAGCAGGTTATATAGGCTGTTCTTCACGATCGGCTTGCCGCCGGCCTGCCTGCCCTCGCGCGTTGTCCACGCCTTCATCCGCCATCCGCGGCGGTCGAGCTCTTCTACCACCGGGATGAGCGATCCGTATTCGAGGTAGAGAGCGAAGATCTCCCGCACGCGCTGTGCCTCCTCCTCGTTCACCACCAGGCAGCCGCCCTGCGGAGCAACGTCATAGCCCAGCACAGGATTCCCGCCGACCCACTTGCCCTTGCGACGTGCGGCACCCATCTTGTCGCGCGTGCGCTCAGAGATCATCTCCCGCTCAAACTGGGCGAAAGATAAGAGGATGTTCAGCGTCAGCCGGCCCATGGAACTGGTCGTGTTGAACTGCTGAGTGACCGATACGAACGTAGCGCCGTGCTTGTCGAAGATCTCCATGATCCGCGCGAAATCGAGCAGTGAACGTGACAGCCGGTCCACCTTGTAGACCACCACGCAGTTCACGGTGCCGGCCTGGACATCGGCGAGTAACCGCTTCAACGCGGGGCGATCCATGTTGGCGCCGGTGTAGCCACCGTCGTCGTACTTCTGAGGCAGCGTCACCCATCCTTCCTGGCGCTGGCTTTTGATGAACGCTTCCGCCGACTCGCGCTGGGCATCGAGCGTGTTGAAGTCCTGATCGAGTCCTTCATCCGTCGACTTCCTCGTGTAGATTGCGCAGCGGACGCCAGCCCGCGCAGCGGAACCGTTGCCGTTTTCCTTCGGTCTCCGGTCAGCGCGCACGACGTGCCTCCTTCTCCAGGCCAAAGAACGCAAAGCCGTTCCAGCGCGTGCCGGTGATTTCGCCTGCGATCGCGCTGAGTGAAGTGAATCGCCGGCCGTCATATTCGAAGCCATCATCGAGAACCTTCACCACGATGGTTGCGCCCTTGTAGTCCTTCACGATCAAGCTACCCGGCATCGGGAGCCGTGCGTCCCGCGTCGGTGCCACGGTTGTCGTCGTCGTTTGATCCATTGGTGCCTGGACCTGCCGTCGAGCCGCGTTGTCTGAGATGCGCAACCGCAACTCCGTTCCGCGAGCGATGCCGATCGCGTACTGCCGAACGGACTCCGGAAGACCGCCTTCGGTCAACGCCTGCATATGCCAGGCGATCTTCCGCCGCAAGTGCTGGCAGTTCGAAACTGGATTCGCGACGCCGAACAACTTCTGGTGGATCGCCTGCAATTGCTGCGCATTCAATTTCGGCAGATCCGCGATGTCCGGCAGCCTGCCCTGCTTCCTCATGAGCTGGTTGACTCCTTTCTCCGACGTGTCAACGTCAGTTCATGAGGGCTCACTTCGCCCGTGTTTTCAAGGCGTTCGGTTGACTGGATCGACTCCGGCGCGCAACGAATAAGCCGGATCTGGGCCCGCCGCTGATATGCCGCAGCCAACAGCGCCGCGATATCCGTGATCGCACCGTCCAATCTGGGTTCGTCGCCGTCCTGCATACGCCTCCTCAAGGGCGTGCAGCCGGAAGGGAGATGTGGGAGCGGACGAAGGATTACGGCCGCCGCGGCGACCCGTTGTGGCTGCGATCCGATGTCCAGCACCCACAACGAGTCCCGCTGCGCGGCTTGCTCGCTGTCTGATGTTCCGGGGGCGCGTTCGCGCTCCCTGTCAACTAATACTCGGGAGAAGTTGGAAATGTGCATCCCACACCACCACCGCCAGACGGTGGAAGCTTCCTGACCGTGAGAGCCGGCCCGACTCGGAGGCATCCGTACACACTAGGTCGGGCACAATTGCATCGCGACAGATTCGCCCGGCAGCGACTTGGAGGAGTGACGCTTTTACGGTTCTACGCTAATACGGCTATACGTAGAGGCGTAGAATCATATACAATTTCATTTGTATGCGCGCATCAAGGGCACGGGAGTCGATAGGCGCCAAGGCGCAAGATGGGGGAGGGCTATCCAAACTAACAATCTCCATGCGGTCGGAGACGAAAGCTAGGCTGGAAGCAATGTCAACTCTTACGCAACAGCCCGTTTGGCGCGTGGTAGACGATGCACTGAGCGCGGCTTTTGAACAGCTTTCACCAAAGGATCGTCATGCGGTCGATACCATGGCCAACAGAATTCGAGACCGCGCCAGCGAACAAGTCGTGCAGGTGCCGGAGCACGCCGATGCGAAGAGGCGCTCAAAAACCTGATGCAAACCGCCCCAACATTCACAGTTGACACGCACCTATTTCGGGAACTGGGCGAACTCCTGGTGGGTCGCGATTCCACAGCTCTTGTGGAGCTGATCAAGAACTCGTATGATGCTGACGCAACTGAGATAACTGTGTATGGTCAAGGATTGAGTGATCGTGAAACCGGCTACATCACGATCACTGACAACGGCATCGGGATGAATCCCGAGGATTTTGAGAGCGGGTTTCTACGAATCGCCTCTCGTTGGAAGGAACAAGGACACCGACAATCAAGGAAGTTCGGTCGCCGATACACTGGGGCAAAGGGTATCGGCCGGCTGGCCGCACATAAGCTCGCCCGCTTACTCGAAGTTTCGTCGATGCCCTTTCGGACAGGCGGTGGGCCGCGAATGCACATCGATGCAACCATCGACTGGGATCGAATCGAAGCTTTCCAAACGCTGGCGGACATTGACGACCCTGAGGCGATTAGAGTCCTAGCATCTGACGCAGATTCGGAGTCGCCATCTCACACGACAATTGGCCTGCGTCGCCTGCGTCGCGCATGGACTCCTGGAGAACGCCTGCGTTTCATCGTGGAGGTGCAGACGTTTTCGCCTCCATCTGCCCTTGTCCAACTTCCGCGGAATGTTGTGGATTCTCCGCTCCTTTTTGACTACCCCAAGGTTCGCGATAGTCGTACTGCGGACCCAGGAGTCAGCATTTCTCTCTTGGGGGACTTTGCTCCCAGCGAAGACTACTGGGACGTCATCGCGGAGAGCGCACAGTGGCTGCTGGAGATTGATGCGAATGCAGGCGAGGTCCACTACAACGTGATTCCAACTCGTGATCTCAAGAAGGAGCACCCAGACGCTAGTCCGAGCCGGCTGAAGATAAGACACCCTGCGCCAGAAGCGGGTCCCTTCTTTCAAGCCAGAATTCTGGTTCGTGAGGGCCAACTGCATGGATCAGCGGGACTCAAAGGTTGGGCATCGGCTGCGAGTGGTGTAAAGGTCTTCATGGAGGGCTTCCGCGTGCTGCCGTATGGCGAAGCTCGAAACGACTGGCTGTCGTTGGACCTGGACTATACCGGCCGCAGCAGGAAGTTCGCTTGGCTGGAGGACAAGGAGGGTGGTAGTACAGAAGACCGGGATGCCGCGCTACTCGGCTTGCCTAACCGATCTTATTTCGGCGCAATTTTCTTGACGCAATCCGGAGCCCCCACACTTCGAATGTTGATCAACCGAGAAGGGTTTATACCTGACAGCGCATTTGACACCCTCGTCGGCCTCGTGCGCACTGGCATCGACCTGACAACGCGTTCACGTGCCGCGGCCAAGTTTGCGTCTCGACAACAAAGGAAAGTGGAACGCGGTTCCCCGGAAGGGCCCTCCAAGTCAACGGAAAAGACTCCAGGACTCGGATCTACAGTCGAGACCGCCCGTGTCTTGGCCTCCCAAGCCCGCCAGTTCTTGGCTGACGGCCGTGTCAAAGACGCAGATGAAAGGATATCGAGAGTCCTCGCTGCTGTCGAAGCGGCCTCGGGAGAGGCTGAAGACATGATGAACGAGGCGGGGCTCATTCGTGTCCTCGCGTCTGTCGGTACCCAAATGGCCGCGTTCATCCACGAAATCAATGCCCTTCTTCGAATAGCCGAAAGTGTCGAGGGCGCGTTGGAACGACTCCGTGACGAAAAGGACCTCCCTTCGAAAACCCGTCGTGCACTCAGTTCACTGCTTCGAACGGTCGGCGATCTTCGCCGTCGTCTTGAGAGACAAGCGTCGTATCTTGTCGATGTTGTCACGCCCGATGCCCGTCGCAGACGCTCCAGGCAGAGCCTCGCGGAGCGTCTTGACGCCGGTAGTCGGCTCGTACAGCACCTTATTGACGACCGCAACATCACTCTATCTAACGACATCCCCCCAGACTTGAAATCTCCTCCGATGTTTCCGGCGGAGCTTTCGACAGTCTTCTCAAACTTATTGACAAACGCTGTCAAGGCGGCGGGCATCGGTGGGAAGATCAGGGCCTCGGGAAGAGCCAAGAACGATCAATCACTTTCGGTCGTCATTGAGAACACGGGCACAGCGGTGAACTTACGTGATGCCGAACGCTGGTTCAAACCCTTTGAATCGACGACAACGTCGGTGGACCCGGTCCTAGGACAGGGGATGGGCCTTGGGCTCCCAATTACCCGCAAAATGTTGGAGCAGTATGGCGCGGACATTCGATTCGCTAAGCCGAGCCACGGCTTCGCGACCGCTATCGAGATTGTATTCCCCAATTCCTGAGTGTAGATTTCATGAGCGAGCAGCAACCGCCAACCATCTTGTTCGTCGACGACAATCCTGAGGAGATCGACGCGAGCCCCTTTAGCTCGGAGGCTACCGTCAGGGTGCGATCACCGAGCGATGTTGACGCGCAAGACCTTAAGGATTGCAGCCTAGTGCTCGTTGACTATCGGCTGGAAGACTGGCCCGATCGCGACAAGGCCGCATGTATCGCATTGAAGCCTGTCAATGGTCTCGCTCTAGCGGCCACTCTGCGCTCGCAAGCTGGCGAGGTTTCCAGCTCGCCAACTGCGTTCGCGATTCACTCTGCCCACCTGCCGGATCTCGCAGGTGGCCTTCCGCCGCAGTCGCGTGAACACGCTATTGCTAGCGCGAACAACCTCGAGTGGGTCTTTGCTAAACCTCGCGCATCTGAGCTGAGCCGCTGGAAGACGCAGGTCCTCAGCATCGCAAACGCTGTTGGGCGGTTACCGAAGACTTGGCCCGATGACCTCGGCAAAGCAGAG
>Ga0335078_10009320_pt1 | contig 14557 bp, 10 predicted proteins | sample Lox_Sample_32_FD_206711 | JGI IMG/M metagenome (GOLD analysis project Ga0335078, IMG submission 206711) | Soil microbial communities from Loxahatchee National Wildlife Refuge, Florida, United States - Lox_Sample_3.2 | ecosystem: Environmental > Terrestrial > Soil > Wetlands | place: USA...
GGAGACTGGGGCGGGCCGCGTGCCCCAGGCCGAGCGCGTGCGCGAACTGGTGGCGCAAGACGGCGACTTCCCGCCTGGGGTGCGGGCCCCCCAGGCCGGCCACGACGCCGGCCAGGCCGCTGACGTAGTGGCCCGCGCCGGGGGCGGTGAGCGCACCACCGAATCCGGCCTGCCCGGCGCAGGGCACGAACGGACATGTCCGCGGTAGGGCGGCCAGGAAGCGGACGTGGATCTCTTGTTCCGGCGCGGCGCGAAGGACGGCAGCCTGCGGCCTGGGCTCACCCAGACTGAGGCCCATGCCGGTGAGCCCGGCAGCTTCGGCGACCACGGCGGCCACCGTGCCAGCTTGGTCGGGCGAGCACGGCCCCGCGATCCGGACGGTGATGGGCAGGCCGGGCCGCCACCAGACCGGCCTGCCACCGTGCCGCCGCAGGAACGAGTAGTCGATGCCGTACTGCGCGGCCGGCCGCGGGGGCCGCCACTGGCTCGGCGACCGGGGCAGCGGCGGCAGCGGCGCACCCACCATGTTCAGCGCCGTGACCGGGTAGGTGCCGAGCAGACTCTGCCGCCCGCTGTTCATGCGGCACCGGGAACGCCGGCATCCGGGTCGGCGCCGTGGTCGGCAGCGTGGTCGGCACCGTGGTCGGCACCGTGCGGCGGGGGCATCCGGGGGACCGGCCCGGTTTCGGTGATGCCCGTCTTGGCCGGATCGCGCATCATGCCCGCCATCAGGACCCGCGCGTAGTTCGCGGCCTCGGCGGCGAGTGCCTGGCGGTCCGCGATGGCGGCGTTCCGCCGCTGCTCTTCCCGGTCCAGTTCCCCCTCGTGAAGGTCGAGCGCGGCGCGAGCGCGGTCGGCCGCGGCGTCCGCGCTGGCCACGCGCTTCGCCTGCTCCTGGTACCGCTTGCGCAGCCGCCGGAACGCGAAGTACTCGGGGTTGTACAGCCGTTCGGCCTCGAACATGGTGCAGGCGCCGCTGATCAGGTAGATCGCCGCGAAGAACAGCGCCACCCACAGGGTGGGCTGGGTCGTCACCGTACCGTTGAGGCTCGGCGCGCCAGTGGCACTACTGTCCCGCCACCGGATCAGGAACATGGCCAGGCCCAGTCCCAGCCACACGATCAGCGATCCGATCAACGGGAACCGCGAGGGCCGGTGGCGCGGAGGCAGGTGGCGACCGCGCCGCCGGATGGCCAGCGCGACGCCGACGCTGCCCGCCGCCACCAGGGCCATGGACGTGGCGCCCGCGGCGAGCAGCCAGGCCACCCTTTCCGATTCCTGCCGCAGGATCAGCTCAAGGATGTTCTTGAACACCACGGTGTCGGCCAGTGCGCCGATCAGGACGAGGATGCCGACCAGGAAAATGCCCAGCCGACTACGGTCGGCGACGAGGTGCGGGGCGCTCCAGTCCTCCCTCCGCGGCGGCCCAGTGCCGGTACGGAAGGGATGGGCAGCATCAGGATCTGGCTCCGGCACGCTCTCAGCGGCGAACGATGCACCGCGGGCAAAGTCCGATACCTCCGCGCTGGGCGGGACACCGGGCACCGCCGCGTCGGCGGGTTCGCCGGTCAGCCGCCGCCGGCTGGCGGCATAGTCCGCCCGGATCTGCTCCAGTTCCTCTCTTTCGTGCTGCGCCGTAACCGTGGCCTCGGTCAGCCACTGCTGGGCCTGGCCCCGGTGCACGCTGATGACCGCGCAGTGGTCGACGTACTCGCTCTGCACCGTCGCGATCCACGACCCGGCCCAGGACTCGATCAGCGGGTCCAGTGACGCGCCGGTGCCTTCATCGATGGCGCCTTCCAGGGACTGGGTGAGCTGCCGTACCCGTTCCATCACCGCGGTGCGCTCAGGGGGCGGCGTCATGCCGAACGGGACGGCACGCCACCGGTCGATCTCCGGAATGGTCAGGTACCGGCCCTGGCCGGGGCCGCCGTCCCAGGATGGCATGTTGTCCTGCCAGGTGGGACTGCCTCCCCGGCCGACCTGGTTCTTGCGGCGGCGCAGGAAGCTGAGGCCACGCATCGTGTCTCCTCTCGGGCCGGGAAATGGCCCCGGCATTGACCCGTAGAATCCGTGTCCCGCTATTACGGGGTTCCGTCGCCATCTGAGCCCAGGGTCTCGACCCAGCTGGGCAGTTCAGGCAGCGCCCCGTCCAGGTAGGGGAGGACGGCGTTGCCATCGGGATGGTGGTGGACGATATGGCGCTTGTATGTGCCACAGCGCCGCAGTGAGTGCGCGTGCAACTGGCGGACGCGGCTCTTGAGGACCCGCTTCCTGGCCGCGATCGTCTCGGAGAGCTTGGCCTCCTGGACGCGCAATTCGCGGGCCACCTCCGCCGCCTGCTGATCCAGCGCCATTACCCTGGCCTGCTCGGCCTCGAATTCCCGCTGACGGCGGGCGCGGACCAGTTCCTCGGGTGCGTGCTGTTCGATGGCGTTCCGCCGCACCGGGTCGGCCGGTTCTTTGGCCATGCCGTCCAGGACCTTGCGGATGGCGGCCGCCCGTTCGTCGGCACCCTCGATTTGCTGCCGGACCTCGGCCCGCTCCTGGTACGTTCCGTGCAGGTCGGTCAGCATGCGGCGGTGATCACGCTCGGCCCAGTCGAGGAAATGACGGTTGCGGATCTCCAGGTACGGCGTGAGTCCCTCCCGCCTGCCGGCCGGATCGGTGCCGGGCCGCACGGGCGGAACGCCGTTGTTGCCATCGCGCCGTGCCGCCCAGCGATCGGAAAGCCGGGCCAGTAGCCCGTATCTGATTGGCCTGGACGGTTCGCCGTCCGAGCCCGGCGGCGGCGACCTACGTGCCATTGCTGCTCCCCCTCTGGGCGGCCCGGTTCCCTCGACCGGCCGCCCGGCGCCCTCAACGTAAATACGCCGGTATGCCGCTGAACGTGACACCGCGCCGTGCATGCTGAGGAGCGCGGCGCTAGGCAGCCAGGGCGTGCCCGGCGGCGAATGGCCTGCCGCTGGCCTGCTCGCCAGCTGTGGCATGTCCGCGGACCACTGCTCGAGCGCCTCGATAATGGATTCATCGGTCGGGCTGGCGTCATCGAGCGAAACAACCAGGTCACTCCACAGGCGGATAAGCCTGGCCGCCTCAGCCCGTGAGATCGGCATCTCCTGATCGACACTGGGCGTTTCCGGCAGCGCGTTAACCGCCGCCCATACCTCGCCTCCCACCAGTTCCCGCACGACCGTGAGCTGGTGGCTGTCCTGGTCACAGTGCCGGCTGAAGCCCAGCAGGGCGATGGTCGTGGGCCAGGCGCTGGCATCGGTGCCGTCAAAGCCGATGAACAGGTCGCCGCGGCTGGAGGAAGCTTCGCCGCTGATCGAGCCCACGGCCGTGCTGGGCGTGTCGATCAGCCGGAGCATGACCCGGTCGCCATCCCGCTCGTAACGCAACACGACTCCGGGATCTCTCAGCCATGCTTCGCGGCCCAGCCACCGGCGCAGCGGCGCAGGCTCGGTGTCCTCCAGCGGCACCAGGAAGATCACGTGGCTGGGGCCAGATGAACTGGTCATGTCAGGCCCTCTCGGTGAGGCCGAACAGCGTGCAAACCTTCCGTGTCGCGGACGCGTACAGACCCCGCACGTCGAGGCTGGGTTCCTGCTCTGCGGCCGCGGCGATGGTGTGATACCTGCGCATCAGCGAGGCCGCACGCCGCTCCTCGGCGGTGAGGTTCGCGAGCTTGTCAACTTCGTGGCGTAGCCTTCGCCGCGCCTGGCGCTGAGCGGAAGGGCCGCCACCAGCCGCGCTGCCGGCCTCCCCGGTGCCCAGCAACATGCGGAGCATGCCGCGATGCTTGTCCGAGAGCGGCAGCACCTCGGCCGCGGCCATCAGTTTCTCCTCGAGGTGGTCCAGTTGAGTGAGGACCTCGTCTTCGACGCACCCCACATCCGGCAGCCATTCCCCGGTCGTGGCACCAGGGCCTGGCTGCGGCCGGGCCGGCCGCTGCCGTAGGTGGTCTATGCAGGCATTACGTACGGCCGTATAGAAGTACGCCGCGAACGAGCCCTGGGCTGGATCGAAGCCGCCCGGGTGCTGGCCCAACGTGCCCCGGAGCTTCTGCCTGGCCCACAGCTTGCTCAATACGCCGTTGATGACCTCGCCGGCGTCAGTGGGTCCGACCAGCCGGTCAGCCATGGCCCGCGCGGAGCGCAGCAGTTCGGCCTGCGCGGCCAGCACAACAGCCTCGAACAGCCGGTCCCCATGGTCGCATTCGGCTTGGCTGGCCCACTCCCGGGCCAGGCGTTCTACGTCTCTCTGGCCACCCGATGATCCCGCCGCGGCCGCGTCATCGCGGTCGTCAGCGGCGCCGTTGCTGCCCGACATGATCTGCCCACAGTTCGCTCATGCCTGGTCTACGAGTCCCAGCCGAAAAGCGTGACGCGCTCTCGGCTGTATTGACCGGGCCCCCGTTTCATGTCCAGCCGTCATGTGTGTGGTGGGTCGACCCCTGGCAGTTTCGGGTTAACCCCGGCTGGGGATGCGCATTGCGCAACTGGAATGTTGCTGACGCCAATTAGTGATGGCGGCACGAACGCACAATAATTAGTTGCTGGGCGTATGCTCAGGAGAGGGCTTATGCCGCTTGGTGCGGTACTCCCGTAAGCCTCTCAGGCGACGCAGAGCTTGAATTGAACTCATGATTCCCCCCAACGCGCCCTGCTCGATAGATCGAAAGGGCTGCCCTGAAGGTAGATGACGATGCGCCGAAAATGCACCTGTCCGGGCGGTTAGTTTCTTCTCTCCCTTAGCCGGCAGAGCTGCGGCGTTATAGCCAGCAGATTACCCACCATACTTGGCTAATCGTACATATTCGGCTATACCCCAGATAGCGCATAAACCATGCTATTTTAATGCCCGCCCAGTCGGGGCTGGTCACATCACCGCCAGCTGGCCGCCATCGATGACCAGGCCGGTTCCGTGGATGAACGAGGCGTCGTCGGAGGCCAGGAACGCGTACGCCGCGGCCACCTCCTCCGGCTCGCCCGGCCGGCCCAGCGGTATCCGCTCCCTGGCATATACCTGGTCGAACGGCGCGCCGTCAGGGTCGTCCGCCGTCAGACCGGCCGCGATGGCCGCGTTCAGGGGGGTACGGATGTAACCCGGGCACAGCGCGTTCACCCGGATGCCGTGCCGCCCGAGTTCGGCGGCCATCGTCTTGGTCAGCAGCAGCACCGCGGCTTTGGACGCGTTGTAGTGGGCGTAGCCCTCCTCGCCGCCGATCCCGTTGGTGGAGGACATGTTGATGATGACGCCCGAGCCGCGGGCCACCATGTCCCGGGCGATGGCCTGGGCGGCCAGGAACATGCCGCGCAGATTCACCGCGATGATGTGGTCCCACTCACCGGCGGTGATGGAAAGGAACGGCTGGCGGACGGCGGTGCCGGCGTTGTTGATCAGCACATCCACCCCGCCCAGGGCCTCGCTGGCCGCGGCCATCATGGCGGCGACGCCCGCCTCCTGGCTGACGTCGCAGGCGATGCCCCAGGCCCGGCCCTGCTGGCGGAGCACGCCGAGGGCCGCGTCGAGTCCCGCCTGATCCAGCCCGGCGACGAAGACGCTGGCCCCTTCCTCAAGGAAGCGGACCGCGGTCGCGAGACCGATCCCGCTGGTGCCGCCGCTGACCAGAACCCGCTTCCCCGCAAGCCCACGCATCTGCAGATGGTAAGCCGATTGACGCTGCCCAGGCCTCGTGCCAGCCTGTCAGCACGAGGTACCGGGAGCACGGCAGTGAGTGATGTGGGCGCGGACGGTGAGCGCCCGGCGGCTGGCGCGGACGGCCGTGTGGGCCCCGGCAACCTGCTGAGCGGGACGGTTCATGGCCCGGCCGTGCAGGCCGGGTCCATTCATGGCGATGTCACGTTCAATCTGGGCGCGTCCCCAGCCCGGCTGCCCGTGCCGGGCCAGCTGCCGCCGGTGCCACCCGCCTTCGTAGGTCGCGTGGCGGAACTCGCGGCCCTGGACCGGCTGATCTCTGATCAGGCTCCGGGCCGGCCGACCACCCTGGCCGTGGTGACCGGCGTCGGCGGAGTGGGGAAGACCTCTCTGGTCTTACGGTGGCTGCACGGCATCCGGGGCCGGTACCCGGCCGGGCAGCTCTACGCCGACCTTGGCGGCCACACCCCCGCCGGTGCCGCGCGGCCGACCGAGGTGCTGGCCTGGTTCCTGCGCGCGCTGGGGGTGCCGCCAGAAGAGGTCCCGGCCAATCTGGATGAACAGGCTGGGCTGTACCGGTCGGTGACCGATGGCCAGCGACTGATCGTGATGCTGGACAATGCGGTGTCGGCGGCTCAGGTCCGGGCGTTGCTCCCCGGTACGGGGCCCAGCCTGGTGGTGGTGACGACCCGCTGGCGGATCGCCGCGCTGGCCATCGACGGGGCCCGGTTCACCGAGCTGGGCCCGCTTCCCGAGCCCGATGCCATCGAGCTGCTGGACCGGGTGGCGGGGCCCGGACGCGCGGGGTCGGAGCCAGACGCGGCCCGGGCCGTGGTGCGGTTGTGTGGCCGATTGCCACTGGCGGTATGCGTGACCGGGGCCCGGCTGGCGCCGCACCCGTCGTGGCCCATCGGGCGGATCGCCGGGGAACTGGCGGACGAACGGGACCGGCTGTCCGCCCTCGCCCTGACTGACGACGTGTCGGTGCGCGCGGCTTTCGACGTCTCGTATCAGGCCCTGCCACCCGAGGTGGCGCATGGCTACCGGATGCTGGCGCTGATCCCCGGAGCATGCTTCGGCGCTGACCTGGCCGCGGCCGCGACCGGCGCCGGCCCCAGGCGGGTCGCGGCCACGCTCGACGCCCTGACCGGGGCGAGCCTGCTCATGGAGATGGCCGGCGACCGGTTCCAGTTCCACGACCTGGTTCGGCTCCACGCCTGTGAGCAGGCCGAAGCCGATCCGGCCGCCGAGCGGGCAGGCGTGGTGGCCCGGTCGGTGAGCTGGTATCTCAGGCACGCGGTGGCCGCGGACCTGGTCGTGATGCCCGGCCGCTGGCACCTCGGCCCGCGATATGACCAGGCCGCCACGGAACCCCCCGGCTTCGCGGGTCCCGCGGCCGCGTTGGCCTGGCTGGACGAAGAACTGCCCGGGCTGCTGGCCGCGCTGCGCTGCGCGCATGATCATGCCCTGCACGACGAAGCATGGCAGCTGTGTGAAGCACTGTGGGGCCTGTTCCTCACCCGCAAGCACTTCGCGCAGTGGATCAGTTCGCACGTGGTCGGCATTGCGTCGGCGCGGGTCTGCGGCCACCGGCGGGCCGAGGCCCGGCTGCATAGCCAGCTCGGCTACTGCTACCTGAACCTGCGGCGCTACCCGGACGCGGCGGCGCAGCTGCGCCGGGCCCTGGCCATCGACCGAGCCGAGGGACATCTGCTCGGCGAAGCGACGGCACTCGAACTCCTCGGGCTGGTCGACCGGGGCCTGGGCCGTCTCGACGCGGCCATCGAGCGCTTCTCCCGGGCGCGGGACATCCACCAGGAGCTAGGCGTTCCCCGCGGGATCGCCCTGCTGACCCGCCGCATCGGCGAGGCCCATCGAGACAGCCACCGGTACCAGGACGCGATCCGCGAGCTGACCCAGGCCCAGCACCTGTTCGCCGAGATACCCGACCCGTTCAACGAAGCCCGTGCCCTGACCGGGCTGGGCGAGACCCTGGTCATGGCGGGCGCGCCTGACCAGGCCCTGCCCCCGCTGCGTGATGCCCTGGCGACGATGACCACACTCGGTTCGCGGTACGAGCAGGCCAGGATCCAGGCCGCGCTCGGTGAGGCCACCGCCCAGCTTGGTGACCTGGGCGGTGCCCGCCGGCTTCTTGACCTAGCACTGCAGGGCTACGCTGAGGCGAGCGCGCCCGAGGAGGCGGAGATCAGGCAGCGGCAGTCCGCCCTCGGCTTGGCATCCGGCGGCCCGCCGGGCACGGCCAGCGAGACGGACATCAGTCCCTCATAGGGCAGGTTCCGCCAGCCGGCCGGCGTGGCCTGGTCGTCCAGGCGCAGTCTGGTGCGGTCCAGCGCGTGCACCGGCCAGCCCACGCTCATCCAGCTCACCGCGAACAGCGCGCAGAGCAGGGCCGACAGGTTACGGTCGGCGGAGCGGTGGGCGGGGCTGTGTGGGGGGCCGCAGGCCAGCACGATCCGGGCCGGCTGGCCGGCCCGCGCGGCCACCAGGCAGGCCCCACCGCCCAGGCCGACCGCGGCCACCAGGCATCCTGGGTAGTACCGCAGCATGGTGAGCGGCCCGGGGCCGCGCAAACGGTCCGGGCAGATGATCACGTCGGCGATCTCGATGAGTGCTGGTGCGCTCTGGGCCGCACTGGCGACCAGTACGTCGCACTCGGTGGCCGGCCAGGCCGCCGCCCGGCCGGTCACCGGATGCCACCGAAGGACTCGGGGATCTCAACGGGCCGGGGCAGGCCGACCGGGCTGACCTCCAGAGCGCGATCTGGTGTGGCCAGCCGCATCAGCCGGTACATCTCGCCGCGGATAATCGTCGCCGACTGCCCGGCCGCATCGGTGATCTCGGATCGCATGGCCACGGCCCGCCTGGCCGGCCAGTCGGCCAGCACCTTATGTACCTGAGGTGCGATGGCCTCATCCAGCCGAAGCCGTACCGCGATCCGGCTGAGCTGCGCGGGTGGCGTGGCCGGCGCGACGTGCTCGGCGGGGAACGACGCCAGCAGCACCGGGACGCCGATAGCGGCGCCATAGCACGTCACGGAACCGTGGTCCCCGATCAGCACATCGGCGGCGACCAGCGCGGCCCGCCACCCGTCTTCGGGCGGGATGAGCAGCAGCCCCCGGCGGACGCTCTCGGCGTACCAGCCACATACCTGCCGCGGGCCGTGCCAGTACCACGCGTTGGGATGGATGACCACCGCCACCAGGTACTCGTCCGCTGGTAACTCGTCGAGCAGCCTGGGCACCAGCCCGGGGCAGCGTTCCAGCAGCGAGCCAGGTCCCCACGTGGACGACACCACCACTAACTGGCGGCCCGCGGTGCCCAGCGCGTTCCGGTACTCTTCGCGTCGCGGCCGGCTGGCCAGCAGCCGGTCGAAACACGGATCCCCGCCCAGCACCGCTACTTCGGCCGCTTCGGGACAGGACCGGCGCAGCTGGGCGAGCTGCCGGCGAGTGGGGACGATGATCCCGGACGGGATGACCCGGCCCCGGTAGATCAGCCGGGCCCGGTCGGGCGCGGACATCTCCCGGGCTACTTCCGGCCCAAACCCATCCCACCGGCGCATGAATTTGCCCGCGCCCACACCATGAGACAACGTCAGCACCGGCGCGTGCAGCCGTTCCAGCAGACCGTCCCACGCGGCGACGGCCAGATCAAACTGCGTATTCGTCGCCTGATCCCAGGACACGGTCGCCCCGCCGAGCCGGTCCAGGAACTCCCGTACCCCCGCCGACATCATCGAGGACGGTGCCCAGGTGAACACCACCTGCACCCGCCGGTCCGACTCGACCAGCGGGACCACGTCAGCCAGGCGCGTTCCTGAGGTCACCGTGTGCACAACGGCCAGCACCGTCCGCTCGCACCGGAATGTCCTGCCTCGGCCGGCGTCCAGACCGAACGGACCGTACGCCTGATCCCCGTATACCATCGCGACCTCCGCCTGCTCGTCCCCCGGTTCCGAACGGGGAACCTGTGAGCTGAGCATGCGCGGCGGCGTTAGACGTCCCGATTACACCTTCTTTGACGAAGCCCCGACATCGCTGGCGGATGCCCTAGTTGCGTCTGGGTGCGTCTCCCAGCATGAGGCTCTCGCCCACGTGGACATCACGGGCCTGGATGAGGTGGCCGGTGACCATCCCGGTATTGCTGTTCACGACACCGCCATCACCGGCCCGCAGGTCTGGCTGGGACTGCGCCCACAACTCATGCAGCCGGGTGCCGAAGCCGGCGTCCACCGCGACGATTCGCTCCAGGGCCAGGACCAGTTCCTGCACCCGGCCGGGATCATCCGGCGCCGCCTGGGCGCGGTCGAGCGCGGCGATGGCGGCGCCATCGGCGCTGAACCGGGCGCGCACGAGCCGGAGGAGGGTGGCCCAGGCGGACTTTCCAGCGCCCACAGCCGCATCGGTGGCCTTGCTGGCCAGGGTGGTAGCGATCGACATCATGATGGGATCAGCCATCGGAGGCAGTTCCTTCCAGATTCAGTGGGTGCAGCGCGGATTCGTCCAGGTCGTGGGAGGCACTGGTGGTGGCCTCATCCAGGATCTCGATGCGGATCCGCACGGCCTCGGCTTCCGGGTCGCCGATCTGCTCGAAGAGGTCCAGGGCCTGCCGCAGGATGATGCGGGCGGGCCCGGCCCCCTTGGCCTGCAGGACCGTCTCGGCCATTCCTTCCAGGCTCTTGGCTTCCTCGTGCGGGTCATCGATCTTCTGGGCGAGATTGATGGCGGCCAGGTAATGCCGCTGCGCCTGGGCGTACCGGCGGGACGCGCGATGCGCATCGGCCATCCCGCGCTGAGCGGCTACCAGCGCCCCGGAATCGCCGATCTGTTCCGCCATGGCCGCGGCCTGCTGATGATGGCCGAGCGCCTGCTCACAGTCATCGAGGCACCTTAAGGCCGAGCCGATATCGTTGAGAGAGGCGGCCTGATGCCGGAGATCCCCCACCTCCCGGCAGATCGCGAGGGACCGGCGGTATTCGGCGAGCGCCTTCTGGTAGTCGCCTTTGTACTGGTAGATGCCGCCGATGTTGCTGTACAGGACGGCGAGATTCCACCGGCCGCCGATCTCTTCGAAGATGCTGCGCGAGCGCTGGTAATTATGCAGCGCGTCCCGGTGATAGCCCTGGCGTAGTTGCATGTCTCCCAGGTTGTTCAGGGCCTTCGCCTCGCCCCGGCGATCACCCAGTTGCTGGTACAGGCCAAGCGCCTCGTTCAGGTGCGCGACCGCGCTGACATGACGGCCGAGCAGCCAGCTGGCCAGGCTGGTGTGCCCGAGGGTCACCGCCGTACCGTGGGCATCGGCAACGCGGCGGTACAGGTCGTTGGCCTCACGGAAGTAAGCGATGGCGACCCGGTAATCGGACTCGTGATAGTGGGCCATGCCCAGCCGGTCCAGCGCCTCGGCCGCGCCACGCTGATCGCCCACGGCCTGGTAGATCCTCAGCGCCGTCTCGACCAGTGGCCGGGTCGCCTGGTGCAGGCCGGTCCGCTGCCGGACCAGGCTGAGGTCCAGCAGCGACTGGGCGATGAGCAGTGGGTCCGCAAGCTCACGGGCGGTCTCCAGGGCCAGTGTGTGGGCGGCGATGGCCTCATCCCAGTAGGCCATGGTCTCCAGGAATCCGGCCAGGACGTGGATGAGGTCGGCGCTGCGGCGCTGCCACTCGTGCTCCGCCGCGTAGCGGGCCGCCTGCAGCATGCTCCGCCACTCTGATTCGAGCCATTGCCGGGCTCGTTCTGGGGTGTCGGCCACGGGAGCGGCCGGTGGCGTCAGGCCGGTAGCTACCGGCCGTCTGCGCCGGTGGGGGTACAGGATCCGGTCGCCGTGGTCCGCGTTGTGCAGGTAGTAATCGAGCAGCCGGCCGATGGCCTGCCGTGGTTCCGAGCTGGGGTCTTCCCGTGCGGCCAGGCCGGCTGCGTAGCCGCGCAGTAGATCATGCAGGCGAAGATGGCCATCGGCGACCTGGGCCAGCAGATGGTGATTCAGCAGAACGCTGACGGCCGTCTCGGCGTCGGCGGCGCTGAAACCGGCCAGAGCCGCGGCGGCGTTCGTGGTGATGGCGGCGCAGGGCTGCGCACCCAGCCGCCGGAAGAGCCTCTGCTGTTGCTGGCCCAGGCCTCGGTAGGACAGCTCAAAGGCCGACACCAGCTGGGCCTGGGCTGTAGCAGCCTGGCCGTGCCTGACGGGCGGGCTGGACAGCTCTTCGATCAGCTCGGCCAGCCTGGATGGGTAACCTTGCCGGAACCTGGCTGCCAGCAGCTGGATGGCCAGCGGCAGGTGGCCGCAGAGCCGGGTCACTTCGGCCACCTCATCGCGGTCGAGGGGATCGTCCGTGCCGCACCCATGGGTGAACAAGGCGGCGGCGTCCGCGGCCGGGAGCACGTCCAGGGCCAGGGGCGCGGCGGTGGTCAGGCCGGCCAGGCGGCGCCGGGTAGTGATCAATACCAGTGACTGGCCGGCCTCGGGCAGGATTGGGCGGATCTGCTCGGCTGAGGCCACATCGTCGAGGACGACGACGATCCGGCGGCGGTTCAGCTCCACGCGCCACAGGACGGAGCGGTCGGTATCGCCCCGGGGGATTCCCGCCGGGGGGACGGCGATCATCTCCAGGAGGCGGTGCAGGGCATCGGCGGAACTCAGCGGCTCGTGCCCCGGATCATGCGCGTGCAGGTTCAGGTACAGCTGACCATCCGGGTAGCGGCCGTCCAGGCTGCGCGCGGCCCGGACCGCGAGGGCGGTCTTGCCGACACCCGGCATACCCTCGATCACCGCGACGTGCGGTGCGGCGTGAATCTCGGCCAGCCAGTGCAGTTCGTGAGCCCGGCCGACGAATTCCGGCGGCCCGGGAGGCAGCGTATCCGGGACTGGCGGGCCCGGCGGCTCCGGTCGCGGCGGCTCGCGGGCCGGGTCGTGAGCATCGGTCAGCATGCGCTGGTGCAGCTCGGTCAGGGCCGTCCCGGGTTCGGTGCCCTGTTCCTCGATCAAGCGCTGCCGGGTCTGCCGGTAGAGCAGCAAGGCGTCAGAGCGGCGGCCGCTCAGCTGCAGCGCACGCATCTCCTGAGCGGCGAACGCCTCGTCCAGCGGATACTGCGCCCGGAACCGGCTGAGCTCACCCAGCAGCTCGGTATGCCGTCCCAGGGCGAGATCCAGCTCGATGCGCTCGAGGATCACGGTGCGCCGTTCTTCTTCGAGGCTACGGCGCATGCGCCCGATCCAGTCGCCCGGTAACCCGGCCAGAGCCTGCCCGCGCCACAGCCCTTCCGCCTCGCGGAGCAGGTCAGCGGCATGGCCCGGATCACCACTCTGGCTGACTGGACGGGACTGCCGCCACAGCAGCCGGAAGCGATGAAGATCAATGCTTCCCGGATCGATGTCGAGCTGATAACCATGGGCCCGGGCGATCAGGCTCACCTGATCACCTACCGACCGGTGCAGTCTTTTCCGCAGCCTCGACAGATAGACCGGGATATTCTCCGCGGCCCGGGCGGGCGGATTCGCGTCCCATATCCGGTCAATAAGATCTTCGACCGGCACAACCGTACCAGCAGCCAGCAGGAGTATCACCAGGAGGCAGCGTTCCTTGGCTGGCCCAAGATTGTGCTGCTGTCCCCCTGATGACAGCTCCAGCGGCCCCAACAGCCTGAATTCCATGATCGTATGCACGCTACTCGCCTAACGCCACCGGCCCCCGAATGACCTACGGCGAAAACAATGCTTTCATACCCGGTTAATAAGCGGATGCACCCACTGATACCGGACTTTTATCCGCGACCCAGGAATTGGGAATTGAGCCTTGTGATCCAGGCTACGGACACGCCTACAGGGGGTTCCGGTCCGCCCTTACTGCTTTGAATCGCCAGTCAGGGTTGAGCGGCCCCGAGCCCTCAACTAACAAGCTGCTTAGAACTGGCCAGTAGCCGATCTTGGAAGGGCTAGTCTGCTGCCGCACGCATAAAGCGGGTGATAAGAGCATTCACTATGAAAGGAACGGCCCAGGTGGGTGTTACTACCAGGTCCCGGCTCGCAGGCATCGTGCTGACCGCGGCGGCCGTCATCGGGGTCACCGGGATCGCCGCAGGCCAGGCGGACCACGCGAGCCAGGTGCACCAGGCAGGTTACGCCCACCACCAGGCGGTTCCGGGAGGTCACCGGACGGTGGGCACGTTGAGGCTGACCCACTTCATGCCGGACACGTCGCCGAGCGTGCAACTCGTCCTGTTCATCCATAGCGAGGATCGCTCAGCGGCTGGGGGCCTGACCTGGGAGTGATGCCGCGGCAGCGGCGGACCTCTGCGCTCACTAGCCATCCCAGGCCACATCGGCCACACCCACAGGTGTTGATGTTCGAGTTACCGACACTGTTGTGTCGGCCAAGTCAACATCAACAACTGGGAGCGGGCCAGGCAGCCACACCAGCACCACCGGCCTCACCAGCCGCGACCCCCGCCCCCCTGGTGCGCCGCACCCGGTACCGCGCGCGGCCCATGGACCGCCTTCGGGCCCGGCGGCCATCAACCCGCTGTTTGGTCTCCTCGGGTACTGGGATCCCCGCGTCCACCGGCCGCGGCGACGACGGCTTCGGCGGTGGCTTCGCCGCTGCGGACGGCGCCTTCCATGTAGCCGTTCCACTGCGGGGAGCACTCGGCGCCGGCCCAGTGGATCCGGCCGACGGGCGCGCGCCAGGCCTCGCCGTAGGACGTCCAGACTCCCGGTGCGAAGTGCGCGCCGTAGCAGCCGCGGGTGAACTCCTCGGCCATCCAGTCCCGCTCGGCATACTGCCGGGGCTGGGCCGCCGCCGCGCCGAAGTAGCGGGTGAAGCAGCCCAGCACGGCAGCCCGCCGCTCGGCGTCGCCGCGCCGGGCCCGGACGCGCGCGTCCT
>Ga0335078_10009323_pt1 | contig 14556 bp, 14 predicted proteins | sample Lox_Sample_32_FD_206711 | JGI IMG/M metagenome (GOLD analysis project Ga0335078, IMG submission 206711) | Soil microbial communities from Loxahatchee National Wildlife Refuge, Florida, United States - Lox_Sample_3.2 | ecosystem: Environmental > Terrestrial > Soil > Wetlands | place: USA...
CCTCAAGGCGGTGCTTGCGCTGGGCGCGATCGCGCACGGCTCGGTGCTGGCGGCGTTGGGCGAGCGGCGCGCCGCGCACCCGTTCGCGCACGGCGCGCTCCATCGCCTCAAGGGCGGGCTCGTGCTCGCCGACAGCTATCACTGCTCGCGCTACAACACCAACACCGGCAAGCTCACGGCCAAGATGTTCGAGAACGTGTTCGCGGCGCTTGAAGGCGTGCTCGGCGCGTGAAGCTCCGCCACCCCCCTCGCCTATCCCCTTTCGCGCATGAGGCGGCCGCGGTCGCGTTGCCAGTCGCGGGCTTTTTCGACTTCGCGGCGGTCTTCCTTGCGGCGGTGCTTGGCGAGGCCCAGTTCGAGCTTGGCGCGGCCGCGCTCGTTGAAATAGACGGCGAGCGGGATGAGCGTCACGCCTTCGCGCTTCTGCGCGCCGAGGAGGCGGTCGATCTCGCGCCGGCGCAACAAAAGCTTGCGCGGGCGGCGCGGCTCGTGGTTGAAGCGCGCCGCGGGATAGATCGGGAAATAAGCGTTCAGCAGGAACAGCTCGCCGCCGCGATCGACGGCGTAGGCCTCGTTGATGCTGGCGAGGCCCTGGCGCAGCACCTTGACCTCGGAGCCGACGAGCTGGATGCCGGCCTCGATCGTCGACTCGATCGCGTAGTCGTGGCGCGCGCGGCGGTTCTGCGCGACGTAACGCTCGGCCCCGCGGAGCGCCATCGCCCCGCTAGTTGAGGACGCCGGCGGCGCGCATGGCGCCGCGCACCTTGTCCTGCGCCTCGGCGCTCGCGGCGACCAGCGGCAGGCGCACGTCAGGCGTCGATTTGTCGAGCAGCGAGGCCGCGAACTTCACCGGCGCCGGGCTCGTCTCGCAGAAGAGCGCGTCGTGCAAAGGGGCGAGCCGTTCGTTGATCGCCATGGCGCGGCGCGCGTCGCCCTTCTGCCAGGCTTCGTGCAGATCGGCGCAGGCGCGCGGCGCCACGTTGGCCGTGACCGAGATGCAGCCGTCGCCGCCCTGCGCCAGGAACGCGAGCACGGTCATGTCCTCGCCCGACAGCATGGCGAAATCCTGCCCGCACGCGGCGCGCGTCTTCAGCGGGCGGGCGAGATCGTTGGTCGCATCCTTGACGCCGACGATGTGCGGCAGCTTGGCGAGGCGCGCCATGGTGGCGACGCTCATGTCGATGACGCAGCGGCCGGGGATGTTGTAGATGAGGATCGGCAGGTCGGTCGCGTCGTTCAAGGCCTTGTAGTGCTGATAGAGCCCTTCCTGCGTCGGCTTGTTGTAGTAGGGCGTCACCACGAGCGCGGCGTCGGCGCCGGCCTTCTTGGCGTGGCGCGTGAAGTCGATCGCCTCGTCGGTCGAGTTGGAGCCGGTGCCGGCGATGACGGGAACGCGCCCCTTCGCCACCTCGACGCAGAGCTCCACGACGCGCTTGTGCTCGGCGTGCGAAAGCGTCGGCGATTCGCCGGTCGTGCCGCACGGCACCACGGCGTGCGTGCCTTCCTTGATCTGCCAGTCGACGAAGCTCTGAAACCGCTTCTCGTCCACCGCGCCGTTGCGGAACGGCGTGATGAGCGCAACGAGCGAGCCCTTGAACATGGCGTCCTCCGGCGGAATCCCTAACGCAACCTTAACGGAGCGGGACCGCGGCGGCAACCCGCGCCAACATGCCGCGCGAGCGCGGCGCGGCGTTCTTGTCTCGTTAGGAGTCACGCGCGTAAGATGGTAAAGGAACGCTGACGAGGGCGCGCGGGGGAGTCGCTATTTGTTGAAGACGCTGATGCGCGCTGCCGCCTTGGTCGTGGCGGTACTTCTTCCGGCACTTGCGGGTCCGGCTTCGGCGCAATCGGAAAGCCATTTCCGCGCCGCCATCAACGCGGCGAAGGCCGGCAATCTTGACGCCGCGTCGCGCTTTGCCGGCGAGACGCACGATCCGAGCCTCGCGCTCGCCGCCGAATGGGTCGGGCTGATGCGCGGCGGCGGCAGTTTCGCCGAGATCACGTCCTTCCTCGCCGCCCACCCCGACTGGCCCGGCCAGAAGCAGTTGCAGCAGCGCGCCGAGGCGGCGACCGACGGCGTCCCCGATGCGAGCCTCCTTGCATGGTTCGCGGCGCAGCCGCCGATCACCACGCCCGGCAAATTGAAGCTCGCCGATCTCTGGTTCGCGGCCGGCAAGCGCGAGGACGCGCTGGCGCTGGTACGCGACGTCTGGGTCAACGCCGATTTCGACCGCGCCGACGAGCGCGCGTTCTGGCAGCGCTATCACGGCATGTTGCGCGAGGCGGACCACGTGGCGCGGCTCGACCGGCTGGTGTGGGCGGGCGATGCCGCGCAGGCGCGGCGTCTTTATCCGCTGCTGCCGCCCGAGTACCGTGCGCTGGCCGAGGCGCGGCTGGCGCTCGCCGACGAGGAGCCGGGCGCCGAGCGGCTCATGTCGCGCGTGCCGGCGGATCTGCAACACGATCCCGGCCTTCTGTACGAGCGCATCCGCTGGCGCCGGCGCAAGGAGCATTACGAGGACGCGATCGCGCTGCTCGACACGGCGCCGCGAGAGACGAGCCACGCCGAGGCATGGGCGGTCGAGCGCGAGGTGCTGGCGCGCTATGCCTTGGCCGACGGCCACAGCCGCACCGCCTATCGCATCGCCGCCGGGCACGGCGATCTCACCGGCGCGCATTTCGCCGAGCTCGAATTCCTCGCCGGCTGGATCGCGCTGCGCTTCGAGCATCAGCCGGATACGGCGTACGATCATTTCGTGCGGCTTTACGAGACGGTGAAGCTGCCGATCAGCCGCGCGCGCGGCGCCTTTTGGTCGGCCGAGGGCGCGGAGGCGATGGGCTATCAGCAGCTCGCCAACGCCTGGTACGCGACCGCGGCGGAATTCATCACTACATATTATGGCCAGCTCGCCGCCGCCCATATCGGCGCCCCGGGCGCCTCGCGCATCGCCGAGCCACAGCCGACGCCGGCCGAGACGGCGGCCTTCAACCGCCGCGACCTGGTCAGGGCGACGCGCGCCTTCGCCGCCATCGAGGCCGACGATTACGTGCGCACCTTCGTGCACGACCTGTCCGACCGCGCCGAGACGCCGGTTGATCACGCGCTCGTCGCCAGGCTTGCGAGCGAGATCGGCCGGCCCGATCTGTCGATCGCCGCGGCGAAGAAGGCGAGCTATGCCGGCGTGACGCTTTTGGCCGAGGGCTATCCGATCGAGCCGGTGCCGCCCGGCGGCTCGGTCGAGCGGCCGCTCATCCTCGCCATGACGCGGCAGGAAAGCGCGTTCGACGGCGGCGCGGTGAGCACGGCCGGCGCGCGCGGCCTGATGCAGCTCATGCCGGCGACGGCCAGGCTCGTCGCCAAGGCGCTGTCGATCCCGTTCTCGCAAAGCCGGCTTACCGGCGACACGCGCTACAATCTGACGCTCGGGCGCGCCTATCTCACCGACATGCTCGGCAATTTCTCGGGATCCTATGTGCTCGCGGTCGCGGCCTACAATGCCGGCCCCGCGCGCGTCCACGAGTGGATGCAGGATTTCGGCGACCCGCGCACCAAGTCGGTCGATGTGATCGACTGGATCGAATCGATCCCGGTCGCCGAGACGCGCAACTACGTGCAGCGCGTGCTCGAGAATCTCCAGATCTATCGCTTCCGCCTCGGCGACCGGCGGCTCGCCTTCTCGCTCGCCACCGATTTGCGGCGGTAGGGGATTCCCCTAAAGTCGTCATGCCCGGCCCACGGGTCCGGCCAAAGGCCGGCCCGAGGATAAACCCTGTGCCGGGCATCCACGGGTTCATGCGAAAGCGTGGATGGCCGGGACGAGCCCGGCCATGACGAGACGAGGGCCGCTTGAACGACGACCTATCACGGGAGCTTCCCACCTTCGCCGACATCGAGGCGGCGGCGGCGCGGCTTGCCGGGCTGGCGAGCGTCACGCCGCTGCTGTCGTCGCCGGCGCTCGACCGGCGCTGCGGCGCGCGCGTGCTGGTGAAGGCGGAATGCCTGCAGCGCACCGGCTCGTTCAAGTTCCGCGGCGCCTATAACGCGCTGGCGCAACTCGACGACGCGGCGCGGCGGCGGGGCGTCGTCGCATATTCGTCGGGCAACCATGCGCAGGGCGTGGCGTGCGCGGCGCACCTGCTCGGGATGCGCGCCACCATCGTCATGCCGGGCGACGCGCCGCAGATCAAGGTCGCGAACACGCGCGCCTGGGGCGCCGAGATCGTGTTCTACGAGCGCGAGCGCGAGGAGCGCGAAGCGATCGCGCAGGCCATCGCCAAGGAGCGCGGCGCCGAGATTCTGGCGCCGTTCGACGACGCGCGCGTCATCGCCGGGCAAGGCACGGCCGGGCGCGAGCTCGCGGCTGAGGCGCGCGCGCTGGGCCTGCGGCTCGACGCGGTGGTGGCGCCGTGCAGCGGCGGCGGGCTTGTCGGCGGCATCGCGCTCGCGCTGTCGGAGACGAGCGCGGGGACGCGCGTCTATGCCGCCGAGCCCGAGGAATTCGACGATCTGCGCCGCTCGCTCGCGGCGGGGCGGCGCGTTACGAACCCGCCGGGCGGGCGTTCGATCTGCGATGCGCTTCAGGCCGCGACGACCGGGCGGCTCACCTTCGCGCTGGCGCAGAAACATCTCGCCGGCGCGGTTGCGGTGAGCGACGCGGATGTCGAGCGCGCGATGGCGGCGGCGTTCGACGAGCTGAAGCTCGTCGCCGAGCCGAGCGGCGCCGCGGCGCTGGCCGCGGTGCTGGCGGGGAAGCTCGATGTGGCGGGGCGCACCGTCGCCGTTGTGCTGTCCGGCGGCAATGTCGATCGCGCCGCGTTCGCGGCGGCGCTCGGCCGCGCTTGAACTACTTCGCGCCGGCGAGCTGGATTCCGGCTTCGAGGAATTTCGCGGGATCGACCGCGGTGCCGTTCACCAGCACTTCGTAGTGGACGTGCGGACCGGTGCTGCGGCCGGTGCTGCCGAGCTCGCCGATCTCCTGATGGAGCCCGACCTTCTGGCCCGGCGCCACCACGATGCGGTGGAGATGCGCATAGCGCGTCACGATGCCGTGCGCGTGCGTGATCTCGACCACGCGGCCGTATTCGTCCTTGGTGCCGGTGAAGGTCACGACGCCGGGCGCGGTCGCCAGCACGGGCGTGCGGTAGGGCGCGGCGAGATCGACGCCGGTATGGAAGCCTTCGCGGTGATTGATCGGATCGATGCGCGGGCCGAACGGGCTTTCGATCGTGTAGTGCGCCAGGGGCGCCGCGAGCGGCAGCGATTTCGCGAGCGCCTGCAACTCCGCCTGGCGCGCCTGGTCCGCGCGGCGCGGATCGAAGGCGACATAGGGACCGCCCTCGCCCGGCGCCGGTCCGTGCGCCGCGAGCCCGCCGACATAGCGCTCGATGTCGATGCCGGTCGAAGCGATGAGTCTTTCGAGCTCGCCCGCGTATCCGGGCGCGCCGGCGCGCGCGAGCGGCTCCTGCTGATTGAGCTGGCCCCTGAGCCGGTCGCGCTCGGTCGCGATCTGGCGCAGCTCCTGCTCGCGCATCGCCAGCGATTGGCGCAGTTGGCTCGTGCGCGACGTGGAGGTCGCTGAATCGGCCTGGAGCTGTTGCAGCTTCTGAGCAAGGCCGGTGCGCGCGAACTCTGCCTGGCGCAATTCGTTGCGGCTCAAGGCGAGCTGTTTTTCGAGCGCGTTGACATTGCCGTTCTTGCCGGCGAGCGCCTGCTCGGCGCCCTTCAAACGCTGCTCGAGCTGCAGCCGGGTCTTGTCCATCACGGCGACACGCGCCTCGGCGCCTTCGATCGCCTGGCGCAGCGTCTCGTTGTCGGTGTTGGCGCTGTCGAGCTGCGCCTTCATGTCTTCGAACTGCTCTTGCATCGCGCCGTATTGCGCATCGGCCGCGGCGACCGACTGACGCAGGCTGGCGAGCGTGGCGGCGCGCGCCACCGCGGCCTCGGCCGCCAGTTCCTTCTCGTGGATCGCCTTGTGCAGGTGGTGATAGGCGCCGGCGAGACCGCCCACCCCGACCACGAGCAGCACCGCCACGCCAAGCGCGCCCGCCTGAAGCCATCCCGGCAGCAGGAGGTAACGCACGTTCTCGCCGCTGCGCAGCAGGAAGTGCCGCTCAGGGAAGAGGCGCTTTGCCAGCGCCGCACACAGCTCGATCATATCCCCCCGCGTCGTTGCCAATTCCCCTGCCGCGCGGCCTTGCGGCCGACGGCCCGTCACGGCATCGCGGCCCCCCCCTTTGGGGACTGCGGCGAAGCGGTTCGGCTCTCCCGACCGGTTCCGGCCCGCGTCACGATTGCCACGACACAGGCGCCGCCGGTTCATCACGTCCGGCGGCCAATCGCCGGCAAAACCCTAGTGACGTTAAGCTTTGATGGCAAGCGGTTTCGCAGCTGCGAAATCGCTCGCCGCCAGCCAACTAATGTTCGGATTGTGCGAGCGAATCGGTGCATGCGGGCGCATGCGGCAAAGCCCGGGTACCGGACCCGAAAAATGACACGACGGCGCTGCGGCGGCGGCGTCCGACCGGAGCCGCCGCCCGGAGTTATGGCGGCGCAAAAAAAGGGCCGCGACAAGCGCGGCCCAAGTTCAGGGAGGAAACGCCGAATCGGCGTCCACCCGCCTATATTGCGGCTAGGGACGCTCGCTGCAAACAGCGGCCGGACATGGCCGCATTGCAGCAAATGCAGGCACGGCTCAGGAATGACACAATAGCGGCGATGGCCGAGACCGCCCCAGTTCCGCTCGACGCGCTTGGTGAAGAGGCGCTCGGCGCGTGGCTTGCCCCGGCGGCGCTGATCGCCGGCGAGGGCGCGCAGCGCGCTGCCGCCGCGGGCTTCGCCCTGCCGCTTGCGGGCGGTCCGTGCGCCTTCGCCGCGGTCGAGGTCTTGGCGCGGCGCGGGGGCGCCGTGTCGTCGGCGCTCGCGCCGCTAGCGCAAGTGCGGGCGTGGGCTGCAGGGCACGGCGCCGCGATGGAACGGCACATCGAGGCGCGGCTTGCGGCGCTGGCCGCGCCGCGGCCGGACTGGGCGGGCCTGCCGCTCGCGCGGCCGCTCGTCATGGGCATCGTCAACGTCACGCCTGACAGTTTCTCGGACGGATATCCGGACCCGGATGACGCGATCGCGCACGGGCGGGCGCTCCTCGCCGCCGGCGCCGATATTCTCGACGTGGGCGGCGAGTCGACCCGGCCGGGCGCCACACCGGTTACGCCGGCAGACGAAATCCGCCGCATCGCGCCGGTGCTGCGCGCGCTCGTGGCGACCGGTGCGCCGGTCTCGATCGATACGCGCCACGCCGCCGTGATGGCGATGGCGCTCGAGGCGGGCGCGCGCATCGTCAACGACGTGACGGCGCTGGCGGGCGACAGGGACAGCCTCGGCGTCGCCGCGCGCGCCGGCGCGAGCGTCGTCCTCATGCACATGCAGGGCGAGCCCGCGACGATGCAGCGCGAGCCGCGCTACGCCTTCGCGCCGCTCGACGTGCTCGAGGATCTAGCCGCACGGGTCGCGGCGTGCGAAGCGGCCGGCATCCCCCGCGGGCGCGTCGTGGTCGATCCCGGCATCGGCTTCGGCAAGACGCGGCAGCACACTCTCCAGATCCTCGCGCGGCTTACGCTCTTCCAGGCGCTCGGCACGGGCGTGATGGTAGGGCTGTCGCGGAAGTCGTTTCTGGGCAAGGGCGCGGCGGGCGAGCGCCTTGCCGGCTCGCTCGCAGGCGCGCTCGACGCCGTCGCCAAGGGCGCGCAGATCGTGCGCGTCCACGACGTCGCCGAGACGCGCCAGGCGCTCGCGCTCTACGCGGCGATCGCAAGCGGACCCTAGAAAATCATTGGAGGCTTCGATGCATCGAGCACTGCTGGCGCTTGGGTTTCTCCTCGCCGCGCTGGCGCCGGCGGCGGCGAAGGTCGAACCCTTTCCGGCGGGATTTCACGCGGCGCAGATCGCGACCAACGGCACGTCGCTCTACGTGCGCGTCGGCGGGCACGGGCCCGCGGTCCTGATGCTGCACGGCTTCGGCGATACCGGCGACATGTGGGCGCCGCTCGCCGCGGTGCTGGCGAAGGACCACACCGTCATCGTGCCCGATCTGCGCGGCATGGGCCTCTCGGCGCATCCCGACGCCGGCTATGCCAAGAAGAACCAGGCGCTCGACATCGCCGGCGTACTCGACCGCCTGAAGATCGAGAAGGCCGATCTCGTCACGCACGACATCGGCAATATGGTGGGCTATGCGTTTGCCGTGCAGTTTCCCGCCCGCGTGACGCGCTGGGTGGCAATGGATGCGCCGCTGCCGGGGATCGGCGACTGGGACACCATCATCCGCGATCCGCGCCTCTGGCATTTCAATTTCCGCGGACCCGACGAGGAGCGCCTGGTCAAGGGCCGCGAGCGCATCTATCTCGACCGCTTCTGGGACGAGCTGTCGGCGAACCCCAAGGCGATCGACACTGCTACGCGCAACCACTATGCCGCGCTTTACGCGCGCCCCCACGCCATGCACGACGCCTTCGAGCAGTTCGGCGCCTTCACTGAGGATGCCGCCGACAACAAGGCGCTGCTGGCGCAAAACGGCAAGCTCGCGATGCCGGTGCTGGCGATCGGCGCGGAGAAATCGTTCGGGCTGGCGATGGCGGACGATCTCCGCTTCGTTGCGACCGACGTCACCCCTGCGGTCATCGCCAATTCCGGCCACTGGCTGATGGAAGAGCAGCCGAAGGCCACCGTCGCCGCGATCGCCGCGTTTCTCGCGAAGAACTAGCCGCGGCGGCGCTCGAGCGTGACGCCGACGCTTTCGGCTTCGGGATAGATGTCGAGCTTTTCCACGCTGACGCGCGCCAGGCGCACGCGCCGGTCGGACAGGCAGAGCGCCGCCACGCGGTCGGCCAGGGTCTCGACCAGGTTGAAGTGCTTTTCCTCGGCGAGGCCCTTCACGCCGGTGACGATGGTCTCGTAATCGAGCGCCTCGGCGACGTCATCGTGCTTGGGCAGCGGCAGCGCCACCTCGAGCTCGGCATTGATGCGCACGCGCGTCCTCTGCCGCTTTTCGTGTGCGTGGATGCCGATGCTGACCGCAATGACGAGATCGCGGACGAAGACGCGATAGAGCGGCGGCGGGCCCTCGTCGTTCACGCCGGCTTGTCGCAGGGGACGGTGCCCATTTCGGCCGGGACCGAGACTTCCAGAATCTCGAAATCCTCCGACGTGCGGATTTCCTGGTGCGGCAGGCCGCCGGGGATCATGACCGAATCGCCCGCCTCGAGCCGCACGAGGCCGGCGCCCTCGAATTCGAGATCGACCCAGCCGCGCAGCATATAGACGAACTGCATCTCGCAGGTGTGGTAGTGCCAGCCGGTCTCGCGCTCCATCGCCGAGATCGCGGTCGTGACCTGCGCGCGCATCTGGCCGGTGGTGCCGTCGGTGACGCCGAGGTCGCGGTACTTGAAGAACGAGCGCCGGCCGGGGACGTAGCGCGCCTCGCCCTTGCGCGCGATCGCGAGCTTCAGTCCTTCCTTGGGTTTTGCAAGCGTATCGGGCATGGCGCACCTCCAAGCGTTGAATGCGGCGATTGAAGCACGCCGCCGCGCCCGGGGCAATCGGCCCCTGCCCTTGCGCGACGGCGCGCCTGGGGACAAAGTGCCCGCAAATTGGGCGGAAGGAGCGCGCCATGAGCGGCCGCTACGTCATCGAGGATCGCGCGAAACTCACCTTCCGCGTCAACCGCGCGGCGCTCGTCTCGCCCGACGTGCTGGAAGACGAGCGGCGGCGCGTTTTCGACCGCTCGTGGATCTATGCCGGCCACGGCTCGGAAGTGGCGGAGCCGGGCGCCTTCCGCACGCGCACGATCGCCGGGCGGCCGGCGATTTTCTGCCGCGACGAAGAGGGCCGCGTGCGCTGCCTCATCAATTCGTGCCGCCATCGCGGCGCCATCGTGTGCAGCGAGCGCGAGGGCAAGCAACGCTATTTCACCTGCCCCTATCATGGCTGGAGCTATGACGGCACAGGCGCGCTCGTGAGCGTGCCGGGCGAGGACGCCTATGGGCCGGCCTTCGACAAGGCGGAACTCGGCCTCGCCGCGCCGCCGCGGCTCGAATCCTACCGCGATTTCTATTTCCTCAATTTCGACCGCGGCGCCGAGCCGTTGGAGACCTATCTCGCGGGCGCCAAGGACTATATCGACCTCGTCACCGAGCAGTCGCCGTCGGGGCGGCTCGAGGTGATCGCGGGCGTGCAGGAATACGACATCCGCGCCAACTGGAAGCTCCTGGTCGAGAACAGCGTCGATGACTATCACCTGCCGGCGACGCATGCCACCTGGCTCAACTACATGCGCTCGGCCGGCGTCTCGACGCGGCCCGCCGAGCCGGGCCTGCTGCTGCCGACGCGCGGCGCGGGCAAGGACCTCGGCAACGGCCATCTCACGACCGACAACCCCAATTTCCGCGGCCGGCCGGTCGCGGCCTGGATCTCGATCTATGGCGAGGACGCGAAGGCCGACATCGCCGAGATCCGCGCGGAGCTGGTCCGGCGGCTCGGCCCCGTGCGCGCGGCGCGCATCGCCGACACCAACCGCAATCTCGTCGTCTTTCCGAATTTCGTGCTGAACGACGGATCGTCCGTGACGGTGCGGACGTTCTTTCCGATCTCGCCCGAGCGCATGCATGTGACCGCCTGGGCGCTCGGCCCGGCCGAGGAGACGGAGGCGCAGCGCGCCCGCCGGCTCGACGCGTTCCTCACGTTCTACGGGCCGGGCGGGTTCGCGACCCCCGACGACGTGGCGGCGCTCGAGCTCGTGCAGCAGGGCATGACCGCGTGGCGGGACGTGCCGTGGACCGATCTTTCGCGCGGCATGAAGAAGGACGAATCCGACCAGCTCAACACCGACGAGGGGCACCTGCGCGTGTTCTGGCGGCGCTGGAGCGAGCTGATGGAGGACGGACGATGAGCCTTCCTTCGCGCGCCGAGGTCGAGGATCTGTTCTATCGCGAGGCCGCGCTGCTCGATGACTGGCGGCTCGACGAATGGCTGGCGCTGCTGACCGACGATGCGTCCTATTACGTGCCGCCCAACGACCGGCCGGACGCCGACCACCGCACCACGCTCTTCACCATCGCCGACAACGCCGCGCGGTTGAAAGAGCGCGTGCGCCGCATCAAGGACAAGAACTGCCACGCCGAGTATCCGCATTCGCGCACGCGCCGCATGATCGGCAATGTGCGCGTGGATGAAGCGACCGGCGGGGAGTGCGAGGCGCGCGCCAATTTCATCATCCACCGCTTCCGCCGCGGCGAGGACGTGCGCGTCTTCGTCGGCGAATACCGCTATCGCCTGCGGCGCGAGGGCGGCGCGCTCAAGATCGCCGAGCGCCGAGCCATCCTGGACGCCGAGGAGCTCGGCTCCTTGGGCGCGGTGAGCTTCATCCTGTGAGCGACCATCTCTACGCGGTGCGCTGCAATTTCACCGATCCGGCGCGCGAGGGCGCGTGGAACGCGTGGTACGGCGGGCCCAAGATGGCGCAGATGCTGGCGCTGCCGCTCATGATCTCGGTACAGCGCTATGAGGCGATGGCGCTCGACACGCGGCGGAAGTACCTGGCGCTGTGGCGGGTCGCGGGGCCGGAGACGTTCGAGACGAAGGAATACAAGGCGCAATGGGGCTTCGCCGAATGGACGAACCTCATCGCCGACTGGAGTCGCGACCTCTACCGCGGCGAGGGCGATCTCGACGCGGCGGTCGATGTGAAGGACGGCGAGGCGCTTTATTTCGCGGTGTTCGAGGGCGCTGCCGCGAAGGACGACGTGGCGCGGATCGCGGCGCAGCGGCCGTCGGCGCTGTGGCTCGAAGCGGCCGGACTCGACCGGCGGGCGAGCGTGGCCGGCGTGGCGCGGCATCCCGCCGCATGGCGGCCCGATCCCATCGACCGCGCGCCGGCGGGATTCTCCGAAGCGCTGCTGCGGCCGATGGCGCCGCGGCGTCGAGCGAAACTTCCCAACGGCCGCGTGGGCGGTTAGCATGGGCGAAAAGCGCGTAGGAGGATGAGATGCGGTTCGGTCTCTTCGGCGGGGCGCGCTCGCGCGGCGGCGGTCCGCAGGGCGACAGTACCGGCTACAGGGACTACATCGCCTATGTGCGCGAGGCCGAGAAGCTCGGCTTCGGCAGCGTCTTCATCGTCGAGCATCATTTCACCGGCTTCGGCCAAGTGTCTGCCTCGCTCAACATCCTGAGCTATCTCGCGGCGATGACGGACCGCATCCGGCTCGGCACCGCCGTGGTGGTGCTGCCGTGGCACAATCCGGTGCTGGTGGCCGAACAGGCGGCGACGCTCGATCTCCTGTCGAACGGGCGGCTCGATTTCGGCGTCGGCAAGGGCTATCGCGATTACGAGTTCGCCGGATTCTGCGTGCCGCAGGCCGAGGCGACCGAGCGCTTCGACGAGGCGATGGAGGTGATCCGCAAGGCGTGGAGCACACACGACCGCTTCTCGCATCACGGCAAGCGCTGGCATTTCGACAACATCGTCGTCGAGCCCGCACCGGTGCAGCAGCCGCACCCGCCGTTCTGGCTCGGCGCCGGCAGCGAGGAGTCGATTCGCCGCGCCGCGCGCGAGGGATATAACCTGCTGCTCGACCAGATCGGCTCGAGCGATCTTACGATCGCGCGCGTCAGGGCATTCCGCGAGGAGTGCAAGAAGGCGGGCCGCGCCTACGATCCGGCGATGGCGGGCGCGACGCGGGGCCTGCAGATCGTGCGCAACGAAGCCGAGCGCGAGAAGGCGCTCGAAATCCGCTACAACGTGCTGAAGAACATCGGCGGGCTCGCGCGCGGGCCGGGCGCCGCGCGCTATTCGAATCTGCAGCACGAATCCGGGCCGCCCATCGAGTTCGACGACGCGCCGCTGCTCGGCACGCCGAAGGAGATCGTCGCGCGCCTCAAGAAGCTCGAGGCCGGCGGGGTCGAGCACGTGCTGCTGGTCGATCCGCGCCCGACGCTCGAATCGCTGCGCATCTTCGCCAGCGAGATCATGCCCGAATTCGCCGGCGCCAAGGCGACGGCGTAGCTACTCCGCGGCGGCGAGCGCGGGCGGGCGGCCTTCGACCGTGGTGCGGCGCAGATCGCGGCGGTATTTCACGTCGTCATAGACCGTGCCGCGATGCATGGTGCAGCGATTGTCCCAGATGACGAGGTCGTGCGGCCGCCATCGGTGGCGATAGACGAAGCGCGGCCCGGTCGCGAACGCGGTGAGCTCGGCGAGAAGCGCGCGGCCCTCGGCTTCGGGCCAGCCGATGATGTGCGAGGCGTGCGCGGCGAGGACCAATGATTTCCGCCGCGAGCCCGGATGGAGGCGCACGAGCGGCTGCGGCACCGGCGGCATGGTGGCGACCTCGTCGGGCCGGAAATCGGTGCCGCCCGCGAGCGCGCGCGAATACCAGACCGAGTGCTCGGCCGAGAGACCCTCGATGCGGCGCTTCATCGCGTCGTCGAGCGCGTCATAGGCGGCGCGCATGTCGGCGAACTCGGTGTCGCCGCCTTCGGGCGGGATGGTGCGCGCCGACAGGATCGAATAGGTGGTGTCGGCCGCGACGAAGGATCGGTCGGTGTGCCAGAGCCGGTCGCCTTCGCGCCATTTGCGGCGCCGGTCGTCCGCGCCCAAGACGTCGGACTTCTCGTCGAGATTGGAGATGTCGAAGAGCTCGGCCCGGAGCCGCGCGTTCTGGCCGACCTTGCGGCCGTGATTGAGCGCGTAGGCGAGGCTGCCGAGCTGCTGGCTGAAGGCGATCTGCTGCTCGTCGTCGATGTCCTGGCCGGGCAGTACGAGCACCGCATACCGGTCCATCGCCGCGACGATGGCGCCGATTTCGGCCGGGGACAGCGGGCGGCGCAGATCGACGCCGGAAAACTCGGCGGCGAAGACGGGATGGAGCGGGCGGACGGCGATCGGCATCGGCGCCAGTCTAGAGCACGAAGCCGTCGCTGTAGAGCCCGCCCACCGGCTTCATCGCGCCGGCACCCTCTGGTCGGCCCATGCGATGATGAGGGCGGCGATTGCGTCGCTGTTCTTTTCCAGCATCATCACGTGGCTGTTGCCGCTGAGGCCGTGGTCGGCAAGCTTGAGCCAGGTGGGGCGCACGTCCGCCTGCTCGAGATATTTGACGGTGCAATGGTCGTAGGGCGCGTGATAGGAGGCGTCCGCCGTCACCACGAGCACCGGAATGTCGCGCAGGTTCGGCAGCTGGCGCGCGGGCGCCCTTTGCTCGAAGCAGCGCACGAGATCGAGTGCGTCGGCCTTTTCCTGCTGCACGATGCGGAGATCGGACGCCTCGCGCGCCGGCGGGTCGTAGCCGAGCGGCACGTCGGTGATGCCCCACGCGAGCGCCATGCCGCCATCGGCGAACCATTCTGGCGCGCCGGTGAACTGCACGGCATGGAACGGCGGCCCGTTCGGCTCGATCGCGAGGATCGCCTTGACGGCGCCTGGCCGACGGTCGGCGACCGGCCACACGAACGCGCCCGCCTGCGAATGGACGAGCAGGATCGCCGGGCCGATCCGGTCGATGAGCGCC
>Ga0335078_10009324_pt1 | contig 14556 bp, 13 predicted proteins | sample Lox_Sample_32_FD_206711 | JGI IMG/M metagenome (GOLD analysis project Ga0335078, IMG submission 206711) | Soil microbial communities from Loxahatchee National Wildlife Refuge, Florida, United States - Lox_Sample_3.2 | ecosystem: Environmental > Terrestrial > Soil > Wetlands | place: USA...
GCAGTCGATGCCGGAGGGTTTACGGCAGCGGCTCAGTGCCAACGGGATCCAGGGCCTGCTCGGCCGCCCCTATAACGGCGGCTCCCTGAAGCAGACTTACGAACACCTCAATGCACTTGTCCAAGAGCATTTGCGGACCAAGAAGGCTCGCGAAGTGCCTTTCCCGGAGGCAATTTCGCGGCTCGGCGAACATGCCGGCGACAACGCCGATTTGCGGCAAGCGATCAAGGTTCTCTCCGAATTCAACCAGGAGGGCGCGCTCGATAACGTGCCGTTCGACTCGGTGTGGAACATGATCAATGCGGTGGCCAAAACAGCCGGTTAATGTGTCCGGGCGATGAGCGGTTTTGACGTCGTCCTCGAGCACGTCTCAAAGACCTTTCCCGGCGGTGCGCGGGCGGTCATCGACTTCAACGCCGAGATAAACCACGGCGAATTCGTCGCCATGCTCGGCCCGTCGGGGTGCGGCAAGACGACGACGTTGCGGATGATCGGCGGCCTTGAGGAAGTGACCGAGGGCAAGATTTTCATTGCCGGAAAGGATGTGACCGACCTGCCGCCGGCGCTGCGCGACACCTCGATGATGTTCCAGAGCTTCGCGCTGTTCCCCCACCGCACCGTCTTTCAGAACGTTGAGTTCAGCCTGAAGATGAAGGGCATGGAGAAGAGCGAGCGCGACCGCCGGGTGTGGGAAATGCTGGAAATGGTCGGGCTTGCAACCTTCGCCACCCGCCGGCCGGGCGAGCTGTCCGGCGGCCAACAACAGCGCGTCGCTTTAGCGCGCGCACTGATCAGCCGCCCAACCGTACTTCTGCTCGATGAACCGCTGGGCTCGCTCGACTTCAATCTCCGTCAAGCCATGATGATCGAGCTGAAAAGGGTGCAGCGCGAGCTGAATATGACCTTCATCATGGTCACCCACTCGCAGCAAGAAGCGATGTCGCTCGCCGACAGGGTCATCGTGATGAGCGATGCCGTAATTCAGCAGATCGGCACCTCGCGCGACGTGCATGAAAATCCGCGCACCAAATTCGTTGCCGAATTCATCGGCAACAACAATTTGTTCCAAGGCCGCATCCGCTCGCGCAGCGGCTCGATCGTGTTCGTGGAATCGCTCGGCCAGCTGCTGTACGTCAAGGTGCCGCCGGAAATTAAACGCGTCCCGGTCGGCAAGGAGGTTTGGTTCTCGGTTCGCGCCGATCTGATGAACACCGGCGACAAGCAGGACATGGCCAACCGCATAGACGGAAAGTATATCGCCAGTGAGTTCCTTGGTTCGCTGGAGACGGACGTCTTCGAAGTCGCGCCGAACCAATATGTTCACGTCGAGCAGCATCGGCACGCTCAGGACCGGACCTACAAGATCGGCGAGCGCGAGACGCTCTGCTGGCATGCCGAGTCCGGCGTTCTGCTCGAGGAATCGCAAAAACCTGACACCCTCGATGCGGCTTGAGCACCCTCCCCGCTTCTCAAGAACGCGCGCGGAGGTGAACGATTGAGCGTCTTGCCCGCTCCGGCCGAAGGCTTTGCAACAAGTGTCCCGATCGTCATTGTCGGCGCCGGCGCAGCCGGCCTTTGCGCCGCGATGGCGGCGCACGAGGCCGGTGCCGAAGTCGTCGTCTTCGAGCGCGATCCCTTGCCGCGCGGCTCGACCGCGCTGTCGGCGGGCTTAATCCCGGCCGCGGGAACGCGATTTCAACGCGCGCTCGGCATCAGCGATAGCTCTGCGCAATTCGCAGCCGACATCCGGCGAAAGGCCAACGACGAAAGTAATGCGGCGATCGCCGAACTCGTCGCCCGCGAGTCCGGTGCCACTGTGGAGTGGCTGGCCGATGGTTACGGCTTTCCGTTCGGCCTCGTGCATGACTTCAATTACCCCGGCCACTCGGTGCGCCGCATGCACGGTCTGCCGAGCCGGTCCGGCACCGAGTTGATCGACCGATTGAACCGGGCGGCCGAACAAGCCGCGATCACCATCATCTGCGATGCTGGTGTCAGCGGCCTGTTTTGCAATGCCGATGGCACTGTTCGCGGCATTGAAGTCACGCGCCCGAACGGTTCGCGCGATCATATCGGCTGCGACACGCTGATCCTTGCCTGCAACGGCTACGGCGGCGCCTCCGATCTGGTCGCAAAATACATTCCAGAAATGCGCAACGCGCATTATTTCGGCCATCCCGGCAATCGCGGCGACGCGGTGCTGTGGGGACAGGCTCTTGGCGCAAAACTGCTAAATATGTCCGGCTATCAGGGCCACGGCTCAGTCGCTCATCCGCACGCCATCCTGATCACCTGGGCGGTGATTATGGAGGGGGGTTTTCAGATCAACGCCCTAGGCCGCCGTTTCTCGAATGAAAGCCTCGGCTATTCTGAACAAGCCGCATTGGTGCTTACGCAGCCGGAGCGCATAGCCTTCGACATATTCGACGAGCGCATTGCCGCCATCGCGCGGCAGTTCGAAGATTTTCGGCAAGCCGAGGCGGCCGGCGCGGTCATTGCCGGCGCAAGTGTCGAAGAGCTTGCAATGCGGCTGAAGCTGCCGCTAGAGGCATTCACCGAGACTTTCCAAGAGGTCGAGAACGCGAAAAAAGGAGGCGCCGCCGATCGCTTTGGGCGCTCGTTCACCGGCGTGGCGCATCTTTCTCCGCCCTACAAGGCTGTCCGCGTGACCGGCGCGCTCTTTCATACGCAGGGCGGTCTCGCGGTCGGCGTCACAGCGCGTGTCTTGAATGAGCAAGGCACACCGCTGCCGAATCTCTTTGCCGCCGGCGGGGCGGCGGCCGGAGTCTCCGGCTCGGCTGCAAGCGGTTATTTATCCGGCAACGGATTACTGACGGCGACCGTGCTCGGCCGCATATCGGGAGCTAGCGCCGCCGCGCTAGTCAACAATCGTGAATTCAAGCCGTAGGGCGCTGCAGATAGCGGCCGCGCGCCGGACCCACGACCACTCCCTTGTCGTAGACAAGCGCCCCGCGCAAAAAGGTGCTCTTGACCCGGCCGGTGAGTTCTTGACCTTCGAAAGGCGAATAACCTTGCCCGGACTCCGAGTCAGCGGCCCGCACGACAAAGCTCTCGTGCGGGTCGACAAGCACAATGTCGGCGTCGAAAGACGGCGCAATGTCGCCCTTGTGCCGTAAGCCGAATCGCCGCGATGGATTCCAGCTCAGCAATTCGGCCATGCGGTTATAGGACATGCCGCGCTTTGCGCCCTCACTCAGCACGCCTGAGAGCAAATATTCGGTGCCGCCGAATCCCGACTTGGCGAGCCAAATATTGTTTGGATCATTCTTTGCCCACTTCTGTTCTGCGGCGCAGCAGGCGTGATCGCTGACGATCCAGTCGATCTTGCGATCGAGCACGGCCTGCCAGAGCGCTTCGACATCCTCGCGCGGCCGTATCGGCGGATTCACCTTTGCGCGCACCGCGCAATCGCAATCGGTATCGAGCAGGAGGTGGCCGACGGTGACCTCGCGGCGGAAATGAATGTGCGGGAAGACCTGCTGCATGATCCAAGCGGCCTCGACCGCCTTGCGCGAACTCAGGTGCAGGAGGTTGATGTTCATGCAGTTGGTCTCGTTGGCGAGGTAGGACGCAATCCAGACCGCCAGCCCTTCCGAATGCGGCGGCCGCGCCGCGCTATAAGCATGCAGGCCCGTCAACTTGCCTTCGCGCTCGACCAGAGTCGTATAGGCATTGAGAATGTCGGCAAGCTCGCAGTGCAGGCTCACGCTAATATACTCGGCAAGTTCGGGATGCCGTTCCATGACGGCGCGCGCCGCCCGCATGACGAACTCGAAATGGGCGATGTCGTAGCGGTCGTCCGGACCAAGCATCAGAAACTGGTTCTGCGCTGTGGATTTTCCGTGTAGTCCGTAGCCGCCATAGAACATGAAGATCTTGAACGACGTCACGCCGTGTTCGGTGGCAAGATAATCCATTTCTTTAAGATGCCGGCCTTCGATCGGCGCGACGTGATAGCCGTAATCGACCCAAAACCGGCCTTCCGAGAGCCGCAGTACTTCCGGCATCACTTCGCGGTACGGTCCGCCGCGATTGAGATAATATTGCCCGGTGCGGATGTAGTTGAGGCTCGAAGTCACGCCGCCCATGGCAGCGGCCTTGCTTTCGGTCACAGCGTCGTCGGCGAGCGGCTGGTAGATGCCGATATGCATGTGCGCGTCGACACAGCCCGGAAAGGCTAATAGCCTCTTGGCGTCGAATATTTCAGCGGCATCCTCGCTTCTGATCTCTGGCGAAAGTCGTGCAATCTTGCCGTCTTTGATGCCGATATCGAGGCACTCGACGCCGCTTTGGTTCGGCCGCACCACCCGAGCGTTCTTGATAGCGAGATCGAAAGTCTTCATTGGCGTTTTCCGCCCTCATTTCCGTCCCGACGCACGACCGGGCTCTTTTGCATTGATCGGCTGGTCATCGCCTTGGTAACGCAGGCCACGCTCCAGCATCTCAGGCGTGCCGAGAAGCCCGTTTAACCCGTCGAAGTCGAACATACGCGCATGAAATGGTTGCGCACTGCCGTGCTTGCGCAAGGAAGCATAGAATTCTTCGGCGGTCTTGGCCTGCGCCCGTACGACGCCGGCCGCAAAGATCACGATGGCGAAGCCGAGCGCCTCGAGTTCGTCGGCGGGAAGGACGGGTGTCTTGCCGCCTTCCACCATATTGGCAAGCAGCGGAACGGATTTGCTGAAGCGCGCGCCGATGCGGGCGAGTTCGTCGCGATGCCGCGGCGCCTCGATAAACAGCACGTCGGCACCCGCCTCGTGAAAAAGTTGTGCTCGCTCCACGGCACGGTCAAAACCCTCGACCGCGATGGCGTCGGTGCGGGCGACGATGAGCGTATCCTGCGATGATCGCGCATCCGTCGCCGCCTCGATCTTGCCGACCATTTCGGCAGCAGAAATCAACGTCTTGCCGTCAAGGTGACCGCAGCGCTTGGGAAAGACCTGATCCTCGATTTGGATCGCGTTCGCCCCGGCCCGCTCCAATAGCCGCACCGTCCGTTGGACGTTCAGCGCATTGCCGTAGCCGGTGTCGGCGTCGACGATGAGATGGGCGCCGACGCGATCGCGGATCAGCGCCACCGTCTGCACGACCTCGCTCATGCCCACGAGACCGATGTCGGGACGTCCCAGCCGGGTGTAGGCGATGCCGGCGCCGGAGACATAGAGCGTGTCGAAGCCCGAGCGTTCGGCGATCAGCGCGGTGAGCGAATCGTACACCCCGGCCGCGAACAAAATCGGGCGGCGCTTCAGGCGTTCGGATAAAGCATTTGCGGTCACGGTCACAACCCCAAATAAGCGCGTTTGAGTCTCGGATCTGCGGCAATCTCCGCCGCTGGGCCAGACATGATGCACTGCCCTTCGGCGAGAATATAAGCACGGTTCGCGGTCGCCAGGCCCTGGACGACGTTCTGCTCCACCAGCAGCACGGTGACGCCCTCGGCATGGATGCGTTTAATCAGCGCAAACAATTCTTCCACCAGGATCGGCGAGAGCCCAAGCGAAGGCTCGTCGAGAATAAGAAGCCGCGGCTCGGCCATCAGCCCACGGCCGATGGCGAGCATTTGCTGTTCGCCACCGGAGAGCGTCCCTGCCCGCTGCATGCGGCGTTCGCGAAGCCGCGGAAAAACGGCGAACACGCGCTCGCGGTTTTCGGAGCGGCGTGCGGCAGCGCGGCGATAGCTGCCTAGGTCGAGATTGTCGTCGACCGACAGGTTTGGGAATAGCCGGCGGCCCTCGGGCACGTGGATCAGGCCGCGTGCGACAATCGCCGCCGGCGGCTCGCGTTCGATCGGCGCTCCATCGAAGCGGATGCTGCCAGCCCGTGAGCGCACGACCCCGGAGACGGTGCGATTAAGCGTCGATTTGCCCACTCCGTTGGAGCCGAGAACGGCAACGATTTCGCCCGCTCTGACGTCAAGGTTCATTCCGCGAAGCACATCTCCGTCGCCGTAGCCCGCGAACACATCCCGAACTTCGAGAAGTGGCTCAGAGGGCATTTGCACCTCCGAGCTTGGCGGCAGCGCCGTGGCCGAGATAGGCCTCAATCACTCGCGCATCGGCGGTGACGCGCGCGGGACTGCCCTCCGCGATGACCCTGCCTTCCGCCAAAACGAAAACGTGCTCCGCCAAACTCATCACTGCCTGCATCACATGCTCGATCATGACGATGGCGATACCGCGGGCGCTCAACGCGCGAATGACGGGTACGATATCGTTGATTTCGGACGGATTCAGTCCGGCCAGAACCTCGTCGAGCAACAGTAGTTTTGGCTCGGTAGCAAGCGCGCGGGCAAGCTCCAGGCGCTTCCTGGCCGCGACCGTCAAGGCATTGGCCGGACGGTCCAGCAGATTGCCAAGCCCGATTTCCCGCCCGACCGCTTCCGCAGCGGATTCCGCCGCGGCGCGCTGGCGGTGGCGCAAATGGGCGCCCACCAAAACATTATCGCGAACCGACAGGCCCGCGAACGGCTGTACGATCTGGAAGGTCCGCGCGATTCCGCGGCGGGCCAGGCGGTGCGGTGGCTCTCCGGTAACGTCCGCTCCGTCATACAGCACGCGGCCGGCGCTCGGCTTGAGAAAGCCGGAGATGATGGAAAAAAGCGTGGTCTTGCCGGCGCCGTTGGGACCGATCAATGCGGTGATCCGCCGTGCAGACGCCGACAGCGAAGCGTCGTTGACCGCCATCAAGCCGCCGAAGCCGCAGGAGACGCCTTCCACCGAGAGGAGCGGATCAGCCACGAGTCGCTCCCCGGACGGATTTTCGCATGGAAACCACGCGGCGCGCCAAAGCCTCACGTGCGTCCACAAATGTGCCGACAAGTCCGCGCGGCGCAAATCCGATCACCAGCACGAGCACGGCACCAAAGGTCATCAGGTCGAGACCGGGGATGTCGCCGGTGACGAACTTAGCGCCTTCGCCGATGGATTTAACCACCAGTGCACCGATCAGCGCACCAAAAACCGTACCGGCGCCGCCGATGATCGGAGTGAGCAGAGCTTCGATTGATATCCAGGTGCCGTAGGCGATGGGGGCGTCGACGAAAAGAAAATACTGCACATAGAAGCATCCGGCAGCCGCCGTTATGGCAGCGGAGATCACCATGGCAACAACTTTGACCGCGGTTGCGTCGACGCCGAGCGCCCTGGCAGCGTCCTCGTTCTCACGCACCGCCACCAGCCACGCTCCAAAGCGCGAGCGCTCCAGCGCGTGCGCGATAATCAATGAGGCGGCGACCAGCGCAAGAATGACCAGGTAGAAGATCGCTCGGCTGCGAAATTGAAATGCCTGCGGATGTAAATCGAGCTTGATCAGAAGACCAACGCCGGCGCCGGTGATCGAGGCGACGCTGGCAAAAATGCGCAACACCTCGGCGAAGGCGAGCGTCACCAGGGCGAAATACGAGCTGCGCAGCCCGGCCCGGAACGCGAGGCCGCCGATCACGGCTCCCGCCGCGGCGCCGGCGGCGATGCCGGCGAGAAAGCCCAGCCACGCATTCACGTCGCAATGCACCTGCAGGATGGCGGTCGTATAGGCGCCGGTGCCAAAGAAAGCCGCGTGCCCGAAGGAATATTGCCCGCCGTAACCACCAAGGATGTTCCAGCCCTGGCCGGCGAGCGCAATCATCAGCGCGACCACGAGGAAGTTGAGGACGACGTTCGATTGTGTGGCCAGCGGTACGGCGGCGAGCCCTGCTACGACAACCGCGATTGGCAGCAGGCCCCTCATGCGCTGGCGCCAAACAGGCCGCGCGGGCGAACAAGTAACACGGCAATAAAGATCAGAAAGATGCCGGCCTGACCGAGCGATTCACCGAAAAAAAAGCCACCGAGGCTTTCAACAATACCGATGACAAAACCGCCGATCAGAGCGCCAGGCACCGAGCCCATGCCGCCAAGAACGACGATGGTGAAAGCGATCAGAACAAACGCGTTGCCCGCGCTCGGATTGACGTAATATGTGGGAATGAGGAGACAAGCGGCGATAGCGACGCAGGCCGTGCCGATACCGAACGTGATTGCGTAAATGTGGGGGACGTCGATCCCGGCCAGCTCGGCGCCGAGCTTTTCCTTGGCTACAGCGCGAATGGCCTTGCCGGTGTCGGTCGAGGTCATGATCAGCCACAACGCGAAAGCAACAACAAATACTACGGCGAAAGAAATAAGCCGTGGAACGGCGACGAAGGTGAACGCCACGTCGACGGTCTTAAACGCGTAAGGAAGGTCAATGGTGCGCGTGTCGGCGCGGAACGCATAAAGCAGCGCGTTCTCGATCAGCACCGCCACGCCGAGCGTCACCAGCAGCATCGCGCGCTCATCGCCGCGCGCAGCCGGACCGATCAAATAGCGCTGTAGGCCGTAGCCGAAGCCAAAGAACGCCGGCGCCAGCAGGAACAGGGCCAGATAAGGATCGAGACCGGCTTTTTGATAGGCAAAGAACGCCGCGAACAACGCAGCACTCAACAGAGCACCGTGAGCGAAATTGATAATGTGTAATACGCCATAAATCAGAGTGAGCCCAAGCGCGACGAGTGCGTAGACCGAACCGGTGAGAAGCCCGTTGACAATCGCCGAAATGAGGATCGGTGCGGAGAACACGGCGTCAGTACGAGCGGAGCGACAGCATCCGGGCTCTCCGCCGCGGCACCGGATTGCCTATCGCGTCCGCTTTTCGTGGCGGGGCGTCGGCGACAGCCAGCGCCGGCGCTCGGTCGTTGGTCCGCATCGCGCTCATGCCGGCATCGGAAATACGACCTTGGCGTTGGCAAACTCCGGCGGCAGTATCGCTTTGATGTCGTTGTCGAGTACCTGGGTATTGACCGGCGCCGCGCCTTGGTTCTGGCCGTTAACGAACTTGGTCGGACCGTAGGGCATGATGTGCCCCGAGAAGGTCGAGTTATCCAGCGCCGCGGTGATTTTTGCGCGATCGGCAGATGCCGCGTGCTCGAGCGCATCGGCAACCAGCTGTACCGCGGTGTAGTTCATATAAAGCTCGTAAGTGAAGAACTGGCCCTTATCCTCGACCTTCTTCTTCAACTCGAGCGCCTTGGCGCTCTTTGGGTTGAACCAATGATTACAATCCATGATGTACTTGGCGGCTTCGGGAAATTCGCGGACGAATTTGTAGGAGGAAGCCGCACCGCCGAGCACAGAATAAATGGCCTTGGGCCGCACTTGCTGCTCTTGCATGGTGCGCGCCAGCAGCACGTATTCGTTGTAATAGTTGGCGGGAATGACAAGATCGGGTGATCGCGCCTTGATCTTGAGCACGATATTGTTGAAGTCCCGGGTCGGCGTGGGATGCGGGATGGTTTCGAGAATCTCGAATCCTTTTCCCGGTAGCTGGGCGTTCAAAAGCTTGGCGAGGCCCGAGCCGAACAACGAATCCTCATGGACGATGAGCACGGTTTTCGCCGGCTTGCCGGCTTGATCGTTGATAATGGTCAAATTCTGCAGCGCCGTGTTCGCGATGACGCCGAAACCCGGACCGAAGCGGAATGTGTTCTTCAGTCCGCGGGTGACAATGGAATCGGCGACGCCGACATCGACGACATAGGGAAGGTCGTAGCGCGCGGCCGCTTGGCTGACGGCAAGGCAGATCGAGGAGGCGTAGCCACCGATGATGCACGACACTTCAGCAGCGTTCATTTTTTCCACCTCGGCGGTGCCGCCGTCGGGAGTCGATTGAGCATCGCCGAGCATCGGATCGATCTTTGCCCCGCTTAGCGCCTTGATGCCGCCGGCGGCGTTGATTTCCTCAACGGCCATCGTCGCACCGATCCGTCCCTGCTGGCCGGAATAGGAGAGAGCGCCGGTCACTGGATGCAGCAGTCCGAGCTTGACCGAGGCGCCCTGGGCACGAAGAACCGATGGTCGCGCAAAGGAACCTGTGCCTGCGGCAGCCGCGCCGATCGCCGCGCTCGCGAGGAACCGCCGACGATTAAGCTGAGTCTGAAGTTTCGCCATTGCCGTATCCTCCTCTGAAACAGGTGCGACGTCCGAGCGGCCGTCGCACCCTGGCCCGCTAAAGAACGGTGGCCGCCCTCGCATCGGTGCGGCGCCCGGCCCGACGCATCACCGGTGACCATGCTTTGGCGGTCGCGCCCGACCGCACCAAATCCATCTCAAAAGCGTAGCGGTCGGGCCGATACAGTGCATGCAAATGTTCGACCGCACGGCCGGAGCGATCGAAGACGACGCGGACCAGCTCGATAAGCGGCGAGCCGGTGCGCACGTCGAGCGCTCGCGCCACGTCGGGCGTTGCGAGTCCGGCGCTGATGCGCTGGCGGGCGTGCCCGATCTTCACGCCGGCGCGTTCGAGAAGTTCAAGCAGCGGGCGCGCAGCTAATTCCTGCTTGCTGAAGGTGACCGCGATTTCCTCAGGAACGTGCGTTGTCAGGTAGGAGAATGGCACCTGATCGAGCACGCGCACGCGTACCGAGCGCTGCAACATCTGGTCCGGGCCGGCACCGAGCGCCTGCGCTACCGCGCCGCTCGCCGGCACGTAACCGAACGCGATAAGCTTGACGGCGGTGCGACGGCCCATGTCGGCGAGATTAGCCAAGACGCCGGAAATATCCGCCGTCATCGGCACCGGCCCCGGCCGGTAGATAATCCGAGTTCCGGCGCTGCGGCGCCGTTCGATCAGACGCTCGCGCGCCAATTCGCCAAGCGCGCGCCGCACGGTGACGCGCGATACGCCGTAACGTTTGGCGAGCTCGTTCTCGGTGGGAAGCTTGACGCCGAAGGACAATGCACCGCTCAGAACGCGGTCGCGGAGCACCATATAAACCTGCTTGGCCTTTGCTTCACCGAGCCAATCGCGCAAGCTTCCCTCCCAGCCGGCGTGATAGCACCGGCCGCTTTACTTGGTATCCTTTAGCGTACAATACTTGCGACGACACCTACAAGTACGGTAACGACGCAGCAGAACCATCCGGCATGAGCGGTCCGCAAACCCTCATCGATAAGCTGTGGGCGGCGCATGAGATTGCCCGCCGCGAAGATGGCGCCGCCCTGTTGTGGGTTGATCGCCACTATGTGCACGAAGGTTCGTTTCACGCTTTCGATCAGATGCGGGCGCGCGGGCGCGGCGTTGTCGAACCCGATCTCACCTATGCGGTCGCCGATCACTACGTCCCGACGCGCCAGCGCGACCGCCCCATCGCCGATCCCGCGATTGCCGCGATGCTGGAACAGCTCGAAGCGAATACCCGCGCCAATAACATCACTCTTTTTGGCCTCGACGACCCGCGACAGGGTATCGTCCACGTCGTCGGTCCTGAACAGGGGCTTACCCTTCCCGGATTGCTGATGGTGTGCGGCGACAGTCATACCTCGACGCACGGTGCCTTCGGCGCCTATGCATTTGGCATCGGCGCTTCGGAGGTCGCGCACGTACTCATGACGCAGACGCTGTGGCAAAAAAAGCCGAAGCTCATGCGTATCACGATTAGCGGTGAGACAGTTGCGGGTATCGCAGCCAAAGACATCGCGCTCGCGGTCATCGCGCGCATCGGCGCCAACGGCGCGCAAGGTCACGCCATCGAATTCGCCGGCAGCACAATTGCTGCGCTGTCGATGGAAGCGCGCATGACGTTGTGCAATATGTCGATCGAGGCGGGCGGCCGTTGCGCTGTGATAGCGCCGGACGCGACGACATTCGCCTATGTAAAGGACCGGCCGTTCGCGCCCAAGGGCAGCGCATTCGATGTGGCGCTCAAGACCTGGGCGGCGCTTTACTCCGACAGCGAAGCCGCCTTCGACCGCGAAGTGACATTAAATGGTGGCGCGATCGCGCCGATCGTCACCTGGGGGACGACGCCGGACGACGCGCTTCCCATTGACGGCAATGCACCGGATCCGGCCGGCGAGAGCGATCCGCTCCGCGCCCGCTACATACGCGACGCGCTCGATTATATGGGCATCGCGCCCGGCAAGAAGCTCACTGAGATAACGATTGATCGCGTATTTATCGGCTCCTGCACCAATGCCCGCATCGAAGACTTGCGCGCCGCGGCGGCCGTATTGTCCGGACGCGCGAGCAAAGTACCCGGGCTCGTTTCGCCGGGCTCGTCGCTGGTCAAGCGGCAGGCGGAAGACGAAGGTCTCGACCGCATCTTCCGCGCGGCCGGTCTCGAATGGGCCGAATCGGGCTGCTCGATGTGTGTCGGCATCAACGGCGACCTCGTTGCGCCCGGCGAGCGCTGCGCCTCAACGACCAACCGCAACTTCCGCGGCCGCCAGGGTCCTGGGGCGCGCACGCACCTGATGTCGCCGGCGATGGTTGCTGCGGCCGCGGTAAACGGCCACCTTGCCGATGTGCGTCCATTGCTCGCGGGACGCAGCGTTTAGCGGGTCGACGGATGGACAAATTCACTCGGCTCATCGCAAAAGCCTGTCCGCTTGATTTGCCTAATATCAACACGGACCAAATTTTGCCGGCGCGTTTTCTAAAAGTACGGCGCCCGGCCGAGCTCGGCAGCATGCTCTTTTACGACATTCGGCGCGACGCGGCCGGAGCGGAGCGGCCGGACTTCCCGTTAAATCAGCCGGTCTGGCAAGACGCCGAGATCCTTGTCGCCGGACCCAATTTCGGCGGCGGCTCGTCGCGTGAGGCGGCAGTCTATGCACTTTACCAGGCGGGCATACGCTGCGTCATTGCCCCCTCCTTTGGCGACATTTTTGCCGAGAATGCAGTAAAAAACGGCTTGCTTGCCGCAATCCTTCGCGAAACTGCGGTCATCGAGCTCAGTGCTGCGCTCTCCGCCGAGCCTGCCCGACTGCTGACCGTCGATCTCGAAAAAATGACCGTGGCTTGCGGCAAGCGCACTTTTAACTTTGATATCGATGCGGTGAGTCGCAATCAATTGCTCAACGGCTGGGACGACGTCGATCTGACCGAAAGCTACAAAGACCGCATTGCCGCTTTCAAGGCCGCGGACGCCGCCCGCCGGTCATGGGCGAGACCGAAGGACTAAAATGCAGCAACGCGCTGCGTTCACATCGGCTTCTGGAATTTGAGCACGAAATTGTCGACCGGGACGACTGCTTTGTAGCTGGGAAAGTCGTGCGGATCGTTCGGATTGCGCCAGAAATTACCTTCGGCGACGAAATGGAAACCGGCCGCTTCAACCTCCTGGCGCAAGATCGCCTCCTCAATCCGATGCAGCGTCTTGCCGACTGAAATTCCCTGTCCGGGCAGCGCGGAATGATCGGCGACGATCAGAAAGCCGCCGGGTTTTAGCGCCGACAACAACTTGCGATCCATTTCCGGGCGGTCGACCTTCATGTAGGTGGTGTCGTGGTAGAAGAAGAGAAAGGTGATCAGGTCGAAATCACGCACGTCCGGCGGCAACGGGTCGTCGAACGGGCGAATGTCCGCGACGACATCGCGCATGGCTGGTGTGTTCAATCGCGCTTCGAAATTAGTTTTTGGCTTGTCCGGAAGGTCCGGAGGGTTCTGCGCATAAACAGTACCGCCCGGCGCGACGGCGCGCGCGATCAATTCCGTGCTGTAACCGCCGCCGGCGCCCATATCGAGCACCTTCATGCCGGGATAGAGACCGGCGAATTCTAGAAACGGCTTTGGATCGCGGCGCTTGTCCGCCTGCCGGTCTGCATCACTGCGATCGGGCGCCGCAAGAAGCGCGGCATAATCGGGCCCCGATTGCGCGCGGCATTCAGCGCCCATAATCGTTCCCGTGAGCAACACAGCGCTCGCCGCCATTCTGCTAATTTGCGCGCACGCGCTGCTCGCACTCATCACACTCATCGCCATCTCCTCGACTTTGGGCCGGCGAGCAAAAGAACCACAGGATACCTTGCAACGCCGACGTTGATCACGCAGCCTGCCTTCCCGCTTTTTGGATTGCGGTCCATACGCGCTGCGGCGTCGCTGGCATATCAATGTGCGCAATGCCAAACGCGCGCCAAAGCGCATCGGCCACCGCGTTCATCACCGCCGGACATGAACCGATGGCGCCGGCTTCGCCCGCTCCCTTAACGCCCAGAGGATTGACCGAGCAGCGCACATTGCGCGTCTCAAAGGCGAGGGCGGGAACGTCGGCCGCACGCGGCAGCGCGTAATCCAATAGACTCGCGCTTACAAGTTGCCCGGTATCGGGGTCGTAGATCGCGTGCTCAAGCAAGGCTTGGCCAATGCCCTGAACGGTGCCGCCGTGAACTTGACCCGCAAGCAACAATGGATTGAGCGTTACGCCGAAATCGTCGACGACAACATAATTGAGAATTCGGCTCTCGCCGGTATCCGGATCGATTTCGACCTCCGCAATGTGGGTGCCGTTTGGATAGGTCGGCTGCGGCGGCCCGATCGTCTCGGCAACCGTGAGGCGCGACCGATCCTGCGGACGCTGCGCCAGCGTGGCAAATGAGACCGCCCGGTCGGTTCCGGCAACGCGAACCGCGCCGTCGGCGATTTCAAGATCGAACGCGCTTGCCTCGAGCTCTTCGCTCGCCATCGCCTTGAGACTGTCAGCAAGCGTCTTGGCTGCTGCATCAAGCGAGGCCCCGCCGCAGG
>Ga0335078_10009326_pt1 | contig 14554 bp, 14 predicted proteins | sample Lox_Sample_32_FD_206711 | JGI IMG/M metagenome (GOLD analysis project Ga0335078, IMG submission 206711) | Soil microbial communities from Loxahatchee National Wildlife Refuge, Florida, United States - Lox_Sample_3.2 | ecosystem: Environmental > Terrestrial > Soil > Wetlands | place: USA...
AGCTGGTTCAGCGGTCCCGTGATTCCAGCCGCGGTGCGGAAGGCGATGATTACCCCAAGGCTGAAGGCAAGTAACGAGCTGAGAACAGCGATCCAAAAGGTGGCGGTGGCGGCTAACTGGTCTTCCGAGTGACGTTTTTCGAGCAGCAGCCGATTCTCCCGATCAACACTTTCCAGAACGTCGCTGGAGCGAGTCACCCAGGAGTTGGGATCCTTCTGCAGATAGAAGATCTGGAGTTCGGCAACGGTGGCGTTTCCGCTATCGACGGCGCGTCGCTTTTCTGCCAGGGGATTGGCAAACTCATTTCCCCAGTCCTGCTCGAGTCCCTGCACTTTTTCGAGGCTGCTGCGTTGCTGATCGGAGTTGGCCAGTTCCTGAGAATGGCGTAATGCCTCGCTGAGCTGGTGTTCACCGTCGGTCAGCTTCTCGACGTCGCGTGTGTCGCCGCTCAACAGATAGTTCTGCAGGTGCATGCGGTTCTGCATCATCTGGAAGCGGACATTCGAGGTCGCCTCCGTCATTTCCATCGAGCGCTGAGCGGCAGCCTTGGCCTCATGCTCGCGGCGCACCGCAAGCAGGTTGACGGCGAGCAACACCAACACCATCGCCAGAATGATGCCGAAATTCAGGTACAGCTTGTTGCGGATGTTCATACTCCTGCCTTCCTCAAACAGAAGCTTTTCTCACTCACTCATTCGGGTCGAAACGGAATTGAAGGGTTTCCGTCGTTTCCTGCGGACCTGATTCGAAGCGCCATTTCCTGACCGCATCGAGGACAGCGTTCGCTAGAACGGGATGTCCACCTACCAGCTTTGCGTCTTTTACTGTGCCATTGGCGGCTACCGTCACATCGATCTTGACGATGCCGGAAATCTTCATGCGTCGGGCCAGGTCCGGGTACATGGGCTCGACCTTGCTTTTCGTCTTGCGGATGGGTTCCTGCTCCTGTCCCCATGCGGGGAAGGTGAGCGGCATGACGGTTACGCTGAGCAGCAGCATGCCAACTCCCAGCCGCGTTTTCAGAGCCTTCAAGGACACGGTTCCCCCTGTCAGGTGCACCTCCTATATTCGGACAGAGTCTTGGGAGGCGATACCGAAAGTTCTGCCCTCGCATTACTTTGGTGTCGCCAATTTGCTGAATCTACAAGCTGTTAGTCGCCCTTCCGACGAGAATGAGGCGTTGGTTCTCAAATTGAGACATGTTGGACGTCCAACGTTTTCCAAGTTGGCACCCGGGCAATGTATTCGCTTGACTCAATTTGAGAAACCGTCGTAGGTTCTAAGGTGTAATTCAATTGTTTTCAATTATTTAGATAGGAATATTGGGGCGAATCTGAGATCGACTGTGGGAAAAGCCGGGTCGGGCGCGGAGTCTCATTCTGACGAGGCGTTTCATAAGCTTTTGCTCGATCTCTCCCGCGCCGCCTTCCGCAGCGGCGAGCCGAGCACACCCGACACCTCTTCTGTCATGGAGGGTATCGCGGACCGGCTTCGCGAGCTGCTGCATTCGCCCGTGGTTCTCATCTTCGTCCGGGCGCATAAGCAGTTTGATTTGCAGGCGGTATCGACGGATGTCCCGCGCCTAGGGACACTGATTCGCCGCCGGGGCGCGGAAAACGATTTGCGCTCGCCGGCGGAGATTGCTGCCCGAGCCGTCAACGCGGGCGAGCGGATTACCGTCAACATCGACGGCTTCTCGCATTTTGGCGAGGATTCGCCTCCGGGAACGCTGATCGCAGCCCCGTTCCGGACGGCGCAGTCTTGTGGCGCGATCCTGGTTTATCCACGGCGGAGTGACCCATTTACGCCGGACGAGAAGACGCTGGTCTCGGCGCTAGCAGGATTTGGCGCGGTTGCGGTGGCTAACGCCGAACTTTGCGGAATGGCACGGGCGCAAGCGCGGGAACTGCACGAGATTCTCGAGATTTCGTGCGAACTCAGCTCAGCGGGGAAGCTCGATGAATTCATGGAGAAATCCGTGGTGCGGTCGGCGAGCTTTCTTGGTTTTGAACGCTCATTCATCGGGCTGCTCGAAGAAGGTGTCTTTCATATTCGCTGGGGATTTGAGAAGGGCGCGGCGCAGCCGCAGGATATTCCGCTTTACGACGGAATCGTCTCACAGACTCTCAAAACGTCTGAGGTGTTCCATACCGAAGATGCATCCACGATTCCTGGCGCCAACCAGGAGTTCATGGCGGGGTTTCGTGTCAAGCAGTTGCTGGCGGTACCGCTGCTTGGGTCGGGTGGCGAAGTGCTGGGGCTTTTCGGTGTGCTGGATCGAATCGAACCGGGACCGATCAACCAAGAGGACGTGAGGCGTGCGCGGGCGTTGGCTGCCCAGATCGCGATTGCACTGGAACTCACCCGCAATCTGCACGAGACGGAGCGACACCGCCAGCGCGCTGAAGCGCTGGTTACGCTCGCGCTCGAACTGAATTCCGTCCTGCAGCTCCCGGAATTCATGCGCAATTTCGCTTTGCGCACGGCGACATTATTGGGAGGCCGTGCCGTAGCTCTCACGCTTTTCGAGGCTCCCGAGAGCGAGACGGTGGTCATGTGCGGAGCTACTCCCCTTGAAGACAAGCTGCTGGTGCAGCGCTACACGCAGGCGATACGCTCGGCATTGCCCAAGTACACCGCTGACATCGTCTTCGCTATGGCGGCTGAGTTGGTAGGAACGTCTCTTGCCGCGAGCCTGGGGTGGACGGATTGTACGCTGGTCAGACTGTCAGGAACCTCAGGCGAACTGGTGGGGGCTCTTTGCCTGGTCGATCGTGGAGCCGCGCCCGCTCCCGCCGACTACCAGTTGATGCGCGCGATCGCGGGCCATGCCAGCGTCGCGCTGGAAAATGCATGCCTGTTTACCAGAATGCAACAGGCGAATCGGCACTGGCTCGAAGTTTTTGACGCTATCAGCGACTACATCGTTGTTCACGACGAGCATCAGAACATTCTCCGCGTGAATCGCTCCTTCGCCGAACTTGTGGGACTGGAGCCCGATCAGTTGATTGGGATTGACATGCGCGCGCTTGACGCGATGACGACCGGATCCGCTCTGCATTCGTGTCCTTTTTGCCGCAGTGGCGAGGGACTGGATGAGTACATCCACCCGATACTGGGGCGAACCCATCTGGTCTCAACCTCGCGCATCCACTCGGCCCGCCCGGATAGCGGCTCGCGTGGACTTGTCGACACAGCAACCTCAGGCGGTCAAATGCAAACCGTGCATGTTCTGAAAGACATCACGGATCGGCGCGAGGCCGAGCGCCGCTATCGCGAACTCTTCGACAACATTCAAGAGGGGATATACGTTTCCACACCGCAGGGCCGGTTCGTCGAGGTGAATGACGCGCTGGTCCGGATTCTTGGCTATGACAGCCGGGAGGAGTTGCTGCAACTTGATATCGGCACCCAGCTTTATCTCTCACCGCATCGGCGCCAGGAACTGGCGGAGCAACTGAAGCAGACCGGAGAGATGCACAATCACGAGGAGGTTCTTCGCCGCAAAGACGGGTCTCACGTGCACGTTTACATGAATTGTTATGCGATGCGCGATGCGAATGGCAATGTGGTTCAGCATCGCGGCTTGATGCTGGACATCACCGGGCTGCGACAGTCGCAGACGGAACTGCAGAAAGAGCGGGATTTTTCAGGGAAGATCCTGAGTCACACCCAGAGTCTCATTCTGGTCACCGACACCGAAGGCGTCGTCAGCTATGCCAACCGCAGATGGAGCGGGCTTGGTTTTCAACAGAGTCAGATTGTCGGTCACTCGTTTGCGGAGCTTTGCGCGGCGCCACGAAGGGAAGCTCTGCGGCAAGCATTGGAGGCGGTCGGGCGCGGCCAGCAGATCGACAATTTCGACTTGCCGCTGGTTCGGGGAGATGGCGCGAGTGCACAGTTCACCGCCAACATGAGCCCGATCAGTGGCGAAGACGGCAAGGCGAGCAGCATCGTGGTAGTCATGACCGATGTCACTGACTCCGCTGTCCTGCGCACCAAGCTCGTACACGCCGAGAAGATGGCGGCGGTGGGACAGCTGGTTTCGGGAGTTGCGCATGAGGTGAATAATCCGCTGACGGCGATTCTCGGTTTTACCGATCTGCTCATGGAGAATCCCGAACTCCCGGAGAGCGCGCGCCGCGACTTGCGCGTGATCTTGCAGGAGGCGCAACGCACCAAGCAGATCGTGCAAAACTTGCTCAGCTTTGCGCGCCAGATGCCGCCGCGGCGGCAGCCCGTGCAGCTCAATTCAATTCTCAAGCGCACCGTGCAATTGCGCTCCTACGACTTCATCAGCCATGGAATTCAGGTGGTGGAACGGCTCGATGAATCGCTGCCCGACGTCATCGGCGACTCGCATCAGCTGCAGCAGGTCTTTCTCAACATCCTGAATAACGCCTACGACGCGGTGCGGGAGTGTGGGCGTCCGCCGCGGATCGAGATTACGAGCGCGCGGATGGAAACGGGAGTGGAAGTTTCGTTTCGCGACAACGGAGTCGGCATCTCCGATCCGGAACGGATTTTTGATCCATTCTTCACCACCAAGGATGTTGGGAAGGGGACCGGCCTCGGCCTGAGCATCTGCTATGGGATCGTCCATGAGCATGGGGGGGAAATCATCTGTCACAACAATTCCGGATCCGACGGAGCTACTTTTATCGTCCGATTGCCACTGGCACAGGACGGAGCTTCCTTTGGCGCCGCCGCAGGAGTTTATCCAAAATGACGCAGACTGGAACGAGATCGGCAAGCGCACCTGTGCTTCTGATTGAAGACGAGCCCGCGGTCATGGTCTTTGTTCGTTCGGCCCTGGAGCGTAACGGATATACCGTGGTGTGCAGCGAATCGGGGGCCGAGGCGCTCGAACTTCTCTCCGATGGCGAGTTTCACGGAGTAGTCTCCGACATGCGGACACCCGGCGGGGTCGACGGAGCGCAGGTTTACGCATGGATCGCAGCGAATCGTCCAGCCCTCGCCAGGAGATTGGTATTCATCACGGGCGACATCGCCAACGAAGAAACCGCCGCAACCCTTCGAAGAACGGGCGCGCCCTGCGTCGAAAAGCCATTTCGTGTAGCGGACTTCATTAGCGTGGTGGAAAAAACCATGGGCAAGGCAAACCAATGAGTCATGACTTCCGAATCCGCTTGTTGATTGTCGACGACGAACAGACCATTCGCCGGTTGTGCATGACGGTCGGCGAATCCCTTGGTTTCTTCTGCCTGGAAGCTGAGAGTGGCGACGCTGCCCTCACGCTTCTCGAAGAGCAACCGGTGCACATGGTGCTCACGGATATGGTCATGCCGAACATGACCGGTCTTGAGTTCCTGGAACAGGTCAAGCGCATTTTTCCGCGCATTGAGGTTGCGGTCATGACCGGCCATGGTTCGGTCGAGACCGCGGTGCAGGCGATGAAGCTGGGCGCCTATGACTACATTGCCAAACCTTTTGCGCCGCTCGACGAACTGCGGCTGTTCCTGCGCCGGATGGCAGACAAGGTGCGCCTCGAAGACGAGAATGTGTTTCTTCGGGAGCGATCGGAGACCGAAGCGGCCATCCACGGGATTATTGGACACTCGGCCGGCATACAACATGTTCTGCGTCTGATTTCGCGACTGAAGGACACGCGCACGCCCGTGCTGATTTCCGGCGAGAGCGGAACTGGAAAAGAACTGGTGGCCCGGGCGTTGCATTTTCGCGGCAACCTCGCCTCGCGGCCATTTGTCGCCGTTGACTGCGGTTCGCTGGTTCCGACGCTGATCGAAAGCGAATTGTTTGGATATGAAAAAGGCGCCTTTACGGGAGCGCTTCGGTCCAAGCAAGGACTGCTTCAATCGGCCGACACGGGCACGATTTTTCTAGATGAAGTTGGCGAATTGCCGCTCGAGATGCAGGCCAAGATTCTGCGCTTCCTGCAGGAGAAGGAAGTACGGCCTGTGGGCAGCAATGAAAAGGTAAAGGTCGATGTGCGGATCATGGCCGCTACCAACCGCGATCTCGAGGCCGAATACAAGAAGGGAACGTTTCGCAAGGACTTGTTCTTCCGCCTCAACGTGGTCACGATCTCCTTGCCGCCCTTGCGCGAACGCAGGTCCGACATCCCGGTTCTGGCCAACTGGTTCCTTGAGCGGCTGGCTGCGGGTCGAGGAATGCAGATCTCGGGGAACGCCATGAAAGCTTTACTGGCTTATGACTGGCCGGGGAATGTGCGCGAACTGGAAAACTGTATCGAGCGCGCGGTCGCGCTGACGGATCAACGCGTACTCGGTCTCAATGACTTACCTGCGTCGATTGCGCGAGTCGAACTCGAGTCGATTCCCGAGCCTCATGTGATTGAGGAGATGAGCGCGGCATCGACCACCGATCTGGAAGACCTGGAGCGGGCTACGATCGCGCGCGTCTTTTCCCAAGTCAATGGGGACAAGGCCAGAGCCGGCAAGATGCTGGGAATCAGCCGGGCCACGCTCTACCGCAAGTTGAAGCGCTACAACATCGGCGTGCGGGAAGAGGTGACAGGGTCAACGAGGCTGCAGTAAAGCAGCTCAGGTTCCGAAATGAGACAAACGACCGCCATTATCTCAACGTGAGACGCAAGCTGCGCGCCAGGCGGAACCTTGGGTCGTCATCTTGTTCAAGAATGAAAGGTAAGCCTGTCATTTTCTGCGAGTTGCTCGTTGGTGCATGTCCGTCGAGGATGTGGCGTTGGTCGTGCAATCTAGGATGACCGATCAAGCAGAGCAAGTTCATTCGCCAGTTGGTTGAGCGTTGCCTCTTCAAACCAGGAGAGGCAAGGACCTGCCATGCTTAACTTTGAGTTGAGGTTGACCGTGCCCAACCAGGCAAGTGCTCCCGCTCGTGCCCTTGAACCCGATATCGTTCACCGGCTAGCCCAGTTTTTTCCGGAAGCTACTCCGGTACGCATTCCGATCCGGCTTAGTCGGGCAAACAATATTGAGAATGGAGAAGCCAAGACAGGGGCGATTTCGTGGTCTCTGCTGCAGGAAACCGTAATCGAGTTCGGCACTCCACACGAGGTGTTGTTTCTGGTGAAACACCCGCTGGAGTTTGCCGACCTCGTTCTGGTCGAGAGCAGAGATGGGGCTCTCCGCGCGGAAGCTTCGGTGGTTGCGGTGCAGTATCATCCGGATCGGGCCGTGGTCGCGGCGCGGTTCCTGAAAAACGTTCCAAACTGGATTGTGAAATCATGACTGAATTCCACTCGTCTCAAAATCCGTCTCAAGCCCAGAAGCAAGACGTCGGCTTGGTGTTCAAGGCGTTGCAACCGATCTATTCGGCACTGGTGCGTGAATTTGTCATTGAAGTGCCCGCCTGTCCTTTTGATCCTGATTGTGCTCCGGACTCGATCGATGGCGCCAAGGCCGAGGCTTGGCTCCGGCAGGTGGATGGCGAAATTCAGGTGCATCAGTTGCGCCAGTTCCTGCAAACGACGCCCATGGCGAACGAAGCGGTGCTGCGCAATTTGATTTTCCACCACATGCAGAAGCAGACGAAAGCGGCAGCGGACCGCGACAAGATCGATTTTCTGCTGGTGCAATACTTCTCGCTGTGCGCGCCCTCGGGCCTGGATGATTCGGATGTTGATCTCGACTATGTGGCGCAGGTGCTGGAGCCGGTTCTCGGCCAGCATGAGATCAAACTGCCCGCATGGCTCAATCCTCTCGACACGTTGATGCAATCGGCCGGCCGTTGTCGCCGGCTGAGCGAGTTACTGCATAGCGGGATCCTCGAGCAGGGCCGTAAGCTCAAAGGACAATCCGGTGAGCGCTTCTTCGATCCTTCTGCCATGGTCGCTTTCGCCCGTTTCAGTTTCATGATCCGGCGCATCTTCTTTCGCCTGATGCACGACGATCTCAATGCGATTCAGGACGGACTGCGCGAATTGGAACGACGGGGCATCAGCACCATTGATTGCCGGCGCGCGCAGTTCTCCGCGGAAGAACCGGTTGTGCGTTTGCGCATGATCTGCCAATCGTGGAAGGTGATGTTCCATGCAGAATATTCCTCGGGGCAGCCGCTGCGCATGCTGGTCGATTTGCGAGCTGCTGTGGATGACGCATTGAATCCGGCAAAAAAGAGCGCGCCGGCGAAGGGCCCCTTGGCAGCCGGTGCAGCCGCAGGATCTTCCAAGTCGGGCGCGGGTCCGGGAAAGTAGAAGTCGAAGGGGAAAACGATGGACCTTCGTACAGCCGAGCCGCCCATGTCAGTGAACCGTCCGACGGTGCTGATTCTTTCCAGCGATCCTGCCTTTGCGCGGGAGTTGGCCGAAAGCTGGCCGAGCGAGGCCGATCCGCCCGAATTCACTGTGCTTGACGAGGGCCTGTTCAATGAACTGGCGGGTGAGCACTACCATCTGGCGATTGCCGATGGCTCGAGGCCCGAATCGCGCACAGGCCTGAAGCAGGCACTCAGGTCGGCAGGGAAGCCAGCCATCGTGATTCATACCGATTCATCGACAGCTTTAGCTCGATCAGAGGGCTCGATCATCGAACTGCGTCGCGATTCGCCGGCCGATCCAGAGTCGTACGAACAAAACTGGGTTGGCATCGCCGCACTTGTTGGCCGTGAGATTTTGCAGCGATCCATTGCAGAAACGCGGCAGCGGAATGCGGAGACGGCCCGAGCTGCGGTGGAAGCCGAAGCCGTGCTGGGCCGCTACATGATTGAGATGCGACACAACGTCAATAATGCACTGACCTCAGTTCTCGGCAATGCCGAGCTGCTCACGCTGGAGCCCGGCCTGCCCGCGAACGTTTTGGCCCAGGCCGATACCGTGCGGAATATGGCGCTTCGTTTGCACGAGGTTTTTCAGCGCTTTTCATCGATTGAAAAAGAACTCTCGGTGGTGGCGCGAGAGTCTGGCAAGAGGCCTTCCGCCCAGCGCGCGGCGGGTGCGCACTGAGCCGCCCGCAGATTGACACGTCCCTCGCATGGCTGGCAACGAGGCGCAACAGCGCTGCCGGCTACCGTGCCGCCCGCAGAAATTTGCCGGTGCTGGCATCAATCACGCCAATGCCCTTGGAATCCTGTGTCGACGTTCCATAAAAAACCACCCAAAGCAGGGCTTTCTCTTTCGGGTTCCAGTCGAGCGTGTACAAAACCGGCTGCTGCGGATTTTTCTCCAGCAACTTGGCGCCACCTTTTTCCTGCGCCAATGCGTAGGCTTGATCCGAGTCGGTGGTGAGATAGAACGCCTGGAACATGAGAGCCGGAACGGTAGGGCCATAGGCGGTCTCGGCGCTGGAGGTGACTCCAATCGGTGGTTCGTCCTTCAGTCGGCTGCCGGAACAGGTAAATACTCTGTAGGTTCGGCGGGTCGGGGATGCGAACATGCCGCGCCAGATGGTTGACTTGCCGCCTTGCCCGTTACTCTCTTCGTTCAGAGCCGATTCCATGTGAAAAGGAACCGCATCGGGCGCCCAGCGGGCCGCCATGCCGGCCATTTGCGAGAGACAGGCTTTGCCAGTATTGAGGACAGGCTCCTTTTTAGCTTCTGGTGCTGAAGACTGTTTCTGGCTGCTGGAGGACTCGGTACTGGTAGACCCACACGCGATCATCAGCGCGCTGGCCAACAAAAGCACAGTTGCTTCTACCCAAAGAATTCCTTTCATCTTGCGCCTCTCTGATGAGCGCGCTTGCTCCCCCCGCCAGTCAGAGCGCGAATAGCTCCTCTGGCACGCCGGAAAGTGGCGCTCCCAAATTCGGGGCGATTGTAAACCCATTCGTCAAGCTCTGCTGTGACCACGAACAGCCCAGGGTCAATACCGAGCTGTGTCTTTCCCGGCTGAATTTCCGTAACTTCTGACGCCCACCTGCATCACACTGGACGGGGGGATGGCTCTCATGTTCAAGAGTGGTATCTATCGTGTCCTCAACAGGTTTGGCTGGCAGATCGCGTTGTTCGCTCTTGCCGGTCTGATTGCCTGCAACCAGGTCAAGGCCGCAAGCGAGGCTGTTTCTCTTCCGGATCCCGCAACAGACGCACCTTTGGCCGCGACGCACGGAAAGCAAACCGCGGTTTTCGCGGGTGGATGCTTTTGGGGAATCCAGGCGGTTTTCCAGCACGTAAAAGGTGTGACGGAAGCTACATCCGGGTATTCCGGCGGCTCGGCATCTACCGCGGAGTACGAAACCGTGAGCACTGGAACAACCGGGCATGCAGAATCGGTGCGGGTCACGTTTGATCCCTCAGAGATTTCTTATGGTCAGCTGCTGAAGATTTTCTTTTCGGTGGCGCACGACCCTACTCAACTGAATCGTCAGGGACCCGACGTGGGCAGCCAGTATCGTTCGGTGATCTTTTATACAAGCGAGGAGCAGCAGCACATTGCGCAGGCTTATATCGCGCAACTGGAGCGGGCGAAGGTTTTCTCGCGAAGGATTGTCACTCAGGTGGTTCCACTCAAGGGCTTCTACGAAGCAGAGGCATATCACCAGAACTATGCGACCTTGCACCCCGATAATCCATACATCGCCTACAACGACTTGCCCAAGGTCGAGCACCTGCGCGAGCAGTTCAGCGCGTTGTACAAGAAGTGAGGGAGAAATGAAAGACCGCAGATCATTCCTGACCGCCTCCGCTCTCGGGATCACCAGCATGATCGCATGGGTCGCTACTCCATTGTTTCGAGCTTTTGGAGCAGCCGCTTCGGGAGAGGACGAGTTCGTAACTGTCATCGAGTTTGACGATGCCGGCAAGAATGTCGGGCCGAAGCAGGTGAAGAAGGTTCGCAAAAGCACTGCCGAATGGAAGCAGCAGCTCACCGCAGAGCAATTCGAAGTGACTCGCAGGAAAGGCACGGAACGAGCCTTCACGGGTCTGTACGCGGAAACCTACGACAAGGGACTGTATCGCTGTATTTGTTGTGGCAATGCCTTATTTAGTTCCGACACGAAGTTCGACTCGGGGACTGGCTGGCCGAGCTTTTGGGCGCCGATCGCCAAAGAAAATATTCGGAACACGAACGATTCGAGCTTTGGCATGACGCGCACAGAGGTTTCGTGCACAGAATGCGATGCACATCTCGGTCACGTCTTCGACGATGGTCCCAAGCCGACGTACTTGCGCTATTGCATGAACTCGGCATCACTACGGTTCATAAAGCGCGGGTGATCTCACTCCATTGCCAGTGTTGCGTTGACGACAAGCGCCGGTGTGCTTTCCCATGGTTCCGATCCCTTGCGGTAAACTTAACGGAATCACTTCTCGCAAGCCGCTCGCCAAGCCGCTCTGTTGGGGGACGTCGATGCCGGTCAAACCATTCCTGCTGCGATCGTTTGTCATGCGATTGTTGGTGACAATGTTTCTTGGGGCGGCGGCTCTCTCATCGCAGGAGAAGACAAATCAGCAAACGGCGGTTCACCCACCGCCGATTGCTTCTGCTGCGCAAGAATTTCCCGTGAATATGCGGCAGAACGTGATAGCGGGTAAAACGCCCGTTGGTGCGAAAGTCGAAGCGCGCCTGACAATGGCAACATTAATGTCGGGCAAGGTCGTGCCAGAGGGAGCGGTTTTTTCGGGAGTGGTGGTAGAGTCGGCAGCCAGGTCCGCAAGCAATCCGTCTCGGTTGGGCATTCGCATGGATTCCGTCCAATGGAAGAAGGACTCCGTTGCGGTGAAGGCATATCTTACCTCCTGGTACTACCCGTTTCTGTTGACGGCCAATAACGACTCGTCTAACGAGCAGCTTGGCGGCATCCACGGAGATGTGGGGATCGCTAGAGGCAGCGGCTCGCGAGGAGGACCGGGGGCGCCACCCTATCCCAACACCCCGCAACAGGGCGTCGATGTTCCCTCGCAACCCACGTCGAACGTGTCAGATCATCGTGTCGAGATGAAAGACGTCGAGTCTCAGCGAGCCAGCGATGGCAGCCTGTCTATCAGATCGAGCCGAGTGAATATCAAACTCGACAAATCGACTACCTACGTGCTCGCTACGGGGGAATTGGCGGCCTCGAAGTAGCCGTCATTCGCAAATCCCAACGACTCATCTGTCCGTCCTTTGGCAAGAAATCCACGCGGCCGCGTAGGATTTCCTACCGAATCTGCACACGTGCTTTTACAGTTCCACCGACATATCAAAAAAACCGAAAATTAACATGACAACTCTGCGATGTTTTGCGGTAGACTGACCGGCCATAAATCTCCCCCGTGCGCTTCAACCCATCAGGGGAGGTCCCGCGGATGTCAGGAAGATTCGTGCTCACGCTTGCGGTGTTTGCGTCCTGTTTCCAGCTCGCGATCCCACAACAGAATCCGATCTTGCTCGCCCAACCGGATCCAACCCCGCCGAGCGCGCAAGAGTTTCCTGTGATGATGCGGCAGAAGGTCGTCGCGGGAAAAACGCCAGCGGGGACAAGAGTTCAAGCCACCCTGGCAGTTCCGACCTTTTTCTCAGGCAAGGTGATTCCTGATGGAGCGATTTTTTCGGGCGTGGTTGTCGAGTCCGAGGCGAAATCGGCCGCGAGTCCCTCGCGCCTGAGCATTCGAACGGAATCGGTGGAGTGGAAAACCGGCTCGCTCGCTCTTACGACTTACTTGACGCCGTGGTATCACCCCGTGCAGTTGACACTCGGGGAGGACCGCTTCGATGACGGGCCTGGGGCCGGCCAACACGGCAAGCACACCTGGGGTGTCTACAATCCGAATGCTTCCGACGCGCTGACTTCTTCAGACGGCTCCGGCCAGACTCATCTCAAGACAGCTCCGCCGCCGGCGATGACCGTTTTAGACCGATGTTTGCTGATGAGAGATGTGCAGCTCGAGAGAGATCGCAATGGAGAGCAAATCCTTGTCTCCGGCCATTCCAATCTCAAGCTCGACAAATCCACGACATACATTCTGACAACTGGGGCGGCGACAGCCAACTAGACTTCCGAAGAGCATCACTGCACCGCGACGACTTTCATCTGTGTGACCTGGCGAATCCATCGCGCGGGCCTTTTGTCACCTGGGGCGATGACGCGGAAAGGACCTTCCCTAGCATCGAGCGGTTTACTGTCGCGCTTGTCGGCGAGAATGATTTCGCGGCTGGCAAAAGCCGGATCGGCCTCTGCAAGAGCAAACGCTACCTTGTAGCCGTCGGAGGCGGTAACGAGTAATACCTCTGCCAATCGCAGCCCGCGAAGAGAATCACCGAGCTTCACACCTGCCATTCCGAGAATTGTTGAGAGCGGCACTCCTTCAAACCTGGCCGGAGTGCCGTGTTCGTCGACGTTAACGGAGACGTGAGCGGCGTTTGCGATCTGCGCAGCTGAAATGGTAGTTGCGTGGCCGTCGGTGGTGGCTACCTCCAGTGACTGCGCTGAAGAGCGGGCAATAAAGCCGGGAGAAAGTGCGAGCAGAAAAAACACAAACATTCGAAAAAAGAAGAACCGAGCACAAGAACTGACGTCGGAATGGCTAGCAAGTCGCGTGTGCAAAGCGGTCATATCGGGCCTCAATAGAAATGATCGGGTAAAGGCTAGCACGGGGAGGGCCTGTCGTAGTGCGGAGATCAATGAGCCGCGATTTCGGTTGACGAAAACCAAGCCTTAGAGCATGATTTCACGCCGTCAGCCAACTCAAGGAGGGCTTTATGCCCCTGTTCATGCATCAGGTCGCGTATACGTCCGAGGGATGGAATGCGGTGATCTCGCATCCGCAGAATCGGATCGAAGCGGTGAGGACCGCGATCGAGAACCTAGGCGGAAAGATTGTGAATGGATGGTTCTCGTTTGGCCAGTATGACATTGTGGCGATCACAGAAATGCCGGACAGTGTGAGTGCCGCAGCAATTGGCATTGCCTTCGCCGGCGGAGGCGCGTGCAAGAGCGTGCAAACGACTCCACTGTTGACCCAGGAAGAAGGACTCGAGGCCATGAAGCAGGCATCGACTTGCGGCTATCGTCCGGCGACGCCCAAGGCGGCATAACACTGAAGCATATCGACTAGAACCGCGAGCGGGTGAGGACGGATTTTCTGTGACTGATGCGGTCGCGCTTAAGCGAAGAGGAATTCCTTCGTCCGTAATTCCTTGATGGTGTCTCGGAGTTTAGCTGCCCGTTCGAACTCGAAGCGCTTGGCGCTCTCGCGCATGTCGACTTCGAGCTTAGCGATGTAGGCGTCAAGTTCTTCCTGCGACTTGAATTCGGGAATGCCGTCGGTTTCGACGCTGGCCAGTTCGCCATAATCTGCGGCGACGATGGCGGCGAGCGACATATCCACCGGGCGGACAATCGATTCCGGCGTGATGCCGTGTTCTTCGTTATAGGCCTGCTGAATGGCGCGGCGGCGATCGGTTTCATCGAGAGCTTTTTTCATCGAGTCGGTCATGGTGTCGGCATAGAGAATTGCCCGGCCGTTCAGATTGCGCGCGCACCGTCCAATCGTCTGAATGAGTGAACCGGCCGAACGAAGAAAACCTTCTTTGTCGGCATCGAGAATCGCCACCAGCGAGACTTCGGGAAGATCCAGGCCCTCGCGTAGAAGATTGATACCGATCAATACATCGAATTCGCCCTTGCGCAGATCGCGCAGGATTTTGACGCGCTC